>Ga0310691_10000692_pt1 | contig 58947 bp, 79 predicted proteins | sample 176DNAGHGlowgp2_FD_203887 | JGI IMG/M metagenome (GOLD analysis project Ga0310691, IMG submission 203887) | Sheep rumen microbial communities from Palmerston North, Manawatu-Wanganui, New Zealand - 1766 DNA GHGlow gp2 (v2) (version 2) | ecosystem: Host-associated > Mammals > Digestive system >... | reverse complement strand
GGCGTGATACCGCACGACTCGGAGGTGAACTTCGCGTCCGAGTCGCGCGGCGTGAACCCGTTCACGGAATTCGTGGACCACCAGATGAAGCTCTTCGTGCTGCTCTCCACGGGCGGCACGCTCACGTCGCTCTCCGAGGCGACGGGGATAGGGTCTGGCGCGAGCGAGACGCAGATGGACACGTGGAAGCAGATCGTGCGCGCCGACGTGCGCATGGTCTCCAACGCGCTCAACCGCCAGCTCTGCCACCGGCTCATTTCGGAGCATAAGGACTTCAAGAGCAAGCCTGTCCTCGTGGAGTTCCGTCTCGACACCGAGCCGCGCCTGACGGCGAAGGAGGCGGTGGAGCTTGCGTCCTCGCTCTCCAGCGCGGGGTACGAGATGGACGTGGCGGAGCTGTCGCAGCTGACGGGCTTCACCCTGCGCAAGAAGCAGGAGGGCGGCGGCATGGGGTTCAACGCCGAGACGGATCCGCCGCCGAAGACCGAGATCGTGGCGAACGTGGACGGCGGAGGCGCGTCCTCGCTCGTCTCCGATCCGGGCGTGACGGTTCCGTCCGGTCCGACGGGCGGACATTCTCCGCTCTTCGCTGGCACGAGGACGACGTTCGACCCCGAGACAGGCGGAGAGGCGGAAAAAACGCCCCCTGCCGCGAAGGAGCCGGTTGGCGGGACGGTCCTCCCCCCGGAGCCTCCGACGCGCCCTGCGCCGTCCCTCGCGGCGGCTGAAAGGGCGGACGCCGTGACGCCGCAGGCGGAGAAGATCGGGGAGCGGCTTGTGCGCTCCCTGCAAAAAGACTTCAAGGAGGTCGCGGACGGGCTGGCGCGCGTCCTCGCGCTCCCGGAGGACGAGAGGGCGGGCGCGGCGGCGGAGCTGCTGGCGAAGCTCGACTCGCTTATCCCGGACGACCCGGCGATGGCGGAGGTCATCGCGGAGCAGATGCAGGAGGCGTTCGACCTCCAGCTCAAGAGACAGCCGGAGGGCGACGCGCCCGCCGCTAACAAGGCGATACCGAACTGAAAAGGAAAGGAAAACGAAGATGGCTGACTATGCACACAAGACTGAATTTCCCGGATTTTTTTCAAGATTCAAGGTTGGAGACAAGGTGAAGTTCAGAGACCCGGAATTTGAGGACGACAAGGTTCATACTGTGAAAAAGGTCGACGTGGAGACGTTGAATGGGCATCCTTGGAAAATTCGGATCGAGCTTGAAAACGGCGTTCGCAGGTACGACGATCACTTTATTCTCGCCAACGCCGCGCGCTCCCGCAACGCGGTCGTGCAGAAGGCGCTGAACGCCGTGGCGAGGAACGGACGTGCAATTCCAGTTGATTCAAAAGGAAAAGGAATAATTGAGCGTTGCAAAATCCGTACCGCTGACGGTGAAGTCGCGGAGGTAGCTCACATTGACGAGGATGGGTTCGTGTACTTTAAGTCGAAAGACGGCCGGGTACGCGGCGTTTCTGCGGACACGGTCACAAGGCTCAACGCCGACACGAGCGTCCTCCGCGAGACGGCGGTGAACGCGAAGTTCAAGGTCGGGGATAGGGTGATAGGTGAATTGCGAACACCTTCGTCGGTAGGAACGGTCGTAAAGGTTGAGAAGTTTAGGCTGATGAAGGTGAAATTCGACGAGGACGGCACCATCTTCACGGTGGATCAAAATAAGTTTATGCCGTATACCAATTCCACCCGCACCACGAACGCCGTCATTGCCAAGGCCATGAACGCGCAAGCCGTGTGCAACGCATCGTACTCCGCCGCGCTAAAGACGATCTTGGACGCCGTCAAGCCGTACATGGACAGGCGGATAAAGGACGACACCTCGTGGCGCTACCCCGCGCTCGTCATTTCAAAGCTCCGCGACGTGTGCGAACGCGCGGTCATGAGCGCGGGTCGATACGACGGCAAGCGCCCGCCGCACCGCGTCTACGACATTGAATGCGTGAAGGACGGGTTCAAGTTCAGCGGAAACCTCATCGTGTCCGGCCTCCTGCACCGCGACGACCCGGACGACGTGTCGGCGTTCGACGAGTACGACATGATTCTCTCTCTTGGGTACACGGGGAGGGCGTGAGTTGACGCCCCCGGCAGATGGTGAAGGAGAAAGACTATGACAAGCACAAACTCAATCGTTGCAAACGCGATGGCGGCGAAAGGCGTGGCGAGGAACGCCGACCGTTACGAGGAGAAGGTCTTCGGCAGTGGAGATGTCAAGGCCTCGCTGAAGGATTATGGGCGCGGGCCGGGATACGCGATTGACGTCTTTACCAACGGGATAACGTCGGCCTCATCGTGGGATGACAAGGGGAAGAAGTGCATAAGCGACGCACGTGCGACACTTGCCGCAATCGAACGCAAGGCTTCTGCTCTCAAACAGGCCATCTCATGGATGGAGCAGAACGCAAAGGCGTGGTAGCAGAGGCCGAACCATGAACCACCCCATCATCACCAACGCAACGCGGAACGCGCAGCTCCCGGAGACGGTCGAGGCCGGAAAGGCGATCACCATCCAGCTCGCGCCCGAGGGCCGCTACCCGCAGATTGTCGACGACGATTCCGCCGAGGGCGGACAGCGCGAGGTCGTGCAGGTTCTCGACCGACAGGCGATGGACACGCTCGTCGCAAACTTCGACAAGGCGCGCGCCGAGGCGGAGGCGAAGGGGCAGAAGTACGGCGTCCTCGTTGACGCCGACCACTCGTCCGAGACCTCCACGAACACCGCCGCGATGGGGTGGGTGACGAAGCTCTTTGTCGATCCCGAAAAGGGCCTCATGGCCGAAATCGACCCCACGTCCGAGGGCGTGGAGAAGATCAACGGGAAAGTGTACAGGTTCGTGTCGGGCGCGTGGACGCTCGACGACGACGACAGGCCCGTGGAGCTTGTCTCCATCGGCCTCACCAACAAGCCGAATTTGCCAGTCGCGCCGATGATCAACTCGGCGGCGAAGAACGCGACAGACGGAAGCGACGCTTCGGGAACCCCGCCGACGGGCGAGGGCGTGACGAAGACGGACGGGACGGACGCCGCAAACGCCGAAGGAGCGGAAAAGAAGGACGCGGACGGGAACGCAGGAACGCCGAAGCCGGAAGGCGACGGCATCATCACCAACAAGGAAACAGAAGACATGAACGAGATCAAGACTTTGCTCGGCCTGCCCGAAGAGGCGACCGAGGAGGACATCGCCGCCGCCGTCTCCGCGCTCGTGGAGAGGTGCAACGGCATGGAGCAGGTCACGAACGCGCTCGGACTCGACGAGACCGCCACCAACGAGGAAATCCTCGAGGCGGTGAACGCCGTCGTGAACCAGTGCGGCGACCTCCAGGCGCAGAACGAGGAGATCGAGAAGGAGAAGCTCGAGGGCGAGGCGGAGACGCTCGTCGCCGACAACGAGGACGTTCTCCCCGAAGAGATCCGCGAGGAGATCAAGGAGGAGTACATCGAGGACCCGGAGAAGGCGAAGGAGACCGTGGCGAACTACCGCCGCATCTACGACCGCGCCGTCCGCAACGCCGTCCGCGCCGGAACCGGCGAGCCGAAGGTGCGCACCGCCGTGGTGTTCCGCAACTCCGAGGCGCGCCGACCCTCCGTCGGCATTGCCGGAATCGTGGCCGACTGCGCGGGCGACCCCGTCGCCATCAACGCCGCCATCGCCAAGATGTACAAGCACTAAGGACAACGCCATAACAAGAAAGGAAAAAGACAATGGCAAACATCCAGACTTCCCTCACCGACCCTGAACTCGTGTTCGCGGCCAACACCGCGATCCTCAAGGCCCAGCGCGCCATCGCCAAGATGACGAAGTTCGCGACGGACTTCACTGCGGAGGCGGCCCAGCCCGGCTCCACGATGATGATCCAGTTCTTCGACGACGGCGAGGCGAGCGAGTACGACGACGAAACCAACAACTACGGCGACGCGAACGGCTCGACGAGCTTCATCCCCGTGACGTTCACGAACCACCCCAAGAAGTCGTTCTCGTTCGGACCGAAGGACTTCCTCGCCGTGAACGGCTCCAAGTTCTGGGAGAACAGCGGTGCCGCCGCCGGTCGCGCGGTGGAGATCGCGATCCTCAAGACCGTCTCGCAGTACTTCAACTCGACGCTCATCCCGACCTCCGGCCAGGACAGGCAGACCGACGGCACGGGCCGCGTGACGGGCACGCTCCTCGACTTCGGCGCGTGGAACGAGCAGGTCTTCGGCACGGGCGTGTTCAACAAGGACGCGGTCGCGATCCAGGCCCGCCAGTACTGCGACGCCGCCGAGATCAACGCGGGCGAGTGCGTGCTGATGGTGAACGCCAAGGCATACGGCGAGATTCTCGCGTCGCTCGACGCGAACCTCTACGGCGGCCCGGAGGCGATCCGCTTCGGCATGATCGAGGGCCTGTACGGCTTCGACTCCGTGATGGAGAACGACCTCCTCCCGAAGACCGAGGGGCTGATCGGCGTGATCATCCCGCGCAACGCGGTGGGCATCGCGGGCCGTGTGCTTCCCGTCCTCAACCCGAAGCTCTACGAGGAGGTCGGCACGGTGACGGACGAGCACTCCGGCCTCACCATGCAGTTCCGCCGTGGCGGCGACTGGGAGACCGACAAGTCGGTCATGACGTGCGAGGCGCTGTTCGGCGCGAAGCTCCTCCAGCCGACGAAGATCGTGCGCATCGTGAGCGCGGCGACTCCCGCCCCGACGGGCGAGACCGGCGAGACGGGGCCGACGGCCTAAAGCTGACGGCCTGAGCCGTGGAGCGGGCGGGGACGGACTGCCGCCTCCGCCCGCTTCGCATCGGCAGGGCAAACGAAACAGGAAGGAGATTAGACATGGACTTTAAAATCGGAGAACCCGTGTGGTGGATGCAAAACGGGGTGCGTGTTGATGGACGAGTAGTTCGCTCCCTTGGCGGCGGAAAGTACGAGGTCAAAAAAAACATCGGCGGAACTTGGGAAGTTGACGGCGCAGACCTTCACCATGTATTCGACAATTATCCCGCCAACTCCCGCGCGTGCAACGCCGTCCGATCGACGAACGCGGTCGTGCGGAAGGCACTCAACGCCTGCGCGAGGAACGGCTACGTCGTCCTGCGCACGGCGTCGGGCGAAACGGCCAAAGTGTACGAGGGCGACAGGGTGTCGTATGCCGGGAAGGAGTACGTCGCAAAGGCCCTCGGAAGCCCGCAGATGGACAAGGCGACACTCGTGGACGGGAGCGGCAACAAGCTGATCGTGCGGCTGAAGGATGTTGACCTCAAGGCGCTCAACACGCGCACGGCGAGGAACGCGACGTTCGGATCGGCCGAAGATGCAGAGCGGTATTCCGAGCAGGCCGTGAAAGCGGCAAAGAGCCGAGTCTTTAGCGAGATGGGCACGCTGAAGGATGTTGTTCGCGCGTTGAGGGGGTACCCGAATTCCAAGACAGTCCAGAAAAACCTCGTGACGCTTGAATGGGCGCTTGAGGAAATCAAGAAGGCCGCACAGACCCTGTCGTGACAAGCGGCGCATCCATCGAATGGCCGCGCCATTTCGACCGCGCGTACTGCTTCCACTTCGTGAAGGACGCGGCGAGGCTCCCCGGCTTGACCGAGGAGTTTCGCCGCGTCGGGCTTCTAAAGAGCGGCGTGTTCCGCTGGGTCACGACCTACCCGAACCCGTGGGAACGGCGTCTGATCGAGGCGATGCCGCGCGTCTGGCCGAAGGGCGCGAACAAGACGGCGGTCGGATTCCTCAACCTAGGCATGGCGTCCATGCGGGCGATGCGCGAGGCCCTTGCGGACGGATGCAAGCGCGTCCTCTTTTTGGAGGACGACATCCGCTTTCTGCGCGACATCGGCGCGGTGGAGGACGCGCTCTGCGCCATTCCCGACGGGTTCGACGTGGTGCAGTTCGACAAGTTCGAGAGGGCGGAGACGACGCGCGACCAGTACGCCGCGAAGATTGCCGCGCAGTCGGTGAACGCGCACTACTTCGACGCGGCGGGGACGCTCTACACCTCCGGCGGGTGCTTCATGGCAACACGACGCGGCATGGAGAACAGACTCCGCGCGTTCGAGGAATGGCGTCCCGGCCCGATGGACGGATACCTTACTATGAACGGCAACCGCGTTGCCGTGGCGAAGCGCAACCTCGCCGTGCAGATCGTCTTGGGCGACGCGATGGTGTTCGACTACATGAGGGCGAACACGCACCACGCGGCTTACAGGCCGCAGGGAATCCGATACGAGGACTACGCCGTGCCGGACGGCTACGGCTACGGAGCGGCGACGGCTGGCGGTTGACGGAACGGGCAGACGGCATGAAGGAGAACGCAGAGATGGAACACAATTTGAAGATCGTGGTGTACGCGATCTGCCGCGACGAGGCGAAGTTCGCGGAGCGGTGGATGGCCTCGATGAAGGAGGCGGACGAGATAGTTGTCCTTGACACGGGGTCGCGGGACGGAACCGTAGAAAAACTACGGTCGCTCGGCGCGAAGGTCGAGACAAAGCGGTACGCCGGATGGAACAGCATCACCGAATACAGGCGCATCGCCGGCGACGGCAAGGAGACGCCCTGGCGGTTCGACCGGGCGCGCAACGATTCCATCGACCTTGCCCTGGGGCTCGTCCCCGACGCGGACATCCTCGTCTGCACGGATCTCGACGAGGTGCTGCTCCCCGGATGGCGCGCTAAGCTGGAGGAGGCATGGACGGCATACGCCGGGGCGCACGGCGGCGTCCAGCCGACGACCGCGCAGTACGAGTACGTATGGAACTTCAACGCCGACGGATCGGACGGAACTAAGTTTCTTTACGAAAAGGTCCATGCCGCCAACTGCGGTGCGCGGTGGACGCACCCCGTCCATGAAATCCTCGACTACGGCGGCAAGGAGAAGCGCATGGTGCGCGTGGAGGGAATGCGGCTGGAGCATCGGGCCGATCCGAAGAAGAGCAGGGGGCAGTACCTGAACCTGCTGGAGTTGTCCGTCGCGGAAGACCCGGCGGACGACCGCAACGCGCACTACCTCGGACGCGAGTACGTGTTTCGCCGCAGGTGGGACGATGCGATCAAGGCGCTGAAACGCCATCTCTCGCTTCCGCGCGCCACGTGGCGGGCGGAACGGGCCGCGTCCATGCGGTTCATCGCCATTTGCCACGGAGCGAAGGGACGGCTTGCGGAGGCGGAGATATGGCTTCGGCGCGCGATGCTGGAGGAGCCGGGACAGCGAGAGGCCGCGCTTGAGCTGGCGGAGATGATGTACAGGGCGAAGGACTGGCCTGCGCTCGTCCGCGCGTGCGAGGCGTGCCTTGCCGTCAAGGAGCGCAAGATGTCCTATCTCACGAAGGCCGAGTCGTGGGGTTCGCGTCCATACGACCTCTACGCAATCGGCCTGTGGTACACGGGGGAGCGCGCGCTTGCGATCCGCGCAAACGAGGAGGCCATGCGCCTAGACCCGGCGAACGAGCGACTGCGGAAGAATGACGAGCTGATGCGCCGCATCGTCGCGGAGGGCGGTTGACGGCGCGTGCGGATTGTGCCACGGGCGGGATTGTGGTATAATCCTTCCAATTTCGGCGGGGCCAGAAGTTGCGTTCTCCTCCCCGCCTAGCCCGCGCGGATGCCTATCGTCCGCGCGGGCGTTTTTTGTGTGCATCTATCGTGCATCTATTGTGTATCTATCCGCGCAGAAATGAGCATTCCGAAGCACCGCGAAGCACAACGGCAAAACATGGAAAATGGTAAAATCGACCAAAACGGCAAAAGCAAGTTCAATTTCCATGTTTTGCGTTTTTGCGGCGAAACGCCGTCGCGGGACTCATAATCCCTAGGTCGGGGGTTCAAGTCCCTCCGGGTCCACCATCGCGAAACCCTAGCAAATTCGGGGTTTTGTGCTTTTTCGGCGGACGGACAACACGCCGTTGGCGCGCGAGGGTGTGCATCTATTGTGCATCTACGGTTGACGGAGGGGCTGGGATTTGATACCCTAGCACACCGAAGCACACCACAGGAGAACGCAGCATGGAAAATGACGCCATCGGCGGGAAGGGTCCCGCGAAGCCGCGCCGCCGCAAGGGGACGGGCGGACTCTTCCGCAGGGGTAAGATGTGGTACGCCAAGTGGACCGACCGTGGAAAGGCCACGGTGGTCTCGACGGGTATACGCGCGGACGGCGCGGACGACAAGGAGCGGCGCAGGCGGCGCAAGGAAGCCGAGGACTGGCTCATGGATCAGACCGAGCCGTTGCGGATGCGGCACAGGGCGGACGCGGTCGCGATGCTCATGCGGCGGCTCCAGACCGCCGAGGAGCGGCTGAAGGACGCCGTCGACGCCACGGTCGGGAGGCCGACGCTCGGCGACATGGCGCGGATTTTCGGGGAGTCCGCGCGGAGGCCGGACTGCTCGGAGGAGATGCTGGGGAGGTACAAGGCGGCGCTCGACAGGTTCGCGGCGTTCGCTGGGGCGAGGAAGCCTGTCGCGGATGTCGGGGAGCGGGACGCGGAGGCGTATTCGCGCCATCTCGCCGCGAAGTTCTCCCCGAACACGCACAACAAGAACGTGAACGCGCTCGACCTCGCTTGGCGGACGTGCGGGAAGGCGGCGGGGGTAGCGGACGGCGCGAACCCTTGGGCCGGGATCGCGCGGAAAAAGCTCGACACGCACGTCCGGCGCGTTTTGACGCGGAAGGAGACGGACAGGATGCTGGCGCGGGCCAATGGCGAGATGCGCAAGCTCGTCGCCGTGTGCCTTTACACGGGCCTGCGGCTGGGGGACGCCTGCCGCCTCAAGTGGGAGGATGTCGGGGACGGGGCCGTCGTCACGCTGACGAAGAAGCGCGGGAAGACGGTCGCCATCCCGATCCTTCCGGGGCTTGCGAAGGCGCTGGCCGGAGTCAAGCGGAGGCGGACGGGATTCGTGATGCCGGGGATCGCGCGGACTTACATGGGCGGGAAGGACGGGCCGAGCAAGGTCAGTAGGGCCGTAAAGAGACTCATGGAGCGGTGCGGGATCGAGACGAGCGTCAAGGGGAAGGGAAAAAGGAGGTCGAGGCCGGACGCGGGAGCGCATTCCCTGCGGCACACGTTCGTGACGCGAGCCATCGAGGCGGGGGTCCCGCCGCACGTCGTGCAGGCGGTCGTGGGGCATTCGTCGGCGGCGATGACCGAGCATTACACGCACCTCTCGGACAAGGCGGTGCTGGAGGCGTTCGGGAAGATCGAGTGACGCGGCGCGGTTGACTTCTTGTGCGGATGGCAGAAACCATCAACCCACAAGGAGATCGACAATGACATTCAGCAACGCGGTCGCGACGATGAACCCGTCCGGCACGAACAACAACGCCACGAAGATTCCGAGCTGGCACGGCTACGTCTACAAGACCGTCACGGGCCTTACCGAGGAGGCCGTGGCGGCTGGGCAGTTCAAGCTCATCTTCGTCAAGGCGAACGGCGACCAGTACGTCTATACCTTCGACGGAGTGGCGGACTACGCCTACACGGGCTACATCGCCAACAACAGCGGCGCGCTCGGCACGGGCTCTCCCAGTACGTCCACGACGCTCGACATGGGCGCGGACTTGCTGGAGGCACTCGTCTCGGACGCGTGGCAGACGGGGTCGCAGACCTACTACGACTCGAGCCGCACGACGGACAGCGAGTGGTAAGGAGAGCGGGAATGGCGGCGGAATCGTCCAACCCCGTAGTCCGCAACGCGGTCGCCGCGACTGCGCGCAACGCCCCCGACTGGCTCGGCGCTGGCGCGTGGCTCGCGGGAGCGCAGCTCTCGGAGGCCGTGCGGAAGAGGAACGAGGAGGCGAAGCGCAGGGCGAAGGGAGAGGTCGGCCATGCCGTCCGCGACCTTCGCGCGTCGCTTCCGCTTTTCGGCGGGCTTGTCCGCACGGGCGACACCGTGAACGGGTTTCCGGCGGACGACGCGGCAAGGGCCGTGCAGGGCGCGGTGGACGCGCTGTCGCGCATTTTCGGATTTTAGAAAACGGATTAAAGAAGGAGATCAAAAATGGCTAAGTTCAAAGTAGGTGACAGGGTTCTTATCGACGTGTGGCCGGACAAGGGCCTGGTCGGAACGGTCAAGGAAATCGACTATGGCGGGCATCCGGGAAATGTCTATGTTGACTACGGGACAGGCGCTGGGAGCGTCCCAGAATCGCAACTTCGCCCCGCCAACTCCCGCGCTTGCAACTCGACGAACCCCGTCGTGGCGAACGCGATGAGGGCGAGGAACGGGAAGCGCGATGATAGATCGACCATGCAGGCGTATGGCTACGCCAAGAGAGCACTTGAATCGCTTGAGTCAGCGCGACTTTACATAGGGCAAGCAGAGGATGACGATGATGCTCGCTATGAGGCCCAGATGTTAGATCAGGCTATCGGCCAAGTGAAGGCGGCTATCCGTTCGATGGAATAACCTGCCGCACTAAGGAGACCCCATCATGGCTTGGAGACAGGCAACGCTACAGGACATCGCCTCGACGCTGAACCAGCGCGAGCTTGATATGTTCCGCGCGCATCCCGACTTCAAGACCGACGCCGACCCGGTCATCGACCTCATTAAGCAGACCGCCGCCTACGTGCGCGGCGTCTGCCGCCGCAACAGGCAGGTCGCCATGTCGCCGGAAGAGTATTCCATCCCCGAATCCCTCATGGGCGCGGCGATGGACTTCGCGGCATGGAAGGTGCTCAAGCGCCTATCGCTGGATGTTGGCGAGGACAGGAAGAAGGCGGCGGAGGACGCGAAGGAGCTGTTCAAGGAGGTCGCGGAGGGATCGTTCACGCCGGAGTCGTGGTACGCCGACCCCTCGGAGGGAAGCGACAGGGACTCCAACCGCGCGACGCCGCAGTTCACGGTGAACGCGCGGCGCAAGATACTCAACATGTACCCGCAGATCTAGCGGGAGGCGGAGGGAAGCGCACAGGCGATGCCGACGCAGATTCCATCGACACCGGCGGGAGACACGCTCGCGGGGATGACGCCCCGCGAGACCGGCCTCTCGTCGCGCCAGCTGAAGTCGTGGCCGGAACGCCTCAAGGACGAGTCCGTGTTCTCGGCGCGCACGACGCTCCGCTCCTACGTGGACATGATCCGCAAGCGGCTCGTCGAGGTGGCGACGCGGGCGGTGATCCCGGACGAGGCCGAGCGGATGCTCCGCCGGACGCTGGAGGATGTGGGGTACAGGCCGGAGACGGGATTCCCCGACGCGAGGGGGCGGGTGCCGCCCGCGACGCCTGGATCCATCACGGACCTTTCGTCCTCGCGGCGCATCCAGCTCATCATCGACACGAACGTCAAGCAGGCTCGGTCGCTCGGGCAGATCGCGTCGAGCGAGAATCCCGTATTCCTCATGACGAACCCCGCATGGAAACTCACGCGGACGGGCGCAAGGCGGAAGCCGCGCGGAGACTGGAAGCGGCGATGGGCGGAGGCGGGCGCGGCTTGCGGGTGGAAGGGCGCGCTCAAGAACGCGATGGTCGCGCTCAAGACCTCCCCAATCTGGCATGAGATAGGGCAGGGGGCCGGAGGATTCCGCGACACGATAGGCACGGACTACCCGCCGTTCGCGTTCGGATCGGGCCTCGCATGGGTCAACGTCGGTCGGCGCGAATGGAAGCGCCTTTGCGCGGCGGAGGGCATTCCCGACGGACTGGAGGAGATTTCAGCCATCGCCAAGGCGACGAAGGCCGCGCAGGAAGCGGAAGGCGGCAAGGGCGCGTATGGCGCGAGCGCGAAGCCGGGGGCGGCGCGCGGTTTCGCTCGCGGCATCGTGGAGGGGCTTATTCGCGGCGCAGGCGGCTCCGCGTTCATTCCCGATACAAGGGCGAGGGACGCGGCGCGAAAGGCTCTGGAGGCGTCTATGGCGGCTTCTGGCGCATCCCTGGACGCGAACAAGGCCGCAAGGGACAGGATCGCGGGACTCGTTGCTGCTGCCGCAGGTGAGGATTGGGCGGAGACGGTCGCGGAAGCGGGAAGGAAAGCGACGGCGGAGCTGGACGCGGCGCGGCAGACCGTCATGGCGGCACGGGCGCGTCTCGCCGCGTTCCTCCGCTCTGTGCAGACCGCCCCTGTGCCGAGGGATGCGGCGGCGCAGAGGGATCAGGACGCGCGGATGGCGAAGCTCTCGGAGGCGGCGGACAAGACGAGGCGCGTGTTCGAGGAGGCGGGAAAGGCCGCGACGGAGCGGGCCGAGGCCGTGGCGCGCATCGCCCGCGCGGAGGAGGCGTAGCATGGCGGAACCGCTCCTGTCGGTCAAGGTCGAGGGCGTCGAGCAGGTCAAGCAGGCGCTCAGCGCGGCGTTCACGCCGGACGCGCGGCGGCGCATGACGCTGGAGATCGGCTACAACGTGCAGGAGCGCACGGCAGACCATATCGCGCAAGCGTCCGTCACGCGCCACAGGACGGCGGACAGGCTGGGCGCGCCGCATTCGGGGTTCCTGGAGTTTGCGCCGGGGCGCGTCCGCTCCGAGGGCAGGTTCCCGCACGAGGACGGCAAGCGCGGGTTCATCGAGCCGAGGGACGCGACGGAATCGTCCGTGGACATCGTGATCGGCAACACGCCGGGGCTTTCGCGGGCGTTCCACGACCTCGTGATAACGCCGAAAAAGGCAAAGGCGCTCACGATACCAATCAACGCCGTCTCCTACGCGAAGAGCGTCCGCAAGGTGGAGGCGGAGGGCTACAGCATCCATCGGCAAGGGCGCGTCCTCATGGGCGGCAAGGGCGGCGGAGACACGATACCGCTCTACGTCCTATGCGGGCGCGTGACCGTGCCGCAGGATCGCGGCCTGCTCCCGATGGAGCAGGAGATCGCGGATTGGGCGGCGGAGTCGGTGGAGGCGTTTATCGCGATGGAGATGGAAAACGCGGGACTTTAGAGGGAGGCTGGCAGCATGAAGAAGCATATATCGCTTTCGCGGGAGTTGCAGGGGATGATCGCGGGCATCCTCCGCGCCGACGAGTGGTTCAAGGCGCACCGCGTGGAGATCGTCGAGCAGGACTCCGAGGAGATGGCGTTCATGCTCCGGCGGAAGATGGAGAGCATCGAGGGGCCGGTGCTGGTGGTGGGGACGGATTCGCTCTCCAACGACCATCCGGCGGCGGAGGCGACGTTGTTCGTGAGTGCGACGGAGCTGATCCCGACGAACCGGGCGATGCAGGGGTTCACGACGGCGATAGCGGCGGTGGAGGCCGCGATAGACGACATCGACGGCGAGGACTGGCACTGGGCGGAGGACCTGCGCCACGAGACGCCGAAGGAGGGAAGCGGAATCCTCGTCGCGCGCACGTCGTTCAAGGGGTGCGTGTGGAGGCCGACGTATCGCGAGGATGGCGAAGACTGCGAATGCGCCGCCGCGCAGGACGCGGAAGGTTGACCTTTCCGGCTGATGGCAAGAGGACATCAGCGGAAAGGAACGAACAATGGCAGATAGACTACGCGCCTCGTGGGGCGTGAAGCAGACACACAGGAACACGCCGAACGGCGTGACGGGCGTCGTGACCGACTACGACGAGGGGCTGGAGCCGATCATGGCCGCGCTCCAGAACGAGGTCGGCTCGGACATCGGACACACCATCTACGACCAGAAGCGGTCGATCTCCATGACGATCCAGTGCAAGAGCAACTCGGAACTCCCGGCGGCGGACTCGCTCATCACGGTCGGCGGAATCCAGTGCTACGTAGACCGCGCGAACATCACGGAGAACAACCAGTCATACATGAAGTTCGCGGTCTCCGCGTCCCGATTCCGCCACGCGCCGGTCGCGGACACGCCCGACATCTGGCCGAACGCGTAAGGCGCACGGAGCTGAACGCACATGGCGAACGCGCTGAGAGCGTCCTGGGGCGTCACCGACTCGGTGTCCGGCGTCACGGGGGTGCTGGTCGGGATCGACCTCCGCTCCGAAGGGGCGTTCATCACAGAGACCGACCTCTACGGGCGCGTCTGCGCGGTGTTCATGTACGACGGCACGAGCACTTTCACGGTTGACGTGCAGGTCAAGGCGGGCGTGACGTGGCCGTCCATAGGCGGCCAGATCACGGTCGCCGGTCATGCCGCCTACGTGAAGGACGTGCAGCAGACGGAATCGAACTCGACCTACCAGAAGCTGCGCATCACGGCGGAGAGAACGCTGCTCGTGAGCGCCGCCGAGAACGTGTCGTGACGCGACAGGTAAAACAAGGAGAACGATATGGAAGATCATGACAAGACGAACCCGGTGGCGGGCGTGGACGCGCTCGTCGCCCCTCATCCGCTGACGATTGCGCGCGTGGCGCTTCTTACGCGGGTGAACAGCCCCGTGCTGTTCGGCCACGCGGACGACCTCTCGCGGAACCTTGAGGCGCTGTACCTTGCGGACGCGCCGTTTGCCGACGCGGCGAGGAGCGCCAAGGCGGGGACCGCGCAGGACGACGCGCTCGCGTGGGCGGAGGCGGACGAGGGCGTGAAAGAGCCGGACGGCTACGCGAGGCGGATGGTCGCCCTCCTGGACGCGATAACCGCGTTCTGGAAGATGCTCCCGAACGGCGACCCGCAAAAAAAAACTCCATCCGCTACGGGAACGGATGGCTCGCCGAGCTTGCCGAGTGGTGCTGCCGCACCTACGGGTGGCGGCTCGAACATGTGACGCGGGAGATTCCAGCCGTGCAGGTCGCATTGCTCTACAGGTGCTACGCGCAGGGGCCGGGAGGCCTCCAGAGCGGCACGCTCATGAACGACGAGCTGGCCGCAGAGGAAGGGTGGTGCTGAAATGGCGGAATCGAACGTCACGCTCCGCGTAAGAGCGGACACCTCGGACGCGAGGCGGGAAGTCAAGGAGACGACTGGCGACATCGAGAAGATGAACGCCGCCGCGAAGAAAACGCAAGGCGCGGCGAATGCGGCTACTGGCGGCGGGGCCGGGGGCGGCACAGGAACGCCCCCGGTCGACACGAAGCAGGCAGCGCGCCACATGGCCGACGAGTTCGGCAAGCGGGCGGGCGCGGCGATGGGCAAGCTCCTCGTCTCGTTCATGGTGAACCAGGGCGTCGGCACGGCGTTCTCGCTCATGCGCAAGCCCGGAGAGGACAGCCGGCGAATCGACCAAGTCGAATCCACCGTGCAGGGCGCGATACAGTGGGGCGGGGCTGGCGCGACTGTCGCCGGGCCTATCGGCGCGGTCGTGGGCGGCCTTCTCGGCGGATTGAACAGCTTCATCCTCAAGGAGAAGGAGATACGCGACAGCCTCGCCAAGTCGCGCATCGACTACGACCGCGAGCGCGGGGCGGCGCGGATCAACTCGGCCCGTTCGCAGGAGGAGCGGTTCTTCAGCTGGAGCCTCGGACTTTCCTCGCCGGAGGAGCAGGCAAAGCTGATACAGGAGCGGGCGAAGGCGTTGCAGGGTGCAGGGGAAGGCGGCGACAAGGTGGCGGAAGCCTACCTCGCGCTCGTGAGGCAGCGCAGGGAGGCGGCTCCAAGGCAGATCAGCGGAAGCGGGTCGATATGGGCGGGTGGCGCGACGGTGACGGTCGGGGACGAGGCCAGGTACAGGGAACTGTCGCAGCAGGTCGCAGACAGGAAGGCCGACTTCGACAAGGCCTTGCAGGCTGTTCTCGGCGGCAACCTCGAGAACGCGCCGGAGCTGGGCGGCAACAAGACCGGGACGGCGAACTGGTACAGAGGCGTGTGGGAATATGCCAAGAGCGAGTACGGCATGGACGACGAGAGGACAGGCAAGGTCAAGGCCCAGCTCGACGCGGTGAACTCGATGGGGGATTCCCTGAAGGATAAGGAGCTGGAGGTCTACCTGGGCCAGCTCGACAGGGCGATGGGATTCGCGTCAAGGAGCGCGATCACGGACAGCGCGTCCTCCAAGGGGCTGGGCGTGGGGGCGCAGATCGGAGGCATGGCGAACGAGCGGATGCTGGGCGTCGTCCAGGAGATACTCAAGGCCGTGCGGAACGGACAGAAGGACGTGGTGGAGACCATACGCGCCAGGGGCGGCGTGCCGGGAATGCTCGGCATCGCGCTCTAGCGGCACGAAAGGAGAAAGACGATGGCGGCGCACGAGACGCATCAGCAAAGGATCGACTTCAACTTCGAGACCGAGACGCGGACGGTGGCGTACCAGGGATCGTTCGACGAGCTGAACCGGATGATCGACAGCCTCGCGATGACAGGCCCGGCGGAAGGCAACGGGGTGTACACGGGCGCGACGCTCACGCGGCGCGAGGGGAATCGCGGGACGCTGGAGATCGCGGCGCGCGTGCTGAACGGCTACTCGTGGTGGGGATTCTCGTTCTCGGAGATATCCAAGCCCGTCAAGACATGGCTCGCGACGAAGATCACGAACCCTGACGCGCTCGCGACGGAGCTGAACAAGATCGACCTCTGGGAGAACCAGAAGAGCCTGGGAAGCGCGGGGATAGCCAACTACCTCAACTTCCGCTATGACGACACGCACAGCCTCACGGGCGACACGCTGAAGCTCGCGCAGAAGATGCTCCAGGGCGTGGAGTCGTACTCGGTGTACACGCCCGTGGCGACGTGCCGCCGGACGCAGAACCACCCGTTCACGGACGGGCTGAACTCAATCGGGAAGTACGTGACGCGGCTGACTTCGCCGACCGAGCAGGTGCCCGCGAACGAGGGGCAGCTCGCCGCAATCGCGGGGATGCGCCCGTTCTGGCTCAAGACGTCGGACGAGATCACGCAGAACTCGGACGGGACGCTCTCGCGGACGGAGACGTGGACGGGCTACGACACGATAGACGCCGACCTCTACCAGAGGGCGTGACGGAAGGGACGAGACGATGAACATACCGTTGAAGCGCTGGGGGAATGGCGACCACATCACGGCGGCGGACCTGAACCGCATCACGGAGGCGATCAGGAGGGCGACGCCCATTCGGGGGCCGGGAATATCCATCACGCAGTCGCTCGGCGGGTCGGTGATATCTCTTTCGCGCAGGGCGGGCGCGGGCGGCAGATCGGCGCAGGCGGACGAGGACTTCCCGTTCCGTATCCGGCGCGTCAATTCGGGGACGGCGCAGAGTCCCTCGTGGCACACCATCGTCTACGTCCCGGACTACGCGATATCGGGGCGGTTCCCGCTTGCCCCGTCCGGCATGGACAAGTACGACACCGCGAACTACCCGGACTGGTACGAGTTCACGAACACGATAGGCGGCCTGGGGCCAGCGTGTCTCCAAGTGAGAGTCGTGAACGCGGGCGGCGTCACGTCCTGCTACTGGCGGCTCGGAGGGCTGACGCCGGAGGCGGGGTGGCCCGGCGGCGAGGGCGTGACGACCTTGCGGACTTACGTGCTTCCGCTCGGCGTGGTGTCCGGCGGAGGGACGGGCGAGGCCGGGGCTGGCGACATCGCGCAGCTTGTCTCGTCGGCCATCTACGTAGCCGCCGACTTCGTGGGGAGCGGCGGCGGAGGCGGCGGCTCGCTGGTGGCCGTGGAAGACGAGAGATCGGACGCGACCAAGCCCGGCGTCGTCGGCTACGGCGGCACGGACCAGCAGGGCGTGATAACGCTCATCGCGAAAGACGGGGTGGGGGCGGAGCTGGTGCTGTTCCTGGCGGGGACGACGCTGTACGGGACGCTCGTGGACTACCTCGCGGGACGGATCGACTTCGAGGACGACGCGACGTTCGGCGGACTGGGCAAGAATGTGAACACGGAGACGTTTGCGGAGGATTGCCTCGGCCCTGCGGAGACGCCGGACGTTGGCGACGAGAGCGCCGACCCGGATAAGGCCGCTCCTTCCGCGCACACGCATACGCTAGGCCAGTTCACGAACGGCGACGGGACGGAACTGGACGCGCAATCCATCATCGACTGGTTCTCGAACGTCGGGATGTGGGACGCGCTGGGAGAGACGGGGCCGAGCGGAGAGCCGTCCGAAAACAGCCTTCTCACGATTGGCGACATCGAGGACGATCCGACGTACTTCAAGCCGGACTCCGCGACGCCGAGCGCGGGGAGTGTCACGACAGACCTTCTCGCTTTGTCGGGCCATCGGCACCCGCTCAACGTGGCGGACATTTCTGCCGCCACGGGGCCGACGGGAGAGACCCCCACGCCACCACCGGCGGGCGACTTCGTACAGCCTGTCGGCGTGGGGACGACGGGGCCGAGCGGCGAGGCGTCTCCCACGACGGCGATGCACGGTTCAAGCCCCTACTACGCCCGCGTCGACCACGTCCACCCGATATGCGAGGAGATGGGACCGACAGGGCCTGGATACGTCGGGATTGTCGGGCCGAGCGGCGGCATCGACAAGTCGATGGCGGACGGGTCGGGAGACTTCGGCGGCACGGGGCAGACCCTGCCGACTGGAGTGACGCTCGACACGAACGTATGGCTTCCGGGAGAGAGCGGCTACGTCGAGTCTTACTGCACAAGGATCGTGAAAGTCGAGGACGAGTTCGGCGTTACCACGAGGTACGCTATCTTCCGTCGCCGCAAGGTTTCCCGGACGGGGCAGGTCGTATGGGTCGGTCCCGAATACGCAGGGTTCGTGCTGGCGCGGACGTAGTCCTTTGCGCCTCGGCCTGTTTCTCGGCCTCCATCAGTTTATTCTTGAACTCCTCCATCTTGCGGAGATCGTCCGTCATCGTGCCAACGGATGCGCGGAATGGGCCGTTTGGGTTATGCTGTTTCGACAATACGTTGATAGGCGATGCCTTGGCGAGGCGTCCGTCCGCATCGAACGTCAAGTCGCGCAACAACGGGTAGTCCCACCCGGATATTCCATCGTCGCGGACGTGCGCCCATCCTATGCACACGGTTATTGTGACGCCATTCGTACCTTTCCCCGCTTCCCATTTCGGGAACGCGGCAACAAGCGCGGCAACATCGTTCGTCGATTTTACTTCAAAGCAGTATTGCCCTGCCGAAACGGCGGACATGGCGCACAGGGCGGCAAGCATGAGCGGGGCAAGTCTTTTCATTTGCGGTTCTCCTTGTTTCTGCGGTTGCGGGAATGATAGCATAATTCCGGCGCGTCGGGAAGTTGACGGAACTGGCAGATAGCGAGATGGCGATGCGCGAACAGAACGACGGAATGGTAGTGTTGGACGGAAGCCTTCAGCGGCTTCCGATCCTGCGCGCTTGGGTAAACTCGTCGGCGGTCTACTGGGTCAAGCCCTCCTACCCCGCGACAGGAATGCTATTCATGGCGGGGAACGCGGACATGAGCGGATGGGCGGCGCAGCTCGCCATGACCTGCCACCCGAAGCGCGGACTTTGGCGCGTATACGTTCCCGGCAAGGCGTTCGCGAAGCGGAGCGAGACGCGCTACAGGGTCGTGACGCTGGACGACGCAGGCGCTCGGCACGTCGAGGGAGAAGGCATTTTGCGCGTCTACGACGGCACAATCCCCGACGTGGCGGACTCCACGGAAACTTGCCTCGCCACGTTTCCCGGCGGAGAGGTCCGCGAGGTAACCGTCAAGGACGATTCCACGGGCACGCCGATATTCTCGGTGGGCGATGTCGTGGAAGGCGCGGAAGCGGACGCAAGGCCGATATACGCCTTTAACAAGGCGACGGGCTTCTTCTACCTCGTGACGGCGTTCGTGGACGAGGCGGGCGAACCGATGCTTTCGGTCGCGGAAGATCCGTCGGAAGGCGGCGAGGAGACATTTGCGCGCGGCGAGTCGGGATTCTACTACCGCGTAGACTGCGCCGTGGACTCCACAGGCGTCATGGCGTTGCAGACAGGAGGAATGGTGGCATGAGGAAGATGCTGGCAATCGCGGTGCTTGCCGCGCTGGCGGCCTGCCCGTCGTTCGCGGCGGACATGGCTTCGCAGAAGTGGGTCGAGATGCGCCTCACGAACGCGGCGACGCGGGCGTGGATCTACGCGACGGTGAACGAGGCCGTCTCCAGCTCGCTCGCGATCACGAAGGCGATTAGCCCGATGGTCGCGGACGCGGGGACGAACGGAATGGTGTACGCGTTCTTTGAACCGGCTACCGTGCCGACCCTCATGGCGATCAACTCGCTCAACTCGACCATCACGAACGGCGCGCTGTTCGCGTGGAACGACGGCGGCGTCTACACAAACGCGGCGCTCGGCGCGATATTTTCGACGGAGACGAACTTCGTGTGGCGGGCGACGCCGTCGCAGGTCGTGGACGGCACCGACACGTTCGTGAGGCCAGACGGGTTCGGCGTCGTCGGCCTATATCTCACGCAGACGCAGGCGGAAACGGTCAGAGGAGAGCGGTAAGATGAGAACCATTGCGATCACAGTTGCCCTGCTCCCCGTTCTGCTGGCAAGCGCCGCCGGGTATCAGGACCTCTACCGCCCCGACACATGGATCGGAGGTTCTGTGGGATCGGTGACGTATACCTACGGAAACGGCAAATCCCAGACGTTTGAGGTCGACGAGAACGGATATTCTCCGACGCTGGAGAGTGCTATCGACGAATATCGGAAAAAGGATATCGCGCTTGCAATGGCGTTTCAGGCGCTGTACGAAGGGTTGCAGGCACAGGTTATGGTGGATGGCCTGGCATTCAGCGTCGACGCCATGTTCGCGGGGGGTGTAGCGGCCATCACGGACGCGGACGGCACGTCGAGCAGCGGGACTTACAAGTTCACATCGAAGGCCGAAGGCAACAAGGTCGAACTCTCGCTTACGGGCGTGCAGACCGTGAAGGCGGGAGGCGGACTGGAGAAGTCACAAGGGAAGATGAGCATTTCCGGCTGGGATTCAAAGGACGGAAACTCCTACTCCATCGCTGACGTGCTTTCGGGGAACGCGGAAGGCCCGTTCGCCGACTATACGATCCTTGCTCGCATGGCGAAAGGCGGAAGCATGGACTACGTCAAGATCGGAAAGCTCGCGCTTACGAACGGAACGCCAGTCCTGACGGACGGATTCTCCATTACGACAAACGAGAACGGACGCATCCAGATGATAGGGTTCCGCGACGAGGCTTCGGAAGGCGACGTCCCCGTGTGCAGGGGGAGCGACGACGGGAAGGTCATTCGCTGGCGCACGATAGACGATGCCGTGTTCGCGATAGGGGATGGCGGCGAGGAAGGGTACAAGATATCGCTGAAGGGCTACGCGCCCGACCTCGGCGCGAACCGCTATCTCGGAAGCGGCGAGGACGGCGCATGGGGCGTTCACGAGCTTCCGAACGTCACCACGAACAACGTGGTCGCGGACGAGACGACGATCACGACGGAAGGTTCGCCCACGCCGGAGCAGAAGGTGTTCCGGCTGAAGTCCGTTCCGCCCGTGGCGGGCTATCCCTTCGCGGCCACGCTCGCGCCGGACGGCGGAATCGCGTACATCCCCCTGCCGGAGGCCGTGACAAACGAGTCCTCCGAATGCGACTGCACGCAGAAATGGGAGCGGGTGGCGACGTGGCTCGGAGACTTCGACCTTCTGGAGGCGACGCCGTGGCTGTTCGGGTTTCCTTCGTCTTGGCTGGGCTACGCGGTGGAACGGAGCAACGGCGATGGGTATTCGGGACAACGCGGGCTTCTGGATATCAAGGGATTCGCGCTCGGCGATCCCTGCGGCAAGAACCTTAACCTCGGCGATCTTCTCATGGGCACGGCGACCGACGCGGCGACGGAGCGCGAGAACCATGTCATCCTCACGCGCTACTACGCGGGGAGCGGCGACCCGACCGTCCACTACCTCCCCATAGGCGAGATCGCGTCGACGACAAAGGCTGACGGGCGGTCGATAGTCACGAACGAGAACGGCGTCCTCTCCATCGCGGGCTTCCTCGACGCGCCGGAGCAGGCTGGACTCATGCCCGTCACGAGGGTGCGCGGCATGGGCGACATGACGCTGGAGTGGGTCGAGGCGGGCGGCGGCGCGAACGTCGACGGGGTGACCATCGTCACGAACGCCAGCGAGGGCGCGGTCAGCCAAGGCGTGGCGTCGATATCCGGGTGGACGAGCGCGTCGAACGACACCTATCTCTCGAAGGGTCCGCAGGGCGCGCTGGAATGGCGCAGGATGCCGTCCATATACAACGTCGCGTGGCAGTACGACCCGCAGTCGCGGACATGGAGAAACGCGCACGTGATGATCGGGACGGAAGTCGTGAGCGTGGACTCCTCGCAGGTCGTGGACGGGGCGTACTACGTCGAGGTGGACTGCGTGGGAAAGACCGCCGCGCTCGTCGCGACGCCCGGCACGAGCGACGATACGACGAAGTTCATCTACGTGGGAACGGTCGCGAACGGCGTCCAGACGGACGGGATATACACGACGCCGATAGTGTTCGTGTGGGAGTAGCGAGAAGGAGGACGCCCGATGCTTGCGATGCTCGCGATAGCCGTTGCGCTTACCTCGCCCGAGAAATACGTGGCGACGATTCCCGTATGCACGAACCTCATAGAAGGGCGCGTGATGGGGCCGGACGGCGACTATAACACGATGCGCGCCGAGGACGTGGCATGGCTGTGGGAGGCCGTGAACGAGCGCAAGGATATGGAGGGCGGGGATATATATCCTACTTCCGGCATCGACTCGCGAACGGGGCGCACCCTTGCCGGACTTGGCGCGGCAATCGCCACGTTGACGAACTGCTGGAACTACTTTGCGCTCGACGAGCCGCCCGCGTATACGAAGCCCGTGGATTTCCTGCAAGAAGGACAAGGGGTCACCAACGACGCGATGGCGATGCTCCTGCAAGCAGGGGCGAAGGTCGGCAGGTGGCCGTACTGGCCGGACGCGGCGAGCGTGCGGTTCGGGGGCGCGCCGTCGCTGGGGACTGCGACCAACGCATTCGCCCTGTTCACGCGCAATGGAGGCGATGCGCCGCAGAGACTTGCGATATGGAGCGGGATTTTCTACGCCGCAGTCGGCAACTATACCGACGCGACAAGCAACGAGTGGACGACGCTATCGACCGAAGTTCGCGACGGATACGTCGAACTGACCGTTGAGCCGCATACCAACATATCGTCATATGCGGAATATGTCACGAATACCACGGGTGAGGCGCTCTTCGACGGAAGTTGGGGGAAGGACTGGGGCAACCACTACAACTGGACACAAAAATTCATAAACCAGGACGGGATGCACGAGGACGATTACGCGGGACACTGGGCGTCCGCCGTGACGCGCGGCGACTACCTAACGGTCGAAAAGTACGAGCCGCTCATGCTTTGCGTCGTTCCCGGCGGTCGCACGAACATGACGAGCTGCATAAAGACCGACGGAACGATGGCCTTGCTTGCGTTCAGGGTCAGAGCTTCCCGCTCGGATGCATACCATTATAGCGAAGGGGGGTATAGCACGGACGCTCCGTCGTGGAACCCTGCCGTCGACGATTCGCGCGTCACGCTTTCGTCGAACGTCAACGCGTACGTCTACTGCTGGACAAGCGCGACCTATGTCGGCGCATGGCTCGATGACGGAACTTCTTGGACCGGACTCGCGGTATTTGCCGTGAATAATCCCGACGCGGTGCTTGCGTCCGTGATCGGGGCGGTGACCGACATCGCATTTTTCCGCGACTGCGACACGAGCTACTTCTCGCCCGTTCTGACAAGTCCTCCAGGCGACTTCCCTCCGGCATACGGCAAGGGCGCGTCGTGGACGGCGGACGAGACGATGAACGTCCGCTCGTGGCTGGATGTGCGGCTTGAGTATTCGGTTATCGTGCCCGAGACGGATTTCCCCGCGACCGTCGTCAAGGGCGAAGATCCAGACGAAGGAGAGGAGTAGCGATGGCGACCAGGATACCGACGATCATGCAGGGCGACGACACGGCGGCGAACGGGCGCGGAATCCGGCTGCGGATGCCGGACGCGGACATCGGGGACGGATTCTCGATCTCGTTCGAGCTGTGCGGCGTTAAGCGGTCGGGCGCTTACGTCCCCGGCGGCACGCTCGACTTCAACTGGACGCGCGCGGAGACCGCGAGGTTCCCGCTCGGCGTCCTCTACGGAACCGTAAGGCTGGAGAAGGACGGACTTATGCAGACCATCACGAACACGCTCCCAGTCCGCGTCACGGACAGCGTGACACTTGCCGATGCGATTGCGGCGGCGGGAGGCGGAAGCACCCCGGCAGGGAATACGATAGACGTTCAGGTAGTCGTCAACACTGGCGTCCCGAAGGTGGACAAGACCGCGCTCACAAAGGCGTCCACGATGGGCGACATCAAGGCGCTCGCGAACGCGCTGCTGGAGGCGATCAATGGCGCTCCGGGCGCGGCGGACGGTTGACGAAACGGGCGGATATGGAGAAGGAGAGCGGAACTATGAAACGGAATGCACACGAGGCGGCGGGGATCGCGGCGAGGGTAGCGACGCTTGCGGCGGCGCTGTGCGTCGCGGGATGCGCGTGGGCGACCGCGCTCGACGACATCCCCGGCGATACGGATATCTACACGGCGGCGCAGACGGACGCGGCGATAGCGGCGGCGACAGGGGCGATCCACGTCGCGGAAGCGGACCTCACGCCGTCGAACGCCGTCCTCGTAGCGACTATCAAGGAAGTTGCGCCAGCGCCGGGCGACTACGAAACCGTCAGCAACAAGGCTATGAATTCCGTGCAGTCCAGCAAGGGGATCATGACTGGCGACCTGACGTTTACAGGAGGGCAGAACGGCGCAAACGCCAAGTTGCACAGCGACAACGGAACCTTGTCCATCATAGGGACCGATCCAGCCGGGAGCATTAACGGTTACTCGTTCAGTCCGTCATCCATCGACGCGGTCGCCAAGAAATCCGACATTCCCGACTTGAGCGGCTTCGCGACCACGGAGTACGCGGATTCCGCCGCCGCGTCCGCCGCGTCCGCCGCCATGAATGACTCGATCTCGACGAACAACGCGGCGTTCGTGTCGGCAGTCCTCGCCGTGCCGCTCGCTGGCGCGGACGCAAACGACCTCGCGGAACTGTCCGAGTATGGCTCATACGGAACTGTGGGCGCGGCCATCCTCGCGCTGATCGCGGGGCTTGCGGCGTTGAAGCGGCGCATGGGGACGGCGGAGACTACAATCAGCGGCAAGCTGGACGGCGCGGCGGCTTACCCGGCGTGGGTTGAGGGGGATGCTTATACTGTTGACGACATCGTCTCGCACAAGGGGCGAATCTGGAAGTCTCTGGTCACGAACTTCGAAGAGCCTGGAACTGACCCGTTGAAGTGGGTTGAGGTCTACCTAAAGGACTTGAAGCAGGACGCGCTCTCGCAGTCGCAGCGCGCCGCTGTGAACAGCGGCGCGACAGCGGCGAAGGTCGCGACGTGGGACGGCTACGCAGAGCAGATCGCGGCGAAGGCGAACGCGACCGACCTCCCCTACGCGATGGTCACGCCGGGCGAGTGGAAGGTCATATCTAACGAGACGCAAAGGCAGTTTCTCTATTGCTCATGGGATACAGAAGTTCGCATGTGGGTCCTTTCGCTCGCTGGCGCGCCGGAAGGTTATTATGCCTCCGGGACGCCTGCAGATCTGACTGTTTCATTTGACGTATATGGCGATTCTGTTGTGGTTGAAAGGCCCTCACTCCCCGGCCACCTCCTCGACCGCGCGAACAACCTCGTCTCCGTCTCGGCGAACACGACGCTGACCCTGCCGCCGTTCGAGGCTGGCAAGGTGCGCGACCTGCTCGTGGCTTGCACGATTGGGGTTGACGCGAACGACGAGCCGTGGAGCGTGATTTTCCAAGGCGGCGACGGCGAGGAAATCTCCTTCAAGGCCGAGGGCGACGATGCTGCGTCCGCGACGTTCCCCGTTCCCGACGCGGCGGGCGACTGGTGGTATTCGCTCACGGAGCGCGCGCCTCACGTGTTCGCGGTGAGCCTCAAGCAATTGCAGAGCGTGTCGCAACCGACGCAGACGCAGGGAGGTGAGTGATGCTGTTGGGCGCGAGACAGTTCTTCGAGCGTCGCGGCGGCGGCGGGTGGACGAACCCCTACGTCACCGACGGCCTTGTGGCGATGTGGGACGGCGAGTGGAACGCGGGCGGCGGCGTCCACGACCCAAGCGCGACGACATGGAAAGACTTGGTGGGGACAAATGACTTGGACGACATCGTCAGCAACAACGATGATTGGGATTGGACAATCAATGGGTTCCGCCAGCAAACAGGGAATACATGTCGCTTTAGACGGCTAGGTACAACCATCAGCTGGCTCTATGCCGAGATAGTAGTATCAATTGGAACCAGGGACTCCCGAAGTCTTTTTGGCGGCGGAGTAAACAACGGATTTGCAAACTACGCAAGGTATTTCACCGCGACCGCTCAAACCACCCCAGTCCCCTATGTTGTTAATTCTGGCACAGCAATGACGGTGGGTTATGATGCCGTTGCCCAAAGAATGTACAAAAACGGGGCCCTCCAAACTTACCACACAGTAGGAGCGGGGAACTATGGCACCACAGGCGAGATATACATCGGCAACACTCGTGGCAATCTCGCGGTAGACCCGTGTGTAGTTTACTCGCTTCGCCTCTACTCCCACGCCCTGACCGCTGCCGAGATAGCCGCAAACTACGCAATTGATAAAGCGAGGTTCGACATGCCATGAAATACGGAACTGTAATCGACAAACAACTTCACCCTGCGCCGCGCGCGTTCATGCTCAACGGCGCTATGGTGACGAACCCCAAGGCCGAGCATTTTGCCGCTCTCAATGAGGAGCGCGCCAAGCAGGGCTTGCTACCGTACCTCCCCATCGTAGACGAGCGGCCTTCCACGGACGCCACGCACTACGCGGTCGCGACGGGCTGGACGCGAGACGGCGAGACATGGCGGCGCGTGTATGATGTCCGCGAACTGCCGCCGCCCCCGCCGCGCACGTTCTCGAAGTACAAGTTAGTCGGCGCGCTCATGCAAGCGAATGTCTGGCCGCAGGTCAAGGCTTGGATAGAGAGTACCTCCGGCGCATACGACCTCTACCTCGCCGCAGAGGACATCAGCGAGGACGAGCCGCTTCTCGCGCAGGGCATCGCGGCGGTCAAGGAACTGCTCGGCTGGACGGACGAGCAGATTGAAGAGGTACTACAGGAGGCGATAAGATGAGAAAAGCATGCCGTATTGCGATACTATTTTTATCCATGCTGCTCTGCGGATGCGTGAATTTGTACACGCGCTGTCCGTGGACTGATGAACGAATAGATCGGATGTACCAATGTTCGCGCGAAGCGGCGGCATTGTCTATTATCGTAGCGTTTCCGCAAATGATGAGCGACGGGCCTTCGCGCGGGTTCATGTGGGAAAACATCTTCACGATTCCGCTTGGTTGCCTGTGCCTGTGCGACGCGGCGGTGGAGGCTTGCATCGACACGGTGTGCCTGCCTGTTGACTGGCCGCTGGCCGAATCGAGGAAGGAGGGAAGGTAGCATGTGCATGAGAAATTCAGAAGAGGGCTGCATCCTCCAGGAGCAGCAGAAGCAACTCGCCGACAAGGTGGAGAACATCGACTCGCGCTTGACGAAGGTCGAGACGGATGTCGGCAAGATGAGATCGGAGACGCAAGACGGGTTTCGGCAGGGCGCGGAGACGATGCGCGCGATCAATACTTCGCTCTCCAACCTCGCCCACGACTTCGGGGAGCGCATGAACGGAATCGACCGTCGGCTCGTCGAGGAGAAGCAGAAGTGGGGCGACACGCTCCGCATGGTCGTGATCTGGTCTGTCCGCGTCCTGCTCGCGGGCGCGGCTCTCGCGATGGGCATAACGGCGTGGCGGACGCTCATGCAATGATTTCTCAATCCACAGAAAACACGAAAGGAAAAACACAAATGAACATCAGCAAATTCAAGATGGGGCTAACGGCCCTCTGCGGATTCCTTAATCCCGCCAACATCCTGCATCCGCTCGAAAGCGCGGCCATAAACGTGGTCGAATACCTGATCGACGTGGCCAACGGGGCGCTCGCGGCCATCGACCCGTCGAAACGCGCGACGATTGCGGCGGCGTACAACACGACGTTGAAGATATTGGCGACGCTCAAGACTCTTGAGTGGCTTGTGCCTACAAAGTGGCAGTCGGCGTACCGCAACACCATAGGGGCAGTAGAGGCCGTGGCAAACGCGCTAATGGACTTCACGATAGAACCCGTCGAGCTGACGAACGTCAAGGACGCCTTCAACGCCGCAGTCATCGCGTGGCGCGGTTGCGACGTGCCCGACACGGACGTGGACTTTTCGACCATCAAGGAAAACTAACCATCAAGGAGAACTAAACCATGAAAATCACGAAGAAGAAACCCGTCAAGGACGTGATCAAGGCGAAGGCCAAGGCCATCAAGCAGAAGGTCAAGGGCAAGGTCAAGGGGTGCGCCGCGCTGGTCGCGCTCTTTGGCGTCGCCGCCATCTGTGGATGCATGACGCCCGAACAGGCGTCGCGCTCGACCCATGCCACCTACGGGGACATGGAGGCCGAGATCGAGACTGACATCGGCGAGAAGGCGCATAACAACACGGTGAGCGTGACGGTGCGCGTGAACATCGGCGACGGCGCGATTGCCTCCGCCGACTCCAGCGGCAGTACGGAATCGCAGACTCAGACTCCGACGTTCGACATCCGTCCCCAGACTGACCTGCGCTACAACGACGCGCTGTCGGCGGCAAGCGGAACGAGCAAGAACATACTGGAGTCTCTTGGTTCCGTGCTGACTGACACCGGGAAGGCAAAACTGCTGTCCATGATTGAGTCGAAGGCCACAGGTACGGTGACACTCGACAAGAAGGACGGCACGCAAGCCGTGGTCGAGTGCAAGGACGGGCAATGCACCTCCTGCACCGACTGCGGCGACCCTAAATGACTCCTCCGCAATGCGGGTTTTTACTCCTTTTGTTACCCATTGCGGACAGGCCCAGGGTCAGCGACAACCTCATTGACGCGCGCGCCCCTTTGACGCGGAGAGGCCGAAACAGGGGCATTAGGCCATCGGACGCCAGACGTCCTGTCCGTTCGCGGACATCCCAAGGACGACGCACGCGGCGGCGGAAGGGGACGGGAAAAGGAAGTCCTGCGCGAACGCGAGCGCGTCCGATCCGCCAGGAGACGGGACAAGGACGCGGGCGGCGACAAGCGCGTCCCGCAGTGTCAGCGCGGACGCGGGGGTGCTGGGAGCCGTGACGCCGGACGCGACCGATCCGGCGTAGACGAGGAACCCGGAGCCGACGTTGCGGCCCACGGCGAGCTTGACGCGTCTCGACGAGACGCACAGGAGTACGGGTGGTTTTTTCATTGTGGCGTTTCCTTGCGCCGTTTGGCGCGTTTTTTGCCAGTTTACCAAAAACGTGGCGGGCGCGCAACCGGGGCGCGCAAAAAAAAATCGTTTTTTTTCGCAGACCCCCTTGACGGGTCATATAACCTTTGGTACTATGTTCGCCGCAAGCCCCGCGTGGGGCGAAACCACAATCAACACCACAAGGACAACACCACATGAGCAAGGAACCAGCGATTGACGCGCGAGTGATTGGCGCGACCGTCAAGATCGAGGTATGCAAGAAGGTCGAGCGGAAGTACCGCCACGACGCCAAGGACTCCAAGTCGACAATCTACGCACGCGCGCTCGAGGACTCGGTGCGCGACGTCGTGCTGACGGTCGACGACTACAGGGAGATTGCCGAGGAGATGGCGGCTAACAAGTTGAAGCGCGACGCGAAGCGCAGGCGGAACGGAGGTGCGCGGTGAAGACGATCATGATCAACGGAGAAGCCGTCCGGGTGACGGTCGAGACGTACAGGAGGATCGCGCGGTACGCGAGATCGAAAAAAGTCTCAATCGGAAAGGCGGTGGAACTTTGCCTTCAAAGGGTCATATAACCCTTGGCGGCGGTTCCGGCGACCGCGTTTTTTTGGCTCGCAGGAGGTCATACGACCTCTTGCCGGGCGGGAGTGCAAATTCAACCACGACCCGATTTCGCCGTTCGGTTAGTGGTGTTTCCGAACGGCGGGGGAGGCGCCCCTCACAGCGCCAGTCTATTTCATGCCGTCGCGCGGGCCGAATCTCGAATCGCGCGGGAAGTCAAGTCAAGAAGTTGTCTTTATCTTCGCGGCACGGCTTCCAATTCGCGCCGACAAGAGCGATGATGTCCGCGACGGCAGACCAGAAGGAGAACGCTAGATGATCGAACGCAACGAGATGAAGGCCGCGCTGGAGCGGCTGGAGCCGTGGAAGGACAGGAACGCCGAATGGCGCAGGCTCCCGAACGGGAGGCTGGCGCGGTTCGTCGACTGGAAGGGTGCGTCCGCGCGCGCCGGGAGGCGGGCGTGATCGCAGACCACACCAAGCGCGCGATCCTCGCCCTCGTCCACATCGACGAGGGGGCGACCGACGAGGAGCGCGAGCGCGTGAGGCTGGCCCTCACGGACGCGCGCCCGAACGGGCGGACGATCCGCCTCAAGGACGCGGCGGAGATGCTCGGCGTCCACCGCAACACGATCCAGAAGTGGGCCGCGTCGGGGCGGCTCGTCGGAGTTCGCGGCGGCGGCGGAAGGATGGTCGGCGTCACAGAGGCGAGCCTCGCCACGGCATGAACGGAAGGAGGATCGAAACGATGACGAAGCATACGTACACGGACGCGGAGGCACCGACCAACACGGGATCGCTCGACCGTCCGGCGCGGTTCAACCTCCGCCTGACCTGCTCGGCGCGGGCGCGGACGATCAAGGCGTTCGACGCGGTGAGGAGCCTCACGGGCATGGACGCGGGGGCGGCATTCGCGGACGTCTGGGAGAAGGCGATTCTTCCGGCTGTCGAGCATATCCTGTGGAACGCGAGGGAAGCGCCGCGCGGGACGCGGAACATGATGCTTGACCTCTTCCGGCCCCTCGCCAAGGAGGACTACGTCCGGGCGAGGTACGAACGGCTCAAGGAGCGGTTCGGGAAGCAGATGACGTTGGATTTCGGGGACGGGCCGCAGGTCGCGGTCGCCCGGTGAAGAGACAAGGAGAACGCAAAAATGAACGCAAATCAGACAAGGGAAGAATGGCTCGCGGAGCGCCGGAAGGGCATCGGCGGGTCGGACGCGGCGGCGATACTCGGACTCAGTCCGTGGGCGACGCCAGTCACGGTGTGGCTCGACAAGACGGGCCGCGCGCCGGACAGGGAGGAGACCGAGGCCATGCGCATCGGGACGGAGCTTGAGGACTTCGTCGCGCGGAGGTACATGGCGGAGACGGGGCGCACCGTCCAGCGGTTCAACCGCATGGTTCACAAGGGATGCCTTCTCGGCAACTTCGACCGCCTCGTGGTGCCGGACGGCGAGAAGGTCGCCTCCCACATGGGCGAGGTGCGCACGGACACGGTCCTGGAGTGCAAGACCTCCAGCCGCGAATGGGACGGCGAGGTGCCTGTTCAATACATATGCCAGGTAATGCACTATATGTCGCTCGAGCCGAGGCTCCTTCACGCGGACGTCGCGTGCCTGTTCCTCGGTCGGAAGCACTTCGAGGTCTTCCGCGTGGAGCGCGACGACGAGGTGATCGCTGCGATGTCGGCGCGCCTCACGGAGTGGTGGGAGGAGTTCGTGGTGGGCGACAAGATGCCGCCTCCGACGAACGAGGAGGACTGCAAGCTCCTGTGGGCGCGGTCGAACTCCGGCAAGACGGTGACCGCCACGGACGAGATCGCGGACAAGCTCCTCCGCTACGCGGACGCAAAGGCGACCGAGAAGGCCGCGAAGGAGATCGCGGCGGGATTGCAGAGCGACATCTGCGCGGCGATGGGCGACGCGGAGGTGCTGGTCGGCCCGGACGGACGTCCGCTCCTCACGTGGAAGAGCGCGAAGGACGCGGTCAAGACGGACTGGGAGGCGGTCGCGAAGGACGCGAACGCAACGGCGGAGCAGATAGCGGCCCACACCGAGACGAAGCCGGGATCGCGGAGGTTCCTGCCGAAGGACGCGGCGGTCGAGACCCTTGCGAAGTCGAGGGCCGAGAAGCGCGAGGCAACGGAAGCGGTCGCAGACGGAGCGGCGGCGTAAGTCGGTTTTTCATGGGGCCACGCCCGTGATCCCCGGTAAAGCGTCGGGCAAAGGAGTAAACGCAACATGAGCAACGAAATGACGACAACGGCGACGGCGGCGATAGTCCCGTCCGGCGCACAGGCCCCGGCGGTCATGCCGAGGGGAAACGCCTCCACGATGGTGGCGCAGACGAGGGAGATGGCCGAGGCCATCGGGCAGATGCAGATGGCAAAGGCGTTCCCGCGCGACGTGGTAGCGGCGCGCGACCGCATCCTCAACGCCTGCACCCGTCCGCGCCTCGCGGAGACCGCATGCTACACCTACGCTCGCGGCGGCACGGAGGTGACGGGGCCGAGCATTCGCCTCGCGGAGATGCTGGCGCAGAACTGGGGGAACATCACGTTCGGGATACGCGAGCTGGAGCAGAGGAACGGCGAGTCCACCTGCGAGGCGTTCGCGTGGGACATGGAGACCAACTCGCGGCAGACGAAGGTATTTCAGGTTCCGCACATCCGCTACACGCGGCAGGGGGCGAAGCGGCTCACCGACCCGCGCGACATCTACGAGCTGGTGGCGAACAACGGCGCTCGCCGCCTCCGCGCGTGCATCCTCGGCGTGATCCCCGGCGACGTGGTCGAGGAAGCGGTCGAGGCCTGCGACGCGACGCTCAACACGAAGTTCGCGGTCACGGCGGAGCGCGTGAAGAGCCTTGTCGAGAAGTTCGCGGAGTACGGCGTGACCCCGGCGCAGATCGAGAAGCGCATCCAGTGCCACCTCGACGCGATGAAGCCCGCGCAGATGGCGAACCTCGGAAAGATCTACAACTCCCTCAAGGACGGCATGAGCAAGCCGGAAGACTGGTTCGAGGCGGAGGCGCGAGGGGCGACTGGCCCCGCGACCCCGCAGAACGCGCCCAAGGCGGCAAAGGACGCCCTGCGGGCGAAGCTCGGCGTCGGCAAGGACAAGGACGCGCCCAAGGCGGCGGACGCGCCAGAAGGCGGTAAATCGGCCTCCGGCGCGAAGCCGGCCGACAAGGCGGCGGGCGAGGCGGAGGTTCTCGACCTGATCTGACGATACGGCATCCGGGGGAGAGGGGCGCGAGAAAGTCCTGTCCGCGCCCCCTCCCGGATGCCGACCGAGAGAGGAACGAAGAGACATGGGAAAGAGCATGGCATTTTTCGACGGCTACTTCCTGTTTGCGGAGTCGCTTCCGCCGGAGCAGAGGCTGGCTTTCTACGACGCCGTGATGCGCTATGCGTTCCGGGGCGAGGAGCCTTCGGGGGACAGCCCGGTATGGGGCGCGTTCATGCTGGTCAAGGCGACGCTTGACAAGAGCCTGTCGATGGCCGAGATGGGACGCAGGGGAGGCATGGCCAGAAGCGCGCGAAAGGCCGACGCAGTCAAGGCGAACGGAGCGCGCGGGGGCCGTCCCGCAGGATTGAAGTCCGCAGAACCAAAGCGGAAAACCAAAGCGGGAAACCTAAGCGCAAAACCTAACCGAAACCAAAGCGAAGAACCTAACGGAAACCAAAGCGAAGAACCTAACGGAAACCTAACGAATGAGAATGAGAATGAGAATGAGAATAATACTCGCTCTAGCGAGCGAGTAAAAACGCGCCCGCGCGCGAGGATCGAGCCTGACTTCCTCCGAAACGCCGCCGCGCAGCTCGGAATACCGCGCGAGTTCGCGGACGAGTTCGCAGAGATCATGCGGACGCAGGACTGGGCGTACATCAACCCGAACGGACGGACGGTCGCGGTGAACCTCGGCAACGTCAAGACGGTCATGGGGTGCTTCTGGAAGCGGGAGCGCGACAGGAGGGCCGAGTCGGGCGGCGGATGCGATCCGTCCGCGCCGATGAGCGACGAGACGCGGAAGATTCTCGCGAGGACGAGGAAGTGAGGAGGCGGACATGACTTTCGTGCAGGCGATAGCGAAGGCGACAGGCAGGTGGTGCGGCGGCGCGGCGTTCGCGGCGACCGTGGCGGCTTGGGACTCCGTCCCCGCAGAGAAGCTCCCGGCGATGCAGGGGGCGTGGGCCGTCCTCAAGGCGGTGGACTTCGTGTCCGCCCCTCCGCTCGACGAGGAGTTCGCGAGGCGGGTCGCGGACGGCGAGGACGCGCTGGCGGAGGAGGAGGCGCGGCGGCTCGCGTACTGGCGCGCCGGGCACGCCCACCCGCTCCTATGCGCCGTCTGGGGGTTTGCGGACGTGTTCTGCGCCGACGTCCCGCGAGGGGATCGGGTGGAGGAGGCCCTGCGCATCTGCGAGAAGGCCGAGGAGTGGTTTCACGCCAAGGGCCTCCGCGACAGGACGCGGCACGAGCCGCTCCGGCTCGCCTACGGCAAGGCCGTCGGCAACCACGAGGCGGGACTTGATCTGGAGCGCGCCATGAAGGCTTCGGCGGCGGGTGTCGCCGGAAGGCGGACAATACGGTAACGCAAGGAGAACGCGAAATGAGCGAAAACGGAAACGGAAACAGGAACAGGAACGACGGGAGGGCGGAGACCCTGCCGATCACGGACATCGTCCCCGCGAGGGACAACGTCCACGCAAGGGAGCGGAGGGACGACGAGTCCTTCCGGGGGCTGGTGGAGAGCATCCGCTCGGCGGGCATCATCCACCGCATCGTGGTGAGGCCGGATAACGGACGGTTCGTCATCGTAGACGGCCACCGAAGGTTCGAGGCCGCGAAGGCGGCGGGGATGGACGAGGTGCCGTGCGAGGTCAGGGACTTCGCGGAGGGCGACGCGCTCGCGGTGACGGTCGCGGCGAACGTCCAGCGGCTGGAGAACGACCCGGTGCTGGAGGCCGAGGCGATAGCCAAGCTCATGCGGGAGGGGAGGAGCATGGGCGAGATCGCGGCGGCGATAGGCAAGTCGGAAGGCTACGTGGCGAGGAGGTCGCGCCTCTCGACGCTCGCGGAGCCGTGGCGGGAGTTCGCGCGCCGCATCCGATGCACGGTCGGGATGCTCGAGAAGATCGCCGCCCACGAGACGGCGGTGCAGGAGCGCGTGGCCGCGAACGCGGGACTCGACGAGTACGAGGAGGACGGCGGCGACCCGTGCGGGTGGTCGGAGTTCGAGAACGCGTTCGCCGCAGAGGTACGGCGGCTGGACGAGGCGGGGTTCGACACGGCGGAGTGCGCGATGTGCCCGAACAGCACCGCATGCCACGCCTACCTCTTCGACTGGATGGCGACGGAGGAGGGCGTCTCGCCGAGGTGCCAGGACACGGCCTGCTACGCGCGGAAATGGAACGAAGCGACGGACGCCGAGATCAAGCGCCTGAAGCGCGAGGGAAAGCCCGCCGTCGGGGTCTCGAGCAGATGGAACGTGCCGGAGTATTGGGACGTAGCCGAGACGCGGGACCGCAAGCATCCGCAGGCGTACGTCTACGAGCAGGACGGCATCCGCCGGATCGTGTGGGGCGCGCAGAAGCGGAAGCCGGACACGGCGAATCCCGCGAAAACCGCCGAGGAGCGCGAGGCGGAGAAGTCCGAGAAGCGCCGCGTCCGGCTCGTCAGGGCTGCGCGCGAGAAGGTGCGCTCGGCGGTCGCCGAGAAGGCGCGCGACGCCGAGGCGTTCAGGCGGTGGGCGGGGTCGCTCTACGGCGAGCTGGCCGCGCGGCGGCTCGACCGCGAGCTTGGGCATGGCTGGATCGGAGACTCGCTCGTCGACGACATCGCGCGGACGTGGACGGAGTGGGGCGACCTCTGCGAGCTGACGGCGGACGAGAACGACGCGCTCGCCGGGGAGATTCGCGCCGAGGACGAGCGCGAGGCGCGGCGCGCCGAGGACGAGCGCGAGGCGCGGCGCGCCGAGACCGTGCGCGCCGGGGCGGACGAGGCGGAGGACGCGGAATGACGGATACCCCGTCAGAGTCCGGCGGGCGGCGGGCGGCGTCGTGGCGATTCACGCTCGACGTCGACCCCGCCACGCTCGGCACGGCCCAGCAAAAGCGCTTCGATCCGAGGACGCGGCGGTTCTTCACTGACAAGCGGGTCGCGGCGGGCATGAAGGCCGTCTCGCTCCTCGCCAAGTCCGCCAGAATCGCGCAGAACGCCGAAATTCCGCCCTACGGCACGCCCGTGGCCCTGACCCTGAAGCTCTACTATGCCGTCCCGAAGTCGCGCCGCAGGGGCGGAAAACGCGCGAACGCGCCGACAGAGGGGTCTCCTTGCACGGCGCGGTGGGCCGGGGACGTGGACAACAGGCCGAAGTCGGTGATCGACGCGCTGACGGACGCGGGCCTGTGGCCGGACGACCAGTACGTGACGCACGCCGACCTCCGCAAGCGGTGGACGCTCGGAAGGCCGCGCATCGAGGCGTGGGCGAGGACGGATTTCGGGGAGGAGGCGTGACGTGCGGAGCGGACATTGCGGAAAGGAAGGCGTCGCGGTGCAGGGCGGCGGGGTGTCCGCTCGCGGACGCGGGGGACGCGAGGTGCGCGCAATGCGCCGGGCCTGTCGCGTGGACGGACGGGAGGGGCGTCCGACACGGCAGGGCGAGGTCGTGCCACGGATGCCCGATGGACGGTCTCGGGCTTCCCGTCTGCTGGGCGGCGTGCCCCGGCCCGAACGACGGGTTCCAGACGGACGGACAGTCGATGGTGTCGCTCGGGGGAATGGCAGACGCGGACGCGTTCGTCGGGAGGTTTGCGGCAGAGAGGCCGGAGGCGGCGGGGGAAACGTTCGGAGGGAGGGAGCGAGGGTTCGCGGCGGGGCTGATGAGGCTCGACTCGCGCGGATGGGACGCGCTGAAGGAGGCGTGCGGGAGGAGGGACGCGAAGGCCGCATCCGCGCTGATGGGGGTTCCCCTCGCGATGTTCAGGGGGCCGGGCGGCGGATGGGACGGGTCTGTCGCGGACAGGATCATGGGGCGGGCTGGCGGAATAGACGGAGCGACATGGGAGAGGGTGAGAAGCATCCTTGCGGGAAGGTCGCAGTCGGACGTGGCGAGAATGGGGCTTGTGTCCAAGCAGGCGGTGAGCAAGGCGATCCGCGCGGCGGCAATCCGGGAGGATTGGCTGGCGAAGGTCGTGGGCGGGACATGAAGGGCGGAGGACGGCTTGCCGAGGCGGTCGGGCGTGGTGCCCGGACGCTCGCGGCGAAAAGAAAAAGCGAAACATGAGCAAGGAGAACGCAAGATGACAAAAGAAAATGGCGGCGGCAGGACGTGCCCCGCGTGCGATATGGAGCTGGACGGCTCCGTCGGGTTCACGAACGGCCTCTGCCCGTACTGCGCCCGAGAAAACGAACTCGCGGCGGATGAGGAAGTGGCAGACGCGCTGAAGGACGGCAAGGTTGTGGAGGTGCGCCATGAGGATTGAGACTGATTTGGACGGCGCGGTGGTCGCCGCGATAGAGCGGCACTACTATCACGCGAAGGAGAAGCACCCGTACTTCTGCGATATGGTGATGCGCGATATTTGGACTGTACGAGGCATACAGGACAATCTTAAAAGCATCCGGCAACACATTGAACAGGACAGTGCGCGACGTGAAGTTGAGGCCATGTCTCTACTCATCTGCGAGATTCGGGAATTTGAAGAGGCCATGACACTCAAAGACACCGCAGCCGCAGTTGAGGAAATGCACGACGTTATAGCCGTATGTCTTAGAATCATCGACGTGCTGGAGGGGCGGCAGGCGTTGGGCAGACCGAAGGAAGGAGGCGCGTCGTGAGCGCGACAACTGGCTTCCACGAAGTAATGATGGGGTTAGGCGTTATGGCGATTCTCGTTTTGGTCGCATTTGCGGTCGCTTGGCTTGGCTACTGCATAACGTCCGTCGCACGGGCGGCTGACGCGCTTGAACGAATTGCCGATGCTCTAGAAGATGAAGACACCGAAGAGGAAGAAGGCACGAAATGAAAACTCATTGCGATTTTTCCTGCGCGGAGGCGAACGACTGCATGGTCGGGGGCGTCCGTTGCGAGAGGTGCGGCGAGCGGTTCTGCTCGACGGAGATCGGCGAGGAGGGGATTTGCCACGACTGCGCGAAGGCGCGTCGCGCGGAGGCAGAAGCGGACGCGGAGGCGGAACTCGGCGACCTGTGCCACGATGACTGATTTGAGAACGAAGGAGACGAAAATGAACGAAAGCATAGAATCAATAGTGGCGGAGATGCGGAGGCGCATTGCCGTGAAGATGAGCGACGCGTGGTACACGCAAGTCGAATGGCGCAACCTTTGCGACCGCATCGAGGCGGCGTGGAAGCGGGAGCGCGAGGCGAGCGAAGATGAAACTCTCGTTAAATCATGCAACACTTGCAAGCATTTCCAGCTCAAACGCAAGTGGTGCCGCGTACATGATTATTCGCCTTGTGATCCGTCAAAACTGCCGTTGATATGGCCGAACGGGCCATGCCCACAGTGGGAGTGCAAATACAATTCTCGTGGAGGCGTAGAAAAATGAGAGATAGCAAAGACGATTTTAATTGCCCACTCTGCGGGTGTAGACTGATTTGGCTTCCGGTGTCTCATATATTTGTGTGTGAGAGTTGCGAGCAGTCGTTTAACGAGAAAGCGGAGGCTTACCTTCGCCATCAAACTAAGTCGCCCGTCGGCAACGCGGCGGCGATGCGCGACGCGCTGGAATCAGCCTGCAACTGGTGCTTAAACCGACTAGGCAACGCCTCATATCAAGTCACTGTTGAAGGGCTACTGTCGACAATCAACGCCGCCCTCTCCGCTCCTCCCCGCAACTGCGATGTTGGGACGGCGGAGGAACAGTACAGGCGATACTGGGAAATGTGCAGCGCAAAAGACGTTAATCAATGTGCATACTGTGAATTTCGCAAAACCTCAAACCTGAATTGTTCGCGCGATAAATGCTTTGCGACATGGGCGCAGATGCCCTACGAGGCGGAGGAAGGAGGCGCGGAGTGAGCGCGAGCATCAGAATCAAGATCATGGGCGGCACTAACATAAAGGATGCCTACTACGACTGCGAAGACGTTTCTATCCGGCTCGGCGGAATATCCGTAGAGACGAGTTTTAATGGAGTTGAGATGTTCTATTATCATCAACCGCTCAAGGATTGGGAAGATGAATACCACAAGGAGATTCACGGGAAATCAAAGAAAGGAGACGAATGGTGAGCAACAAGATCGAAGGTATGAGACTCGCGCAACGCATACTCGTTACCACGCTTGCGTTCGTGGTGGGCGTCCTTCTGATGCCGCTAACGCCCGTGCTGATGGCGTGGCTCTTCTGGGGCGAGACGGACGAGGAAGGGGAGGACGGGCAATGACCGCGCTCAACAAGCTCGCCACCCGCCTGCGCCTCAACGCCGCGTCGATGGAACACAGCGAGGCCGAGGCAGACATCCGCGCGGCGGCGGACATACTGGACTCGTTCGCGGACGTGGGAGAGATCGAATACGCTGAGAACCGCTACTCGCCGTTCCGCGACATGATAAGCAAATGCCTAGTCTCGCCGCGCCGCATCGCGCAGGCGTTTAGCAGGGCGTATGTCCGCGCGGCGGAAAGATGGAGAAATCATGAAGCGTGAACTCACCTACGCGACGGTCTGCTCGGGGATCGAGTGCATGAGCGTCGCCTGCATCGGCCTCCCGATGAAGCCCGTGTTCTTCTCGGAGATAGAGCCGTTCCCATGCGCCGTCCTCAAGGCGCACTACCCCGACGTGCCGAACCTCGGCGACATGAGCAAGATTCAAGTTTCAGACGATGGGCTGCATATCACGAACGGCAGGGAGAGCATATCGCTCGACGAGCCGTTGGACACCCTCGCTGGCGGCACTCCATGCTTCGTCGCGGGGACGATGGTTCTCACGCCGAGGGGATATGTCCCGATTGAGACGCTGAAGGTCGGGGACGAGGTGGTGACGCATCGCGGAAGATTCAGGAAGGTACTTCGCATCGGGAGCAAGACTGCCGAAACGGCAGAGGCTAGAATCGTCTCTCGTCCGCCAATGCGTTGCACTCTTGATCACAAGTTCTGGTCTGCGACAAAGAAACATCACAATCACGACAATCATCTGGTCATTGATGATTGCGGCTTTTTGGAGGTCGAAAAGAACATAGGCGGATATGTTGCGCAACAACGCTGCTATGACATACCCATGCCTGTCGATCTTCCGTTGGGCGCACTCGCAGAGAATAAGTTTATTCCTTTAGAAGCCATATTGGAAATCGCCGGATGGTATTGTGGCGACGGGTGCATCCGCACCTACAAGAATAAACGAACTCGCGTTGTTGTGTTGTGTCTGAATGCCAATAAACTGGCTCTGCTCATAGAGCGGCTTGGTGAGGCATTTCATGTGTGTCAAGGCAAACCAGACGCAAACGGAGTATTCAAGGCGCAGATTTGCAGCACGGCTCTTGCGAAATGGCTTGAACGCCACTTTGGCAAGTGTGCGGACGGCAAGACAGTCCCGGCATGGTTGATAGCAGCGCCGCAATCATATCGCGATGCGTTCATCCGTGGCTATCTCGCAATCGACGGATGCACGTTGCCGAACGGGACACTCTCGTTCACGACCATATCCAAAGCACTAGCCTACGGCGTCGCAGATGTTCTGCGCGATGCTTGCGTATTCTACAATGATGTTCCGCCACGTTGCAAAATACAAGGTCGGGAGGTAAATCAACGCCCATTCTACATTGTCCGCAAAAACCTTAAACCGAACAGATTCCATGCGCACGAGGACTGGTCTTTCGTTCGCCTGAAGTCGCTAACAAACCAAAAAACAGAAACGGTCTATCAGATCGAAGTAGAGGAGGATCATTCGTATGTATCAAATGGAATTGTTTCCAAGAATTGCCAGGACGTGTCGGTCGCAGGAAAGCGAGCCGGGATGCAGGAGGGAAGCGGCACAAGAAGCTCCCTCGCTTTCGACTTCGTGCGCCTTGCCCGCGAGCTGCGACCCCGATGGGTGCTTTGGGAGAACGTGGCGGGAAGTATCGATTCCAAGAACGCCCCCGACTTTCTCCGCTTCGCCTCTGCGCTTGGGGACTGTGGGTATTCTCTCGCATGGCGGGTGCTGGACGCGCAGTATGTGCGAGTGGACGGGATGGAGCGTGCCGTCCCGCAGAGACGGCGGCGTGTGTGGGTTGTCGGATGTCTTGGAGCCGATGAGTCCGTCCCTGCTCAAATACTTTTTGAGCCCGACTGCGTTGCGGGGCATACTCCGCCGCGCAGACGCGCGGGGCAAGGCTTTGCCTACTTTCTTGCAGGACGCGATAGAGTGGATGCTGGGATGGTGGGAAAGCCAAGAGTCTGCTCCTGTTCAGCAAAGCAACAGTCCCTCGCCTCAGACGAACAGTTAGCGGCAAGTCTCGGAAGCAACGACTACAAGGAGCCGCAGTGCATCGCCCTCGACGGCGACAAGCTGAAGCCGCGCGAAGACCAGCGCAAGGGCGGCAACGGCTTCGGGATAAACGAGGACGGCGCGGGCTACACCCTCACGGGCGTGGACAGGCACGGCGTCGCGTATGAGACGGAGTGCTACGAGAACCACGCGCAGGACAGCCGCGTCCAAGGCCCGATTGACACCGCTCCCACGCAAGGCTCGTCCAACGCGAACTCTGCGGGCGTGAGCGGCAACAACCCGCTCGTCTGCTTCTCCAAAGTCTCGCACCCGTCCGCGCCGAACGGCGAGGGCGAGCGCTGGGACGAGCGCGAGGTGGCGCAGACCCGCAACACCTTCGACAACGGCGAGAAGCGGTGCCAGGAGGTCGTGGTCAGCACGCAGGGCCTTGACGGCTACAACAAGACGCTCACGGGCGACGTGTCCCCGACCGTCACGGCGAAGCGGAGCGACCTGCACCACGTCCCCGGCGTGATCAGCACCAACTCCAACGGCGAGGACGTGGCCGCGACCTTAACGCGCGACCTCGCCAAGCAGACCGGCGCGCAACAGCAGAACGGGGGGGGGGTACTGCCTAATTAGGAGAATTGACATCTAGGCGAAAGGACAAGGTATGAGCAAGTTTGCGAAGAACAGAAAAAAGCAAGTGTCTGCGACTGTACGGATCAGGCGCATCTGGAAGGGTATCGTCAAAAGATGCACAGACCCAAGTTCGCATTGCTTTAAGCATTATGGGGGGAGGGGGATAGACGTCTGCAAAGAGTGGGCTACGTCCTATCAGCTGTTCTACGAATGGTCAGTCGCTCACGGATACGGAGACGACCTAACCATTGACAGGATTGACAACGACAAAGGGTATAGTCCGCAGAACTGCCGATGGGCCGACTACAAGGTTCAGGCGGATAACCGCCGCCAATTCCGTCGCCCGATGAGCAAGCGGTGCGTATGCATGACTCGAGACGGGAATGTTGTGCGCATCTACGATTCGGCTGGGAAAGCGGAACGCGAGTTTGGCGTACACGAAGACCACATAGCGAGAGCCGCGAGACTTGGCAAGGTCGCGTATGGTTTTCGTTGGATGTACGAATCCGACCTCGTGGTTCACGATAAGGAAGGAGTGGAAGGTGAATGAGCGCGATAGGGTTCAAGTACAAACAAAGCGAGAAGTCGCAAAAGCCGTTTGCAGAGAATGGCGAGGCACAAGCCCTGTCGAGCGGTTGTCACGACGCGGCGGTCGACTACGGCATCAACCCGCAGGGGAGGGGCATGAACCCGTTTGACCACGAACTGGGCGAGACGCAATCAGTCTGCCACCAAGGAGGCGTTATGCAAGTGAATGAGAATGACCTACTGAAAATGCGCTACATCGTCCGCCGCCTCACTCCCACCGAGGCGGAGCGGCTGATGGGCCTGCCGGACGGATGGACCATCCCCACGGGACTCCGCCGCTACTTCGGGCATGACGGCGAGCCTTCACCCGAACTGGTGTCCGAGTTCGTCGAGCGGTTCGACACGTTCAACGCCATCATGGCCGCATACGAGCATAAGGCCCCGCCAAAGGGCAAGTCGCGCAAGCAGGTCGCGGAATGGCTCAAGAAGATTTCGGACGCGGAGACTTGCCCAGACAGCCCACGTTACAAGGGGTGTGGAAATGGGCAAGCCACGAACCAGCCGAGGTGGATCGTGACGGGGCTTCTCGCCATTGGAGAAGGCATCGACCCGTTCACGGGAGAGGAGGACGCGCCATGATGACCATGCTTCAAAACGGAGACTGCCTAGACGAGATGCGCGACCTTGCGGACGGTTGCGTTGATGCAATCGTGACAGACCCGCCATACGGTCTTGCCTTCATGGGCGCGAAGTGGGACAACTTCGGCGGAAAGTCGTGCGGCAACGACAGCGCGGAAGTACGCAGACAGAAAGCGGAGGAGTACGCCGCGAAAAACAGTGGCGCTCCACGCTACGCAAATGGGCATGGTGGCGCACCGACATTGGACGCCATGCGCTCATTCCAGTCCGCCATGACCCCGATATTCGCTGAAGCCCTGCGCGTCGCCAAGCCAGGAGCGCACTTGTTGGCGTTCGGCGGCACACGGACATACCATAGGCTTGCTTGCGCCATAGAGGACGCGGGTTGGGAGGTGCGCGACTGCATCATGTGGGTGTACGGAAGCGGCTTCCCCAAGAGCATGGATGTCGCAAAAGCCATCGACAAGGCAAGCGGCTACGAGGGCGAAGTCATCGGTACGCGCATTGTTGATGTAGGTATGCAGGGCGGCAATATGCACGCAGGACGCCAACAACAACAACAACAACAACAGGTACGCGCCCTATCGCCCGAGGCCGCCACGTGGCAAGGATTCGGCACAGCCCTTAAACCCGCAGTAGAGCCAATCGTGGTCGCCCGAAAGCCGCTTGAAGGCACGGTTGCCGCCAATGTCCTCAAATACGGCACGGGCGCAATCAACATCGACGGGTGCAGGGTGCCGACGGAAGAAACCGTGGTAGTCCACTCTCCTACACACAAGACGCTCCTTGACAGCGGACACAAAGACCTTGGAACATGGAAAAACAACAAAGGCCGCTTCCCCGCGAATCTGATACACGACGGCTCGGGCGAGGTGCTTGCGCTATTCCCCGATTCCAAGGGCGCGCTTGCGCCAGTCTACGGTAAGCAGGGAAATCAGAAGTGTCATACAGGTGACAACGGCATCTATGGACACTACGAACAGCGCGACGAGCCAATGTTTCCTCGCAACGACACAGGCACCGCTGCCAGATTCTTCTACTGCGCCAAGGCAAGCCGCTCCGAACGCGGCGAAGGGAATGTTCACCCAACAGTCAAACCTATCGCCCTCATGCGCTATCTTGTCCGCCTAGTCACACGCAAAAGCGGGATAGTCCTAGACCCATTCATGGGTAGCGGCACTACGGGCATCGCCGCAATCCAAGAAGGCATGAACTTCATCGGCATCGAGAAAGACCCGCACTACTACGAAATTGCGCAACGGCGAATGTCGCAAGCAAAGCGGGAACCAGAAGGGCCGATACAACTAGACCTCTTCGCACAAACGGAAGGAGAAACCAAATGCTCGTGAACATCGAGGGCGTCGCTTGCCCCGCAGACGCAAACGGCATCCGCGCTATCGTGCCCTACGTCTACACCTCCACGGACTCCCGCGAAACCCCGTCCGAGGTGCGCGACGCAAACCACGCGCGGGAGATCGTGCGCCGCCTGTGCATCCCGGAATCCGTGTTCATGGACGCCGAGCCGCCTCGCGGCGAGGGCTACGACCCCATGTGGATAGTGCAGGTTTCCGTACTCAACACGCGGAACAAGATCACGACATACCGCACCGGCTACCACAAGTTCGACGGATGCCCCCTCGCCGCAATCGGCTACATGATGGACATTCATGCCGCCATACGCAAAATCTTGAAGAACTCCAGAAAGGAGCTGGAGAAGGAACGCAAGGAACAGAAAGAAAAGAAGGAGAACGAGAAATGAAAACAACAGAACACGGTACAAGCCCGATGTCCAACTTCGCGTATATCGTAAACGAGATGCGCGAAGCCGTAAAGAACAAGATGTCGGCAGACCACGAAATGTCCGAAGACGAACGCGCCGTGGAGAAGTTCTGCAAGGACATGATTGCGGATTGGGCGGACTGCCTTGCGCGGCAGTACATTGAGATTGGCGATGCTATTCTGGACTTCTGCAACGCCTTCACTCTTGTCTATCCGCCGAACGACAAGGACTGTCCCGCGTTGCTTGCTGGCGCGTTCGAGGAGTTCAAGGAGGCTATGGGCATCGAGACAGTCAAATGCGAAGAAAAGGAGGCGCACGATGAGCCGCAAGCCTAGACCATGCGGCATCTGCCCGCTGCGCTCCGCCAACGGCTGGTGCGCCCACCTCGCAACCACTAGACCGCCAAACGCGCCCTCATGCGAGTGGGGGCGGAGGAAAATGAACTCGCAGTACGCTGCGGAGTACAACCGCAAGAAGTTCGGGTGGAAGAAGCGCGAGACAGGGGATGGTTGACGGCCTCGGCAGACTAGCGGAGGACGCTGACAGATGACGGCTCGGACACGGCTCGGAGGCGGTACGGAGTATACCGCGCACAGGCACGCACGCGAAGACGGCGCACATGATAGGCCGTCCGGCGAGCGCCGTCAACCTTTTTTCGACGGCAAGGCGTCTGAAGCCGCGTCCGAACGCAAAGTCCGACAGGCTCATGGTTGACAAAAAACGAGGTTAAAAGACATGAAAAGCACACTTAAATGCGAAGTCGGGGTAGCGAAAATATTTTTCTCGTGGTCTGGCGCGAACCAGTAAAAATGGCATGAATCGGCTGGGTTGACGTGTATGGCGGACGAGGGCGGCGAGACATTGCACGGAGGAGGTTCTGGAGTTGCGGAACCATCTGCGCAGAGCGGCGGGATTGCAAACCTGCGCCGTCCTTCAAGCACGGACGAAGCACGGGAGTGGGGCCGTCGCGGCGGGATCGCGAGCGGCGAGTCCCGACGCAGGAAAGCGAGCCTCCGCGACGAGCTTGTCGCGCTTCTCACGGCACACAACGGGACGGTTGCCAAGGCGATAGCCGTTGCGATCTGCAAGGAGGCGAAGAACGGTAACGTCGGCGCGTTCCGAGCGATAGCGCAGGTGCTTGGGGAGCTTAAGGAGGTCATAGGTATCGAGGGCGACTCCCTGCCGCCGCCCATCGTCCTGTCCGTCCACGACGCCGGGTTCATCGAGGCGGAGCGGGAGCGGCAAAAGCGGGAGTTCGCGGAGGTGGTGGACGTGGCGTACACGGAGCTGATGCCGCAGGGGACCTCTGCGGATTCCGCCAAAACGCCCGAAACGTCGGGGGCGACAGCGCAACCGTCGAATGGCGGGGCGGGGGAAGGGGCGGACATTGCGCCCACGGACGGTTCGTCTGGATCGGAATCGCGGGACGCGGGGGCTGGAGCCGGGCAGAACGCTCCTAGCGGAGCGGGGGCATCGGCGCAGGTGGATGGAGAGAACGCGCCCACGGGGGCGGAAATCGCGCCCGTGGAGGGCGGCGGCAAGAGGTTACAGAATGCGACCGATTCGCCGCAACCGCTACAGCCGAAACCGCGCGTCCCGCGCACCCCGTCCGAGGCGGCGGCGATGCGCCGGGAGCGGGAGGCGATGGAGCGCGCCGCGAACGGCGGCGGGCAGCGCGGGCGGAATGCGGCACAGCCGTACAGGGCCGTCCCAGTGACTTTTCCGAGGAGACAATAAGGCAGAAAGGACAAGACAGAAATGGCAAGAGACTGGAGAGAGTACCTGCGCCAGCAAGAGATAAAGACCGTCCCCATCGAGGACGTGAAGCCGTACCCTAACAACCCGAGAGACAACTCGCCCGCCGTCCCGGCGGTCGCCGCGTCCATCGAGCGGTTCGGGTTCCGCAACCCGATCCTCGTGGACGGGGACGGCGTCATCATCGAGGGGCACACGCGCCGCCTCGCCGCGATCAAGCTCGGCATGAAGGAGGTTCCCGTCGTGTACGCGACCGACCTCACCCCGGACGAGGTGAAGGCCCTGCGCGTGATCGACAACAAGACCGCCGAGCTTGCCGACTGGGACGAGGACGTTCTCGCGGGGGAGGCGGAGCTGCTGAAGGACGCGGGGTTCGACCTCGAGGACTTCGGCTTCGACCCGAAGGAGCTGGAGGCCATGCTGTCGCCCGACCCCGCCGAGGGGCAGACGGACGCGGACGACGTGCCGGACGTGGACGATTCGGAACCCGTGCGGTCAAAACGCGGCGAGGTTTACGTGCTGGGCGCGCACAGGCTCATGTGCGGGGACTCCACGAGCGCGGAGGACGTGCGCAGGGTGTGCGCCGACGGCGAGGCCGACCTCTGGCTCACCGACCCGCCGTACAACGTGAACTACCACGGATCGGACGGGCAGTCGATCCAGAACGACTCGATGGAGGACACGAAGTTCCGCGAGTTCCTGCGCACGGCTTTCGGCCATGCCGAAAAGGCGCTCAAGCCCGGCGCATCGTTCTACATCTTCCACGCCGACTCGGAGGGCTACAACTTTCGTGGCGCGTGTTTCGACGTGGGTCTGCGCGTGAGGCAATGCCTCATCTGGAAGAAGGACAGCCTCGTCCTCGGTCGGCAGGATTATCAGTGGATTCACGAGCCATGCCTCTACGGATGGAAAGACGGAGCGGCGCACCGATGGGGGTCTGACAGGACGCAGACCACGGTGCTTGAGTTCGACAGGCCGAAAAAATCGGAGCTTCATCCGTGCCTTGCGCCAGAAACAATGGTCATGACGGATAAGGGGTATGTCCCGATAAGGGATATACGAAAGGGATGGCGCGTCCTTTCTGCGGACGGCAAGTTTCACATGGTCGAATATGTGTCAAGGCATCCATACGCAGAACCGATATACGCAATCAGAGCCGCAGGTTCTAATCTTGTCGATAGGGCAACACACAACCATCCATACCTCGTGGCGAGGAAATTAGGCGGGAAGGTCGGCGTGCTGTGGGTTGACGCAGAGGACGTCAAGGTCGGAGACTTTTTGATGACGCCGCAGGTTGCGTTCGGAACAGAAGAGCCGATGGATGAGCTGGATGCATGGTGCTACGGACTCTGGCTCGCGCAGGGAAGTGTTGCGCGATCCGGAAACAGCCGAAAGTCGAAATACCCGGTATTCGCGCTAAATGAAGAGAAGCCTGAACTTCGGGATAGGCTTGTCGAGTGGGGGAAGGGCGCAAAGGTCTCGACGTATAGGAACGGGGCCGGACACGGAATAACCGTGATGGTATTTGACGCGCGAAAAGGAGAGAAGTGCGTAAAGCTGTGCGGAACCCACGCGGCGAGCAAGTGCGTTTCCCCGGAAGTGTTCACATGGAGCGAAAAGTTGCGGAGGGCGTTCTTCGAGGGGTACATGGCTGGTGATGGATGCGTTATCAAGACGCGCGGACACAGGCACTCAAAGAGCGTATCGCGCGCGCTTGCGTCGCAGATCAAGTTCATGGCCGAATCGCTGGGCTACAAGGTCGCGATGTACTTCCGCGAAGCGCCGAAAGAGGCGGGAATCGGGGATCGGAAGTTCAAGACGACGCGTCCGTATTGGAGTTCTGACTACAAGACGGCAAAGGAAAGGACGTGGCACACCAGGCCATTAATGTACAAAGGGTCTCCGTACTGGCTGCGCAGGGTGGCTTCCGTCACCGCGCAAGAATATGACGCAGACGTGATAAATTTGTCGGTCGAGGGATGTCACACATTCCAGACAGCGTGTGGGATGACTCACAACACCATGAAGCCCGTCGCGCTCGTCGAGTACCTCATGGGCAACTCGTCCAAGAAGGGCGACGTGGTGCTGGAGACGTTCGGCGGGTCGGGGACGACGCTGATGGCGGCGGAGCAGACGGGGCGCGTGTGCAGGTGCGTCGAGCTCGACCCGCACTACTGCGATGTCATACGGAAGCGGTGGGCGGAGTACGTCCACGGGGTCGGGTGCGACTGGGAGGCGCTTACGCCGAAGGAGGCCCTGCCGTGAGCCGGGGCGTCCCCCGCTGCAGCCGCGAGTGGCTGGATGCGTACAACAAGCGCCTCGCCGCTTCGCGCGACAGGGCGCAGAAGCCGTCTGCAGCGCGTCCGTCGGCGAAGCGGGCGCTTGTGCCATACTCTCCCGCGAAGAGCGAGGCGGTGCCTTCCCGTGCCGCAGAGGCGAAGCAGACGCAGACCGAGCGGCGGTACAACCGCGACTGCCTCGGCGGGCGCGGGAGGTTCGCGCCGGTCGCGCTCCGGCTCCCCGGCGGCGGGAGGTACACGCCGGACTTCATGACCGTGGATGACGGCGTGGTGACGTTCCACGAGGTCAAGGGCAGCTACCGCCTCGGCTCGCAGGGGCGGGCCTATACCGCGTTCCACGAGGCGGCGGCGTACTTCCCCATGTGGAGGTTCGTCTGGGCTCACTGGACGGGCAGGGCGTGGGAGCGGCAGACGCTCGCGGAGATCGGCGCGGATAATCCAGAAGGGGAGAAGGGGGATGCGGAATGAGAATCGTCAAGCCTACAAGGCGGCTCCTGGGGGAGTACCTCCGCATGAGGGAGGCGACGCTCGCGACGTGCGCGGAGAAGTACATCCTCCCCGCCGATCCGTTCGCGCCGCCTCCGTCCTGGTTCGTCCCGTCGGAGTGGCGGTGGGCCGTGGACGGCGGAGAGGTGGTCGGCGTCCTCAACGTGAGGATGCGGCTGAATCGAGACCTCCGCGAGTGGGGAGGGCGCGTCGGGGTGGCGGTGTCCGCGACACGCAGGGGCAACGGTATCGGCAAGGCGCTCTTCAAGAGGGGCGTCGGGATGGCGCGCGAGTTCGCGCCGGGCGGCGTCCTCGTCACGGTCAGCGCGGACAATCATGCCAGCCTCCGCATGGTGGCGGCGGTTGCGCTTGCCGAGGGGTGGCCGCTTTCTGCGCGGCTTGGCAAGGTGGCGGCGAGAGGCGTGTGGCGCATCAGGATCGGCGCGGCGAACAGGCCCGAAAAAAAGGGCGTGAAGATTTATTCTTTTCCCCGTTGACTTCCGCGCGGACAAGAGCGATCATGTCCGCGCCTGCACGGGATAGGCCCTGCGGGCGAAAACAGGAGAACGCAAAATGGAAAAAACCTACATTCTCAAGATCTCGGCGGACGGGCGCGTGGAGCGCGAGCCGTTCGACGCGGCGGACAGCCTCGGCCAGCTCCAGCGGGCGGTCGGCGGCTACATCGAGCGCGTGCCGATCCCGATGGTTCGGGGGCACGACCTCTTTGTGAACGAGGAAGGCATCGCGGAGCGGCTTCCATACAACATGGTCGCTTCTCGGTTTGTGATCGGTCGGTCGCGCGGGGCGACGCTCGGAATCCTTGGCAACGCGACGTTTGCCGCGCACGACCGCGACGGCGAGACAATCGGGCTGACGGACGCCGAGTGCGCGGACATCGAGCGCGCGCTTGCGCGGTTCGGCGGCGGGGTGGCGAAGGCGGAAGGGGGCGCGGAATGAGAATCGAGCTTCTTGACTACGGCAACAGCCGAAAGGCTTTCAACATCCCGGAGAAAGACGATATTTATGACGCAACTATCCAGATATTGTCCGGCGACGAAGTGCTAAAGGTCATCACAAAGGACGGACAACTTCACGTCTACGACGCGTCGAATACTCGTATTGTATGTTTCGATGACGGTGAATACATAGTTTATTCCCCCGGAGTCGACCTGTTCGAGAACGAAAGATGGCTCGCACGGAAATCAGCCTATGATGGAGTAGATATTGCAATGGGGGTGGCGGAATGAAGTTCGTGATAACGCTTGGAGACGCGGTGGAGCCTGCGTTCGTCGCGCTTATATTGGCGAGGCTTGCAATCGGCGTCGCTGTCCAGTGGGCGCGGGAGCGCAAGCGGAAGAATGGAGGCAGGGCATGAGGGAAATCTCCGACGAGAAACGGGAGCAGATGAACAGGCTGTACTTCGCGGCGATAAATCTCCGCGAGGCACAGTTGGCGTTCTGCAACGACGGAGCGGACGTGCGAACGGTGAAGGAGCTGATGGACAGCGGCGACAGGCTCGGAATGATCCTCACGGAGATCAACGGCGGGAAGTCGCCCGTCTGCTTCATATCCCGCGCGGACAATATCTGCAAGACGGCGGCGTTGATCGCCGGAGGTTGACGCCCCCGGCTGATTGCGGAAACCTATAAGGAGAAAGAAATTCTATGCAGAATGTAAAGAAGGGCGACTTTGTGAAGCTTGAAGGGACGACATACCGCGTCGCCTCGAGACGCGGAGACGGCGTCTTGGAACTTGCCGACTACCGGGGGAAGATCGTGGATGTCTTGCCTGAATCGGATACGCGCCTGTTGCCAGGCAAGAAGGAGGATATGGTCGCCAACTCCCGCGCGTGCAACGGCGTCCGCTCCACAAACGCCGTCGTGCAGAATGCGCTCAACGCGCGCACGGCGAGGAATGCGGACGGAGATGGCGCGGCGGTCAAGGCAATCAGGGATCTGCAACGCCGCATCGCGCCGCTGGCCAGAGAAGCCGAAGCGATGCGCGGGAAGTTCATAGCCAACAAATGGTATGGCTACGACGCGGCGCTTGAATTCATCGCCAAGCGGCTGAAAGAAGCCGAGGCCGAAGGCAAATGGTAATTTCCTCCAACCCAACCGTGGCCAACGCGGTGCGCGCGAGCCGGAAGGCCGTTTGCAACGCCGAGATCGTGATCAGGCCGTCGCCATCCGCGGACACGCGATCGGCGGACCACGCCGTCACGGAGGACGAGCTGCGCCGATCGACGGAAATGCACATCGACGACGTGCGGCGCGGGATGGAGTGGCTTGCGGACGCGTTGCGCGACCGAGGGGAGAGGCACGACTGGACCAAGCTCCGATACTTCACGTCCTTCTATCGACAGTTCAGTGACGCGCAGAAAACGGGATGCTGGGGCAACGGCTGGTACGACCGCATCCATTGCGCGAAGGAGCGCCACCACGTCGAGGACGCCTGCCCGGAGGACGTGAACCTCATCGACATCCTCGAGCACATAGTGGACGGCGTGATGGCGGGCAAGGCGAGGTCCGGCGTGTACAGGCAGGACGTGCTTGGCGCGGGAATCCTCGAGCGCGCATACGCGAACACGCAGAAGATTGTTTCCGACGCGGTGAGCGTCGGTGAGTGAAAGAGAAAAACACTACAAGGAGAACGAAAATGAAGAAGCAGTCGAAGAACGCGAAAAAGCCCGTCACGAACGTGAAGCGTCCGTCGAAGGGCACGGTCAACAACGGCAGGCGGGGCGCGAAGTGAGGCGCGTCCGTTGCAAGATGGAGCTTGCGGCGACCGCCGCGAGGAACGGATCGAACTTCCGAGACGGAAAGCGCCGCCGCACGGAGGCGAAGCGAAAGGCAAAGGTAAAGGAGAACGCAAAATGACGCAGACTTCCGAATTCGTCGCGCCCGGCCATCCCGACAAGGTGGCCGACGGCATCGTATCGTACCTTCTCGACCGCTACATCGAGCGCGACCCCAACGTCCGCTACGCGATGGAAGCGCAGGTGAAGGACAACCACGTCACGCTCGGCGGCGAGGTGACGAGCGCGTACAGGATGGGCGAGGACGAGCTGAAGCGGCACGTCCGCGACGCCATCTGCGCCATCGGCTACACGCCGGAGTACGCCAAGCGGTGGGGCGCGGAGAACTGCATCGACCCGGACGCGCTCGACATAGTGGCGCACGTCGGCGCGCAGTCCCCCGACATCGCGCAGGGCGTCGACGCGGACGGCTGGGGCGACCAAGGCATCTTCTGGGGGATGGCGACCGGGACGGCGGCGACGGACTTCATGCCGCTCGACCACACCGTCGCCAAGCGGCTGGGGATGTGGCTCTACGAGGCCGCGCTGAAAGGCGACCTGCCGATTGGCCTCGACATCAAGACGCAGGTCACGGTGAAGGACGGCGCGGTGGTCAAGGTGGTCGTTGCCGCGCCTTGCATGACGGACGCGGAGGCCAAGGCACTCCGCGCGCCGATCCTCGAGTGGCTTGCCGGGGAGTGCGGAGAGAGGTTTGCAGTCTCCGCGAACAACCTTGTCGTGAACGGCACGGGCGCGTACGTCCGCCACGCCTCGGCAGGCGACTGCGGCACGACAGGGCGCAAGCTCGCCGTGGACTTCTACGGGGGATCATGTCGCATCGGTGGCGGGAGTTGCTGGGGCAAGGATGCAACGAAGGCGGACGTGACGCTCAACGTGTACGCCCGCCACCTCGCGTTGCAGATGCTGGAGAAAACGGGCGCGGACACGGTGTACTGCGCAATCGACTGTTGCATCGGTCGGCGCGAGATCGGCATCGTCTACCTTGACGGGCATCTGGACGAGATCGCCGTGAGCGGCGACTCGCGGCCCGCGCGCGAGGTGATCGCGGAGCTGGGCCTCCGCGCCCCCGTGTGGGCGTTCAAGTGCCGCAACGGACTGTTCGCCGTCCCGGACGCGGAGCGCGCGTAGGGGGGGGCGGATTTCGCGCGATGGCGGAGGCGTTCGCAAGACCGCGCACGTTCGACGATCTGGTCGTTCCGGCGTACCACCGCCCGAACGACCTGTTCTTCTCCGGCCTCGCCAAGCAGCTCTGGCTCACCGGCGGGCGCGCCAGCATCAAGTCCACGGACGCTGGCTACCTCATCCCGCTCGGCGTGATGGCGCACCCCGGAGTCTCCGCGATGGCCCTGCGCGTCCACGGGGTGGATCTGAAAACGTCCGTCTACCCGAACATCAAGCAGTGCATCACGTGGCTCTCCGATCTGTGGCCGGAGCAGAGACTGCTGGAGCGGTGGCGGTTCCGCGAGGACTGCCGCTTCATGACGTTCGACGGCAACAGGGGAATCGTGTTCCACGGCCTCGACGACCCGACGAAGCGCAAGTCCGAGAAGCCGCCGTGGGGCGGGTACTTCGGCTATATGTGGTGCGAGGAGCTGGACGAGTTCGACCCGGAGGCGATCAAGTCGCTCCGCAAGTCCGTCCTGCGCGGCGGCGAGATCGGACAGTCCATCTACACGTTCAACCCGCCGAAGTCGAAGAGCGCGTGGGTGAACGCGGAGGCGGCGAGGCCCGCGCCGGGGAAGTACGTGTTCAAGACCACGTTCCTCGACGTGCTGCCGCACCACCCGGAATGGCTCGGCGCGACCTTCATCGAGGAGGCGATGCAGGCCAAGGCGGAAAATTCGGTCGAGTGGCGGTGGGAGCTGATGGGCGAGGCCGTCGGGTCGGGCGGCGAGATATTCCCGCTCTGCGAGCAGGGCGAGATCACGGACGAGATGATCGCGCGGTTCAAGGGGAACGGCATGGCGAGGTACGGCCTCGACTTCGGCTTCACGAACCACCCGACCATCCTCACCGAGAGCGCATACGACCCGAAGGACAAGACGATCTACGTCTGGTACGGGAAGTACCTCTACCACGCGTTCGAGGAGGACATCGCGGAGGAGATTCGCGGGCGGGGGTTGCAGAACGCCATCATCAACGCCGACCGGGCCGAGGACAGGGCGATTGCCAAGATCCGCAACCTCGGCATCCCGAACATCAGGCCGTGCTGGAAGTCGCCGGACGGGTGGCGAGATGCGGGGATTCGGTTCCTCGCCCAGCACCGCATCGTGATCGACGCGAGGCCGAGGCGGGCGAAGGACGCGTGGAACGAGATGAGCGTCTATGCGCACAAGCGGTACAAGAACGGCGACCTGCATTCCGACTACCCGAAGGAGGGTGACGACGCGGCTGACTCGGTTCGGTACGGGCTGGAGCCGGACATTCGGACTTGGTACAAGCCGAAGCAGTGGTCTCTGCCGCAGGGCTACGCGCGGCGGTTCGCTCCGAGCGGTAGCTGATAAAACGAATAAAAAACGAATCCGTAAACCAAAGCGGGAAACCTAAGCGCAAAACCTAACCGAAACCAAAGCGAAGAACCTAACGGAAACCAAAGCGAAGAACCTAACGGAAACCTAACGAATGAGAATGAGAATGAGAATAATACTCGCTCTAGCGAGCGAGTAAAAACGCGCCCGCGCGCGAGGATCGAGCCTGACTTCCTCCGAAACGCCGCCGCGCAGCTCGGCATACCGCGCGACTTCGCGGACGGTCGCGACTGGAGTTCGGCGCGGTGTTTGGACGCACTTCCGTGGCGGCGATCCGCCGGGCCGTGGCGGAAGCGGCGGAATCGGGGAATTTCCGTCCGTCGTGCGCTTTGCATTCCCGCCATCCCAGGCAGAATCGCGTAGAACGGGGATTAGAGCCGCAGAGAACGCTCCGCACGGTCCAAACGGGAAAATATACGTCCCGACAGGGCGGACGCCTTGTAGGGGCGTTTTTTGCGCGTGGGCGTTCCGGGCGCGGATTGCCGCCGCCAAGGCCGCCGGACAGGGGTGCGCGTGGGCATTTCCAGTCCATGCGAAAAAAGTGTCTTTTCGGGGTTGCCTTTCGGAAAGGAATGTGGCATCATGTCCGCGCTCGCAGGTGATAGGCCCTGCGGCGACAACAGGAGAACGCAAAAATGAGAACCAAGGCACAGAACGCGCTGGCAAGGGCCATCGCGAATCGCCGCCGCGAGATCGCGGAGGAGACGGCGGAGATCAACAGGCGCATCGCGGAGCAGGCTCCGTCGATCCGCGCGCTCGCCAAGAGCGGGACGCCGGAACAGCGGAGGCTTGCCGCCCGCTGGCTCGCGCTCGGCTAGGCGGAAGGGCTGGGCGGTCGGTAGGCTCGGATTCGCGGGCGGCGACCGCCGGAACGCCGGGAGGGGGAGGGGCGGCGCGGCAACCGCCCCCTCCCGCTCCCCGCGCGGGGGGCGGCGGCTGGTCGGTGCTTCCCCGCTTGGGCGTTCCCGGCGACCGGGCGGCTACCGGGGGAGCGGGCGCGGCAAGGCTCCGGCCCCGCTTCCGGCCGCTTCCGGCCCCGCGGCGCGCCCCGGTCGGGGGCGGTTCCGCCCCGCTGGCCCCGCTGGCCCCGCTTCCGGCCCCGCTGGCCACGCTTCCGGCCCAGCTGGCCCCGCTGGCCCCGATCCGCGCCCCGCTCCCAGCCGACCGGGCGCGTCCGCGCCGCGCAAAACCGCGATTAACCGCCGCCAAGCCGCGATAAACCGCCAAAACGAAAAAAAACGAGAAAAAACGCCTTCTCGCGTTGACTTCGCCGCCGCTCTTTGGTACTCTGTCCGCCGTGGCCCGCCAAAGCGGAGGTCGAAGCCCGCGAGAGGCCACGAGCGGCAATCAAACCCTTCCCCCGCCGGAAGCAGGCCCGCGCAACCGCTGCGCGACTTCGACCCTGCCCCGGCGGGGGATTCTCGTACCAACGGAGGTCGAAGTCCAATGGCAATGAAGGCAAGGCGGCCCGGAAAGACGGGCAAAGGGCGTCGGGAGGTTCCCGGCGCGGTCAAGGCGGCGCGGAGCGAGGCGGGAATCGCCAGCGAGGCGCGCTGGTTCATCAACGACTACGGGCACGGAGGGATCGCCCCGGCGGCGGTCCGCTCGGAGTACGCGGCCCTGCTCCGCAAGGCGCGTCCGCACGAACGGCGGTGCGCGAGGGAGCTTCGCGCGGCGCGCGCGGCCTACGACGAGGCGATGGCGCGCCCGTTCACGCCGTTCCCCGCCGGAGAGCGGCGCGGGCTCCGGCTCGAGGGCGGCGGCATCCAGTGGCCGGAGGCCGAGGCGGTGGGCGTCGAGGTCTACGACCGCGCGGGCGCGCTGGTCGGGGTCGTCGAGGGCAAGGCGGTCGCCAAGCGCGGCGGCTTCACCGAGGCCGAGGCGCGCACGGTCAACGAGTACCTGCGCCTCGCGGGGGCGAGGGTCGCGTGATGGGCGTCCCGAAGCGCACGAAGGGCCTCTCCGCCGCGAAAACGGCGGAGGGGCGGTGGCGCACCGTCCGGCGGAAGGGAGGGCACAGCGTCCTCCTCGCCCCGGACGGGCGCGAGTTCGAGGGCACCGAGGGGGAGGTGCGCGCGGCGGCGATGACCCCGGAGCGGCGGCGGATGCTGGCCGACGCGCTCCGCGTCACGCGGCTCACGACGAAGCCGGGGACGGCGGACAGGCGGCGATTCGCCGCCTCGCGCCGCCGCGACGCGATCCTCGGCACGGAGACGGACGCGGCGCTCGGCCTTGGCGGGGGCGTTTCGCTCCCGCCCGCGCTCGCGATCCGCGCCGAGGCGGCGGCACGGTTCGACGGCATGGCCCTCGACGAGTGGCTTGCCGAGGCGGCGGACGCGCTGGTGGGCGCGGTCGCGGGCGCGAACGGCGGCGAGCTACCGCTCACGCGATACGAACGCGCGGCCCTCGAACGCCTCGCGCGGAGGGCGGCGGGCTGACGGGAGGCAGGTCGGCAAAGGAGAACGCAACTGGACAAAGGAGAACGCGCGAGGACGCGGCACGGAGGCCCCGTGTCGCGTTCTTTTTGTCTTGCGGCATGGTTGCGCGGACGGACTGCGGAGGGCGCGTGGGGGCTGGAAACGCGGCGTGTGCGCGCAAGGAGGTTGACGCTCCCGGCTGATACCACACAGGAGGTATTACGATGGCAGATTTCAAGGCGGCCGACCGCGTGGTCAAGATGAGCGGCATTGCCGCAGGGAAATACGGCACGGTGAACTCCGTGCGCGATGACGGAACGCTGAACGTCACGTTCGACGGGGAGCGGTTGCCGCGCTACTGCGACCCGGAGCGGTGCTGGCAGGTGGCGACGAACACGAAGTTCAAGGTGGGAGACCGCGTTATCATCAAAGAATGGGCCAAGCAGAAAACAGCAGGATACGGGCGCGGCACGATCATCAAGAAGGTCGGGGCGCAGTTCCTTGTCCGGCCAGACGAGCAGTCGCACGAAAAATACTATGTCCCTACATACGCATGGAACGAGGACGATCTCGTCGCCGCCAACGCGGCCCGCAACGCGGTGGCGCTTCCTAGCGACTCGATCCGTTCGGAAAGCGATCTTGCTCGCGCTTTTGCCAATAAAGGATGGAAACTTATCATGGAAGGAAATCGCTGGACTCTTCGAGACGATAAAGGGATGGTTAGATGGCAGGATAGTTTCGGTGGGGACGCGGAATCATACGACCGAGTGTTCAGGCGTTTTGCGTCGTACCTGAACCTACGTTGATTGACCCCCTCGGCAGATACCGATGGCGACGAAGAGAAAGACAGTGGCGACGAACGTGGCGGCGGTGCCCCCGGTGCTTGGGGGCGTCGCCTCGTCCTCCGCGTCGCCCATGAAGAGCGTGCCAAGCCCCAGGGCCGGACGCACGGTGAAGGTCGGCGCGGACGGAAGGGTCGTGGACAGGCGGGCGGAGGCGTCCGTCCTGCGCGCAATCGCGGCGCGGTTCAAGACGCACTACTACAAGGACACGGTCGGGTGGATGCACGACACCCTGAACCCGCTCTGGAACATCAGCTCCCGGCAGGCGCAGATGATCTACGACTTCGCGCGGTCGGGAAACTACGCGCAGCTTGAATACCTCTACAACGAGATCGAGAACTGCTCGCCGGTGTTCTCCGTGTGCGTGACGCGCCGCACCGGCGCGCTCTCCGAGCTGGACTGGAAGGTCGTGCGCTCCGACGAGCGCCTCAACCGCAACGCGGACTCCGGGCTCGTCAAGGAGCAGACGGAGTTCCTGGAGACGGCAATCGCGCACATCGACAACCTCCCGGAGGCGCTGGAGCATTTCGCGCTCGCGGCGTTTCGCGGCTTCTCGGTCGCGTCCGTGTGGCGCGGGAACGACGGGATGCCGCAGCACCTCGAATGCCTCGACCACTGGAACATCTGCCGCGACCTGCGCAACAGCAAGTGGTTGTGGAACCCCGGCGCGGTCTCGTTCGTGAACCCCACGTTCTCGTCGAGCGGGATGACGGTGATTCCGGCGGAGGACAGCGTCGCCCTCGTTCGCAAGCGGCAGATCGACTGGCCCGCGATGAAGATATTCCTGCGCGAGGCGATTGGCGAGCGCGACTGGGGAAGGTTCCTCGAGACCTACGGACTCCCGCCGGTCATCATCACCATGCCGGAGTTCACGTCCAAGGAGGACCAGGACGCCTACGTGGAGGCGGCGGCGTCCGTGTTCGAGGGGCGCAGCGGCGTGATACCGCACGACTCGGAGGTGAACTTCGCGTCCGAGTCGCGCGGCGTGAACCCGTTCACGGAATTCGTGGACCACCAGATGAAGCTCTTCGTGCTGCTCTCCACGGGCGGCACGCTCACGT
>Ga0310691_10000691_pt1 | contig 58966 bp, 62 predicted proteins | sample 176DNAGHGlowgp2_FD_203887 | JGI IMG/M metagenome (GOLD analysis project Ga0310691, IMG submission 203887) | Sheep rumen microbial communities from Palmerston North, Manawatu-Wanganui, New Zealand - 1766 DNA GHGlow gp2 (v2) (version 2) | ecosystem: Host-associated > Mammals > Digestive system >... | reverse complement strand
GACCTATACACTGCGTGACGGACAAAACGCCTCGACGCAGGCCATCCTCGGCAAACTCGCCGAGATGCAGACCCAGACGCTGCAGGACAAACTGGAGGCTGAGCGCGACAAGAACACCGCCCTGAAGGGTGAAATCAGTCAACTGAACCAGAACCAGTACATCGCAAGCGTGGTCGGTCAGAGCCTCGGACCTGTCAACGCAGCCCTCGCAGGGCTGAACAAGGAGGTGGACGACATCAAGTGCAAGTTGCCTAACACCGTGAACGTGCAGTACCCGAACCTGGTGGCTGTCAACGCTACGCCCTACGTCAGCGGCGGCATCTACCCCAACGGCGTGTTTGGCGGCTACGGCGGTAACTACGGTTTCTAACGGAAGGAGGTGAGCTATGGGATGTAATTTCAATATTCCGACGAATCAGGGCGGCATTCCTTATCTACAGTCCACAAACACCACCGTTGGCACAACGGCTGTAGACATCGCCCTCGGCTTCAACCGCCGTCCGCTGCCGCCCGTAGGTTATTTCACAGTTCGTCTCACCGATGCCATCCCTGCCGGCACTACGACCACGCTGCCCGTCACGCTGACCCGCAACGGTCAGACACGCCAGCTCACGCTCTTTGACGGCACGCCCGTCACGGTGGCTGAGCTGATAGGCGGCACCGGTGTGTTCACCGTCTTCAACGACGCTGGCAATGGCATCCTCCAACTGATGAGCCGCACCGTCGTCTAAACTTCCGCAGGCTGCGGAAACACCGCAGCCTGCTATTAACCAACACAAAAAGTAAAACAACATGGATTTCCAAAGTCTAAAGCAAGGTTCTCCCATCTATATTCTTCAGGAAGGTGGTACCGAACCGCAACTTACCGTTGCAACGGTGGCTAACAAACCAGAACCAAAGCCAATGTATATGACACAGACACCTGGTGCAACGCCCGGTATCTATGCCGGTACGAACATGATGCAGCCCGTCGTGGAGATTGTGGTCCACATGGGTAATGAGGACGTCCCGTTCTCCAACCTCTCTCCGACAGCTTCGACAGCCACGTACAACAACGGACAGACTACTATCAGTTGCACAACTGAAGGCATGCTGCCCGCCGTGGATGCCATGATGCAGAAAGCCAGAAAGCGCATCGAGGAACGACCCTACGACGACGCGGTTATGGTGAAAGGCAAAGAGTTCCTGATGTCGCTCAACCCTCGCTACAAAGAGGAGGAAGAGCAGAAGCAGGACATCGCCAACCTGAAAGGACAGATGGGCGACGTGGTAAACACCATGAACACCATGATGTCCATGATGCAGGATCTTAACAAGAAGATTTCCGGCACCTCGCCGAAGGGCAAGTAGAAGTCCGTGTGCCGTGCGGCAGAACCGCACGGATAGTAAGTAACCCTTTTAAAACAGCAACGAATATGATTTTCGGAATAGAATTTCGTGACGAGCAAGACAAGCGCGAGCTCGTCGAACTGGCACAGACTGCGAAGGATAATGTCTGTGACCTGTGGGACAAGTTGGCCGAGCACATTCCCGAGCTCCAGCAGATCCAGGAGCGTGGCGGACGCTACCGCGGCGGCTACGGCATGGGATGGCAGGGCAACGTAGGCTATCGTAACTACGGTGGCGGTACCAACTTCCGCGAGGGCTATCCTCTGCACATGATGGGTGGCTATGGCCCTGCTATGGGTGGCTACGGCCCAACGTTCCGCGAGAACCCCGCATACACAGGCGGCGGTGACCGTCGCGGTTACTAATTCTCCCCTTGGGCGGGCGCTGGCGCCCGGTGCTTCTCAGCCGGCTCAATCCCGTCGCCCGCCCGTTTTTTATCATTCCTAATGTCCAGTATGCTGCGGCATTGCCGCAGCCCTAAAAAAGAAAGAATATGCACCAGTACGATATAATTCCAGAGGAGCTTAGAAAGTACCTCGCCCAGTTTGGTAAGCACTTCAACAAAAAGCTCTGCGACTACGCCGTCTCTCTGATGATGAAGGCTGGCCCAGACGGCAAGCCCGTCCGCATCACTCCCATGACCCGCGAGGAAGTTGACACCCTTCTGAAGACCCACGGTGTTGAATTGAAGAACAACGTCCTCTACGATCACGTGTTCGTTGCAAACATGGTCAAGTCCGACCAGCTCGGCTCCAGCATCATCGACGCGAAGCATCACGCACTCGCCATCAAGGACTACATCGACGATGTTGACAAGGCCGAAGGCTATCTCTTCGACCGCTGGATGTCAGACCTCTGCGGCCTCGGCCCCCATTACCTCCCATACTGGGAAGACATGATTTAACCGTTCTGTATGCTGCGATGTTATCGCAGCCCCCAAAAATTATGACCCGCGACTACTTAGACATTGACCGTCATTGGGGCATCCTGGCCTACTATGACGTCATCCCCGCCGACTTCTCACAGCTCGGCCCTATCCTCCGTGAGTTCTCCTGTCCCGAGGAGGAGATAGAAAAAGCCTGGCAGACCATTCACTACTCAAACAAGGCATTCATTTTCAATGTCCCCTGGGCACGCATGTCCGTCCTTGTTGTCGGTCACGTCACTCACCCCTCGCAGTTCCTCAACTCCCTTCTGCACGAGTTCGACCACCTACAGGACGCCATCCTCAAATACTACGACGTTCCCCACGGTACCGAAGACGCGGCCTACCTCCAGGGTTACCTCGGTCAGGTGGCCTACGACGGCATCCTGCCGCTTCTCTGTCCTGTCTGCCCTTGACCTTTTCCCGCTTGTTAGTTATTTTGTGCGGAAAAGGCGATATACACAATGGCTCGCACTTCCTCACTCTATTATATAGCGCCGTCGGCTGTCAACGTCGTGCCTAACTGTAACGGCACGGCGAGCGACCTGTCCGTAAATGTCAGTCGCGACACTAAACTGAAAGTGTATTATCCCGACATCGCCGATCTTGACATCAGCGTGTCGGCTAACACTTATCTGGAGTGGCAGTTGAAAGGTCGCAACCGCCGGCTGAACGAAGTCAAGCCATATACCATCTACGCCCGTCTGAGTAAAACAAATCACGGCGACGGCTATATGGTATTCGCCGCGCAGGTACAAAACCCTGCGACGGGCGAATACGAAGACCCCTACATCCTGTCACCTAACACCAGCAGTTCCATCAATGTCACCACCACAGACCGTCGTGGGACAAAGCACACTTGGAGACCTGTACCATCGCGACAGTCACAAAGCAACCGGACAGACTTCTGGTGGATAAAAATCGGCACGGTCTCGGTGCCGGAGAATGGCAAGCGCACCGTCACCATTGACACAGGCATCCTTGGCACCGACCAGTATAACACACAATGGAGACTGAACCCCGATGATCTTCCTGACAGACCTGTACGAATCATCCTTGAGGACCGAGGCGCATGGACTGATACGCCATATTCCGTATATACGGGTCCCACCGGACGACGCACTCCGGACGGAACGCTTGACCCCACCGTGGCGGCGTTACTGATTTGGACTGGATCTGAGCCAATGGCATTCAACCATGGCGACCCTGTCTACGATCCCTATCACCGTGAGTCCCTGTCCCGCCGGCGCTGGATAGAGATGCGCATGTCAGAGGAGTACGCCGACCTGACCGACGCTGAGCTCTACGTCAGGCTGACGCAGGAGACTAAGGGCTGGGAAAACGAGAACGAGCTGGAGACGAGCCGTGTGTGGCGGGGCGACAAGCTGTGGGAGTGCCTGGCGGAAGGAACCACGGAGGCTCCAGGACTTGGCTGCGCCGACTGGCGCATTGTCAGCGGCGACACCACGTTCTATGCCGGCATCTACACCAGCAACGGCCGGACGTTCCGCAATGGCAACATCGACAGTGTGCTGACCATGCGCGTATGGTGGGGAAGCGAGGAAGTGACCGACGTGGTGCTGGCAGACCACGGGTATGACATCGCGTGGAAGCGGTTCACAGCCTACGACGCACAGACGGAGGAGTACACACAGCAGCCAGAGGACCTGTCGTGGACTGCCACAGCGGCAGGTCAGAACAAGATACACCTGCGGCGCGGAGATATGGGCAGCGGATGGATGAGAAGCTATCGCAGCGCCATGATACGGGCTACGATGACAGCGGGCATCATCAACGGCGAGGTGAGCGAGGTGACGGCAGATTTTATATTCTGAATGCAAAATTTATAAGCGAGATAAGACAATGGCAATAAAAAGTAGAGCTTCACACAGCCAGCAGGTATTCGACGCACTGACGCTATCGTCGGAGATCACGGTTCGAGGCGGCAATCCGAGGCAGATGTACTCTGCCGTGCTCGGCACTTTCGAGGACGACCGCCGGTACGTGCCCTGCATCCTTGGCGGATTTGTGTTCGTGTCAGACCCGGCCGGCGTGATGAACGGCGTGGCACAGCTGACAGACATCGAATGGTACACACAGCTGCCCATCGAGAACGACTACGCTACCGGGCGCATCACCAATCCGTCGGCAGAGATTCTGGAGGATACCGATGTGATAGACCCTGATACGGGTGCTGTCACCCACGAGGCACTATGGCGCAGTGCAGACTTCCTTGTCAGCGACGGGTCGGACAGTCCATGGTGCTCGGACGTACCGAAAAACTGCCTTATTATTCACAAGAACATGCCTGCTGACACGTCTATGACTATTTACGGCGTGTTGAAATTCATCGACCAGCGCACAGGCGATATTGTACGGCGACTGGAGTCGAAGGATATCGGCACGTCCGGATTCAACGACGAAGCCACCGTGCTGCGCGGCCCAAGCGGAGCAGAGATTATGATTGACGCACTGGCCATACCGGATGCTGTTCCTGCAGGTCAGACAATACTCGACATTCCATGGACGCAACGCATATCAGTACAGCTGGTAGGAGCCGAGGGTAATGTCCCTGACACGGAGGCATGTTACCAGTGGGTGGTGGAGGACTCCAACGCTGTTGCCGGCTGGCGGGCATTCACCGCCATGGAGATTGCCGTCATGCGGATAACGGGGGAAAACACCAAGTCGCTGACATACGACGCGCGAATGGTAACAACCGAGACGATGCGGATGCGTTGCTATGCCGCACGTCGCGAGGAGGAAGAGGCATGGAGCAGTCCGATTGGCAGAGACAACCCGTTCTACGACTACCGTGTGACGGCTGAGCTGAACGGCAAGCTGACAGCAGATCCGGTTCAACTGCGCGGGGCGGTGCAGGACCTCGGCATGAGCAAACAGGTGGAGTACACGATGGACCTTCGCTACAACGGCAAGGCGGTACCCGCCCGCAAGAAGTGCCTGTTCCTCGTCCACTGGTTCAGCTCAGGAAGAGTGCTGCGCAACGGCAGTTATGTCTACGAGAGGAACGACATGGGCTACGGGCCGAACCTGATGTTCTTTCCCTGCGACTACGGTTACACCTATGCCGATGGCTTTATGGTTGATGCAGAAGTAGAGACGTACAAGGGCTGCGCGGCCGTCATGAGCGGCAACAGCTATGTCAGGCAGGGCGACAGCATGGTGATAGCTCCCACTTACGAATAACCCAAGCAAAAAGATAACGTTATGTACCTACTTATCCCGAGGGAGCGGCTACCCCAGAACCGTCATTACGAACTGATGCCCGACGGACGCGCCATCGTGAGCGGACGCGAGGCAAAGACAATGGGTGCGCTGGAAGGCGTCACCGTAGTACCCAACACCGCCATACTGCAGCAGCTGCGGGCAGCAGGCACAAAGAAACAGGAGGAATAAGACATGAACATATCAGCAGGAATAGTCATCGAAGGCGTTATTGACGGCACCACCATCGGTTATCAGGTTGTGGTCCACGGCGACAGACCGCTGGAGCAGTCGTACAACAGCAATACTGGCAAGTGCTCGCCAGACTGGGCGGCAATATGGCAGGACATAAAAGACAACGGCGTGTCGTCGGAAAAGCTGAACAGGCTGCCACGTGTCTATATCAAGGCCCGTGACCTCACGTCGGGCGAGGATGTCACCGACTCACTTGTCATTGCGAAGGTCAAGTACAACGACGCGGAGGTGGCATGGAACGACGGAGGAACGGCATTCGACATCATCAGGATGGTGGGAAAGAACGACGCCTCATACGGGCTGCCGTTCGGCGTGCCCTGTGCCATGTTCATAGGCAACCCTGCAGACAGCCAGAACAATCCCGACAACGACCGCATAACCTTCAGCGGAACGGTGGTCGCTAACGGAGCACAGGTGTCGTTCTCCGACATCGGAAAGGACGTGAAGATATATCCTGAGCTGTCGGCGAATACAGGATATCTGGTGACGCTGAAAGTGCCCGACGACGGTGACTCCTATATCTATGACAAGAAGGTCTCCACCATACGTGTCGCCAAACTATGGCATGACCATGAACTGATAGATCCGGCAAAGACACCTCACTTCTTCAGATACTACGACATCACCGGCTCTGGCGACACGCCTCTCGCCGATACGGCCGGCAGGATAGCCATCACTACCGTTGCTGATGGTGGAATCACCGCAACGAGCAATAAGATTGAGATATTCCCTGATGCTGTTGACAGCATGATGACCCTGCGCTGCGATGCCTACGCGGGAACTCCAGAGAACCCGGGCGAGCTTCTTGCCAGCGCCATCAACGTCATCTACGACCTGAGCGATGAGTACCAGGTGCAATGGACCCTGGCGGACAATGCATCGTTCAGCAGCGGACAGGAGATGACCAGCAGCAATGACCTGAGCGAGGGACCGCGCTTCATGCTGCGCAAAGGAATGAGGAAATATTTGCGGCCCACCATTGTCGACAAAAGCGGAGAGGCTGTCGTCTTCGAGAACACACCCACGTGGACGTTCAACGCCGACAGTCCTGACGGCAATACAGCCATCAGTGACATGACCGACACAAACATCAACAACCATACGGCAGGACAGGCGTACTGCTTCATCCAGTACTCCGACGTGGTGAAGGACAACCGCCGCCGTCCTGTGAAAATCCATGCACAGACAACTATCTGAATATTCGGAAAGAAAAAATGATCATATCCGCAGGCATTACATTCGACGGCGTCATCGACGGTCAGAACGGCACTAACGGCGACACCCCGCTGCAGGCATACAAGTGGAACCAGAGCGCCACAACGGGACCGGAGAAGCCGTCAAGGGGACAGTACGACAAAGGATGGACCGCCACAGCCCCCGACCGTCCCGTCACAACCGGCGACCACTTCCTGTGGATGACGCAGACAGTGAGGCATACCGCCGAAGACGGCACCGTCACCTGCGACGAGTGGAGCACACCCGTGCGCATCTCCGGGGACACTGGCAAACAGGGCGACGACGGCTACGGGCTGACGCTTACGCCCTCGTCACTCATCTTCGAGGAGAAGGTGAGGACGGTGGACGGGTCAGAGGAAACCTACGTCGACTATTCCAACAACATCGTGTCGGCGGTGGTGTACAAGGGAGAAGAGCCACAGAGAACTACTGTCAGTGTCATCACCACCGGGCAGACGAGTGAAGGCTGCGACCTTAGCAAGATAACCGAATCTGGCGGTACTGTCACAATGGGTAGCGGAAGCATCAGCGACGACGTGTCATCAGGTCACTTCACCATCCGCGTGACAGCCGACGGCGGAGCCTTCGACCGACTTGTGCGCATCAATTTCTACGTCAACAGGCTGGGTTCGTGGCGCATGAGCGTCAAACAGGATGCCATCACAGAAGCGGGTCGCAAAATAACTACCGAGCTGGGTCCTGACGGAGCTATCACCAAGGCATACGAGGGCGCCATTGACCGCCGTGCCACAGGTTTGCGCAGTGAGTTCTCCGAACGCATCTCACGGGCTGGTGCCGACGGGCGCAACCTTTTCGGGTTCAGCAAGGGAATAGTGTTCGGCACTTTCCTCCCGTTTGTACAGGGGTACGGTATTGTCAGCAACGTCGGCAGCGCCGGTCAGGCATACATACATCATCTGGGCTTCGACGGAGTTCCCGGTCACTATGTTGTCACCTTCCAGGCTCGCATGCTCACACAGTCCCGCAAGCTCTTCTTCCGTCTGTGGGGCGAGGGCGAGACCACCGCTCAGGAGGAGACCGTCACTACCTCATGGCGGGACTACGAGCTGCATTTCAGCATCGACTCTTTCCTGAACGACACTTCCGCATCGGGGCAGCTCTACATCAACGACCTGCATAAGAACGACGAAGGCGTGGAACAGTCGGACGCCAACTGGAACCGCATCGTCATCCGCCATCTGAAGGTTGAGCGCGGACTCGCGGCTACAGGATTCTGCGCCTCCGACGAGGACATCGCCTATATCGGACAGGGGCAGCGGATAACCAGCCTGACCCTCAGCGAAGGGGATTATCCTGTCACCTTCCCTGCAACTGTCGACGGCAGGGGCAGCGTCTATCAGGTCAGTGTGTCAGGTATGAACAACACCTATCCATGGAGCCGGAATGGCGCAGGGCAGACGTATTGGGACTACATCAGCCGGCAAGGGGTGACAACGCTTGAAGCGGGCCGTTGCTACACGTTGAGCTTCTGGGCGAAAGCCAGCGTTGGCGGAGTTACTATTACTCAGCACCTGTATCGTTCCGGATATGACCTCATAGACAATATCGGCTCCGACTTGTACATGTCTGGCAGCTACGGGACTGTCAGCGAGAGCATGACACCCGACGGAAAGACCCACGTCCAGCTGACTACGGCATGGAAACAGTATTTTGTTCACTTCTATGCGAAAAACCCTATACCCTCAGCCAGTGTGATTCCGTTGCGCGTTGAGAAGGACATGAACTATGGTTCCGGCAAGAGCATCGCATCCTGCTCCATCTATATGTCAGACATCGTACTGCAGGAGGGCTACGTCATGGACACCGCCACCTTCTCGTCGCTCATTGAGCAGAACGCCCGTCGCATCAGCCTTGTACAGCAGGCGGGAACCCGCCGTGCCGGCATCGACGTTCAGGAAGGCACCGTAAACCTCTTTGGCGACCGCGTGTCCTTCAGCAACGCTGACGGAACCATCAGGGATAAGGTTTGGATTGATCCGAATGACGGTACACTGCATGCGGTGAATGGAGATTTCTCGGGCAATGGTACATTCCGTGGAACGGTGTATGCTTCAGATGGAGAATTTACAGGCAAGATAAAAGCGACGGGCGGATTCTTTAAGGGAGAGAACTCTAATGGGTTCTCAATAAACTTCAACGCCGATGAAAGGATAATTAGCATAAAAGGACCGAGTTCCGTTAAAAACGTGTCAACCTTAGCGCCAGCGACTGGATCCGTCGAAGTGGAATATATTTCCATTGGTAATTTATCCAGAGTTGGCGAAGATTGGGAAAGAAGCGGTGATGAAACTAAATATTTTGTGGGAGCGGGAATAAAAATTTACCGCCCAGGAAATACCAATAACATTATTGGCAATATGTCAGAGCAAACCGCTGCTGGCCTTTATTTCCATCATGTAAGGAGAGGAAGTGTCGAAGAGACCCCTGCGTACTACAGTCTCGGCGGGATGCGTACTGATATAAGTGGTATTTTTTTTAACGGGATAGATTTCGCACCAAGCAGAAATGACGCCCAAATCGGTCAGGTTTATCTTGACGGGGAGACTCTCAGGGTGAGAAAATCATAATAAAAATAACAATGATTAAAATTGATTTTGAGAATGTCGAGGTTTATACCGACCTCGACAAGAAGAACAAAGTGACGGCAAATGTCCGTAAGGAGTTTGCGAATGTAGTTTACCAGAACGGTCAAGGCATTGCCTTCCATGCACTCGCTCTGAAAATTTGGAACGGTGTGAAAGAGTATTCCGACGAAGAATATGATTTAATCATGAAAGTGGCGGAGGTGTTTTACGCTCCATGCTTTATTGACGCATTGCGTGCCTGCAAACGGTAAAAACGCTGCAGATATAGGATACTATCTCCTCTTATACCTGGCAACGACGGTGCCTATGCTGTAAGCAATAAAATATGCGGTATTATAGTCCGCCTCAAAGAGAATTTCGTGATAAAAAAAGTCAGGAAGTTCACGTATAGTAGTATGGCTTCCATCGTTGTCCTTTAGCCAAACTAAAGCCTTTCCTGTTGTCTCATTTTGTCTGACAGTATAAGTTCCTTTGTATTCTTTTTCGTCCCCCTCCCTTCGTAACTCAAACCTTCCGTCACTCCCGAAAACCAGGGTTGCAGGATTACGGTCAATAAACTCGGATGTACACCCGGAGATAATGTTGCCATTTATGCTTCCAGACAACTCACTGATGTCATTACAAAAGAAATCCCCGTCGTGTTCCCATGAGCCGACTATATGCTGTTTGATATCGGTAACTTGTTTGTCTTCCATACTCTCACTGTCTTTCGAGCACCCCGTCATCATCATTCCTGCGACGAGCATTGCCATGAATAAAACCTGTTTCATTGTGTAGCTTTTTTTTAGTTTGAAAATGTCGTAGCAAGTGCAAAGATAGTGCAAACCAAATAAAAAACCAAATAAAAGACAGAAAAATCCACCGTTGCATTCCCGCAGCGGTGGATTATCGTTTCTCACTCATAACGGTTTCGGGCGCGCCGCCAGTTTTTTTGAGGTTCTCCGGCAGTTGGTTTTCTGCTCACATAAGAAGGAGTGTCCTCCGTAACTTCGCTCTCCCTGGTCTCCGCTTCCGCTTCGGGTACATTTTCCGCCACCTTCCGGTATTTCTCCCACAGCCCTTCCACGTCCTCGCGCTTGCCGTAAGCCGTGGCTGTGAAGTGCTCGCCATAACGCATGTTCACAGGTCCCTCGATGGCGAAGTCCGGCAGCAGTATCGCCGTCGCGTCCTGCCGTATGTCATGCAGCACCAGACGCTCCCCGTAGGGATTGTCTTTCAGCCACGCCGAGGCATCGGGCGATGCCGCCTCCGACAGGTCGCTGACGATGGTCAGCCTTCGTATATAGTTCAGCCGGCCATTGCCGTCCATGCGGGCGATGGTTCGCCGCATCCACGTGGCTATCACCTCCGTTGCCTGGTCGGGCAGCGTCGGTGCCACTATCATCAATTCTGTCTCGGCATACCGCTTCAGTATCGCTGGCAGCAGTTCCGTCAGGCTCAAGTCGCCATAGCCCTCAATCTCCATCGTTCCCTTCGTCCCGATGGCATCGCGCACCGAAAGCATGTGCTGACCGGCGCAGCAGGGTTCTATCAGTTTCTTCATCATATCTTCCGTTCTTTTGTTTCTGTTCAGTATGCTGCCGTAGTACGGCAGTCTTCCCTCATAATCAGCGAGGCCCAGGCCCTTCTATATGAGCCTGAGCCTCGCTTTCCGTTTCAGAGAGTCTGCGTAGGTCGCTTATACAGCGTCCTCCTGCTCGATCACACCGTAGTATTTGACGGTATCATAGGGCTGGAAATCACAAACTACAGTGAATGTGGTTCCATGATCGTCGCCACGTGCGGCACCCGTGTCGCTGGCGCGGCTCCAGGTGATGTCGCCGGTGGGGTTGCCTATTACCAGCCACTCAGGAACGGGAGTACCGCCTGCGGTGGCAGCCTTCTTTACGCCAGTGGGGAAGAAGCACAGGAAGTTGCCGTCGAGGTTCGACAGTGTGCGGGAGAGCACGGCCATCTCGTCGATGCCAATCTCCACACGGCCCGTACCGGTCACGGTGTTACCCTTGCCGGAACCGTTGTCCTCACTGGTCACCTGACCCGTCTGGCCCTTGAAGTCCACGCGGTAGCCCTTCAGAGCGGGAGCGGGATCGCCAGTGCCTGCGGCGGTGATGTCGTACTGGTTCTTCTCATCGTTTACCTCGATAGATTTCACGTGGTCGCTGTCCAGCGGTACAATCATGCAGTAGTTTGACACACCTGCAGGATTCTCCTTACACTGGTTTGCACCCTTGAGTACAGAATTAAATTTGCAAGACATAATCGTTATAAATTTTGTGTTTGTGTTGGTTGTTTCTTTAGTATGCTGCTGTATCACAGCAGCATACTGAGAGCGGTCAGAGGGCGGCGGCACGGGCGGTGATATGATTCATACCCGCGCCGCCGCAGCACCTCCGATGCGTTTAGCCCTTTGTGTAGTAGGTCTTGCCTTCTACGACCTCGGTGTCAGTGGTCTGTGAGTAGGTGTTGCCACTCTTCTCATACCAGCCCTGCTCGGCGGGGTTGCCAGAGGGGTTCTCTACGGCTGTGTAGGTGGGAGTGGGAGTAGGCTCAGGAGCAGCGCTTGCCTCTGTAGCCGGCATGAACTTGGCCTTCAGCTCGTACACGCCACCTGGGAAGGTGAAGTTATACGTCTCAGAAGTGCCGCCGTCGCTCCAGTTCACGAAGATGTAGCCCTTCTTCGGCGTGGCCTTCACCTGAATCAGGTCGCCAGCCTGGAAGAGTTCCTTCTCGGTCATCACCTGAACTGTACCCATCTTCTCGTTCTCGCTCACTGCGGTGAAGATATCGGTGAGATACTCGCCGGCAGGCATCTGAGGAGCCACGTTCTGCACGTCGTTGACGGCGAACACCTGCGGGTCGAAGTCGCGGATGCGGACGGTGGCGCGGACGTTGGCCTGGAAGTCGAAGACGCGCAGGTCCTTGTTCACCTGGCCGATAGAAATCAGCGCCTGGTCCTCGCGCTTGTCACAGATATACTCGATATTCTTTTCGAGCGTTGCGATGAGCTGGCCTCCGGTTCCGAGGGCTGCGCTGGTGGCGAGCACCACATTAGGCATCTCGGCGAACTTCCAGCCGGCATTGAGCACCGTCGGCGAAATCTGCGGGAAGGTAATCATGTAGCCCTTGACGGCCTTGCGGCAGAACTCGTCAGAGGCGATGATGTACAGCTTCTTGTTGGGATCCTTCAGGGCGGGCGACAGCTTGCCGTAGAAGTTCACCAGCAGGTCGTACACCTGGTCGGCCTCCAGATCGGTGATGTCGCCGGTCGGAATCAGGTTGCCGTTCTTCTCGCTGATAGTACCGTCGGTACGGCGCATGGCGATGATGGTGTAGAAACCGTTGAACAGGCTATAGCCTTTCTTCACGGCATTCTCGGGAGTTTCCTCCAGCTTGCGGTAGGCCATGTTTCCGTAAGGAATGTTGGCGCGGACGTCCTCGGCGAGGTTGCCGGAGAGGTTGTTCAGCAAGAACTGAGTGTGCTCAGTGTTCTCGGTGACGTTAGTCACGTCGAAGGGACCTTTCTCTGTGTAGCGCTCGATAGAGTCGCTGGTGTGGAGATAGATTTTTTCAACTTTGGCAGGGTTGTCAGTGAACTTGCCCAGTTCGCTGTCCTTCACGTTGCCAACAAAATAGGGACGAGCCTGCAGACCCTTGCGGTGGAACAGGTAGCAGACGTCGATATTCTCGACATCGGTTGTCACCTTGATACCCAAGTCGCCAAACATGCTGTCGGTGAGCAGATAAGCATGGGCTATCAGCTCCGGATTGATCGCTTCCTTAACGGTCGTGATCTGTGCTACTGAAAGTGCGTAAGCCATAATTTTGTGTTTGTGTTGATTGAGGGTTTATTACTATTGTTTACTGTTTCTGTGTTGTGTTGCTAAGCCGAATTTACGGAATGCCGAAATGGAAATCAAGGGCAGCCTGAGCCGCTTGTTCCGTAAGCTGCGATATTATCGCAGCCATCCAGCGCGAGTTATTTCTTCTCCCGCTTCCGCTTCTCGAACTCCTGGATTTCCTCGTAGCTCATGTCGCTGGTGATGCGCTCCTGCTTCTTCGGTCCTTCGCCTGTTCCGTTATCCTGCGGGATGCCGGCCTGCTCGTCCACCATCGGTGCGGGCTTCTCAGAGAGTTCCTTCACCTCGCCCTGCAGCTCCTTCACCTGCTTGTTCAGCTTCTCGATGGTAGCCACATGCTCGGCAATCTTCGCGTCCTTTTCAGTGATAGCCTTGCCCTTCTCGTCCACCTCGGCGGTCAGCGTCTCGATGGTCTTGTCGCGCTCGGCGATGGTGGCGTTGGCCTGGTTGCGCTCCTCGGCGATGCCGTTCAGCGTGGCCAGCGTTTCCTTCAGCTGGGCAATCTCTTTGTCCTTCTCGGCAATCTTCTGCTCCGCCGTGTGCAGCGTCTCCTGAATCTTGTTGATCTCGGCAGCGGCGTTCTTCTGAGTCTCCTGCGATGCAGGCTCGGCAGCGGGTTCTGCGGTAGGGGCTCCCTCCTGGGCGGCGGGCCGCTCCTCCTGTGCGTTCTCTTCACTGACAGCAGGTGCCTCGGTTGCTGCTGCTCCCTCGGCTGGCTGTTCCGTAGCAGGAGTCTGCTCCTGCGTGGCTGCGGGCTGCTCGGCAACCTCTGCGGCCTTCTTCTCTTCGTCTGTCATATCTTCTTGGTTTTGGGGTTTGGCTATCTCTACAGTCTCAGGACCGAAAAAGCCCTGCTTTTCTTTCTTTACATGACCGTCATCGACTATTCTCAGGTCGCCACGGCTCGTAGCGACAGCAGCTTTCTGCTGTGCGTTGAGCTTGGCCATCTCATCCGGTTCCTCGCCGCCTGGCTGCTCACTGTCCGGCTCGTTCTTAGGCTCTGCCGTCACCAGACGTGCGGCTGTCAGCGTCTCGTTGGCCAACTCGAACACGCACTCGATGGCGCGGTTCATGTCGCCTATCTCATCGACCAGAGCCGGCATAACCTCCTGCGCCTCGAACACCTTTCCCGTCAGCATGTCGGCAGTTACGAGCGGACGGTTCTCGCGCACGGTCTGGTGGAACTGTTCGGTGTCTCTGTCGAGTTCCGCCTGCAGCTTCTCATACTCGCCTGCGGCGGCCTCGCGGTACCAGTCGTTCTTCTCGGGGCAGTCCTTGCCGACGAGCTCCACATAGCGGTAGCCGTCCTGATCGACGGTATTATGGGCGACGGCCCAGAAAGCAGCCATCGTGCCGATGCAGCCGAACTCGTCGAGAGGGTTCATCACCACCACGCGGTCGCACCGACAGGCAAGGTTCACACCGCTGCTGCAGCACATACCGTCAACGAAGGCGACGGTAGGCTTGCCGGCCTTGCGGCAGTCGTCAATCATCATCTCGTAGTCGTTACGGCATGATGCCTGTCCGCCCGGCGTATTGATGATAAAGAGGTGACCTACCACCTGCGGAATCTGGTTGGCATACATCACCTGGTCGCGGAAGTCCTTCGTGCCATACGAGCAGCCGTCGCCGTCGCGGGTCACGGGACCGTCCACCACCACCACATTGATAATCTCGTCGTCCTCCTGCAGCTCCTCGTCGTTCCAGTACATGTGACTCTCTATGCGGTGGATGTTGCCGACGTACAGTTTATCCTCGAAGTTGGCCCCTACGGTCTTTCCTTCTTTCTGGTAGCCCTTCTTCGAGAGGAAGTAGCCGTGCTGCTTTTCTATGTCGTTGGGCAGGTGCAGCTCGATAGCCTTCTTCAGTGCGTCGGCATACGTCTGTGCCAGGTCGGGGCGGAAGTCCCACACCTTGTTGTGCATGATGTTCAATAGTCCGATGTTCATAATCGTTTGTGTCGTTAATTGTTTCTGTCTGCATTATAATGGCAAGTGCTCTGATAATCAAGGGCAACTCTTCATTTTATCTCCGGTGTCCTGTGTGTAGCCGGGAAAGCGGTGAACAGCCGCTTGCGGCTCTGCTCGCACGCTGCCTTGCGCCTGCGACACTCCGCAGCCTGTGCGTTCTCTCGTGCCTGAGCCGCCTGCGCCTCCCTCTCCCGTGCGTTATTATATATAGGTGTGCCAACCGCCGCGTTGCCCAGTGCCTCCAGGTTCTCCGCGATATAGTCACACGCCATCGCCATCGCCTGCTGTGCGTCGGTCATGCTGTCGCGCCGTGCCAGCCGCTCCTCCTTCTCGATGCTGCTGCCGGTGCCCCTCGCCGATGTGCTCACCGTCAGGCTCAGTCGCGATATGTTCGTTCGTCGGCTCTCCACGTAGAAGGCCAGTGCTATGCGCAGTTTCTTCAGCAGCGTCTTCATTACAGTACTATCGCCGCCGTTGTTGGCGAAGTCCACAACAGCCTCCAATAGTCGTGCGCCGATGCGGGGCTCCAGGTAGGTGTCCTGACAGAACCGTATATCTCTCACCAGGCTCACATACACCGACCGCTGTTTTCTTATGTCGATAAACTTGTCGAGCACCGTCGCCGTTTGGAACAGCAGGTCTTTGTTCAGGTAGAAGGCGTCGGCATCCTGCCACATCTCAGCAAACAGCTTCTCTCCCTTTGCGTCGGCTTCGAGGAATAGCAGCAGCGAGTCGACGGCACGTCCGGCTCCGCCCAGTGCGTCCATCACGGCGCGGTCTTTCGCCTTCTCGTCAGCCGGGTCGTAGCTCTCGCCGCTCGATATGTTCATGCCCCCGCCCTCGTTGAACGAGATCGTCAGCAGCCCCGCTTTGTTGGCCAGCATCCTGTACCATTCTATGCGCTGGCAGATGCGAATCAGTTGGATGGTCTTCATATCCTTGGCGGGTACCTCCTTCTCGCCCTCCTCCGGCACGGTGTAGGTCTCGCGGTATTTTCCCTGCGCCACCTGCTCCAGGCGTTCCGTCACGTCGGCATGCGCCAGACGCGGGTCCTGCTTAGCCTTGCCCGTAGGGCGCACGGTCGTAGCGGTAATATCCACATACTTCTGCCGCAGCCGGTCATACTCCGTCAGCACATGCTGATAGAGTTTGTTGCCCAGCAGCGGCTCCAGTGCCACCGCTTCCTCTTCCTCCAAGTAGCCGAACAGCACCTGCGGCTTATCCCACCGCGCCGTAGGCATCAGAGCCTGTATCTCGTTCTGAGTTGTTATTAACATGGTCGTCGTTTTTGTGTGGACTGTCGTTATATTGTTATACCGAAATTACGTGATGACGAAAGAGGAATCAAGGGCAGCAAATTCTTCACTCTTCATTCTTCACTCTTCACTTCTTACAAGTAGTTCTCACCGTGGCGCTGGGCTTCCTTCTGCATCTTGTTATACATGGCAGGGATGCCGTCGCTGCCCGTCCATTTGTTCACGGCGACGATGGGCTGGTTCAGCCGCTCCAGCAGAGCCTGCTGTACGGCGGTGTTGGCATCAAGCGACGACTGTAGGGCAATGGGATCGAAGCCTAAGCCCGTTCCGTTTGCGACGATAGCATCGCCGCTCATATCCTCGAACTCCCCGACGTTGCCATCCGCGAAGGCGGGCATGCCAGTGCCGCGACGGCGGCGGGTGCTCAGCCCCGAGATGGAACCGCCGTTATATAGCGTCTGGATATCTCGCCAGATGCCGGTGTCGTTCATCTGCAGCAGGCGGGTGGTCTTGGCGTCGATGATCGCCTCGCGTCCTGCCTCGCCCACAAGGTGGAACTCCGGCCCGTTGGTGATGTGCGTCTTCGCCCCCTTGCCCATGTACTTTGCACGGTAGGTCTTGCCGTCCGCCCCGTCCACGTTGTACTGCCTGCCAGGTGTCAGCGAAGCCGGATCGGTCAGCTCGTTCACGTTACCCTCGGCGTAGGTCAGCATGCCCGTCGCCAGTCGGCCTGCACCTACCGATGCGCCGGTGGCTTGGGCGATCTCCGACTTCGACTTGGCAATCTTCGACGTAGCCAGTCCCATCAGTCCGCCGATAAGGGCGGTGAATACGCCGACGGCCACGGGACCACCGATAGGACCGAGCTCTTTCAGCGTCTTTGATATCCACGAAGGAGCATTGGCAGCAGTCTCACCCGTCGATGCAGCCATTGATGCGGTCAACATCGAAATAGCGGCCTGACCCGCTGCCTGCACAATCATCATCTGAACCTTCTGCGACGTATCGAGGTTGTCGTTGCTCATCGTCTGATAGGCGATTCCGTACATATTAGCGGCGGCAGTCATGGCGGCAAACGACGACTTGTTGGTCTTCACCATCTGCTGGTCGTTCTGCTGCTCACTCTTCTTTACCATCTCCTGAGCCTGCATCTTCGCTTGGGCGGTCTCGGTGCTTGCGTCGATTTCCTTCTGCTTCAGTGCGTCCAGTTTCTCGCCCGTGGCCTCTATCTGTTCGTCGGTGATGGATAGCGGCGACGGTACATACCCCGGCAATTCAGTCAGCATCTCAGCCTTCTCCGTCTCGGCAGCGATAGCCTGCTCCTTATATGTCTGCCACAGCAGCCCCATGTTCTCCTGACTCTTGGCTACTTCCTCGTCGGTCATCTGCCACGGGGCTTTCGGCATACCCTCGCCGCTCGGCGTTTCGCCCGTTGGCTGTACGGGAGCGATAATCTGTCCCTGCTCGTCCACGGCGAATCCCTCGGCATTGCGCTTGTAGCCGTCGCCTGAACCGCTGCCGCCCGCTGCGCCCATCGAGGCATAGAGCGCTTCGGTGTTCTTGATAACCGCTTGAGTGTTGGCATCAATGACAGAGTTCTGCAACAGGGCGTTGAGCTGGTCGGTGATGGTTTCGCTCATCTTCATGTTCAGGTCGTCCATGAGTTTGCGCCAGGCTTCCGCCTGTGCGTTCTGGACTTCTATCTCATGCTGCCTTTCCAGTGCCTGGCGCTCGTCGAGGTGTTCATAATGGGCGGTGGCATCGCTGGTGCCGGCATCGTCGATGACGACGTAGGTGCCTGCGCCTGGGCCGCCTTTGCCGGTCAAGTTCAGCTTTGCCCGCTCATTGTAGTATTCGGCATCCCCCGCATGGCTGGCCTCGAAGACGCCCTGTAGACTGCTCGTCAGCAGGTCGGCCCACGAGCGCAGTTCGGTGTATAGTCTGTTCTGCGATTCCTCCGTGCGGGCAATGATATCCTCGCGCTGCTTGGCCAGTTCTGTCTCTTCCTTCGCCGTGGCGAGGTTCAGCGCCATCTCGGCGTGCTGTGCGTCGAGCCGCTTGCGGGTGGCTTCCTCCGCATTGCCGCGCCGCTCGGCAGCGTCGGCCTGCTGGTTGAGCATATCCACATGAGCGCGACCCTGCTTCTTCATCAGGTTATAGTAGTGCTCCTGCATGGTCAGTTGCAGGCGCATCTGCTGGATAGCCAGTTTGTCGGCCACACGGTCGCTCGCCACGCCCGCCCCTATCAGGCTGTTGGCACGGCTCACGCGCCCCTGGTCGATGCCCAGCTGTGCCACCGTGCGGTCGAGCATCTGCTTCATCGTTGTCTTGCCGTCGCCGCCAGGCACGAGGATGTTGTTCCACATGATCTCCGCCTGCTTCTTCAACTGCGAGGCCTCCTTCTTGATGGCGTCCTGTATGGCGTCGTAGGTCTGGCGCAGCTGAGCCATCAGCGCCTCCTGCTGTTCGGGGCGGATGGAGAGCCAGTCGGCCCACTGCCCCATGCCCTTCTCGCGCATCTGCTGCATCACGCGGTCGATGGTCGTAGAGTAAGCCTGCTCCGCCTCGCCCAGCAGGAACGACGTGCGCTGCAGCTCGGCGCGACCCTGCCGCTCGTTGAAGTCGCGCATGTCCTTGCCCGCCTTCATCAGCTCGTCATACTCCTTGCGCATGTCGCCCGTCAGGATGTCCATCGTCGAGAGGTTTTCCCTCAGCTGCTTGGTGATGCCGTTGAAGGGGCGCTCCTTGTCGATGATGTCCTCGATGGCCTTCATCTGCTTGGTCAGCGCCTGCTGTCCTTTCAGGTATGAGCGCTCCGTGTCGAGCTCCACCTGCGACATCCAGCGGTGGACGATGGCAGCACCCTTGTCGCCCGACTTCTCGATGGCATCCACAAACTGGTTGGTCTTCGCTATCTGCGCCTTGACAAACGACTCCGTGTCGCCCGTGCGCTCACTGATGATGTGGTAGATGGCGTTCAGTTCCTCCTGCGTCACCTCCTTCTGCTTGCGGCTGTAGAGCTTCTGCAGTTCGGCGCGTCGCTGTTGCCACTCCATCTCGTTGGCCAGTGTGCGGTTGCGTATCTCGGCCTCCGTCAGTCCCTCGTCGGTGCCCGCTTCCTCTATGCGCGTCTTGCGCTCCGTGTAGTAGGCGTCCAGTTCGTGCAGGTAGGCATCCATCTCGTCGCGGAACTGCTTCTTGGCCCCGCGCTCCTTCTTCGGGTCGAGCCAGTCGCCGGTGTTCGTCAGGTGGCGGGCGTGCAACTCGTCCTGAATCTTCAGGCGCTCAGTGTTGTACCACTCGATGACCGTGCGCATGTCGCTCGACATGCCCGCCTCGATGGCTTTCTTCAGCGCCTTGTCCTCGTTGAGCACGGCCTTCACGTCGGTGTCGGTCTGGATGCTGTTCACGAACTTGTTCATCTGCTCGCGGCGGTTCACCAACTGTTCGGCGGTCATCTCCGTGTAGGTGGTGGAGTCGGCACGCTCGGAAGTGCCCCATGGGGAATTACCGCTACCCTCGTTGCCGTTGGTGAAGTCGGTGTTCTGTATCTTCGACTCGGCACGCTCGGCGGCATCCACGGCACGGATGCTCTCGTCGGCCACTTGGCGCAGTCCCTTCTCGTAGCTCTTCATGTTCTCGATACTGCGCTCTATCGTGCCTTTGCGTTTGTCGTTGGTGAAGTAGTCGGCATTATTGGCAAACAGGTTATTGTATGAACGCTGCTGCTTATACACCTCCACGGCCAGTTTCTCCTTCTCATCGCCCTCGGCTTTCTGATAGCGGGCGAGTGCATCCTTCCAGTCGGCCATGATGGAGTTGAGTGTTCTCACTGCCGACTCGCGCGACTCCTTGCGCAGCACATTGGCACGGGCATCAAACACGCGCTCTGCCGTCTCTACCTGCTTCTGGTATTCCTCTACCGACGCCCGGTAACTCTCGGCACGGGCACCGATGTTGCTGGCAATACTGCTCACTATCTCGTTGTCGGAGGCTCCCCTGCCCGACTGTGCATAGGCATCGCGGAAGTCCTTCTTGGCACTCTGACTGATAAACTGCCGGTTGGCCATGACGATTTTCTGAACCTCTGCCTGGAATTTCTTCTGGTCCTTGGCGTATTTCTGTGCGGCCTCGCTGACGGCAACCGACACACGGGCGTAGGCTTCGTCGTTGCTGCCGAAGTACGACGCAATAAGGTCGTCGGTGCTTGATGCGCCCTTGCGAACCTTGCCGCCATACTCCTGCTCAATGTCGCTCAGAGCGGCCTCCTTCTGTTTCAGGGTGATGGTCTCGCGCAGTTTCTTGTTGATCAGTTCGCGGGCTTCAGCCAGCTGTCTTGCACTGGCGGTCTCTGAGAGCATGTAGCCCAGATAGGCACCATACTTCGAGTTGATTTCACGGATGATGCGAGCCGATTCCTTGCCCTCGGCGTTCACGCGCTTCATGCCCTCCTCCACCTTGGCGGTCTGCTCGGCGGCTTTCTTCTCACTGCCAGCCAGCTTATCGGTTTCCTTCGACAGCTTGTCCGTCTTGTCTGCCGACTGCTCCACCGCCTTGCCTTTCTCGGTCTCTGCCTTGGCCTGCTCCTTGGCGGCGAGTGCTGCCACGCGCTCCTGCTCCCTCACCTTGGCAAGTGAGCGGAACAACTTGTTGGCGGCAGTCATTTGTTTGTGTAACTGCTTTTCAACCTCGCCCATAGCCTTTGACGTTTCCGACATGGCGTTGGCGGCATTTCTCAGCGAGTATACCAGCATGGCCACGGCAGATGCAGCAGCAACAAACACATTGGCCCATTGTGCGAGAGTAAGGGCTCTCAGTTTAAGGATGACAAGATCCAGAGCGATGCGCCAGTTCTTGAAGAGGTCGATAATCCTGGCAAGACCCAGCGCGATGGCATTCCACATAATACCTATAATATTCGTCTTCAGCACCAATACGAGCGTAGAGATGGTAGCCAGAGCGGTAGTAAGTCCGCCGCCCCCCATCAGCAGGTCAACTATCTTGCGCAGTCCGTCGATGACGGTACCAAGGAATCGCTGCGCATTATCACTCACAAACGCTTCCTCAAACGCATTCTTCAGCCTCTCCCACTTCGCAGCCGTCGTCTCGTTCATCTTGTCGAACTCCTGCTGTATGGCGATGTTCTCCTCATACGCCTCGCCGGCCACGCCGAGTTGGCGGCGCAGCTCGTCCACGTTCTGCGACAGTCCGCTGAATACGATGCCCGCACGGGCACCCTGCTGGTTCAGGTCCTTCATGATGTCGCGCATACCGGCCATGCCCAGCATCTGCTCCACCGAGTCGGCGTCCATGCCCGTGTCCTTGATGCGCTGCAGTATCATCAGTATCACCTCCATGCCGCGCCCCGTGTCGAAGAGGTTGCGGATGGTGTCGGGTGTCACGCCGATGGCCTTGGCCAGCTCGAAGGCGTTGTTGCGTATGGCGGGAATCATGCGGCTCAGTGCCGTTGCCGACATCTCGATGCGCATACCCAGGCTGCTGACCGTCGAACCGAGGGCGGCCACCTGGTCGATGGTGATGCCGCTCTGTGCACCGACTGCTCCTACTCGTTTTACAAAGTCGGTGATTTCGGGAGCCGTACTTGCACTGCTGGCACGCAGACGGTCGATGGTCGAAGCAATCTTCTCCATAGCCACAGCTGTTGCCGATGAGCCCTCGATGGTGCCCTCCTGCAACTGCTTGCGTATCTTGTCCACCTCGCCCGTGGCGATGGCCACGCGCATCATCTCCGTAGCCGCCTCGCGTCCCATTTCGGGCAGGGCAATCATCAGTTTGTTGGCAGCCTCGGTGAATCCCTGCACATCCTCCAGCGTCTTCAAACCCAACTGTCCGGCACTGGCGGAAATTTCCATGAGTGAAGTCAAACTTGTGCGGACATCCATCTTCTTCAGGTTCTCCGACAGCCGTCCCACCTCGTCAGCGGTGAAGCCCGTCGTCTTGCGCACCTCGCCCATGCGGTCGGAGAGGTCCATCAGGTCGCCCATCGTGGCGGTGACTTTCTGCATGGCTACGGCGGTACCGACGTACACACTGAGGTAAGTCCTCACGCGGCTCCATGCTTTCTCGAAGGCCGATGCCGCACCTTTCGAGCTGTTGGCCAAATCCTTCATCTCCTGGTCGGCTGCTTTCACCTTCTTGGCCAGTTCGTCGAAGGCCTGCTGTCCCTCCTTGGTGGTGCGGTCCATAGCGTTCAGCGCCAATCGCCCTTGCTCTACGGCTTGCTTCAGAGCATTAAACGAACGGCCCTTTGGAGAGTCGAGTACACTCTGGACTTCTTGGGAGAGATGACCGACATTTTTCAGTTCTACCCCTATTCGTTGAAGTGCCTCCTGCATACGTCGCCATGCCAGCCCGCCTTTTACGGCTTTTGCTGACATCTCTTCCAATACCTTCTTGGCTTGCGTCAACTGTTCAATGGAACCTTTGAAACCACCCTTACCAGCTTGTGAGCTGATTTGCATCGCCTGCTTCCACGACATCGTTTGCTCGGCGGCTTTCTTTGCCGACATGCCTGCCTGTTCCAAATATTCGTTTATCTTGGCGATGGTGTCGGCGTGAGTTTTCTGCGGCAGGGTGTCGCGCCATTTTTTCAAGGCTTCTGCCTGCTGCTTCACCTCCCCCATACTGGCGGTCTCATGGTCGCCACGCTGGAAGAAGTCGAAGGCTTCCTGTCCCTGCTTGCGCACCATGCGGCGTTGTAGGCGCTCCACCTCCTTCAGATTATCCTCATATTCTTGTAGGTTCTTTCCGGCGTTCTTTGGGTCGTCGATGAGTTTTTGCCAATACTGATGCTGGCTTTTCAGCACATCCACCGAAACGTCGTTGAGCTGCGCCATCTGATTAGTCATCTCCGTCAGCTGATTCTTCATCAGCCTGTCGGTCTCCTTGCGCTTCTGTGCCACGCGCTCCTCTTCCAGCCCGAACTGGTGCAGATAGTTCTCTGCTTTGACGATGGCCTCGGAGTACTGTTTGTGCAACGTGTCGCCCGTCTTCAGTGTCTGCTGATATTGCTTGGCGGCTTCGATGGCGCTGCGCAGTTCGCTCTCGCTCATGTTGGTGTAGTTACCGCTGAGTATGTTGGCCGACTGCTTCTGCGCTGTGATGGTAGCCCGCTCGCGTTCCTCCTGCGTCACCTGTTCCAGTTTCTGGCGGTACTGGTCGAGTTCTGTGCTGCCATGTTCGGCACCGGCCACCATCGTTTCCCAATATTTCTTCACCTCCTGCAAGCCCGATGCCGACAGCGACGAGAGATTGTTCATCTGCTGACTGATGTGATCGGCGGCTTCGCTCTTGGCCAACTGGTCAAGATATACCCTTCCCTGCTCCACCATCTTGTTATACTGAAACCATACGGGAATGCCTTTCTGCACGGAGTCGCGTAGTTTCTCGGCCTCCTGCACAGCGGCTTTTACTTCGCTGACGCCAAACTTTGACGGGTCGCCCAATATGTTGCCCAGTTCCGTGCGTCGGGCGTTGTGCTGATAGCCATCAATCTTCTTCAGAGCGGCTTCTGCTTTGTTGAACTCCGTAGTGCCCTCGGCTGCCCCGTTTTTCTGTGCTTCCCAATACTTGCGCGTCTCTACAAGTGCATCAGCCGATAGGTTCTTCAAGTCGCGCAAACGCTTGTTCATCGTCTTAGCCAGTTCCTGCTCCAGTTGCAGCTGCTCTTTCTCACGTGCTGCCTGCCGTGCAGCCTCTATACCGTGCTCCTTTAGGTACTGGTCGGCGCGGACGATGTTGTCGGCCAGTGCCTTTGCCTCCGGGCTGGCGGTCTTGTAGGTGGAGAGCAGTTCGCGGGCGTTGGTGATGGCGGTGCGTATCTCGTCCTCGGTGTAACGCCCGAAGTCCTTGCTGCCCAACAGCGATACGGCGGCCTCGCGCTCCTGCCGGCGGATGCTGGCCACGTGAGTCTCCATCTGCGTCAGCTGCTGGTTGTACTTGTTCCACTCGTCGGTGCCCTTGGGTACGAGCGTGAGGATTTCCTTCAGTCCCTTTATCTCCTTGTCGAGCGTGGCCTGTGCTATGACGCCGCCCTTGTCGAGCGTCTCGATAACCTTCTGCGTGTCGCGGTCGAGGTTGTTCAGCTGCTTGCGGCTCTCCTCTATCACCTTGTTCAGGTCGCGCTGCTGCTCCAGATCTTCTGGATCGCTCTCGCGGACGCTGCGCTTGCGGGCTTCGGCAGCGTTGATGGCGCCCTTCAGCTCGGCGCGGCTGCTCTTCTCAATCTCGCCCAGACGGATGTTCTGCACCACGGTCTCCAGGGCCGTCGCACCCTTGACGAGCTCGCGCAGAGCCTGGTCGTATGACTTGGCGGCCTTCTGTGCCTGGCGGAACTTGTCGGCCACGTCGAACTCCACGCCGTTGGCATCCTTCATCCGCTTGATACCCTTGTCGAGTGCCTCCTGCAGTCGGTCCACCTCGTCGTGGGCGTCCTTCGAGCTCTGGCGCATGGCGTCGAGTGCGGGGTTCACGCCCTTGGTGTCGGCGCGAAACTGGATGGTTGCTAAAGTTATCTTGTTGCTCATAATCGTATGTGAATATGGTGGGTGATGGTGTTGTTACTTCCTGCGCCGCATGAGCAGTTCGTTCATCTGCTCGTAGTTCTCGCGGTTAGAGCCGGCGGCGTAGGTGAGGAAGCCGAGTCCGATGAACGAGAAGTGGTTCACCAGCAGCCGCTCGAACTTGCGTGCCTGCTTGCGCATCTCTGTGGTGCTGTGGGGCTTGGCCCTGCGCTTGCGTCCACGGACGGGGATGGGCTTCCATGCCCTCGTGGTGAAGGGGTCGATGGGGGTGTAGGGGTTGTTCCTGCCCACGGCCAGCTCCACGAACTGTCCGTACTTCAGGTAGGTTTCCTGAAACACCTCTGCGTCACCGCCCGAGTCGCTCCATGCCTTCCATCCGATGGATCGTATCAGCTGTCCGGTCTTAATGGCCGTCAGTCGCTTGATGTTCTTGCGTGAGTCCTGCTTACCGAAGGTGATGAAACGGCGTATCATCTGCATCACCTGCTCGTCGCGCCAGTCAAATTTCGTGGCGAATATCTGGTCTGCATACGGGTCGTGCTCCCGCCATCGTTCGTTTGCCATGATGTCTGCTTATTGTCTGTTTGTGTTGGTGATTTCTGAAGGGGAAGATAGGGGGTGAGAGGGTGAAAAGCAAGGGCAGTGCGAGGCGAGAGCAGAAACACGTAAGCGGGCTTTCAATGACTATGCCGAGCCGCTGCCTGCGCTCGGCGAAGCCAGGGACAATGCGAGGCAGAAGCAGAGACTTATAAAAAAGCGGATGCAGCAGACCGTCGCGGTCGGCTGCATCCTGATACAGTTTAAGAATTTTTGCCTGCGAGCCTCGCGGCGGGCGGATGGCAATAATTTGTACATCATATTTGTTATAGCCTTAAATGATTGTTGTCTCTTCGGGTTGGCGGATCAATGCTGCATCGGCTTCTGCATTCTCCCGCTCCTCCTCCATCTGCCGGACGAGCACGTTGGCGAGGCAGTGCTGCCATCGGCGGTGCAGCTCGCCGCCCTCGCGCTCGGCTACGTCCATAGCGCGGTAGAGCTTGTGCTCCGTGTCGCCCCACTGCCCCCGGTAGAGTGCCGTCGGCTCGGCCAGCTGCTCTTCGACGGCAGCCAGCAGGCGCATCACCAGGCGCGCCTCTGCGGTGCGGGCGGTGCGTATGCGATCGGCCAGGGCGTGGTAGTAGGCAGCGTCGCGGGGCTGGGCAGTTCTGCCGTCCTGCTTTCCGTTATTTCGATATTCCGGCATATTGTTATTGCGATTTTGTTCCGGTGAAGCCAGCGTCTCCAGCAGCGCCTGCGCCGCCAGTTCCGCATCGTCGGGTTCCGGGGTGAGCGGTGCGGGCTTCACGCCCTCGATGCGGAGGGGAGACCTCTCCCCCACCCCATTCCCCGCAGGGCGGGGAGCAGTATGCTTGCGTCTGAAAATCTTCTTGATAGCGTCTGTCAGTTTCATGCCCGCAAAATAGGGCGAGACGGTATGAAGTTCAAGGGCAGAGAGTAAAAAGATGCAGGGCACCGTCGCGGCGGCCTGCATCCGAACATTTAATTTATACCTATGACAAATTACAAGATTTATTCTCAAACGACCCGCCGGCAGATCTGACGGTATGCCTGGCGGGGACTCTTGTCTTTATGAGGTATCATTTTAACTTCGTTGAAAATGGTCACGCCCCCTGCCCCGCCACCGTTTCGACCATACCCGTCGGGTTGCGGTCCAAGGTCGTGAAACTCATTTGGCGTACAATCGGCTCCAGATGTGAGTCGAACCTGTTGAACGCGAAGACATCCATCAGGAAGCGGAGGTACATGCGCTGCCGCACGTTGAGCAGCTGCTGCTTCATCAGGCGTATCTCGCGCAGGGCGGTGCCGCCGTTAGAGGCGCTAACCATCGGCACGCCGATGTCGCGGGGGTCAACACCAAAGGCGAGGAACATGGGAGAGGTCGATAGTTCCAGTTCCTCCTTGCCAGCCTTCACCGCGTCGTTGGTAGTCTCTTTTACATCGACTATCTCGACGTTGTGGTGATCCTTTCCGTCCTGGCCGAGCCACATGAACTGGCGCATCATCTTGCCGTTGTTCTCGCGCTGCTGCAGGAACGTCTCTACGTCCTGGTCCAGCCCGTCGATGAACTCCTGCTGCGCCGCCTTGTCGCCGGCAATGCCATTGTCGGCAAACACCATGTCGAGGTAGTCGAGCGAGATGTAAATGATACGGCCCCAGGTGGTGTTGTTCTCGCGCTGCTTCGCCTTGTCGTAGAGGATGGTGCTGGAGAAGTCATAAGCCTTAGATGTAAAGATGCTCCACCAGTCAGGCTGTTGGTAATAGTTCTTGTTGCCGTAATAGACGGGGCAGACTGCCCACGTCGGACGGGCATTGATGCGGGTGCGCTGGTTCGACGATACGAGGTAGCGCAAGTCGCTGACGCGGGCGGTAGCTTCAGCCACGGGGTACATCGTCACCTTGTCGTCGTGAGCTCCTATCGTGTTGTGCTCGCCGATGTCCTTCGCCCTGAAGCGCTCACCGAAGTACACGTGCTGGATATGGCGGTGTTCCGACATCGCCTCATAGCGGATGCCGTCTATGATTTTCAGTTGGCCTATCTTCACGATGCGCGGGTCCCAGCGACCACGGCGGCCTCGCTCGAAGCCTACGGTGGGGAAGTAGAGGTCGTACATCATGCAGTCGAGCATGCACTGCGAGAGGTGCAGGTCGAGGTTGTTCTCCTCCAGGAACTGCTTCACGCCGGGTACGTGGCGTTCTATGCCGCTGTCGTTCTTCTCGTCGTAGCCCTCCCATGTGCGCTCCCACTCGTAATAAGCCTGCTCCCAGTAGTCGGGACCGATGCCCTGCAGCCGCTTCTTCGGACGGTTCTCGGGGGCTATCTCGGTGATGGGCTTCAGCGGATCCTCACCGGGGGCGGCAGCGGGGTCGATAGCCATGTCGCCGCCGTACTCGTCCTGCTGTTCTCCCTTGCGGGCCTGCTGGCAGCGCAGCCGCAGGTTGAAACCCGCGTGCTGAAACTCGCAGTAGGTGTCGTCCTCGAAGTGGTACATCAGCCTTACGCCCAGCCCCGTGGCCAGGTCGGCCAGGTAGCGCAGCGGTGCGGCGGTGTAGGGACTTGCCTTCGCCAGCGAGTAGATGACGCCAGGCAGGTTATCCTTTGGTCCCCACTTCACGTAGCCGCGTCCCATCGGATTGCCGTCGGGTCCGCTGATGGTCATCGGCGTTGAGTCGGTGCTGTCAAACGACCATGCCACCTGCGACAGCGGGCCGTTGCTCAGCGTGCCGCAGCTCATGCCGGAGGCCATCGACTGTGCCTCACCCTTTGACGGGTCGCGGTCGCCGAGGGAGAGCGAGCGCACCTTGCCTTTGAGCACGTCGAGCGCCACAAACCCGCGCTTCCGCAGCGAGCGGTCGAGCTTCTGATATTCCGAGAAGGTCTTCGGGCGGTGTATGATGCTGCCCGCATTACCTCTGTTGTTCTTATTCTTAGCCATAATTTTATGTTGGATTTTTGAGCCTAAGATATGCGCGGATAGGCGGTTAATCAAGGGCAGTGCGAGGTGCCGTCCTACCCTACCCGAAAAATTTTTCTGCCAAAATGCTTGCACGGTTCAAAGATAATGTCTATGCTTTGCAGCATCAAATAAGGCACCGCAGAGAGTGACGGTTTTCCTGAAAGTCCTTAAAGGTGGGGTCTTCACGTCGGCCTCGGAAGGCAGTGCTTCCACATCCGACATTAAATAGACACCGGCAAGATCGGGACGAATAGGTAAATAGTCGTCACAACAGTTCAATAGAGGGGTTGACCGAAAGGTTAGACCCTCGTTTTTTTTGTTTTCTTCCTACCTTGGTATGCCTGCCAAATTCTGGAATCTGCCTCTCAGCCCGCCTCCAATCTTGCTCTTTGTCTCCGCACACTCCCTGACTCCTATCACCAAATCGTCAAACGCATCTGAAATGGTCGTTCTCTCACGCTTATCCCCGCCTATTCCGCTTTCCGAGCGAAGTTTCTCTGTTTCCTTGTATTTGCGGAACGTGCCAGGAACTACGGCGGCGTTCTCCAGCGAGGCACGCAGATAGACACAGCGGTCTGCCTCACGGTTGATGGTGACAAAGGGCGACTCGGTGCCGGAGAAACAGTCGTTGATAAACTGGTACTTGCGCTCATGCCGCCACGACGTAAACTCAGCCCGCGTCACCTTGAAACCGTAACTGGCAAGTTCGTCGGCCACCACGATATCGAAGCGCGACTGCTCCGATTCCTCCAGGGCATAGGCTTTGTTGGCACCCTGCTTGATGCTGCTGGCCACGTAGAAGATAACCTCCTTGCAGCCACGGCGCAGGAAGGGACGGTAGTACTGGGCGAAGAGTTTCGACAGTCCGCGCAGGCGCACCTCGCCCTGCACAAAGAACTCCTTCATCACCAGCAACGACGCGCGGCCCTGGAACATCCGCGTCTGGCCTACCACAAAGCAATTGATGTCGGCATTGGCATCGAGGGCTATCCTTAATGGCTCCTTATAGTCAAGGTCTAAATCAAGGCTACAGTCTTCGCCGTCGTGCTGCAGTTGGTCCCATTCCATCGTCTCAGTCTCAAAGTCGGTGGGCCACCGCTGGCTGTCGAGCGCACGGCCTTTGATGCGGGTGGTATATTTGTCGAGCACAAGGTCGGTGATGTCGCTGCACTCGTAGGTATTCAGTTCTGAGAAGTTGCAGTAGAAACCGTCCTTGGCCTGGCCACGGGGCTGGTTCAGGATCTGCAGGCGGAACAGCAGGTCGGGCAGTTCGCGCTTCATCTGACGGATCCACGCCTCGCCGCCCAGCAGGGCAGCATTCTCTATCGACGAGAACCGCCAGAAGGTTTCCGACTGTGTGCGCAAGGCGTAGAGCTTGCGCAGGTATTCCTCGTTCTGTGCCAGCCGGGCAGCCAGGTTGGTATGGTGCTCCTTGTCGTACAGCTCCGCATACCTCACCTCGGCCATCATCTCCTCTATCTGCCGGTTGACGTCGGTCGTCTCATACTCGGCCTCCTTCTCCCAGAGACATTCGCGGGCGTTCAGTCCGGCATCGCTCACCCACAGCTGCGAGAGCCACTTGTTGTTCATCTTCGGGTCGGTGCCGTAGCCCCACCGCTTCTGCTCGGTCTTGCGATACGCCTTGGGCAGGAAGTCGCCGCGCAACGTGGGCAGCACCTCTTCCTTCACGCGCTGCCACGGCATGTACTTCGTCTCGTCGCCCATCAGAGCGGCGAGGTTCAGGCCGTTGGCACTACCCTTGACCGCAAGTGAAATCATCTGGATTACATGCCCATTAGCGAACGATACGCAATTTTCCCACACCCTCGGCTTGGCAAGCGGCATAGGCCATCGGAGCCGTGCAGGCGGTCGTCCCAGGAAGTAATGCACACCCTCCAGAAATCCCAGCAGGTTCATCACCTTCAGCACGTTGGGCATCGTGCGGGTGTAGTTCTGCTTGGCACTGGCACCGCAGAAGCCGCTCATCATGCGTGCCAGCCCTATCACGATGTCTGCCATGTTGAACGCCAGGAACGCCGACTTACCAGTGCCGCGCCCTGCCAGCACCTTCGTGGAGCGCGAGCCGAAGTTGCGCACCTTCTTCTGCCACGGAGCCATATACACCGTGTTGCGCCCGTCGCCCTGGTAGTCCACATACTCGCCCTGCTCCTCGCCCTCGTCGTCGGCACCGGGCTTATAGTCCTCCACGTTGGGCAGCATGCGGGCCTCGAACAGGTCGCTGCTGTTGTTAGGGTTACTGCCTATCCTGCTCATCGTTTATCCTTATTCTTGTTCAGTAGGCTGCGGCAGTGCCGCAGCTTCCTCCGCAGCATCCTCTCCCTTGCTCTTGGCGGCCATTGTCTCCACCATGCGGTTGATGTTGCCCTCCTTCTCGTCCACGAAGCCGCCATACTTTGCAATGATGCGCTTCATCTCCCGGTCGTCCACGTCCTCCTTGGTCTCGTCCACGTCCTTCACGCTCGTCGTCACCACGGGCGGCAGGAATGCCATCCTGCCCATATCCACGCGCTCTTCCTCCGGCTTGTCCAGCCCCGCCACCTCATACAGCCGTTTCGAGCCTTTGTCGAGCGCCGTCACGTTGTCGGTCTCCAAGCCTATCTGTATCATCTTCTCGGCGGCGTGGCGCACCTTTATCTCGTCCTGGCGGCGCGAACCTGACTGCAGGTGGTCCACCACGAACTCGAAGAGCATCTTGTCCTTCTGTGCGGCATGGGTTATCTCGGTCACGCCGGCGTACTTGCCCGACTGCTTCACCAGCTGGCGCAGCAGCTGGTAGTAGTCGAGCATGGGGTTCTTTATCCACACCCAATAGACATGCACCACGCGGCTCAGCCGGTCCTTATGTTCCCGCCGCATGTCGAGGTCGTCGATGGGCACCCCATTCTGGAAGTGCAGCAGCGCCCCCGACATCAGCGATTGTGACATTCCTGTTTCTCTTGCCATAGTCTCGTCTCGTTTTTGTGTTTCTGTGTTGCCGTTCGGTAAGCCATCATATCCCCGCCACGAACTCCGCCCACCGGTGGCTGTCGTTCTTGCGGGTGGTCTGCTTCCCTGCGGTATCGAAGAGGGGACCGTCGTTCCAGCCTGACACCCCAGGGCATAGCTTGCCCGTCACGTCGTAGTGGCGGATGACGCGCTCGCGGGGTATGTCGTAGGTCATCATCAGGAAACGCACCAGTCGCAGCGTGCGGTCCACCACGCGGTCGCTCAGCGTCCAGCCCACGTGGTTGGGAGCTGCCGCCGACGTTCCCTTTGCGAGCGTTGAGCACATCTCGATGCTCACGGTGTTGCGGTTCACGGCCTTGCCCGAGAGCCGTGCGCCGCCCGTCCAGGGGCTGCGCTTGTCGCCCACGGCCCAGCAGTAGTAGCTGTCGATGTCGGGATTCACCAGCACCGTCTGCTCGTCGTCCACTACGAAGTCGGCACTCGCAGGCCGCTGCATGAACACGTTGCGGTTGGTCATCGCCGCCCCGCGACGGCTCGACGACCCAGCGGTGTAGTGTATGGCGATGTATTTCACCTCGCGACCCGGTGCAAACGTGATGTGCTGCCTGATGTGCGCCTCCGTCAGCGTTACGCCCGTCAGCCGTGCCAGCGTCTTCTGCCCCGCCATGCCGTCAGCCGTCAGATGCTCTGCCTGTTGGAATGCCGTCACCGCCGCCACCGTCCGTGCCCCGTATTCGCCGTCAGCCGTCAGCTGGTAGCCCCGCTGCAGCAGCAGACGCTGCAACAGTTGCACGCTCTCCCCCCTGCTCCCTTTCTTATATACTTTTGCCATAGTCTTTATTTCGTTTTAATGTTGTTGCTTCCTTACAATTCGTCTATTTCCCGTTGTATGCCTGCAAGCTCGTCGCGCAAATCATTACGCATGACTTTTAAGAGCTCAAACATTTTCTTAGGCATCCTCGGAAGTGACATCTTCTTCTCAGCAGAATGCCACCCAGACACATAGAAGGTTGTCGATATGTCATCTGGTTTTGCTTTCAGAAGTTCGTCATATTCACTCAGCTCGTTCGACTTCACTGCCTTCTGGTTCAGAAGTTCTTGCAGTTGTTTGATTGTTTCTTCTGTCATATCGCCTTAAATTTCTGATAATTTCTTTCAGTTAAACCACCTCACCTCCGGTGCTCCCTTATATCCCTTCTCCCAAACGAACCACGCATACGCCGTGGCGCTCCATGGTGAATGCTCGAAATCCCCGTTCTTAGCGCACAGCAGCCGTGCATGGCTGACCCAAATCCGTCGGGGGGGTGATTTTCAAACAGCGCCGCCCGGCGCTTCCCTTCGAGAAACGTCAGCTTCAGGAACATCGCCACCTTCCTGCCCTCCGGGATGATCGCCAGCGCCTTCTCCACGAACTCCTGCGCAAAGGCATACGGCGGGTTCGTCACGATGTCACCCTCCCAATGGGTATTGTCGGCAGAAAGGAAATCAGCCACCTCGCCATACCCACGGTCTGCCAGGTCACGGCTCACCACCTCGTACCCTGCTCTGATGAGTTGCCTCGAGATATGCCCCTCGCCACAACTCGGCTCCAGTATCGGTCCGTCGAAGTGCTCGATGCGACAGAGCCAGTCCGTCGCCGCCGGTTCCGTGGCGTAGTAGTCGAGGTCCGCCCGCTCATGCTCGCAGTGGCTCGATGCCCCGATAGTCTTGAAAGTGGAAGCCGCGCCTCCTTTCCAGTCTCTCGCCATAGTCTTTTAAGTGAAAAGTGAAGAATGAAGAGTGAAGAACTTGCAACCGCACAGAACGAGCAGCGCGAACATCAAGGAGAGGATGGCCGCCACGGCATAGAACGCCCTGCGCCATGTGTCGCGTTGGCTCTCCATGTGCATCCGCTCAATGTCGGCCTGCAGGTATTTGTGCCATACTTTCATATAGCCCTCGTCGTCCAGCCTCGGACACGGGATGTCTGGTGCTTTTACCATCATACTCTTTCACAGTTTTGTGGTTCACAAGTTTGTGAAGAATGAAGAGCGGTAGTCGCTCGCCTATGCCGCAGGTGAGACACCTGCGTACCGTTGGACGGCGGTAGCAAATTCTTCATTCTTCATTCTTCATTTACTTGAATGCCGGATCGTAATCGCGTATCTCGCCCGTCACCGCGTCTATAAACAGCACGTCGTCCACATCGCCGAAAGTCCACTGAGGGTTACAGTCCTTGGGACCAACTGGCAAGCGCAGAATGATAAAGTTGCAGTCCTTGGGAAGAATACCGTTCCATTCCTTCAGTCGCATCAATGCCTGCTCGGCACTGAGCTTGATGGGCTTGTCGCTCATGTCCTTGTCCTCAATCCACACGTCGTTGATAGACCAGGGGATTTGCGTGCCGTCTTTTACGTGGTCGGTGATATACTGCACCTGCGGGCCGCGCTGGTTGTCCCAGTAGAAGAACACATCCCTGATGCTGACCACGTGCAGGTCGTCGATATTCTCCATCGTCACCGTGTCGTTCAGTATCACGAGGCTGTTGCGCCACTGGTACTTGCCGTTCAGGGCAATCGTGTGCCCCTCGTCCTGCAGGTGCTGAATCAGCGAGTACATCGTCTGCCTGTGTAGCGCCTGGATATGACCCACGCCAGCCGTGAAGTCCTGTACGACGCCATCATAATCATGATAAACCACCACGGGGTCATCAATATTCGGGGTCTCCCCCTTGCAGCCGTTGCAGCTGCACACGAGGGTCATCACTGCCAACAGCAGCACCCCCATCACTTTTCCGAAAAAATCCTTTTTCATTGTCGTTAAAAATTAAGTTAATACTATAGCTATTCAGCCTTAAAATCGTTTTCCGTTGCACTGCAGGTTATCTCCCACCGCTGTCCGTATAGCGGACTGATTGGGTTTGTCGGCCATATCGTCGGCACAACCTGCGGCACATACTGCACTTCATTCTGCTTGTCAACAATGAATGACAGGAGAAAGAAGTAGTCATCGTCACTGAGGATGGGCGTACCATTGTCAAACTTCTCTGCTTTGAGGTTGTTTAGGATTTCAATCCCTTTACGCTGTTGTTCTGTCATAATTCGTATAATTCGTTAAATTCGTGGTAGAAATAAAATCCGTTCAATCCGTGTCATCCGTGGTCGAAACTTCTTCGGCGGTCTCCCACCCCGTGTCCGGCACGAAGTCCTCCCGCTCCTTCAGATACATCACCCGCTGCCCGCCCAGCCAGTGCCACCGGAATCCATGCCCTATCAGTTTCTGTTCCGCTGCCGGCCACGGGTCGCCCCAGTCGATAGAGGCCCTGAGTCCCATCGCGTCGCGCAACTGGCTCACGCTCATCACCTCCACGTCGAGTCCGAACTCCGGCATCGAGATCCACCTTTTGGCAAACTCCTCCACCGCCATCCGCACGTTCTCCTTCAGTGCGTCGATGTCCGTCACCTTCAGCGGTGCATTCTCTTCGTCACTCTTTGCCATGTTTTTATGTATTAGCGGCAGGGCTTCCTCCATTGTCTTGAAGGTCACCCATCCGGTTTTTTCTTTCTTCCTGCTCATAGTTGCATTCATCAGCTTTCAGGTCGTCACTCCTCCATTCCTCACACACCATCCTCCCATTCACCCGCATGTCGGGATTGAGCAAGCACCCCCGCTGTCCGTCGCTGTCCTGCGTCTTGTTCTGGCAGTTCAGGCAGCATTTCCTATCCGTCTCTTCCATATCGTTCTTTTTCTTTTTTGGCCGCCTGTCGGCTCGAAATTTTATTTAGAATTTATGCGGTAGCCATTTTAAATCGTATTATAAATACGAATTTTAAATATCATTTCAAGCGTAGCGCCCAATATTACTCCCCGTCGCCGTTCGACTCCGTTCCCGGCACATCTCCGGCGGGCAGTTCATCCTCCTCCGGCATAAAGTCCTCCGGGTCCAGCTCGTCATCCACGCAGAGTTCTATCGGCTCCATTCTCTCAAACTGTATCATCTCCGCAGCCCAGCCGTCCTCCAGAGGCCCTATTGGCTCCACGTACAGGCGGTCTTCCAGATTGATGCGCCCGAAATCTCCGTTCGGCGAGTCCTCCTCGTGCCTTTTCTTCAGCCACGCATAGAAGCGCATCGCGTGACGCGTCGCTTCCTTATACGCCACCGCCATCGCGTCGCTGTCCTCCAGCCGCTCTGCCCTCACGAAGAAATACACAGGGTAGTTCCACGTTGCCAGTCCGCCATCTATCTCGCCCTGTTCCCCTGCCTCCATCACAACACAGGGCGAGAACTTTGTAGAAATACTCTTCGGCATCGACCTCACGCCGTCAATGCTTTTAGCGATGTAGAACCGTCGGTTCTTTCTTCTGTCGCGCATCGGCTTATATCTTTTACACCAACTGCGCACTATCGAATGAAAAGTCATGGTCTATTCCGTTTTAGTGTTGTTATCGTTGGCCGTACAGGGGTCGAACCCACGCTTCATGAGCCAGAGTCATGCGTGCTACCATTACACCAACAGCCAATCCTCTAATCCTTCAACCCTTCAATTTTTCAATTCTTCAATATTGATATCAAAGTGCTTTGCCGCTTCCAAGATTTTCTCGTCCTCCAGAGCCTTCTCCCTCGGCTCCAGCGTCAGGTATTCCTTCCAGTTCACCCTCCACTGTTCGATGCGCTTCTCACGGTCCTTCCCCTCCTTGCCGCGCCGCAGGTCAATGAGCCACTTCCGCAGTTCCCTGCGCCGTTTCTTCTGTTCGCTTGTCAGCTTCACAGGTTCTTGCTCCCCGCCTTCACCGTCAGGCGATGTGCCGTCCTCGTTCTGTGCCGCGTTGCATTGCGACGCGGAAACAAGATGTGCCATCCCCAGGTCATCAATCACCACGCGCCCGCTCTCAGCCACCTTCTCCCACTCCCGGTCCAGCTCGTCGCGTATCGCCCGTATCTTCTTGTCGAGCTTCGTCGCCTGCTTCGCCCACTGCTCGCGGCTCTTTGCGCTCGCATGGTCATCATCCATCAGCAGCTGCATATTATCTCGTGCCTCGCCCAACTGCCGCATCAGTTCCCCATATCCCGCAGCCCTCTCCTGCGTCTCTTTCGGCAACAGGTGAACATACTGGTCGATATGTTTCGGACGGGCCGGCACCACAGCACACTGAACCCTCACCGTGTCCGTCGCCGCGTCATACTCCGTCCCTACCGTCTTAATCATCGGTAGCGGCTTCCCCGTCTGTGCAGCCTCAGTGCCCTGCTGTTTTGCAGAAGGAGATGATACTGCCCCCGCCCCTACAGGGGTGGGGAGTGCCTGCGGTTTGCCCGCTCCGGCTCCGGCGGCGCGTTTTGACTCTTGGTTGTAGTGCGCAGCCGCTCCCCTTCCGCTTGTATTATGTGCGGTGACCTTTGACGGCGGTAGCAAATTCTTCACTCTTAACTCTTCACTCTTCACTTCCGACAAGACGCTCACGACTTGTCGGATCGCCCGGTATGCCGACTTTATATAGATCTGCGTCGGCAGCCACGTCTCAGCCACCGCCACCATTGCCGACATCAGACTGATGCCATCCGTCATAGCCTTACAGTCCTCTGCCGTCCACCGTGTCGTGACCGTCATTAAGTTCTGGCTCCGTGCCAGCGGTCTGTCCGTCAGCGTCAGCAGCCGCATGCCGTCGCGCGCCAGCCACTCCCCCACCCTGCCGACGAACGCTCTGCGTTCCTCCGCCGTCATATCATCAATCCCTTTCAGGTAATCACGTACAAGTATTTTCCTGATCATATCGCCGTTAAACTAAGTTGCTAAAAGAAAATTGCCCACACCAAAACTAATTGTATCAGCTGTCCGATCAATCCACCCAGCATCGTGCAGAACCAGTCTTTCCAGTCCCACTTTCCGCCCCACTTGTAATCCTTAAACTCCATCGCCGTCGCCACGCCCAGCACGCAAAGTATGGTGAAAACCACCCCGATGGGTATAGCCCAACCGAAGTGTTGCCACCGCGTCTTGTCTTCAAAAACAATAGTCATAATGTGTCGTATTTTAAACTACGTTTGAACTTGCTCACGCTCAGCCGTCGATGCAAGCATCACGGCCTTCGCTTAATCGCAAATTTGTCTTTTCGCCCAAGATAGTATAGGCACAATCCAAATGCAAGGGCAGAGTTCGACGACAGTCAAGGACAGTTATGCAACCGCACAACCATGTGGTTGCAAGAACGCATAACCGTTTGTTGCATAATTGCCCAACTGCCTAACCGAGCAACCACAAAACTACACAACCGCACAACAGCCCGACCGCACAGCGTAAGAAGTTAATTTTTCATAATACTTTGCGGTTTTGCGGTTGCAAAGTTGTGCGGTTGCAAAATTATTTCTATCTTTGCCGTCGCTACATTTAGAGTCCCTTGATAAGGGACGGCTTTAATGCAGGGATTAAGCTACAACGGTCCTGGCAAGCGAGCAATACATTATTATAATAATAAAAGCTACACGAAACAATGAAACATGATTCACCGATTCCCATAACGGTGATTACCGTATTCGCACAGTTATGCGGTTGTGCGGTTCGGCAACCGTATAAAAGCATAGTTGTGCGGTCGCATAGTTGCGCATTCACAATACCGCACAATCATGCAGTCGCATGTTTCTGCGGTTGCATAACCGTAAGGTCACATAACTGTACAACCACACAACCAGGCAACCGCCCGTCTATGTAACCGCACAATCGGGCAACCGCAAAACAAATCACATTATTATAATCAAATAAAGCTACACAATTATGACACGTAAAAAAGCTACACATCTGCGGCACATCGTCGCCGTATCGAACAACAAGGGTGGGGCAGGCAAGACCACCACAGTGCTCAACCTCGCAGCGGCCATCGCACAGCGTGGTTATCGCGTGCTCGTCATCGACACCGATCCTCAGTGTAACCTATCCCTCTCCGTAGGGTGGGACCCGCAGCGCGAGGGTACTAAGACGACCCCCGGCGAGCCGACCATCTTCAATGCCATCTGCCTCGGTCAGAACATCCCTGTCTATCGCAACGATATCGGGCTGTACTACACACCCTCATCGCCACGCATGGAAGATGCCGACGTGCATTTGAACTCCGCAGACGTCACCGACCCCGTGCGCGTACTGAAGGGGCTCTTCGCCGAACCTATCGACGACCACACTGGCGAGGGTCTGACGGAGTGGGAGAGCGCCTTTGATTTCATCTTCATAGACACTCAGCCTGCCATGAGTCGCGTCACGGTCAACGTCATCTGCGCCGCCACCGGTATCATCATTCCGGTAGAACTGGAACCGCTGGCCGTCGACGGATACGTGAAAACCATCGGTAAGATCATGAAGATTAAGAAGGTGTCGAATCCTGCCCTGCAGATCCACGGCGTGCTGCTCACCAAGAAGGACTCCCGCCTGAACTCGGCTAAGAGTCTGGAGGAACTGCTGCGCGACGAGGGCGACGTGTTCAAGACTACCATCCGCCGCACCAACGACGTGCCTTCTTCTCAAGATCGTGACTTCGACCCGGAGCCAGGTGTCTGTCACGATATCTTCTCCTACCGCCGTAAGCGTGGCCATGCCGACGAAGATTTTATCGCCCTGGCCGACGAGTATCTGAAGCGGTGGGGAAAATAGCGTAACCACACAACCGCACGTTTTTGCAGTTGTGCGGTTATGCAATAGCAATTTAAATATCTAATAAAAAAGCTGATATTTTTAAGAAAATCATACAATCAAAAAGCAATATCATCATGGCAACAAAGAAAGAACAACCGCGTCGCCGTTCACTGAACGACCGCCTCGATGCCGAACTTGCCAGTTCCGAAAGCATCCCCGTGGCAGGCATCACCAACGAACCGCAGCAGCCGGCACAGGCTGAAGTACAGAACCCGACAGGTCAGAGTAGGGTAGAACCACCTGTCACATCGCATAATACTGACACCACTCAGGACTTTGCCGGAAAGACTGGTCCCGACTTCCCCACTAAGAAGGCAACGACCATCATGCCGAAGGAGGTGTTCGCCGCCCTGCAGCGTTATTGCATCGACACTGACATCCCGAAGCACCGCGCCCTCTATCTGTTCATCATCGACGGTCTGCACGCCAAGCACGTCATCACCGACGACGACTACCAGCGTTTCCGTGACATGGCATCGCAGCTCACCACCACCTACGAGAAGAAGTAGCACCTAAAAACAGAAAGAATTTATGAAACAGTACAGTCACGATAAAACTAAGGCAGCAGATGTAGAAAACCACCTCTACGCTGCACAGCAGCTGAACGCTCACGATGACCCCATCGAGGCATGGAAACACATCGAGGATGCCAGACGACTTCTGCAAGAATATCTGGCACAAGACGACATGGTTCCTGATGATAACACTGAGAACGGCTGGGTACGCGCCAGCGATGCGTTTGACGATAACGAACTTGATTTCATCCGCGACAATTTGGCCGATTTACTTGACAGTATATACACCAGACCATCTATTGCCAACGAAGCACTGGCAATTATCAACCACTGTCAGAGAATACTGCTATGTCCAGAGTTTGACAGTGTTGAACAATTCCGAAATAATAAATCGAATAAATGGACGGAAATTCAAACATGTAATCACAACTAAAAGCTACACATTATGAACACCAATTTCAAAGTCATCGTCGAGACTGGGCAGGGTAGGGAGGTACACCCTGCCGCCTCGCTCGCTGAAGCCATCACCATCTACCGCGAGCAGATGGAGCAGTACCCACAACAGCAAATCCACCTCCTGCGCGACATGCCTATGCAGACCACCAGTTCCGCTTCGCAGCCGTCGCAACCGAAGGTGGTGCGCCACGGCCAGATAGACCGCCAGTACAATTCACAACTCGACGGTGTGGGCAATCCCGACTGTCCGCTCTATGAAAAAGATGTCCGCATCACTGGCACCTTTGAGCAGATAGGCATGAGTCGCGACGACGTGGCCGCCGCCTGTCAGCGCCTCGGTGCCAAGTCGGCACGCGAGGGTATCTGCAAGAGCATGGATGTCGTCATCATCGGTAATAACCCCGGTCCCACTAAGCAGCAGAAGATAGAGGCTTTGCGCAAGGAAGGTCACGACATCACCACAATTTCGCAGTTTGACTTCAAGGAAATTCTAAACAAGTACGGCAACCCGTGACAATTCGTCACGCTTTCATCACCGCCAGACGATCCACCATGACCGCCTGGCGGTTTTCTTTGTGATAGAATAGGGTAGGGTAGCTCCCAATAGGACAAACCTCCCGCCTATAATTCAATCTTCGGGCACGCACGTTGAGACAGCAGCACACTACACGTACTTTCCGGACATCGCCCCAGCGTCGGGTGCCTGTCCTTCACCGTCAGTGTGTTGAATGTCGTGACGGGTGTGCAGCGTTTGCACTCGCCGCACACGTGTTTATCATACTCTTTATCCTTGCCGCTGTCCTGAGCGGCGGTCGTAGTGGTTCTTTAGTTCTTTGCCATGACCGCAATATAGTGCAGCAGTCAGATAGATGCAAGGCGCAGATCGGAGTGTGGTAGGGCAGTTCCCGACAGGACAAACCATGACATGAAGCCTGTTCTTTAAACCTCCCATCAGGACAAACCTTGCCTATCAGTCTGAAAACCTCCCGATAGGACAAACCGCCGAAAACACTCGAATAAAGTTCCCGTTAGGACAAACTCTTAACGGAATTTTATTTGCACAGGAAATCCATATTATACGCAAGTACATGATAATCAGCGGCTTTTTATTTGCTTGTAACTTGCCAACAATAAAAAAGCACCGCTAATAGACTTGATCACAAGGGACCGCTTCAAGTTAAAAACTCATCTTTCATAATATAGAAGAAAGAAAAAAACTCTCGTTCGTCGTTTTTGGGATATCATTAAGTATATATAGAATAACGTATATAGAATACAGGTGGCAGACAGTGATTGATTATCAGCGACTTACAAAACAAAGTTTGTCCTATTGGGAACTATATCGGCACGGATGTTTGTCCTTTCAGGAACTGCAGTTTGTTCCATCGGGAGGATTTGGTTTGTCCTATTGGGAACCGTTTTCCCATCGAGGTTTGCCCTGATGGGAGGCAATAACGGCATAGTTTGTCCTATCGGGAGCGTTATCTAAGGCGGAGGTTTGTCCTAATGGGAGCCATATTGCAACTGCTTTGTTCTGGCGGGAGCGTTATATGCACGCACAAAGTTTGTCTTATTCGGAGCCGCTTAGTTTATTCTGTTAGGAAACCGATGTTTATCCTATTAGGAAACTCAACTTTGTCTTTTTAGGAACTGCAAAAACATAACTGATTGATAACCAAAACGAACAAATATTGCACCATAGACAAAAATTTTTCCGAAAAAATTTGGAAATAAGAAAATAAAAATCTATCTTTGCAGCAGATTTCTTGGGAGGCAACGCTACAACTGCCGAACAGATACCGAGACATAAAGCTACACGAATATGCCGAGAAAGAAGAAGAAAGGTGTTACCGTTCAGGTGAACGAACTCATTACCCAGCCCCGCAAGATGGCAAGCCTTCCTGCGCTCAACAGCCGTATCGGACAGCGCACGATGCTGGCCGTGCTCCAGCGTCTGCAGGGATTGTTTAATCTGGCCAAGGAGAAAGAGAACATGCGGGTGAAGGACCGCCAGTTGTATTTCAACTTTGAGTCTGAGGACTTCGAGGTGAAGCGTAAGTCCACCGCCGGCTACAACGAGGGCGACGTGCTTTTTAACCTGTCGCTCTCCGATATCGCCGAGCCCAACCACTATCCGGAGGTGCGCGAGGCGTTGGGGTCGTTGCTCAATATCCACGTGCTGGTTCCTATTCCCGAGGAACCTGGTCACTTCCGCACTGAGTCGCTTATGCAGATCAAGGGAGAGTTCGATAAGGACGGCAAGTTTGTCGGTACCGACTTCGGTGTCATCGTTCCGCGCCTGGCTGCTGAAAGCATTCTCGACATCAACCTCTTGGGCGGCTACTCCCGCTTCCTGCTCTTCACCGCCTCACAGTTCCGCAGCGAGTATGCCTATTCGCTTTACATCCGTCTGTCGGAGGAGTGGCGTCGTCGTCGAACGAACGTCTTTGACATCGACTACGAGGATCTTCGCCAGAATATGGGCTTTGTCGTTGAGCAACAGACGGTGAAGGACAAGAATGGCAAGGAAAGAGTTGTCACCGTTGACCACACCAAGAAGCACAGTTCATGGTCTCTCTTCTGCCGCTATATCCTCGACCAGACTCAACAAGAACTTTTGGCCATGTCGCAGCGCACACCGCCTGTCACCGACTTTACCTTCGAGTATGAGGGGCGGCTGGGCAGTGGCACTCTTCCGAAGTACAAGCGTCCCGATGCCGTGCGCTTTACTATTATCCCCACCAGCGTCGGAAAGCAGTTGTCGTCCGACAATGTATTTGCTTCGCAGAGCATCCAGGTCCGCCGTATGATGACTGATGTGTTCAAGCTCACAGAGGGACAGGCGCGTACTTTCATGCGTCGCATAACCCCCGACAATGTGGATGGATTGCTGCAGCAGATGGAGCAGTGGCAGGCTGACATAAAGAACGGTCGTCGTAAGACATCCAACCGTGCGGCATGGGCGTGGACCTGCATCGACAACTATCTGAGTCAGTCGGTGATGTCAGTTCAGGCAGCGGTAGAGGTGAAAGAAGAATCCGGCGGTTCCAAGCCTGCTGAGATGGAAGAATGGAAGTGAGGTTTTGAAATAAATTCAAACTATGAAAGACTATCAACAACTATGGGTCTCATGCCTGCAGGATATCAAGGAAAGGCTGATAAAAGCAGATAAAAGCGGATGGGTTTATAAGACATGGTTCGAGTCCGTCGTGTTCGAGAACTATGACGAAGAAAAGGATGCCATTCTTTTGCAAGTGCCAGACGTGCATGTGTATGAGTACCTGGAACACTTCTATGCACCCCTCTTGAAAAAGATGATGGGATTATACTTCAGTCCGAAGACGACGCTGCTCTACCGCATCACGAAACGTCAGGAACCCCAGTTTGCCGACATCGCTGCCTACCTGAAGGAACATGGCGGCTATCGCCCCGACAGCGACCTCTACAACATCCATGTGGATGATGCTGAGAAGCGGCTGAAGGACGGGCTGCACTATTTTCTGAAAGGCAACGAGCAATGGCTGCCTGCTTACGACCAGATAGTATCCTGGCTTCAGGACAACAAGGGTAGGGGACTTCTCTGTATCGGACATTCTGGTCTGGGAAAGACACTCCTGTGCGAGAAAATTCTTCCCGTCATACTTGGTAATGGCGGCCGACCCATACCCTACGTAAGTGGTCCCGATATCTGTCACAGGCTCGATGAGTTGCTGAAGGAGCGTATTGTCATCATCGACGATCTGGGAAAGGAACCTGTCGAAGCCACCGTCAAATACTTGCGTCGCCGACCGTTTTTTGAGCTCTGCAACAATGCCGAGCGCACCGGGCAGCTGCTCCTTATCACCACCAATCTTGCCACCGCACGTCCTGCCTCCTGGCCTGCCGACCGTCCGTGGCCGTGGCCGGATAGCATAGAGCACCGTTACGGTGCCGAAGTACTCGACCGCCTGAAGGTCATCACGAAGCTGGTAAGATTCGAGGGCACCAGTCTGCGGCAGTAGCCATTTCTCATTTAGAGCCATGCACCGTTCGCTTCTGCCTTCTCTGCCACTCCCGCCTGATCGCGTCGATGTGTATATCTGATGTTCCAGTGGTGTCGCAGAAGTCCTCAACCATCTCCACGGCGGGATAAAAGTCCCCGTTCCGCTGGCGACGGTACTCACGATCATATTCCTCCACGGCTTGCCAGAACCGTTCTCTAAGGAAGCGGTTCATCAGCGTGGCTTGTTTTGTGGCGAAACATGTGTCGTTCGTCCATGGTCTCAGCACACCGTCCTGTGTAAGGCGCATTTTCGGGCACTCGATAGGCACGAACTGTGCCATCCCCTGCCGGTCTATGCCGTATGCCCTCTTGGTCACCTCCTCGTTCAGCGTCAGTCCCGCATCAATCATGTTGTAGAGTGTTGCCGACATCGTGCATGTCACTGGTCGTCGTTCCAAGGTGTCCTCCGCCGTCTCCATACGCAGGATATCTCTCGCACCTCTCATGTGCTGCACGCAAATCACGTTCTTCCCGTCCACCCTCACTGCTCCTCCTAACTCATTCCTTAACCAGCCGTGTGTATACTCTGCCATCCTGAGCCACACAATTGCCGGCACTTTGTAAGCCATTAGGTTCCTGTAGTGAAAATATTTTTTATCAGGCGCAAAGATACGAAATAATTTCCAGACCGCCATCACATTCTTTGCTATTTATTCCGGCATATTTGTTCAGTTTGCCAGACCCATATCCTTTACAGTTGCTTGCAAATTGTGCGAACAGTACTGGTAATCAGATAGTTATAAGTTCTTTTTAGAGAAGTCAGTTAGAACGCTTACAGTTGCCTACAAACTAAGAATGAAAACTTAAAGCGTTGACTATCAATTATTTAAAATACCGCTTGCGCTCCAATTTCGCATAGTGGAATGAAAACATACCAAAATTTTCTCTTTATAATTATCACATATTTCTAATCATACACACACGATAAATTCCCCGCACCCCAAATTAAATTATAATTAGAGATATTTAAAGAAGAAAAGAAGTTGATTATCAATTAGTTATAATATTATATATATGTTATGTGACATTTTTTTAATTAAATTTTATTTGGAAATATAGTAATAATTCTACATTTACCGCATTTTTACCGCAAAAAATATTGTAACCAACTGATATACAAATGTTTATAGATGCGACAAAATCACATATTCAGTTTGTGCCGCCAAACCGTCAGAAAAACTTTATCGACACGGAATGCCCTGTGCATCGGCATTTCAGAATGATTCTTCGTCAGCAAGCAAAAATTGCCCGTCAATTTAATGGGGCGCATTGATTTGCTCTCACAGAAAATGAGTACCTTTGCAGCGGCGAATTTGTCATCTCGACTAAGAAAAAACATATTGCGACGAAGTTACGCCACCATAAAACGCATGGTTCCTCCATCCCCATTCCACCTCCATGCGTCTTCGTCGCTTCCTGGGTAAGCGCCGAAGTTGGAGAGACGGGGCAGACTGTAAATCTGCTGGCTAACGCCTGAGTAGGTCCGAATCCTTCCTTACCCACATAGGATGAATTTCTTCATACACCGCCGCGAGGCGCCTCTTGTACAACAATTTCTTTGCCGCTGTGAAGCGGGTGACATAAGTTTTTTGATTTGTTTTAGTAGATTAGTTTTTAAGTAGTTTGTTTTTGCCGGTCACTCCGGCAAACCATCGGGAGGCTCGCGTGTAGCTCCTCTCGTTTCGGCAGCCGCCTCGTTGTAGCACTCTGGGCGGCTGCCCTTGTCTTTCATGCTTCCAACGGATATTTTGCCGAAAATATATCAGCGATATGTACAATCCCTACAACCCCATCGACCTCATGCCGCAGGAACTGCCGGACATGAAGAACCTCACGCCCGAGGAGCAGGAGCAGCTGTGCTACGCACATGCCATCTTCGGCTGTGCCATCTACATCGTGGCCTTCGTCCTCGCCATCATCCTCTGCGCCCTGCTCGGCTCCTGCGCTTCTCCGAAGGCTATCGACAGCACGGAGCATCACCACAGTGCCATCGACACGCTCAGCATCCAGGCTGCCGTCGATGCCCACATGACATCATGGCATGAGCGCATGGACTCCCTCTTTCGCGAGCGCACCGTCTCGTCCAGTGCAGCGCTGCACAACAGTACCGATCAGAAGGAACTCATCACCGAGACCGTCACCACCACTACCGACTCGCTGGGACGCGCCGTCCGTCAGGAGCAGCGCACCATCAGCCGCGACCTCCATCAGGAGCAGCAGCTCTATGAGCAGCGACTGGAGCGCGAGATGGAGAACCGCCTGCAGACCGCCCTAGCCCTTCAGGACAGCATCTGGCAGCAGCGCCTCGATGCCGCCCTGAGCCACCGCGAGCAGACCGACTCCGCCCGCCACACCGTCACCCCCGTGCCCCAAGACAACCGTCCGTGGTACCGCCGCTGGACCGACCGCCTGCAGTGGCTCGCCATCGGCATCGTCCTCGCCGCCGCCCTCTGGATCACCCGCCGTTGGTGGTTAGGGGTATTCCGGCGTTAGCCATGGTGTAGGAATAACGATATATCGAAACATCGAAATCTCGAAAAAAAAAGAAACGATGCTTATCGTCCGAAACAACATCATCCCCTTTCCCAGGTTTAAGGCCGTCACCATCTGGCCCTTCATCTTCGTGCGCAAGAGCGCATGGTACTCAGCCGTCACCGATCGTCACGAGCGCATCCATGGGCGGCAGCAGCTGGAGATGTTGCTCCTGCTGTTCTACCTCTGGTATGGTCTGGAGTACATCATCCGCCTCGCCATCACCCGCAGTCGCAGCCGCGCTTACCTCTCCATCAGCTTCGAGCAGGAGGCCTACGACCACGAGCGCGACCAGGACTACCTGAAGCACCGCCGCCTCTATGCCTGGCTGCGCTATGTGTTTAAGACTTAACTTTTGTCGTTGTAACTATCTGATAATCAGCCTTCGGGCAAAACCCGCAAATTTGTCACACACATTTAATGCAATTTAACAACGAAAGAAATATGGCACAACAACTTAAAACATTATCACTCTCAGAGCTTCGTCGCGTAGCCGAGCGCACGCGGCTCGTGGCCCGCCGCCTGCCCGACGGCAAAGGGGGCTACCAGGTGGAGCAGGTCATGGAGCGCATACCCTGGCGCGTCTGGTACATAGCAGCAAGCAATGGCGACGTGATCCTTGGCGAGGAATGCGTCACCCTTTCCGTCGATGTCGCCGCCGGTACCAGGCTCGTCCAATTCACTGCCAGCGGCCAGACGCGCAAACTCCGTGACTGCTGCATCCTTCGCGCCAACGACTTCCGGCTCACGGTGTAACCATCTGGCAATCAGCCCGTGGGCAAAACCCGCAAATTTGTCGCACACTTTTAACGCAGTTTAACCTATGCGTTCCAAACGACTTTGCCCTTGCAATCCTCACGCATCGCGCGTATATTCTTTATAGAACGGTGACGCAATCGTCACGCATCACGGACATAACACTTAAAGAAATATGCCATTACACTACGAAAGAGTCCAGAAGAAGGTAGGCTTCGGCACGGTCAACCCCAACGAGTAAGCGATGTCCCCAGGAAAATACAAAGGCATACTCATCGCCGCAGTGGTGAAGCGCAGCGGCATCTGCCGGGCTACGGTGGAGCAGGTCTTGTCGGCAACGTTCGATGAGATCCGCTACCAGATGGCGGAGGGTGCTGGCTGCGTGCCCATCGAGAGTTTCGGCACCTTTTATACTCAGGACCTGCCGGAACGGGAACACTGGTACACCTACAAAGGAAAGAGTGAGCTGCGCCACCTGCCGCCCACGAAGCGCCTGAAGTTTAAGCCCACGAAATCGTTTAAGCGCGAGGTCATCGACGACCAGCGCTTCGACCCCTCGCGCCGCTCCTTCGAGCGGCATCCCGACGACCCGCCCATCAAGGCCCGCATGGCGCTGAAGTACCAGGGCGGCAAGCACCAGCCCGTAGCCAAGGGGAAGACGAGGTTCATTGAACATTGAAAATTTTACCATTGTAACTATCTGATTATCAATCTTTGGGCATTTATCGTAAATTTGTCGCACGCTTTTAACAATCTTTATTTTAATAATGTACCTGCCTCTGCGCCCTCGCATGCGAGACAAAAATTTTTTCGGTCCGATGCAAAAAAAAATCGGCGAAAAATTTGGAGGTTTCAGAAATTTACCCTACCTTTGCCGATGCTTGAAAGATGATAGTCACTTCTATCCGTCGGGGCGCACGTCAGACGCTCAGCAGAAATGCCGGGCATTTTTTATGCCCAGTGTGCAACCGATAAATACGGCTGCCTTCTCGTAAGATAAAACTGCTCCTTCGGAGAAGTCATCATCTTTCAAGCAACGGGAAGTGCAGCCGTTTCCTTGTCTCCGCGCCAGTGCGGTTCGCTGGCATGCTTGAAAGATGATGCAATATGAGTAACATGAAGAAGATGCTGGAAAGCCAGCAGAAGGTGAGCGAGGCGGTGAAGGCCATCACCGACTATTTTGAGGACAGCCCGTATGAGATCGACCTGGAGCTGATGCTCAATGCCACGACGCAGATTGTGGGACTGATGGAGCTGGCCAAGCAGCAGATGATCAACACCCGTGGCAGGGATGAACTGGAGTTCAAGACCGACGAAATCAGTCTGTTCCTGCGCGTGGTCAACGAATACCTGAAGATGCTGAAACCGTTTGCCGAAATGATGGAAGGAAAGGAGGGGGACCGATGAATTTAATCAAGGTCTATAAGTGGAGGGTCTTCGGCTGGCACCTGCTGGTCAGCCGGAAGAACATCCGATACTATCCCGCCAGTCGCAACGATACGGGAACGGTGCGATTCTGCCACACGCTGCGCGACCAGCGCTACAAGAAACACAAGGGCTGCTGCGAGATGTGCGGCGAGCCAACCCCTAAGGAGTTGATGCAGATGCATCACGTACTGCCCTACTCCATCTTTCCACTGTTCATCCGCAAGAAGTGGAACCTCATGATGCTCTGCCCCCGCTGCCATTTCCTCGTCCACCACAACATACCCATGCAGATGAATATGATGCAGCGCATGGCCTACCGGCACGGCGTCAATCTGGAGCAGGAATACCGCCGCTCCGCCGTTGGATTCTGGAACAAGAAACAGGAAGTCAGAGAAGCAATAAACAAGCAATAAAAACACCCAAACCACCATGACATATCGAGGCTACAAATACCGGCTGTACCCAAACGCCGAGCATAGGGCATACTTTGCCCGCTGCTTCGGCGCTACCCGCTACTGCTATAACTACTGCGTGCGCGAGTACGACGCAGCGTGCGCGGCGGGGGTACAGCTCAGTGGCTTCGACATTGCCGCCAGACTGCGTGAGCACCTGCAGGATGTGAAGTGGATGGCCGACGTGGACTATGAGATAAAGGAGTCGGCACCCCGACGGTTCGACAACGCCCTGATGAAATTCAAGCGACACGAGGCCAACCGCCCGCGACAGCACAAGAAAGGTGAGCGCCCGACCGTATCCTACACCACCGGCGGCGTGGTAATGGTGGACTTTAAGCACGACCTGGTGCAACTGCCGAAGATAGGCATCCTCCGCGCCAGGCTGCACCGCAGTTTCAGTGGCGACATCGTGTCGGCCACCATCAAGCGCGAGGCCGACGGCAACTACTACATCAGCCTGAACGTAAACATAGGCGAGACAGCCGTACCGCTGAAGCCGCACACCGAGGCAGGCACCGTGGGCGTGGACGTAGGGCTGCACCATCTCGCCTCGCTCTCCACGGGCGACTTCAAGGATATGCCAGACATGAGCCGTAGCGAGTCGCGCATTCAGTTTCTGAAGAAGCGGCTCAGCCTCGAAAAGCCCGGCAGCCGTCGCTACAAGCGCACCGCCATACAGATAGCCCGCCTGCATCACCACCTGGCCAGCATCACCAAGGACACCCACCACAAGATAGCCGCCGAACTGTGCGCTGGCTTCGACACCATCTGCATGGAAACGCTCAACGTGCAGGGCATGAAGCGCGGCGAACAAGGGGCCAAGACCCCCGGCGACATAGCCTTCAACTCGCGGCTGCACCGCGCCGCGCTGGCATCGCTCACCGACAGGATCAGCAAGAAAGCCGCCGACACTGGCACCAACTTTGTAGCCATCGACCGCTTCGAGCCATCCACGAAGACCTGCCACGTGTGCGGCCATGTGCTCGACAGCATCGACCTCGACACTCGCGAATGGACGTGCCCTGAGTGCGGCACGCACCATGACCGCGACATCAACGCCGCCATCAACATACGCCGTAAAGGAATAGAACTGCTGCAGGCCCGCAAGCCTGCAAGCCGACAGATAGATAAACTACCCCTGGCAGAGGGGAACTTCAAGCCCGCGAAGGAGACAGCCACCGGCTGCGACCTACGAACGGGAAAAGGGACGACCCGTTATAACCGTCCGCCAAAGGCCCAAATTGCCGATGGAACTGCACCGCCTCGCATTTTTAAAAAGCCTCGCGTGGTAAAACCGATAGAAAGGCATGGCTCATACAAATACACCCCTACTACAGTGTGCTGCGACACTACGGGCAAGATGGCTTATTATGTAAATTCGACAACCGTAGCTACTCTTGCGGGCACCTCTGCGCCGCTTATAGACAACTGGGCTAAGACGGCGGCTTATATTAAGCCCAAATCAAGGCAAGTGCCAAAGATGCTGAACGTAATAGAAGCTTACCGAAAAATTGCAGAAGAGCTTCGTAAGGTAGAAATAGCCGACTGCTCTGTCTGTGGGATAATGGAGTTTGCTGTGTCAACGCGTAAACTGGTGCAGCTCGGTAAGGTTCTCTCTGATCTTGGATACAAAGGAAAGAAATACATCGACATCTATCAATATGTTTATGAAGACAAATTTGATGCTGCCATGACATTCCTCAATATAATATTGCCAGATGTAATTGAGAGCGAATGTCAGAGATACGAAGAGAGTGTAAGTAACGTGAAGTTGTGACATAAACGCTTCCCGCAGCCCATCAGCAGCAATGCCGGTGGGCTGTTTTTTGTACCTATATTTATATACGCATATACGCGCACGCGAGAGATTACCATTTTATACCAAGACGATCGAGGGCTGTCTTAGTGCGCTCCAACGTACCGGAACCTACGTTCTCCAGTTCAAACAACTGACCGGGTGACAGGCTAAGGAACTCCTGAAGCGTGGTGATGCCCCGCTTGTCGAGTGCTGACTTCAGCCTACGGGCCAGGCCTTTCTTACTGCCGAACTCCTTATACAAATCATCTAATGTATAAGGTATATACCTTTCTCTTTTCTGAGCATCAGAAGTAGATGCCTCTATAGGATTTTCTTTAGAAAGAAAATCCCTTATCTCCGACAATTCCTTTTCTATTCTTGCCAGTTTATCAGTCAGTTCCCTTTTAGTCATATACCTTATTTATATATAGAATGATAGTTTTGCTGCTGCAAAGTTACGAAAAGTTTCTCTGATTATAGCCTTTTGTTTTTTATAATTCCATAGATAAACACATTCCAAACAATTTCAAAGCAAAAAAAAAAATTAAAAGTCTAACGAAGAGCCGCCGCCTCGCTGGAGGCTTGGGGTGGGTGCGCTGGGTGCAAAACGGCTGCAAATATGCTGCAAAGGTGGCAAAGGTGGCAAAGGTGGCAAAGGTGGCAAAGATGCAACCAGACAGGCAGCTCTCGCGCGGGATTATTTTAGGCGCACGGGTAGCGGGATTGTTTTAGGCGCAGCACGCGCGGGATTGTTAGACGGCGCACACGGACGCGCAGTTCGGCACGGACGCGCACTGGTTATTAACTCTTGTTTTAACACTCACCAGTGTTAAAAAAGAGTTAATAACCTTCCTGCAGATGCAAGCGCCGAACGGGTCGTATCTTTGCATCGTCAACAATCGACAAGCGTGTCACGTTGACTTTCTTACTTTGACTTACTTACATACGATGCGAGGTGGGTGGCACTAATTCACATGGACTTTGCACATTTTGTAAAGTGCCCTGGTATTCAGGGTGTGTAATGCACCGCACGAAATGCACCAAAGGGAGTTATTAAACGTGACTTTGGCGTGAAGATAGACCACCAGTAGTAACATCACGAAAAGGTGTAAAAAACTTTTGCAATCATTAGCGCAAATTTCAGTTGTACGGATTTTGTATGCGGTTTTTGTGAGAGCAGGGCACGTACCATTCCCAAAATGGTTGCAACCCTATGGGTATAATAGCGTTATTGCGGATTACATAACGGCATAGTTGGCAGGTGTCGGCTATTATCGGTTGTCATTGGTTCGATTCCGATGAGTTTGGGACTATTTTATGTTTCACTTTTAAGACCCCCAACCTATGGGCTAAATAGGACAAGTTATGATTACCACAAAGAAATCTATCAACGCAGGTGTTAAGTCATTCAGTGCAAAAGCTATGTCATGGAGTCAGGTTGCAAAGCAACTCTCTGGCATCGGTGGTTATATCGCTATCAGCGATAAGGAGAAAGTGCGCCCTCTGGAGCTTATGCAGTCCCTCGGTGTTCACGTTCTGAAGAATAGCTACACCCCAAAGGACATCTTCACTGCGTGGAGTGCCCGTATGATGAAAGACGGCAAAGTGTGCATCATGCGCTCTGTCGGCTATCAAGTGACTATCAATGGCAAAGAGTACACGCTTTGCAGTGAGAAAGACGGCGAATTTAAGACCGTATCGCAGTCAGTCCTCGTGCCCCTCGTATCGGCTGCCGACAAAGCGGATAAGACCGACGTGGTGGTAAATGCTACTAACGTGCTGCGTGGTTTGCAGCAGAGTGTATTCATCACGGCTACTATGGAGAAAATTCAGAAGAGCGCAGAAAAGTGCGCAGCCCTGAAGAGTGGCTATGTGAACATGGGCGACAAGAAGAGCGAGAAATGGGTACGTGTTACAAAGCTCGTCAATGGCTCATGGGCTATCGCAGCAGAAGAGAAGAAAGTGGCATCTAATGCGCAGAAAGCAGCCGCTGGAACCAAGAAGAGCAGCACCAAGAAGAGCACCAAGAAAGCTGCCTAATCGGTGGGAGAATGTAGGTCGGAGGACAAAACTATGTTACAGAGAAGAATGAGACTTATCAAACTGGCTCAACGCCATCTGAACGAGGCAAAGGGCTGGAACTCTATGCTGAACAAAGACGAGGATAGCCTGAGCGTATGGCGCTGGGTGAACGCCAAGGTGCGGGCGCATCTGGATATGGCCGCCTACTGGAAGATGGCTGCAGAGAGCCTGCACTATGTGCCAGGAACATGGAGTACGAAATTTTAAAAAGTAGACTATGACAACACTATCGCAAATGTGCGTCCTGCCCGAGGGGTGGGGCGCACCTTCTATTTTAGAGCAGATTGGTAAGAGTAAGCGCAGTGAGTGGCTTATTGCCAAGCGCAAGCAGCACGACCGCCTGATGGCATATCGTGAGCGTGAGCGGATCCGTGCAGAGCGTAGGGGCTGGCAGGGCGAATCGCTGTCGGGCAGCCGCCGCCGTGTGCAGCGTGAGACTATGGGCGACGACGTGCCCCTGCTGGAGAGCGGTCGCAGAATGTTCTACGAGGGTCAGGGCGTTCGCCAGCCCAAGAAAGCGAAGAACCGTGTGTCGAAGGAGCAGGCAGGCACCATCGGCAGGACTATCGTGGTGAAACGCTTCGAGGGTAGCCGCCTGACGTGTGTATGCAAGAGCCTAATCGTGTGAGCTATGGCAGAAGAGACGAGGGCACTAATCCTGCAGCTGCACCCCAGGTATCAGCAGTTGCGTGACGAGCGCACCTATCCTGAGCCGCAGGTGAAGGACATCCTCTTCGGTTTTGCCAAGGACATCGGCTGCAAGTGGCCGGACGAGGAACTGAGGGAGTTTATAGAAACCGTCTTCGACTATGACGACGAGGACGTGGAGTGTATCTAATCAAAAAAATCTGGAGGACAAACGTATGAAGAAAATTCGTTTTGAGGTTGTGACCGCTATGGAACACGACGATGAGAGTGAGGACGTGCAGGTGCGTATAGAGCGCACGAAGACATTCTACGGGGCTGAAAGCTATCAGCAGGCCCTGGACTACTATGACAAGCGTAAGCAGGCTTACGACATCCTTTATCAGACAGACGAGGGCGGACTCTATTCGCGTGAGGTGGTGGACGGCAAGGAGTACAAAGGCGAGTACCGCGAGTGGTACACGGACACCCATGTATGGCTTGGGGTACACCTGAGCGTGATAGTAACAAATAACTAACCTATCTATCGGAGGACAAAGAAATGAAAAAGACATTTAGGTTTATCGGTTTGGTTATCGTGGCAGCCCTCGTGGGCTTTGCCGCAATGTGTGTGACTATCGCGTTCGACGCATCGGACAAGGTGGCTATCGTGTCGTATTTCGGCTCGGCTATCACTATCGCCGCCCTGCTGGGGGCGTTCGACGAGAGTGCGAAGAGCAGGCACATGACTATCAAGGACGGCGTACGCTCCTACGACCATGCAGCGTGACACCCCTATCACCGCCCCTGAGAGGGGTGGGGAACTATCAAGACAAACAAACATTCAAATCAATTAAAAGCTACACAAGATTATGGCAAAGATTATGCTGGGCATCGCCACCCTGTTTATTGGCGAGAAGACGGTCTGCGAGTCTGTCGCAGCAGGTATGAACAGCGAGGGCTCAAACGTCCGTGTGGAGAGTGTGAAGGAAAACGAAGTGTTTAATGTGATATAATCGAGGGAGGACTGAGGTATGAAGAAAATGGGCTTAACAGTAGTGGCTATGACTATAGCCTTACTGCAGGTAGTGGCGTTCTGTGGGCTGATTCCCGTAATCGTGGCGCAGACTATGTGGAGCTGGCGCACGTGGAGAGTGTGGCACGTCACGAAGTTCAACGTATGCGCCGCTGCGCACACTATCCGCTCCGACTTCAAGGAGTGGTATCGCTAATCGGGATGCCCTATCGGGCAGAAATTTCCTAAAAATTATACTGAAAATTATTAAATAGCTACACAAGTTATGAAAATCAAGCGTATGGCAAGCGCCGCCAAGAAGAGCGCAAAGATCGTGACTATGACCGCAGCCGTGGCTGCCAGTATGAACACCAGCATGAGCGCCGCCGAGAAAGCTGCTATGGAATGCGCCTTTGCGGACATGGCGGAGGAGTACGGACAGAAGGCACTTATCGTGGACCTGCACCCGTTTCACGGGTTTATCTCGTGAGAGTGTCACACAGAAATCACAGAAAATTTTTGGAGGACAGAATTATGTTTGCAATCTATCGAAAAAATGTTGGCGGTCGGGTTCACGACCGCTACTTCAAGGACTATGAGTCGGCCAAGCGTGAACTGAAGACCGACGTGGAGCGTATGCGCGACGTGTGCGACGGCAAGGTCGTGGAGCGTATCGACCGCATGAACGAGGACAAGGGATTCTATGAGTACGAGGTGCGCATGAGAGTGAACACGGGGACTATCGTGGAGCAGGCATCGCTCGCTATCGTAGACGGATATTTTGAGGACGAAAACAACTAAAAAGAAACAGAATTATGGCAAAGAAAATTTCTATCAGCAAGACTATCAAGGCAGTGAAGGTGGCCTATCGCGTGAGTGACAACGAGGCACAGGAACTGGTGCCCATGTTTGTACGTAAGGCAGCGTAAGGACTATGGCAATTATGAGCGACGCGCAGATTGCTGCGCAGTATTCGGACTTCAAGATTCTGGCACTATCGGTGGAGGAGAAGGACGACTACTTCACGGGGTGCATAGAGATAGAGCTTCCTAATGCCGACAACATCACGTTCGACGGCTATAAGTGTGACAACTTTATCGGCTATGACAAGACGGGCAACCGTATTGCCTTCGACAACTGGTACCCCGACGAGGTGTACTACAATCTGTGTTATCAAATCAATAAACAACGTAAAGCAGCGTGAGACTATGGCAAACGAGATTAAGACGGCCAACGGAGTGGAGTACCGCTTCGTGGGCGAGTATGGCAGCATCCGCATGGAGAACGCCAAGACCATCAACCGCTATCTGGAACTGAAGAGCGACGAACCTGACACGGAGAAGTATGGCGTGTTCTTCGCCTTCGGCAACGACCAGTTTGAGGAGGGGCGCAAACGCCTTATCGCCAAGGGCTACCTGAAGGAGGGCGAGAAGGTGTGCTCGGCTGGCATGGGGCTGTATGGCACCAGCGAGGAGATAGACCGCTATCTGGACTTCTATAAGCAGCGTATCAAGCTGCAGGGGCAGGAGTGCGACCCGCAGGAGGTGTACTTCTACGAGTGGAACAACCACGAGTGCATGGTGTCTATGGACGACGATCCTGCGCTGAAACTGATTATCGACATCTTCGGCAAGGAGGCGGCGCACAAGATTAAGCGCATCTATCCCGGCACTCCTACCAACATACTGGCACCGCTGCCGGAGCGCGACAAGCATCTGGGAGAGTATGACCACACGCTGAGAATGCTGGGGCGCATGGAGTTCGACCTGCACGGGTTCTTCAGCGAGGGCGACTGTCGCTATCAGCGGCCCGAAGACCTGTGGGCGGGCTGCGTGAAGGGCGAGATACAGAAGACAAGGGAACTATACAACGCCCTGCCCGACGACATCAAGGACGCTTCGCCTATGACGAAGCAGGAGATAGACGACTATGCCCGACGGCTGGAGCAGTGGGCTGACGCGGAGTTCTCGAAGGCGGAGTACGACCCCGTGCCCACGACCCGGCGCGAGGACTTGCCGCAGGAGATTGAACTGCAGGACAAGCTCTACTATCGTGACGACGACGGCAAATATCAGACACCGACGCACGTATGGTTCTCGTGCGACTCGCGCCGCTCGCATCAGGACGAGCGCATGACGCACGGAAGGGCTATGACGAGCTATCTGGGCAAGAAGGGCACGACGCTGACGCCGGTGCTCATCAGCGACCCGACCGCACTGGGCATGAAGCCCTATCGGAGGGACGACCTGTGCAACGTGTCGGCAAGGTATGAGTATAAGCCGCTGCACGGCAGGCTGTATGAATTTTATTACGAGTAACAACTAAAAACTATGGCAAAGAAACAAGTGGACGAAAGTCCGATGATGAAGCAATACCGCGACCTGAAGGCGAAGCATCCGGAGGCTATGCTGCTGTTCCGCTGCGGCGACTTCTATGAGACGTATGAGGATGACGCTAAGGAGTGTGCCAAGGTGCTGGGCATCACGCTCACCTTCCGTAACGGCGACAAGATGCCTATGGCGGGGTTCCCCTACCATGCACTCGACACCTATCTGCCCAAGCTGACAAGGGCTGCCAGTTCGGGGCAGATGAAGTTTAAGCGTATCGCTATCTGCGACCAACTGGACCCGCCGACAGGACCGGGACCCAAGCGCGGGACTACAACTGAGGACAACAATCAAAACAATTCGGAGGACGAAGTTATGAATAACGAGACAATGAAGGTGACCGACCTTATCGGCAAGAGTATCAGCAACGGCGGTAACGCCAAGTACACAATCAACAGCATCGAGGGCGACAAGGTGAGCGTGACGTTCCAGATGGGCGACAGCGAGGGCAAGCCTATGACTATGGGCGTGGCTCAGGTGGAGAAGCTGCTGCAGGGCGGCTGGACTGTTGGCGCGGGCACGGCGCAGGAGCCTACCAAGCAGGAGGCACCCAAGACAGAGGAGTCTGCCGCCAAGACGGTGACTATGGGCGAGACGAAGAAGCCGCATGGCACTATGCCGAAGTCGAAGGTGACGCTGCGCAAGAAGCAGCCGCAGACGGAGACCAAGGCAGAGGAACCTAAGCCGGAGCATAAGGCGGGCAATCTGGTGTATAGCGCCTATACGAACAAGAAGGGCAAGACGTGCGCCAAGGTGAGCGGATTCGCCGAGACGGACGCAGCCTATCAGCAAGCAGTCAGTCTGCACGGATCGGCTTCCTACGAGACGGTGAAAGGTGAGCGCGTGAACTTCCTGACGTTCGGTCCCCGCTATGCGGAGGTGGCAAAGACCGTATGCCAGATGCTGAACGAGGGCAAGAGCCTGGATGACTGCCAAGCCGTGGTGGATGCCGCCACCGAGGAGCGTATGGCAAAGCGAGAGGAGCGCAAGCAGAAGCGTGCATCCTATCGTGAGCAGCACACTCCCAACCCATCCCCGAAAGGCAAGACCTATACCGAGCAGGAGGTGGCCGACCTGATGCGCCGAGTCATCGCCGGCGACAAGGAGGCTATGGCTATTGTCAATGCTATGGCGGCGTAAAGGAAGTGAAAAGTGAAGAGTGAAGAATTTAAGAATTAAAGTAGTTATGGCAACGAAAAGAGACAACGGAGGCCAGCAGAAGAAGCGGGGCTTCCAGATGAATGACAAGCAGAAGGCGAAGTATGCAGAGCTGTTTACCAGTGCGCTCGACGCTATGGAGGATGCACAGTGGACGAAGCCGTGGGTCTGTCCCAGACACGGGTCGCCGATGAACTATAAGTGGCGCAAGCCGTACAGAGGAATCAACAACTTCATCTTGACCCTGCTATGCGCTATCAAGGGGTGGGAGGCACCTCTGTTCCTGACGTTCGAGCAACTTACCGACATGGGGCTATCG
>Ga0310691_10000687_pt1 | contig 59100 bp, 52 predicted proteins | sample 176DNAGHGlowgp2_FD_203887 | JGI IMG/M metagenome (GOLD analysis project Ga0310691, IMG submission 203887) | Sheep rumen microbial communities from Palmerston North, Manawatu-Wanganui, New Zealand - 1766 DNA GHGlow gp2 (v2) (version 2) | ecosystem: Host-associated > Mammals > Digestive system >... | reverse complement strand
GCAAGAACTGTCAACTGTTTTCGGCTTCGATCGTCCGCAGGAGATAGGCGTAAAACGCCTCCAGAAAAGCCCGGTCAGACGCGGATGCCAGGGGGTCAATTCCCAGATTCTGCTTGATGGCGTTGTACCGGTAAACCAAGGTATTTTTGTGGATGTAAAGGCGTTCGGCCGCCTCTGGAAAGTGATAGTTTGTGTCGATGAGAGCGCCCACGGTCTGGCAGAAGCTGCGTCTGCGCTCCGGACTCATCTGACCGCGGCAGACACTGAAGGCATGCTGCAGCTCCCGCAGGGGGATCGCTTCCCACAGATAGTCGCTCAGATGATCGTAGAAGAACACGGGTTCCACAGGCTCCGGAAAGCGCTCTTCCAGCCAGCGGCAGTGGCGGTAGCCATAGCAGTACTGGAGATATGTGTCCTGAAAGCTGCCGATGTATGCCTGCGCACGGCCTTTGACAACGGAGAGATAGTCTGTCAGAAAGTCCCGATAAGCCGCATTAAGATTCTTATTCACCTGCTGGAAGCCCTTGTACACCAACACATGGCTGTCGTCCAGGGCAAAGCTGAAATCCCGGTTCGTGTGCAGCGGCCCGCTGCGCAGGATGTTAAGCAGCTCACTTGCCTCGCCCGGCCGGGTTTTTAGGAGGATCGGGGCGCGCACCATTTCCTCCGGATAGCCCAGATCGCGCGCCATCTCCCGCAGCAAGGCAGGGTCGGCGTTTTCCACCTGGGTCAGAAGGTAGATAAAGTGCTCTTTTTTATTGGCACGGCGGCGCTGCTCCTCCTGCTGGCGTTCATACTTGAGCATGGTCTCAAAGGCCATCTTCACCATCAGCGCAACGGGTCGCACCTCGTCCGGCGCCCCGGTCACGCCCACCACGCCCTCGCGCACGCCGCCGGTGGCGATGACCATATTGATGCCCGGCAGGACATTCGGGAAAGACATGCCGGTGGTGTCCACGATCTCCTCTGTCCCGGTGACAAGACGGTAAGCGACTTCGTGGTACTGCCCGATGCGGGCTTTGTCGCGGCTGGCGATGATGATGCCGTGCTCATCCATGATATTAACGTTATAGTTGGTGTAGCGGGTTACACGGTCAATAAACTTTTCAGCAAAATCCCTGTCAAGCATGGTGTTTGTGCTGTCGCGGAAAAAACGTCTCCGCGCAACAGAACCTCCTGTTGTTTTTTTACTATCTTACCACAAAAACAGCAACAGACAAGAGGCGGCAAAAAAGCAAAGCATTCTCCGAATTGTGTTTGGGCATGACGGCAAGCTTCTGGTCAAGCGCATTGCCGCCTGCGGTGGTGACACCGTCACCATAAACGATAAAAGCTGTACCGTCCCGGAGGACAGCTTCTTGTTGGGATTGCCGTCGAACTGGTAGGCCGCCTCATGTTCGTTATCGCAGGTGGGGAACCACACGAGCTTGACGCCGCCGCGTGCCGCCATCTCCACCGCCGTGGGGTTGAGACCGCCGACCGCGCTGTTGAGGGTGGTGGTGCCGATCGCGTCGCAGCCGGGATCGAGACGGTTGATGAGCTTTGCTCTGCCGGCGGTGCTGGTCCAGTGGTTCTTGATCGCGTAGCCGGAAAGGGTCGAAGCCGTGATACGCTCTGCCATGTCGATATCGTCCATCTTGCGGGGCAGGCAGTCGGGCGCGGAGTGTACGTGCAGGTCATACCCGCCTTTGAGAAGTTCCTTAATGCGTTCTTCTTTGCTGTTCTAGCTTGTTGTTCAATCTTGCTTTCTGATTGGATTGCACAAGATGTTTATTCTTTTGCCAACAAAGAATCTGACATTTTTTCAGTTTTGGTTGGATTGTATATTTTCTCTCTTCATTTTTGTGCAAAAAAACGCAGGAAACTTTTGCCTTTCTCTTCCTGTATCACCCGCTCCGGGCCTTGCATTTTTCTGTATAATCTTTTATAATGAGTATTTGTGTTGAACATTTATGCTTTTCAATTGCTCTAAACAACTCATTTGGGAGGGACTTGTGATGGCGGAAACGCAGACAACGACTGTTTATAATAAAATCAAGGCACAGATCGAAGGGGGCGAGTACTCCCCCGCCCAGAGTCTGACGGAAGCGGCACTGGCCCAGGAGCACGGCGTCAGCCGCAACACGATCAAAAAGGCGCTGCTGATGTTGGAAAACGACGGCTATGTCACCATGGATCTCAACAAGGGTGCCAAAGTGGCAAGCTACTCCAAGACAGAGGTTATGCAGTTTCTCGATCTGCGTGAGATGCTGGAAGGCTTCATCATTCGTCTCGCTGTCCCCGCCTTCAAAGATTCGGATATCAAAAAGCTCGGCAAACTGCTTGAGCAGATGAAAGCCTATAAAGAAGCCGGCGAGCTGCTGAAATACTCCCAGTGCAACCAGGAATTTCATAAGATCATCTATGCCGCATGCCCGAACCAGCCTGCGGTCGAAGTCACGCTCCGGCTCAAAAACCAGATGAAGAAATACAACAGCAAAACCATCCTCATCCCCGGCCGCAGCAACCACTCCCTCCAGGAGCACACGGAGATCTACAAAGCGATCAGGGATCGGGATGCCGACCGGGCCGAGATCTGTATAAAAAAACACATCCACAATGTCCGGGATGTGTTTGAGCAGTATTATGCACTTTTGTTTTAACAGGAGGTCAAAACGATGAAAAAAGCAGTTCTTATATTATCCCGGCTCTTCGCATGGCGATCTATGTACCTGCCGCCTACATGACGACCGATGCCGACAGCAATGTGACGGTATCAACCATGAGGCTGTCATCGGTAATTATACCGCCGACACCGCGCCCATCGTCTATCTCAACGAGTGCGGAGGATGGTGCTCCAGCTCTCCCCGCTCCTGTGACACTTCGTACATTGAGCAGGGCATGATCTATATGACCGCCGGTGCCCGCAGCCAATACAATGATCCTGATCTACAAATGCTCTCATGTTTTGATTCCTCCTGTAGTATTTCCAATTGCTATTCATTTTAGCGGAACAGAATCCAGATTCTTTCAGACCTTCACATCCGGATTCTTTTGCCGAACTTTTCCTTGAGCTGCTCGCAGATTTCTCCGCGCGTTTTTTCCTGCTTCTCCATACTTTTGATGGTCTTATAGGAAGCAAAAAGGGTGGACGCGGGACACGACGAAAGGAGAGTGCCTGGAGATCGTTAAGGATTGTCTTTCGTCTGGGAAGAACTACGGTGAGATGGCGCGGAAATATCAGGTGAGCTACCAGCAGGTACGTACTTGGACGCTGCGGTTTGAAGAGAGGGGCGAGGCCGGCTTGGAGGATCGCCGTGGGAAGCGGAAGAAGGATCAGACGACGCGGACAGAGTTGGAAGCAGCGCAGATCGAGATTGAGCGCCTTAAGCACAAGTTGTATATGGCAGAGAGGGAGCGTGATCTGCTAAAAAAATTGGACGAGATTGAGAGGCGGGATGCCTCTCACAAGTGAGGCAGTCTCAGTTGCACCGAGCCGTCCGTGAAGGCCAATCCAGATACGCATCCGTTGTTTCATAGTGACAGGGGATTTCAGTATACCAATAGAGTTTTCCATCGCAAGCTGGAAAAGGCTGGTATGATGCAGAGCTTGTCTCGCGTGGCCAAGTGCATCGACAATGGGCCAATGGAAGGCTTCTGGGGCATCCTGAAACGGGAACGGTACTACGGCAAGCGCTTTACCAGCAAGAAAAATCTGGCCGATATGATCGAGAACAATATTCGTTTCTACAACAACCAGAGCGTTCAACGCAAGCTCTGTGTCCTCACACCAATAGAGAAGTACAGCCTGTACTTAACAGCATAAAGAAACCGCAAATTCCGGTCGGATGCCTTAGCAGCCAACCGGAATCTGCGGTTGCCACAGCGCCGCTACGCTGTAAACTCTTCTTAAATTATTTTACTGTCTACTTGACGGGGAGCAGTCCAGTTTTAATCCCCGCTCATTTTCGACAAATACTTGGAACAGAAGGGTTTGATTTTTCCTCCGTCATACACATGCAGGCTACAGCGGTGCAGACGCTCGATATTGAGGTTCATGGCGTCCTGGAAGGCCATGGCCGAGAGGGTCAGGCTCTCGTGGCGCAGGCGATAGAGGAAGGTGTCAAAGTCCATCTCGTTCGAAAAGCTCCCGGCGGGGGGCGCCTCATCCGGCGCGCGGCGCCAGTGACGGGCCACATACTCCCGGTTATCCCGCGCGCAGCCCCGGCTGTGGGAGGAATGGGTGATGGCGCTCAGGGGCCGCAGCGTGCTGTCAGGCTCAAGCAGAAAGCTCGCGTGAAAGCCGCAGAGCGGATGGTCGCAGCGCGAGGGCATGAAGCTGTCTATGGGGATGCCCGCCTGATCGGCGATATCGGTCATGAGCATGTCAAGCGTGTAGCGATCCCCCGCCTCCGGCGCTGTCGGATAGCGCCCGAAGTAGGACACCGGCTGGAAGTGTACCCCGCGCACACCTGGGGCAAGCTGGGCAGCGAGTTTTACAATCTCACCCAGGTTGTCGTCATTGACACCCCTGACCACCGTGGGCACCAGCGTCACACCGACGCGCAGCTCCGAGCACACGCGTATCGCTTCGAGCTTGGTTTCCAGCAGGTCACGGCCCCGGAGAGTGTGGTAGATGTCCTCTCGTGTGCCGTCGAATTGAAGAAATACGATATCCAGACCCGCGTCCCTGAGGTGTCGGGCATAATCCAGGTCCTCCACAAGACGGATGCCGTTGGTGTTCACCTGGGTGTAGCTGCACCCGGCCTCTTTTGCATAGCACACAAGCTCCGGCAGATCGTCGCGCAAAGTGGGTTCGCCGCCGGAAAACTGCAGCAGCGGCTGACCGCATTGGCGGACGATCTCCCGGATAGCGGCCTTGCACTTCTCTATGGGCAGATCCTCTCCCGCCCCGCCGTTTGCGAAGCAGTACTTACAGCAGAGATTGCAGCGCCCGGTCACCTCCAAAAGCGCGCAGCAGGTGCCGATCTCGTGTTCCGGGCAGATGCCGCAGTTTTGGGGACAGGAAAGGCCGCAGCTCTCCGGAAGCGGCTGCGTTTCCAGAAGCCACTTGTCAAAGTCCATCCGCCCCTGCCAGACCGGGACCTCAAAATACCCGTGGTCCGGGCAGGTCTTTTCAAGCCAGATCTGCCCATTGTCCCTTCTTGTGAGGACTGCCGGGAGGTTTTTGAGGCACACCGGGCAGACGGAGCGTGTCTTTCGTATCGTCGCTTTCATCAGCCGCCCATGGCAAGGCCCTCTTTTTTGAAGACCGTGAGCTCCAATTGGTACTTGTCCGACACGCTGTTCATCGCGCCCAAAAGGATCTCCTCCAGCATATCCACCGGGCAGGCGGCGCTTGCGTTGAGGATCACAGCGATATCGGTGCAGGGGCGCTCAAAGCGGTGCGTGACCTCGATCTCCCGCTCGGTGCCGATGAGGTCCACCTTGCCGAAGTCTCCCTCCGGCTCCCAGGCCAGGAGCTTCAGATGCGGGATGAGCTGCCCGGCTTCCCTGATCCCGTCCCGCACGGCACGGGCCATGTCCAGCAGATAGGCATTGCCGTCAAAATCGTTGCAGCAGACCACCGCGCGGTACTGGATGTAGTACTCGCTGATTTTGCCCATGGCGTGCCGAAACGCCTCACCCCCGTAGCCGATGTCCGGGCGGCGCATGGAGGCCTGCCCCCGGGTCAGCGCCTGAGAGAGTTCTTCCAGCCCCTCCCCTTCCCGCGCGCTGATGGCGATGACCTCAGCCTCGGGGTAGTGCTCCCTGAGCCAGCCGACATCCGCCTCGCGTCCGGCCTCGTCCAGCAGGTCGCACTTGTTCAGGACAATGAGATCGGCCTCCACAAGCTGGGTGTTGTACAGGTACTCCTGATCTCCGCCCTGTCCGCTGCGCAGAAGCGCGACGGTTTTGGGCTCTACCAGCACCGTGAAGGGCGCAAGCTCGAACTGGCCGGGGAATTTCTCCGTCAGGCCGTGGTACACATGCTCGAGTGCACCCACGCCAAAGCCAGGGATATCCGACACCACCAGTTCGAAACCGTCATCATAATAAGCGTTGAGTCGGTCAGCAAGCTGCTCGTTTACGTAGCAGATGCAGTCATCCGTGATCTGGGAGGCGCTGCAGCCGCTCAGGCGGGCGAAGCGGTCATCCGCGAGACTTACCCCGTGGCCGAGGTCGTTGGAAATCATCGCGGCCTTGCCGTGGTGCGCCGTGTGATACTTTGTCAGGGCCATCATGGTTGTGGTCTTGCCGGAGCCGAGAAAGCCGCTGAACACCGCAAATTTTCTCATGTGGGTTCCCTCCTTGTTGTTTAATGCTAACTATCTGTTTGGTACCAATATAGCACACTCAACAAAAAAAGCAATTGTAAAATCATTTTCAGCGCGGTATGATAGGATTATGAAAAAGCAGGAGGGTTCGCGATGAACGTTTATCAGGAGATTCTTTCAAAGCTCGAGGCCGGGGAGGCCGTCGCGCTGGAGACACGCTTTGACGGCGAATCCGGTTTGATGGCGCAGGACATGGCGCGCACGCTTGTCTCGGTCGTGCCGGAAGCCGACGCGAAAGGACGCCTGTGCACAAAGGTCACGCTGCGGGAAGCGGACGGCGCGTTTACCGTCGTAGAGCCCATGCTCCCGCAGGAGCGGCTTTTGGTGCTGGGCGGCGGGCATATCGCGCTGCATGTTGCCGAGTTTGCGGCCAAGTGCGGCTTTCACGTCATTGTTGCGGACGACCGGCCCGATTTTGCCAATCACGAACGCTTCCCTCTGGCCGACGAGGTGATCTGCGACAGTTTTGAAAACGCGATCCGGAAGGTAAAGCTCACCCCTTATGATTACGTGGTCATCATCACCCGCGGGCACCGCCACGACGCGGACTGCCTGCGCGTGCTGCTGCCGGGCGTGCACACCGCATATACGGGGCTGATCGGTTCCCGGCGGCGCGTAAAGGGCCTGATGGAGATGTTGGCCGAAGAGGGGTACTCCACCGAACGCATGAAAGAAATTTGCACACCCATCGGTCTCAACATCGGCGCGATCACGCCGCAGGAGATCGCGGTGTCCATTCTCGCAGAGCTCATCGCCTACAAGCGTCTGCCGGAACACGCCGGCGGCGTGCGTTGCTGCTGCGATTCGGATATGGAGCTGTCCACACTTCGCTACCTTGCTGAAAACCACGACCCGAAAGCCATTGTCACCGTGATTGAGACCAAGGGCTCCACCCCGCGCGAGGCAGGAGCCAAGATGGCAGTCAGCCCGCTCGGGCAGGTCACGGGCTCCATCGGCGGCGGGTGCAGCGAGGGCGCGGTCATCCGCGACGCCGTGCGCATCATCGGTACGGGTCGGTATATGACTGTGGACATCGACCTCACCGGCGATGTGGCGGAGTCCGACGGTATGGTCTGCGGCGGCACGATGAAGGTGCTGATTCAGGACGGAACGGAGGCATAAGGATTACCCCACCGGCTGCGCCGGTGGGGTATTGCTTTATTCGTACAGCAGCAAAATATTGGCCGGCGCGATCCCCAGTTCTTCCGGGAAAGCCGCGGGCCGTTTGTCTTTGGGCAGCCGCCACCAGACGGGCGGGCTGTCCTTTTTCTGGTTTTGATAGCGGAACTGGAGGATGAGCTCGAAGGGCTCCTCCATCTCTTCCGCGAAGCGCACCGGGAAACGATTTTGCTGCGCGGCGGGGCTGAAATAGTGCGCCCGGAGGCCGACGGCGCAAAGGCCCTCTCTGACCTCCTGCTTTGTCTCCATGTGCACGCCCCAGTCCGGGATCTCCACCGTGTGGGCATCGACGCGGCGGGCCGGCACCACGTTCTTGCAGCCGGTCAGGATCGCTGCGCGGACGCTGCCGGGGTCGGCAAAGAGCGCCTTGGTGGGCTTGACGGTCAGAAGCTTCCCCTTGTCCATGACGGCGATGGCGGCGCTCATGTTGTAGGCCTCGGTGCGGTCATGGGTCACCATCAGCACCTCGTGTCCGAAGTGTTGGAGCAGGTCTCTGAGCTCGATTTTCAGCGCGTCGCGCAGGTGCCCGTCGAGGGCGGAGAAGGGCTCGTCCAGCAGCAGAAGCTGCGGGTCGCTGACCAGGATACGGGCCAGGGCGACGCGCTGCTGCTGCCCGCCGGAGAGCTGGTGGGGCTTGTGGTTTTCCAGTCCCTCCAGGCGCATGAGCGCGATCATTTCATCTGCCCGGCGTTCTTTCACCGCGCGATCCTTCTCCCGGCACAGGCCGCAGAGGATGTTCTGCCGCACGCTCATATTCGGAAACAGGGCGTAGTTCTGGAAAAGATAGCCCACGCGCCGCTGCTGGGGTCTGAGATCGATGTGCTTTTCAGAATCAAACAGCACACGCCCGTCAAGCTCAATGCGGCCCCTGTCTGGCTTTTCGATGCCCGCGATGCACTTGAGCGTCATGCTCTTGCCGCAGCCGGAGGCGCCCAGCAGACACGTCACGCCGTTTTCCGCCGTGAAACGCACATGAAGCGTAAACGAGCCGAGCTGCTTTTGGAAGTCCACAAAGAGACTCATTTTGCCACCGCCTTCTTCTGCCGCGTCTCCAGCATGTTCACCGTCAGCAGCACCACCGTGGAGATGGCGAGATTCACCATCACCCAGAAGAAGGCGCCGTGCTCATCGTTGGTGCGCCAGAGCTGGTAGACCGTGGTGGAGATGGTGGCGGTGCGCCCGGGAGTGTAGCCGATGAGCATGCTGGTAGCGCCGTACTCCCCCAGTGCCCGCGCGAAGGCCAGCACCGTTCCCGCGAGGATGCCCTGACGGCAGGCGGGCATGCGGATGCGCCAGAAAATGTAGGTATTGGAGAGGCCCAGGGTCTGCCCGGACCAGGCGAGGTTTTCATCGAAGCTCTCAAACGCGCCGCGGGCCGTGCGGTACATGAGCGGAAAGGCTACCACCGCCGCCGCGAGGACGCCGCCGTACCAGGTCATGACGAACTTGATGCCGTACCGCAGCAGGAAGGCGCCGATGGGGCGCTTGACGCCGAAGACAAGCAGCAGAAAATAGCCGCACACCGTGGGCGGCAGTACCATCGGCAGCGTGAGGATCACGTCCAGAATTCCCTTCACCATGCGCGGCAGCTTGGCTGCGTAATAGGCAAAAAAAATGCCCGTGAAGAACACCAGCACGCAGCTGATGGCCGCGATGCGCAGGGAATTGAATAAGGGATACCAGTCGATCATTTGTTTTCTCCGTTCAGCACAGGTGCTCCCGCCGGCCCTCGGCGTACTCCTTCCAGAGCGGGGACATGCTGCGCAGGGTCTCCACCGTGCGGGGGACGGTTTCAAGGATATAGTCGATCTCTTCGTCGGTGTTGTACTCCCCGATGGACAGGCGCAGGGAGCCGCGGGCAAGCTCATAGGGGATGCCGAGACTCAAGAGCACATGGCTCGGGTCCAGGGAGCCGGAGGCGCAGGCGCTGCCGGAGGAGGCGCATATGCCCTCCCGGTCAAGCGCAAGCAGCAGCGTCTCCCCTTCGATACCCTCAAAGCACATGTTCACCGTGCCGGGGACATGGTGCTTCAGGCTGCCGTTTACACGGCTGTGGGGGATTTGGCTCAGGCCCGCCATCAGGCGGTCACGCATGGCGGTGACGCGCGCGGTATTCTCGTCCATATGGGCGCAGGATTCCTCCAGTGCCGCGGCAAGGGCCATGATGCCCGCCACGTTCTCCGTCCCGGCGCGCTTGCCGCGCTCCTGCGCCCCGCCTTCCATGAAGGACTGCAGAGGGATGTTCTTGCGCACGTACAGCGCACCCACCCCCTTGGGCGCGTGGAACTTGTGGCCCGAGAGGGAGAGCAGGTCGATATTCATCTTCTCCACATCGATGGGCAGATGGCCCACGGCCTGCACAGCGTCGGTATGGAAGGGAATGCCGCCCTCCCGGCACAGCGCGCCGATTTCCGCGACGGGCTGGACGGTGCCGACCTCGTTGTTGGCAAACATGACGGTGACAAGACAGGTGTCCTCCCGGATCGCATTTGCCACGTCCTCAAGGCGCACGACGCCGTCGTCATGCACATCCAGGAGCGTCACCGCAAAGCCCTCCTTTTCCAGCTTCTTCAGGGTGTGGAGGATAGCGTGGTGCTCAAAGCGGGTGGAGATGATGTGCTTTTTACCCTTGCGCGCGCCGAGGCGGGCGCAGGAATTGAGGGCCTGGTTGTCGCTCTCGGTGCCGCAGGAGGTAAAATAGATCTCTCTTGCCGAGGCAGCCCCCAGACAGGAGGCAACACGCTGGCGGGCTTTTTCCACCGCCTCGCGCGCCTCCTGCCCGAAGCCGTAGAGGCTCGAGGGATTGCCGTATTTTTCCGTAAGCCATGGGAGCATGGCGTCAAAGGCGAAGCTGCTGACGCTTGTGGTCGCCGCATTGTCCGCGTAAACAAACATAGTCTTGTCCTCCTGTATCAGAAACTTCGCCCGGTGAGATTTACGCTGCCTTGGAGAAGCCGACGCCTTCAAAGACTTGCATGGCCTCATCGCCGGTCAGGTAGTCAAGGAAGGCCTGCGCGGCCTCGATATGGGCGCTGTTTTTCATGACAGCGGCGGGGTAGATGACCTGGCCGCACATCTCTTTTGTGGCGGTGTCCACGACCTCAAGGCCCGCGGAGAAGGCGTCGGTTCCATAGACTACGCCGCAGTCAACGCTTGCCTCCTTGACCTGGGTGGTGACCTCCTTGACGTTGGAGCCGTAGGTGATGAGGCCCGCCTTGGCAAGATTTTCCTCATTCAGCTCATAGAAGGCCAGGATCTTCTGGGTGTACTGGCCGACGGGCACATCGCTGTTGCCCATGGCGAATAATACGTCGCCGGACTTGAGCAGCTCGACAAGCCGGTCAAAAGACTCGATCTTTTTGGGGTTTCCTTCAGGAACCACCAGCGCGACCTTGTTTTCCAGCAGATTGATGCGGCTGTCCGAAAGGACAAAGTCAAGGCTGTCGGGATTTAAGTCCTTGTCCTTGGAGGCGTCGAGCTGGTTCATCTGCTTGGGAGCGGCGGAGATGAAGAGATCGCAGTCCGCGCCCTCCTGGATCTGGGTCTTGAGCGTGCCGGAGGAGTCGAAGTTGTAGGTGATGGTGATGCCGGGGTTTGCAGCCTCGTACTTGTCCTTGAGCTCGGTGAGCGTCTCGGTCATGGAGGCGGCGGCGAAGACGATGAGTTCCGTCTTCTCGTCCGCATACGCTGCGGGGGCGGCGCACAGTGCCAGCACCATGGTCAGGGCCAGCAGCAACGCAAGGGTTTTGCGTGCTTTCATTTTGTTTTTCCTCCTTTTCCCGTCTTTCAGGGAAAAAATTTATATAAACGTGGATTTACACGTCTATACCGGAAAAAATGTTATACGCCCTTCCCAAATCCACAGTTTGGGAAGTGGCAGACGGGGCAGTTGAGGCACAGGCCGCCGTGGCCGAGGCCTGCGAGCATCTCACCGGTGATGGGCGTGTCGGTCATGAGATACGGCAGCAACAGATCGAAGATCGTGCGCTTTGCGTACATCACGCAGCCGGGCAGGCCGCAGACCGGGCGCCCGTCCGGCATGTAGGAGACAAGGAACATCGCCCCCGGCAGCACCGGCGAGCCGTAGGAGACGATATTGGCGCCGCTGTTTTTGATGGCAAGGGGCGTCTTGTCGTCCGGGTCCACGCTCATGCCGCCGCTGCAAAGAACCATCTCGCAGCCATGATCCAGCATGTCCCGGATGGCGGCGGTGATCTTCTCGTGGTCGTCGTTCAAAACCACATGCTCGACCATCTCCGAGCCGCCGAACTCGCGCAGCTTATCGACAATGACAGGGGTGAAGGTGTCCTGGATGCGGCCATAATAGACCTCGTTGCCGGTGGTGACGACGCCGACCTTCTTCGCCTTGAGCGGCACAAGGCGCATAAGCGGCTCGGAGCCAGCGACTTCCCTCGCTTTTTCCATGCGTGCCTTTTCGATTACCAGCGGGATGACGCGGGTGCCGCAGAGCTTGTCTCCCTTTTTCACCACAAAGCCCGTGGCGCGGGTTGCGATCATCATATCCCCCAGGGCGTTGACGGCGCGAAGGCGTTCTGTGTCGATGAGCAGCAGGCCGTCAATGTCGGCAACGAGCTCGATCTTGCCCTCCTTGGGCTCGGTGGCGTGCATGTTCTCGCTCATGCACAAATCACGCAAAATCGCCGCCGCCTCATCCTCGTGCAGCATGGTCTCGTCGTTTTCCCAGATGTAGATGTGATCCTTGCCCACACTGAGCAAAACCGGCACATCCTCCGGCTGTATGATATGGCCCTTGCGGAAGACAGGGCCTTTTTTCTCGTCCTTGATGATCTGGGTGATGTCGTGGCACAGCACGTGCCCTATGGCATCTTCGGTTTTCATGAGCTTCATAAGATTGCCTCCTATTGAAGTATCGTTTTGCCGCACAGGCGGTTGATTTCGTTCTGGATGGTCTCGGCTGTCTGCCGCCGTTTTTCGTGGGCAGCAAGGGCCTCGGGTGTTTGGCATTTATGCAGGCTTTGTTCAAAGCGCTCGGCAATGGGCACGCGCTCACTGCCCTGCACGGCCTTGTCCGCGATGTAGACAACGGCGGCCTCGTTGAGCTCCGAACTGTCCGGGTCGTGATGCTGCCGGACGATTTCGGCGATTTCGGGATAACCCAGCTCCCTGAGCCATACGGCACCGAGGGCCGCGTGGTCCTTTTCCGCTCGGGCCAGATCGTGCAGCAGGGCGGCGCTATGGACCTGGGCTGCTGCCAATTTGACGCCCGCAGCGGCGAGCTCCGCGCAAAGCTCGTCGGCAAGTTTTGCCACAGCTTCACAGTGGGCGATCAGTGCGGCATCCGCTCCGGCTGCTTTCAGAAGTGCGAGGCAGACTTTATCATTCAAAGCCCGTTTACATAACTTTCCTATTTCTTTGACTGTCCAGGTCTCTCCGTCGGTTTCCAGTACGGAGACGGAGGTATAGCCCAGCTTTTTACGCTGCCCTGTAATGCTGGCGATGGCCGATTTGTGGCTCACGACGGCGATATCGCCCGTGCTTTGTCTCAGACATTGCAGCAGAGCCGCATGCATCCGTAAACGCACAGTCTCGTCTGTTTCCGCGCCGTCCGGCAGCAGGGTCGAATCCGACTCCCGCGCGGCGTAGAGTTTGGGGAAACGCCGCATGATCTCGGAGAAGGGCAGGCCGTCCCACGCGCCCATGCGCTGTTCTTCAAGGCCCTCGGCCGTGACGGGCTCCGGGCAGAGCGGCAGGGCCGTTTCCCGGGCGCGGATGAGCTTGCTGCAAAAAACTGTCTCCACGCCGTCAAGATCCGGCACGAAGGGCAGCAGCGCCGCCTGCAGACGGCCCAGCGTCCCGAGGGGAATGTCCGTCAGCCCGCCGATGCACCAGCGCTCGCCCAGAGGGATGTCCGGCATGGCGTGGCGGATGAGATAGATTCTTCTCATCCCAGCTCGTCCCCAAAGTATTCCGCGAATAGCTCTGATGCTTCCTGCCGGAGATGGGTGGTATATCGCGTGTAGCAGTCCAGCAGGCGTCTCCCCTTTTCAGTCAGCCTGCTCTCGCCGCCGTTGGCCCCGCCCTGGCTGCGCTCCAAAAGCGGAAAGTGGAGCTGGGATTCCAGTGCGCGGATGATGTTCCAACCGCCGGAATAGGAGATTTGCATACGCTGGCAGGCGGTGCGCACAGAGCTTGTCTCGTCCACCAATTCCAGGAGCATGGCAGTTTTTTCGTCAAAGAAGGGCTTTTCCCGCGAGAGGGAAACCGACAGCTCCGGGCGGATGAGATGGGCGTTGTGGTAGCTTAGAAGCTCGGCGTAGTCGGCCGGGGTGTCCGCGTCGTGCAGAATGCCGGGGTCGGAGACCTCCACGCGCGTCATCGCGCTTCCGCAGCGGCTGATCGCGCCCTGCAGGCCGCCGTCTCCGGGGTCACTCAGCAGCGTGTCCACAAGCGCTGATGCAATCAGAATCGGATGTCCCGTCCTGCCCTCGCACACGGGACAGGCAAGGGGGACGTCTGCCTCCATGAGCTGTGTAAGCGTAAGTGAGGTAAAGAGCGGGATGTCCACGGGGGTAAAGAAAATGCGGTCGCATTTGTCCTTGAGATAGGAAAGGCCGATCTTTGCCGAGTCGAACATCTGGGTATTGGCATAATTCTCATTGCGCAGAAACACCAGGCCGAGATTGCTCAGGTGACGTTCCAGCAGTTGGGCGTTGTAGCCCGTGACCACCGCGATCTTCGTCACGCCCGCCTGGTGAAAGGTGGCGACAAGGCGCTGGGCAATAGAGATGGAGCCGATATTGAGCATGGGCTTAAAGTCCCCCATGCGGGACGACATACCCGCCGCGACAATGACCGCGCCGATCTGCACCAAAATCACCTTCCAGTTTTGCGAATTGCAATTATTTAATCTTCGATTATTTTAAGTATACATACAGTGTAGGAAAAAGGCAAGAGGAATCTATCTTTACATTTCAGTTTTTTTGTTCTAAACTATGTCCAAGGAGTGTGATACGCATGGAGCTTTACATTTGGGGTACCGGCTGCGGCGCGGGCGATCTAGTCGATCACGGGCTGGATCTCTCGCAGGTCTGCGCCTTTCTCGACTCTGAGCCCGTGTCGGACAGCTTTCTTGGCCGTCCCGTTTTGCGGCCGGAGGCGCTACGGAATGCAGACATCGACTTGATTCTGGTTGCCAGTCGCCACGTGGAAGACATCGCCCGGAAAGCCGAGGCACTCGGGATCGGACCGGAAAAGCTGATATTTTTAAAAAACAACTGGCAGCTTATTGATAAAAACCATGACTATACGGCGGCGGAGGCGGTCCTTGATCCAACATATCTGAACGCCGTAAAGGAGCCTCAGTACACCGTGCGCGATGCGCTGTGGGTTCGGGATTCTCCCCTCATGCCTCGCGATCTCGAAAACGACTATGTGCGCACACGCACGCTCGAGGCCATGTGTCGGGAGCTGGAAACCGTACCCGGGGCGGCGGCGGAGCTGGGCGTTTACCGCGGCGGCTTTGCAAGGTGCATCAATGCCCTGCTGCCGGATCGAGCGCTTTACCTCCTTGACACCTTTGAAGGCTTTGACGATGCCGAAGCATATAACCAGGCAGAGGGTTTCGTGCAGGCTCACCGCAATACCGGGGTGGATCGGGTCCTGCGCCTTATGCCGCATCCGGAGAAAATCATCATAAAGCAGGGGCTTTTCCCTGCGAGTCTGGACGGTCTGGAAAAACGCTTCGCACTGGTGTCGCTTGACGTGGACCTGGAAGAGAGCACGCTTGCAGGTCTCCGCTGGTTCTATCCGCGCCTCAATCCCGGCGGGTACATCCTACTGCATGACTATAACTCCCCGCTCCTGCCGGGTGTGAAGAAGGCCCTTCGGCGTTATGAGGACGAGCGCGGGCAGTGTATCCCCGCCGTGCCGCTGTGCGATGTAAACGGCACGTTGGTCTTGTGTAAATGTAACGAAGCAAGTGTCAAATAATCGGATAGTTTTTCCGGTTATTTGTGCAGCTTATCTAAAAAGCAACCCGCATTTTCTGCGAGTTGCTTTTCTTTGTAATTTGAAACCCGCATAGTCCGAGGGTTAAAATGTACTTGTAAGATTTTGAGCATCGGAGGCAGAAGCATGGACGAAGAGCTGTTTGAGCTGACCGCCAGTGAAGTAACGGTAGAGATCAAGGACCCCGCCACCGGGAAAATCTACCGGCGGGAGCTGCCCATCGACTACTATGAAAACGCGAACTTCCTGCGTCTGCGGGCAGAGAACATGGACGGCAGTCTTGCCCAGCTTGTCTTCTACACCCCGCGCGGCATTGAACGCGTCAAGGACATCACCGGCAAAGGCCCCGACCACGACCGCTGCGGCGGACACGGGCACAAATGAGCGCAAACCTGAACAAGGTCGTAAATAAACTGGAAATACATGAGGAGGTAAACACATGATCAAGAAAACGCTTATCATCAACGGCGTAACCAGAAACCTCGTTCTGGACAAGGACGAGACCCTGGCAACTGTCCTGCGTGAGCACCTGCTGCTGACCGGCTGCAAGATCGGCTGCGGCGAGGGCCACTGCGGCGCATGTAACGTCATCATGAACGGCAAGGTCACCAAAGCCTGCATCTTCAAGATGAGCAGAGTGCCCGACAACGCCGAGATCACCACGATCGAGGGCGTCGGCACCCTGACCGACATGCACCCGCTGCAGGTCGCCTGGATGGCCTACGGCTGCGCCCAGTGCGGCTTCTGCACGCCCGGCTTCATCATCAGTGCCAAGGTGCTGCTGGAGAACAACCCCAACCCCACCCGTGAGGAAGTGCGCGACTGGTTCAACAAGCAGCGCAACCTCTGCCGCTGCACCGGCTACAAGCCTCTGGTCGACGCCACCATGGCCGCTGCCGCCGTGCTGCGCGGTGAGATGAGCAAGGAAGACCTGATCTTCAAGCCCACCGGCGACTCCATCAAGGGCACCAAGTTCATCCGTCCCTCCGCGGCCCAAAAGGTCACCGGCACCTGGGACTTTGGCGCCGACGACGCGCTCAAGATGCCCGGCTGTCTGCGCCTTGCCCTGACTCAGGCCAAGGTCTCCCACGCAAATATCAAAAGCATCGACACCTCCGAGGCCGAGAAGATGCCCGGCGTCGTGAAGGTCATCACCTACAAGGACATTCTCGCCGCCGGCGGCACCAACCAGATCAACGGTCTCGTCATGCTGCCCAAGCACAACAAGACCGACGGCTTTGAGCGCCCGGTGCTCTGCTCCGACAAGATCTTCCAGTTCGGTGACGCCATCGCCATCGTCGCGGCCGACACCGAGGCTCACGCCCGCGCCGCAGCCGACGCCGTGAAGGTCGAGATCGAAGAGCTGCCCGCCTACATGAGCGCGCTCGACGCCATGGCCCCCGACGCCATCGAGATCCACCCCGGTACCCCCAACGTCTTCTATGAGACCAACTGCATCAAGGGGCCCGACTTCGACTGGGATTCCATTCCCGACGAGCAGCAGGTTGAAATCGAGAGCTACTGCTCCCGTCAGCCCCACCTGCACCTTGAGCCGGACAACGGCTACGGCTACATTGACGAGGACGGCATGGTCACCGTGCACTCCAAGTCCATCGGCATCCACCTGCACATGCCCATGATCGCGGCTGGCATCGGCGTTCCGATGGAAAATCTGCGTCTGGTGCAGAACCACGCGGGCGGCACCTTCGGCTACAAGTTCTCCCCCACCAACGAGGCCCTGATCGGCGCGGCCGTCAAGATCCTCGGCAAGCCCGTCTCCCTCAACTTCAACCAGTTCCAGAACATCACCTACACCGGCAAGCGCTCCCCCGCCTTCATGCACATCAAGCTCGCGGCGGACAAGGACGGAAAGCTCCTGGCCCTGTGGGGCGACAACTATGTCGACCACGGCCCGTACTCCGAGTTTGGCGATCTGCTGACCATGCGCCTCAGCCAGTTCACCGGCGCAGGCTATGGCATTAACTCCATCCGCAACAAGAGCCAGACCGTCTTCACCAACCACGCCTGGGGCTCTGCCTTCCGTGCCTACGGTTCGCCTCAGTCCTACATGGGCTCCGAGATCGCCATCGACTGCCTGGCCGCCAAGATGGGCATTGACCCCTTTGAGATGCGCGCCATGAACTGCTACAAGGAAGCCGAGAAGACCACCATCCCCACCGGCTATCCGCCTGAGGTCTACTGCGAGGAGGCTCTGTTCGATAAGGCCCGTCCGCTGTATGAGGCCGGCAAGAAGAGAGTCGCCGAGAAGAATGCCGCCTCCGACGGCCGCTATAAGTACGGCATCGGCGTGTCCCTTGGTGTCTACGGCTGCGGCCTTGACGGTGTGGACTCCTCCTCCGCTTACGCCGAGCTCAATCCCGATGGCACCGTCACCATGTACGCCGCGTGGGAGGACCACGGTCAGGGCGCCGACATGGGTGTGCTCGTCTCCGCGCATGAGACCCTGCGTCAGGCAGGCATCAAGCCCGAGCAAATCCGCCTTGTCATGAACGACACCAAGATTACCCCGAACGCCGGCCCCGCGGGCGGCTCCCGCTCCCAGGTCATGAGCGGCAACGCCTGCCGTCTCGCCGCCGAGAACCTGCTTGCCGAGATGAAGAAGGACGACGGCAGCTACCGCACCTACGACGAGATGATCGCCGACGGCAAGAAGACCAAGGTTGAAGGCAACTGGGTCACCACCTTCTGCGCTGATCACCCGATCGACCAGGATACCGCTCAGGGCGAGCCCTTTGCCACCTACATGTACACCATCTTCCTGCCCGAAGTCCGCGTTGACACCCAGACCGGCAAGGTCAAGGTCGAGAAGTTCACCGCCGTGGCCGACGTCGGCACCATCATGAACCGGCTGCTGGTCGAGGGCAACTTCTACGGCGGTCTTGTCCAGGGCATCGGCCTTGCGCTGACCGAGGACTTTGAGGATCTGAGCAAGCACACCAGCCTGCTCAAATGCGGCATCCCGTACCCGAATGACGCCCCCGATGACATCGAGCTGCACTTCAACGAGACCTACCGTCCCAACGGCCCTTACGGTGCCGCCGGTTGCGGCGAGGCCCCGCTGGACGCCCCGCACCCCGCCATCCTCAACGCCATTTACAACGCCACCGGCGCCCGCATCACCCGCATCCCGGCCCTGCCGGAGAAGGTGCTCGAAGCGCTCAAGGCTCTGTAATTCTTCTTTTCAAGTACGTTAACCAATGCTATAATGGGGATGCAGCATAAGCTGCATCCCCAGTTTTCAACGGAGGGAGGTCTTCCCATGGCGCAGATTCAGGAGCGCGGCTCCACACATGTTTATAAAGTCAACAAGATCTCAAAGGAAGAGATGGAAAGCATGGTGGAGCGCTGCGTGTATGAGCATCCGCCGTTCTGCAGCGCAGCCTGTCCCCTGAAGCTGGACGCCCGCGCCTTTCTGGAGGCGGCAGCGGCGGGCAACTTCAAAAAAGCCCTGCAGCTTTATGAGAAGATCGCACCCTTTCCGCTGGTCCTCGCCATGGGCTGTGAGGCGCCGTGCGAGAAAAAATGCCGCCTCGGCGAGATTGGCGACGCGGTACAGATCCGCGCGGTGGAGGAGGCTGTCGCCCGTTTTGGCCAGGTGCAGAAGCTGGGCAGCGTTTTCCGCACGCGCAAAAAGAAAAACGTTGTCCTTTTCGGCTCCGGGCTTTTCGCTCTGTTTCTTGCGGGAGAAATTGAGAAGAAGGCCTACCCGCTGACAGTGTTCTGCGAGGAAACGGATCTGGAAAGCTTTTTGCGTACCGAGACCGACTTTCTGGACGAAGACGCCTTCCTTGCAGAGCTTAAGAGACTCAAGGGCAAGGATATTCAATTTGAATTTGGCTGCACCATCGACCGTGCGTTCTTTGAGGAAAGGCGCGCCGCCTTCGATGTGGTGTGCGTCTCCCCCGCTGCGCGGCAAAAGCTGTTTCCGGAGGCGGCGTGCATCCCCGATCTCATGTACTGCGAAGATGTGAAGTTGGTTTCCGGTTCCTGCACCGGGGTCATGGACGCAGCCTTCGGCGCGAAGAAGGCGGCGCTCACGGTGGACAGGCTTGCCCAGAACCTCGACCCGCGCAACACCCGCGGGCAGGAGGGGCCGGTGGACAGTGAACTATACACCGATCTTTCCGAAGCGACAGCCCTCATGAAAACGCCCATGAGCGGTGCGGGTTACACCAAAGAGGAAACGATCGAAGAGGCCGGGCGCTGCATTCAGTGCCGCTGCGAGGAGTGCATGAAGTCCTGCGCCTACCTCGCCCATTATAAAAAGCATCCGGGTCTGTTTGCCAAGGAGATTTACAACAATACCCAGATCATCATGGGCGACCACCAGCTCAACAAGCCCATGAACTCCTGCGCCTTGTGTGGGCAGTGCACAGTGGTCTGCCCCAACGGGGTGGACATGGCGCGGGTATGCCTGGATGCGCGGCGGAATATGGTGTCCACCGACAAGATGCCGCTGGCACCCCATGAGTTTGCCCTGCTGGACATGCTGTTTTCCAACAATGAGGCGTTTTTGAGCCGCCCCCAGCCGGGCTCTGAGGCCTGCAAATACGTCTTCTTCCCCGGCTGCCAGGCTTCGGCCATCGCGCCGGAGACGGTGAAGGCGGCCTACCTCGACCTCTGCGAGCGGCTCGACGGCGGCGTGGGTCTGATGCTGGGCTGCTGCGGCGCCATCGGCGACTGGGCCGGGCGCACGGAGCTGCAGGAGCAGACAAAGGAATTTCTGGACAGAGAGCTATCAAAGCTCGGCGATCCCATCGTGATCGCCGGCTGCCCCACCTGCAAAAAGGAGCTGGCAGGACATGAGGGTCTGCAGATTGTCGGGATCTGGGACGTGCTGTTGAAGCTCGGCCTGCCCGGGGGCGGGCACGGCCTTGAGCGCCCGGCTGCCCTGCACGATTCCTGCGGCGCGCGCGGGGACGAGTCTACACAGAACGCGATCCGGGAGCTTGCCCAAAAGCTCGGCTGCACACTGGTTGACATGCCGTATTCCGGGGACCGCTCTCCCTGCTGCGGCTACGGGGGGCTGTCCGCCTACGCAAACCCGGAGGTGGCAAAGGAGCTCACCGACAAGTGTCTTGAGCGCGCGGACGCGCCGTACATTTCCTACTGCATGGCCTGCCGGGACCGCTTTGCAAGAGAGGGCCGGGAGTCAAAGCACATTCTCGAACTCATCTACGGCACCGACGCGGGCGCGCCGCCCGATATCAGTGAAAAGCGCTATAATCGCCTGGCACTGAAGCGTGAGCTTTTATGGGAGCTCTGGCAGGAGGAGACAAAGGAAATGAAGCTGGATTACGAGCTTACCTATACAGACGAAGCCCGGCGCATGATGGACGAACGCATGATCCTCACGGACGACGTGATCGCGGTGATAGACGAAGTGCGCAAAACCGGGGCCTGCATCTTTGATGAGGAGAGCGGACTGTATATTGCCTGCCTCAGGATCGGCAACGCCACCTTCTGGGTGAAGTTCAGCCGGGAGGGCGACGAAGCTTATCTTGTGCATCGGGCCTGGAGCCATCGTATGCAGGTTGTAAAACGGGAAGGCTGACGTCAGAAGAAACTGATTCCGTTCCGCTTCCGCCAAAAGTTTAAGACTTATGGCGAAAGCTGCACATCCATCAGTTCCTTCTTCCTCTCGACTTCAAAGTCTGGCGCTTTGAAGTCGTAAACAGAAAGCGGGAAGGTTAATTATGGCAGAGAAGAATTATTATACGATTGACCCGGAAGGGAAGCTCAGGTGCATGAAGTGCGGTGTCCCGCTCATCAAGGGCAAGGCCAAGTTCATGTATCTGGATAACGGCTTTCCCGTGGAGCTGCCGGTCTGCCCGGTGTGCGGCTTTGTCTATGTGCCGGAGGAACTGGCGCTGGGCAAGGTGGCCTCGGTGGAGCGGGCGCTGGAGGACAAATGAACGGGCACCCGGGGGGCCAGGCCCATACCCGCCGTATGCTGGAATTAGCAGAACTGCCGGAAGGCGCCTGCGTGCTCGACATGGGCGCGGGCGGCGGCGAGGCGGTGCGGCTGATGCAGGCACTGGGCTATGACGCGCGCGGCATCGATCTTGCTCCGCGCGGCGAAGCCGTTGAACAGAGCGACTTTCTGCACATGTCCTGCCCCGCCGAGAGCTTTGACACGGTACTGAGCCAGTGCGCCTATTTCGTCTCGGGCGATGTGTCTGGGGCGCTGCGGGAGGCGCACAGGGTTTTAAAGCCGGGCGGAAAGCTTTTGCTGTCGGATGTGTTTTTTGAAGAGCCTGAGCCGCTTTTGAGTGCAGCAGGCTTTGAAGCAATAACGCTTGAGGACATGACGGATGTTTGGCGGGAGTATTATCTTGACGCGCTCTGGCGTGGCGAGGACTGCGGCTGCGAAATACCCAGCGGCAAGTGCCGATATTGGCTTGTAATTGCAAGGAAGGTGTGACTATGGATCTATTCGACCGCGTTTTGGAGCTGAGCCGCTATGGATATTTCTGCGGCCAGATCCTGGCGATCCTGATGCTGGAGACCATCGGCGAGGAGGACCCCGGCCTTGTGAAGGCTATGGGCGGACTCAACGGCGGCGTCGGCTTTTCGCAGGGCTGCTGCGGCTGCATGACCGGCGGGGCCTGTCTGATCTCATACTTCACCGGCAAGGGTGAGGACACCGGCATGGACCATCCCGAGCACAAGAGCGCCCTGGGCGAATTCACCCAGTGGTTTTCAGAAGAGATGACTGCCGATTACGGCGGCATCGATTGCCGGGACATTACCCGCGGCAATCCCGCCAACCGTGTGGAGTTCTGCCCACAGATCATCGCCGCGACCTATGAAAAGTGCATGGAGATTCTGAGCGAGAAAGGGCTGATCTGAGGCGTGCAAAGAAGCAGGATTGACAACTACATCATGAAAACTGAGGCTCTCCCGGCAATTACGCGGGAGAGCCTTGACGCGCTGCAGCTCAAAAAGCTCAACGCGGTATTGAAACGTGAGAAAGTGCGCGGCGGGTTTTATAAGAATCTGCCTGACCATCTGAACAGTCTCACCGAACTGCATGAGCTGCCCTTCACCACGGAGGAAGACCTTGCGCGAAACGCCCCCGGCCTGCTGCTGTGCTCACAGGCGGAAATCCGGCGCATTCTCTCCGACGCCACCTCCGGCACCACGGGATCAGCCAAGCGGGTGTTTTACACCGAAGCCGATCTCAAAGGCACAGTGGAGCTTTTCATGGCAGGTCTCGGGGAACTTATCTTCCCCGGCAGCGTGACCATGATCTGCTTCCCCTTCTCCGGTCCCCTCGGCCTGGGGGAGCTGATTGCGGAGGCGGTTACGAGACTCGGCGCAAGGCCGCTAAAGCTTGGGGCGGGACTGAGCTACGGCGAGTATGCCGCTGTTATGAAAACGGAGCAGCCCGACACCTTCGTGGGCATGCCGGTGCAGCTATTGAGCATCCTGCGTGTGTGCGGGCGCGGAAGCCTCAGGCGTGCACTGGTGAGCGGGGACGCCTGTCCCGATGCGGTCATGCGGGCGTGTGAAGAAATGCTCGTCTCTCCCCTGTTCCCGCACTACGGTTCGCGGGAGATGGCGCTGGGCGGTGCGATCTGCTGCCCGGCCCATGAGGGGATGCACCTCAGGGAAAACCACGTCATCGCCGAGATCGTAGATGATGCGGGACGACCCCTGCCCCATGGTGAAGTCGGCGAGCTTGTCATCACTACCATCGGGATGGAGGCCATGCCGCTCATCCGCTACCGCACCGGGGACTATACCCGTATCCTGCCGGGCCCCTGTCCGTGCGGCAGTGAGGTCCTGCGCCTCGACACGGTGACACGAAAAGGCGCTTCAATACTTGCAGCTCTTGACGAAACGCTTTTCTCTCTGCCCTTCGTGGCGGATTACCGCGCCGAACAATGCGGCGGGAAGCTTAGTCTGAATGTGCTTACCTGCGGGGACGGGCCGCTTCCCCCGCTGGACGCGGAGCTGCATGTCCGTCCTGTCTCCCCCGCAGATACTTCGTTATACACGGGAAAAAGGACCCTGCTTGCCTGATTCTGATCATCGGCTGTCCGATCTGCTCATATCGCAGAGGAATCTCCGGAAACCCATCAGAAGAATTTTCAGCTGTTCTGGAAAAACAGAAACAACATGCAGATCATAAAACCGCCCGCCAGCATGGCGGCAAATGAGACGGGCCATTTACCGTTTTTATTGAAGCCGTAAAAATCATCCCAGCGCTTGTTTTCCGGTGCATATACTACCTTGTATAAATACAGGATACCATAGGCCAGTACCGGCAGGACACCGTACAGTGCCGTTTGGATTGTCATCCCCCGCTTTTCAAAGCAAACGAACGATACTATCGCCAGCAGGGGCGTCACCAGATGCATATACAGATCCGACCCGGTCAGCATCTTTTTATACCCCAGATTGGGGCCGAGGAACAGAAATACCGTCAGCATTGTAACGGTGACAGCCGCTGTTCCTATGTATTTGAACGTCCAAACCCATGGCTCCGACGGAGTAAGGCACATCAGCAAAGCCGCCGCAGCGCACAGCTCGTTGCTGAGAACCGTAAAAAAACGAAAAGCGGCAGTCCCGTTGCTGATATGCCACGTTCCATCCTTATGAAAAAATCTCACTGTCAGTGTCAGCGTCAGGACAAATATCAATGCGTTCAAAAAGATATCCATCATGTCACCTCAAAATTCTTTTCGGCTGCAATTTTATCATGTTTTGCGCTCACTGCAAAGCTTGTTGTCAATGCATTCTCTGAAAACAGGCGCAGCAATCTCATGCGGGTGAACTGCGTCTTTTCTACTGCGGCAGATTCCGTTGGATCAGCCCCTCTGCTCATCCGCAAATCGCTCACGTGCGTGAAATGTCTTGCAGATAGCGGCATAGTTTCCGAATACGGTCAGCTTGTCGCCGACGGCGAACACCGTATTCGCCCTGGCGGGAACGGCTTTCTGCCCACTATGTTCCACCAGCAGGATAAGTATGCCGGTTTTGGATTTCAGGCCGGTCTCGGACAGCGGAATCCCCTGCAGCGCTTCCGGAATGCGCTTTAGTGTAACAAGGGCTATAGAGTCTCCGCTGATATAATCCAGCAGCAGAACTGCGTTGAATGAATCGGTTCGCCCTACAAGCCGGTCCGCTGCCTTTTGCAGGAGCTCATCCCACCAGGCCCGGATGCGCGGAATACGCATGAACGAAAAAATAACAATGCCCAGCGAAAGCGGGACCAGAATACCGAGGTAATAATGCTTCACCTGGCTGAGTTTGAGGGTCAGGAAAACATTAATGAACGCGGATACGATCGTGATATTGAACGCGTACCCGAAAAGCATCGTCGCCCTGGCAAGCCGCCGCCTAACTCTGTTTGTCAGAAGCAGCTCGCTTTCCCTTGTCGTAAAGCCTGCGCCCGTAAGCAGTGAGATCACCTGAAAACGCGCCTTTTCGTCCGGGATCCCGGTAAAGCGAAAAAGGATCGTGAACAGCTCCGTAATGATCCAATAGACAATGATGATCAGCGAAAAGAGGACAATATCCGTATAAATGTTCATTGCGTTCCGATCCTTTCGCCTGCTCACCGTTTCAATCGCCTGCTTCAAGACGTTTCAGCCGGCGCAGGCTAACAATCTGTTATTCATATTTTACCATAAATCAGGTTCACTTCAAGTCTTTTTCCATGCGGTCGTCTCTGCTGTCCCGACTTTTGCTTTACATCATGCGCAGGCGGTGCTATTATGAATAACAATCCATTTTGCATACAGAGAGGTGATGACATGCGCCGATCGTATATTGCAAGCCGTTTCCAGTCTCTGCGCGCAGGACTGAGCCTGGATACCGCAGCGCTTGCCCGCTATGAGGATATCATCGACCTGAGTATCGGCGACACCGACCTTGTCACCGACAGCCGCATCATCGACGCGGCCTTTGCCGATGCGAGGGCCGGCTATACCCACTACGGGGATCCCAAGGGCGACCCCGAGCTGATCGACGCGCTGTGCCGCGCGTGGGAAGAGGACTTCGGCCAGCACGTCACCGGGGATCACGTCCTGGTCACGGCGTCAAGCTGCCTCGGCATGAGTCTTGTGATGTTGGGCATCCTTGACCCCGGCGACGAGGTTTTGGTTCCGGGTCCGTATTTCGGCCCCTACAGGGATCAGATCGAATTGGCCGGCGGTGTGTGTGTTGAAGTGCCGACCTTTCCGGATGATCATTACGCGATCAGTGAAGATCGTCTCTGTGCCGCTGTCACGCCCCGCACCAAGGCAATCATTTTCAACAATCCCTGCAATCCCACGGGCATGGCCTATGACCGCGGCGATCTGGAGGTTCTCGCCCGCACTGCACAGAAGTATGATCTTCTCATCGTTGCCGACGAGATCTACACGGCCTATCTCTATGAGGGCAGCTTTGTGCCGATGCGGACCCTGCCCGGGATGGCGGAGCGCACTGTGACGCTCAACAGCTTTTCAAAAAACTTTCTGATGACAGGTTGGCGTGTGGGCTGCATTATCGCAGAGCCTGAACTGCTGGCGGTTTTCTCCGCTGTCAACGCCTCTCTGATCTATACCGCGCCCTCCGTCTCCCAGCGTGCCGCGCTCCGTGCCCTGTCTCTGCGGCAGGATATACGGCGGCAGTATATTGAACGGTATCGGGAGCGCGTGCAGTATGCCTCCATGCGTGTCGCCGCACTCCCCTTTCTGAGCCTTGTGCCGCCGAAGGGCACCTTTTATCTCTTTCCCGGCATCGAAAAGGCCGGGCTCAGCGCGCCGGATTTCTGCCGCATCCTGCTGGAACAGGCACACATCCTCGCCGCCCCGGGCGACGCCTTCGGCCGGGCCGGTCAGGGCCATATCCGCATCGCCTGCACTGTCGGAATGGACAGGCTCAGGGAAGCCTTCGACCGCATAGAAGGGCTCAAGTTTGGATAATAGCCAAAGCACCGACCGGGCATCAGGCCTGATCGGTGCTTTGATATTTATATGTCCTGTTATATGTCCTGCGTCCGGCAGGCCGCAAAGTGTTCCGCCCCGGCCTCGCACAGCTCCGGCTTTTTTGAGCAGTGCTCCTGTGCATAGGGGCAGCGGCATTTCGACGGTGCTGCGCGCCTTCTTGTCCATCCAGTTGAGATCGCGCCGCTCGTAGGGAACTTTGGGCGTGATCTCATACAGCTTTGCGTCCGCCGCCGCCGCGAGGGTTTGGGCAAGCTTTGCGGTGCTGCCGCTTGCGGAAAAGTATGCGACTATTTTTTTCATCCTGATGGTTCCTCCTTATCGTTTGATAAACTTCAGATCTTTTTCCGGCAGACCGGATTCGTCGGAGACAAAGCGCTCTGCCTTCATGTGCAGGTCGTATTTCTCCCGCAGCGCCGCGATCTCGGCCATCATGGGCGAGGCATGGTGCTCGTCGATCGCAGCCTGGTTGCGCCACTGATCGATGAGCAGCACGGTCTCGGGATCATCCATCGGGAAAAAGTATTCATAACGCAGGTTGCCTTCCTCGGCGCGGATCGCGGACACGACGCCGCTTCTGACCATCTCTTCGGCAAAAGCCTTCGCGCTGCCGTTTGAGCCGGTATAGTACAGATTCACCGTAATCATTGCAGTCCTCCCAATAAGGTCCGGATAAAGGAATACGCCATCTCATAGGTGCTCATATAGACGTAGGAGATCCCGGCCTCCCGCATGGCCCGGCGCTGCTTGTCCGTCACGAACGTGTAGGGATACAGGCCGTAGACGAAGGGGAGAAAGGCATACAGAAAGGTCTGCCTCCCCTGTTCATCGAGTGTGGGGACGAATTTTTGCAGGCAGCGATCCAGTGCGTTCTTCGATGATCCGTACGCTTCTTTGAATTCTACCAGACGCTCCATGCGGGAGTTTGCCTCCATATCATAGAGGTTCATACTCAGGAGTTTGAGCATCAGGGGGCGGCGCTCCAGAGCGCGGGCAAGCGCGGCGGCAAGTGCATCCAGTGTAAGCACCTGCTCCCGCCCGCACAGATCCTCAAGGTCTGCGGCAAAGAGCTCATATTCCTGCTGGAACAGGGCAAGGAAAATCTCTTCCTTCGTTTCAAAATAGTTATATATAGACGTGCGGGTAAAGGAAGTCTGCAGTCCGATCTCCTTCAGGGTGATTTCCTTGAAACTCATAGTCTCATAGAGTTTGCGGCACGCGGAGATGATTTCCTCTTTTCGGGCATTGGTCAGCTCAGGTGATCCTTTCGGCATGTTTCTTTCCTCTCTGTTTTATGATAAATGCGAATCTCAAAACAATTATTGACACAATGTCAGTCATAGTATATCAGTGTACTGACGTTGTGTCAATATTTGTTTCCATGTTTTGCGTACAAAGCTCAGCGAAAGCCCCCCTGCACTTTTACTCAGTCGATCACGCATCCGTCCCTCGAGATCGTCACGATCTGCCAGGGGATAAACTTTCCGCTGCCGCGCAGCGCGTTTTCGGCCGCTCTCTGTAATCCGCCGCAGCACGGTACCTCCATGCGCACGATGGTCACGCTTCTGATCTCGTTGTCACGGATGATCGCGGTCAGCTTCTCGGTATAATCCACGGCGTCCAACTTCGGGCAGCCGATGACCGTGACCTTCCCCTTCATAAAGTCCTCATGCATATTGGCATACGCATACGCGGTGCAGTCGGCAGCGATCAGGAGCTTTGCGCCGTCAAAAAACGGGGCCTTTGTCGGCAGCAGCTTGATCTGACACGGCCACTGCGCAAGCCGGGACACACCGGCGCTGACTGTGCCGCCGGACTCCTGCTGTCCGAGAGTCATCGTTCGTGAGCCGGGACATCCGCCCACTGGATGGGCGTGCAGCTTCTCCTGCATTTTCTTGAGCTCCTGGGCTTTCCTCACGGCCTCATGGTCATATTCCGGAGCATCCCGCTCTTCAAATGTGATCGCGCCGGTGGGACAGTTCGGCAGGCAGTCGCCAAACCCGTCACAGAAGTGTTCCCGAACCAGCTTCGCTTTTCCGTCCACGATATCGATCGCGCCCTCATGGCATGCTTTGGCACAGAGGCCGCACCCGTTGCACTTGTCTTCATCGATATGTATAATCTGTCTGATCATTTTCATTCTCCTTTATCTCATGTTCTCAAAGCGGGGACTCCTTGAAAAAGCAGCCCGGGCATTGCAGCCGAAGCCTTTTTCCGAGCCAAAAAGTGGGCAATATCCTCTGTCTATATTTTTTACCTCCGGAAGTTCAAATTCCCAGACCGTTTCGGAGAGTCACGATGAAATCCTGTACATTTGTGACAATTCCCTTCGCTGACAGGCTGCCCCGGTCACCGAGCTTATTGGCTGTAAACTCCGAGATATCGACACAGTAGAAATAGACCTCGCGGATCGTGCCGTCAGACATTACCCTGTAGGAAGGCGTCATGTTTCCCACGGCGATGCTGTGCAGCATGGTGGCAAGACAGATCACGGTAGTGGCGCCGCGCACCTGGTCACGCATTTTATTCTGCGCTTCATAGACATTGCCCGTCACTTCCGGCAGAGGACCGTCGTCCCGAATGGAGCCAGCCAGGACATAAGGCACATGGTATTTTTCCAGATGGGCCATGATGCCGTCAGACAGTCCCTCTTTCTCCAGAAAAGCGCGGATGGATCCGCAGGCTCGAACACGGTTTATAGTATCAAGGTGGTTGTAATGGCCGTTTGGCTGGATAGCCTGCGTATAGATATTCTGTCCGAGGGCGGTCTTGAGCCAGGCTGCCTCCAGGTCATGGGTGGCCAGGGCATTGCCTGCCAGCAGCGCATCCACATAACCGGTTTCGATCAGGCGGGAAAAGGCCTCCCGTGCATCATAGTCAAAGGCCAGAGCCGGACCCATCACCCACACAATTTTGCCATGATCCCGGTCATGCTTTAATATTTCGTAGAGCTCATCGTAATCTCTGGAGAAAGCTGTCTCCCGGGATCGCTTCTGTCTGAAAGCAAAGGTCTCCTCATGTCCGCCTTCGCCGGGACGCCGGAAGGCCCCCGGATGGACATAGATCCCCTCACTGCCGTCCTCGCTGCGCCCCAGCACCACAGGCTGTCCCTGTTTCAGATTGCGAAACTCTGTCACTGCGATTTTCCCGTTTTCCCAGACTGCCACACAGTCCATCCGGCTCTCCTCTGCCAGACGCCAAACACCCTCGATTTTAAAATACTCGGGGAAAATGCTCATGGCATGGTATCCGGCGGGGGCAATGCCGTCTGCCGGAGCGGGAGCCAGGCGTGCCTCCGGTGCCAGCAAAAAGTGCTTTTCCGTAAAATCCGGGGCATGATAGGGTCTGAGCTGAAAGGTCATGCTTCTCGCCTCCCGTTATCTTATAGGATGATTGTATCATACCGGTCCCCGTTCGAGCAACCCCCGAAGCGACTCCCGACAGTCTCGTTCTGCAAGATTGTATCCTCCGAATCCGTGAACACAAGGGGCTCCCCAACAGGCAGCCCCCTTGTCATTTTATCAACTTTTCTTTCTCGTTTAAACAAGAGGCTTCCTTGCAGCATGAAGTCACAACACATACTTCAAAATACAAACTGCCTGCAGCATACTTGCCAAAACGACAAAGACATGGAATACCGCGTGAACATAGCGTTTTCTTTTCCCTATTTTATACAGGACCGCTCCGACTGTATAACAGATTCCGCCTGTCAGAAGCCACGCAAAACCGGGCCAGGACAGCGCAGTGATCGTCGGCTTCAGCGCCGCAAGCACGAACCACCCCATCGCTATATAGCAGATCATAGACAGTCTGCTGTATTTTTTCATATCCAGGCCGGTAAAAAATGCCGCGAATAAGCCCAGCCCCCACTCTGCCGCGAAAACAATCCAGGCAAGCAGCGGATACTCCGGTCGAACCGTTGTCAGCAGGATCGGTGTGTAGGACCCCGCGATCAGCAGATAGATCGTACAGTGGTCAACGACACGCAATACTTTCTTAGCATCTCCTGTCGGCAGACCATGATAAGCGGTTGAAACCGTGTACAGAAGGATCATGGACAGGCCATAAATGCAGCAGCTTGAAACAGCAAAGCTTTTTTGCCCTCTGTTTGCAATTACGAGTCCGCAAGCAAGCACTCCTGCAGCCAGAACAACACCGATGCCATGCGTGATCGTATTCAGGCGTTCTTCATCTTTTGTATAGTCCGGAAGATCAATCTCCCTGATTGTAAGATGTCTCATTCCCGCCTCACTTTCTTTCAGTCTTTATACTGCCCGAGCAGAACAATCTTACATGCTCTGGATGGTTTATTATAACACATTTCGGAAAGGCCAACAAGAATCGCGCCCCGACGCGAATGAGCGATTGAGGCGCCGTATTGCATTATTCTGTTACCCAACCGCGTGACCGGTGCCGACCATCAGCGACACATAGCTTGGAAATTGGGAGAGAGTCCGGGTCAACCGGTGCCTGGAGTTCGTCGAAATACATGTCGTCCACAGTCTCCGCCAGGCGATAACCGCTGAAGCTCCAATATTCCGCCAGCAGTGAGCAGAAACGCCCCACTGTCAAATCTGCCGGGAAACTGTCTGGGTATGATTTTGCTGTCCTCCAACTGCGTCACTTCCTTTCCGCCTCACTTATATACTCGATACTCGCAATAAGCGGGCGGATCTTACACGCTTGATCTGCGTTCTTATATAATGGTATCTGTCAATTCTGTTGGCTTTCTCTTCTCTGAATCCAATCTTTAAGGACACGCAGGCCCTGTGTCGGTACACAGAAACGAGTCCGATCACCGCTTTGAACTTCAGTCCATACTTCATTGAGGGGGAACCAGCACACCTCCGAAACCTCAGATGCCTGGAGGGTAAGCTGTTCAATCCATATCGGCTCTGTGTATACAAATACCTGCGTTACTTCATTGTCTCTGAACAGGCGGTCGTGAAATGATTTCTCATATTGAATGCGGAAGGTCCCCGCATAGTGCAGTTGTTCGGGCGCTGCCCTGATGCCAAGTTCTTCCGACAGTTCCCGCAAAGCCGATGACAGCGGCTCTTCCCCTGCCGGGATATGCCCCGCCGAAGAGGTATCATACATGCCTGGGAAAGAATCCTTCTCATCACTTCGCTTCTGAAGCAAAACTTCCGTGCAGCCGTCTGCTTCGCGGATAATCCATACATGGGCAGTTCTGTGGAGAATGCCGGCATTATGGGCTTCTTCTCTGCTGACGGTCTCCCCTGTTGGATGTCCATACGCATCAACGATATCCAAATATTCCATTTTTCCCAATGCTTCCTCCTTCTGGCTGTATTATTGAATGTATTCTACTCAAGATGTCTTTATCCGTCAACTTCTCTGCACCTCAGTCAACCGTACAGGACACCGAGAACGCCTGCGGAAAAAACTGAATACTTCCCTGCAGCCGCTCTTCATTTCCGTGTTTGCACCTGCTAACTGCGGGCAATCAGGTCATATCAGCAGATATGCATTCGAGCTGTTGTTTTTCCCAAAAGGAGTCTGAATATTTACGATCTCAGTGTTGACGCAGCACTCGTATTTATGCTAAATTAAGATATCCGTAAAATAAACCTACCATGAACGAATAGATCGGCTTTCCTAAGGAAGGCGACAGCTCTGTATGAGTCAAAAATTGCAGCAGCCGTACAGCTGAAGAAGATGGGATGATTCAATGCTTAAACGATATTTGTGTTTGATGGTGACATGCCTGATCCTCCTGCCCGCATTCATGATCTTTGGGAAGGACGCCCATGCAGCGTCTTATATGAGCAACAAAACAGAGATTCCCGTAGATCTTGAGGTCTCCGGTGCAGAAGCATTATGCCAGACGCAGGACGGCTATGTCTGGATCGCGCAGTACTCCGGGCTGACACGATACGACTCAAAGGAATTCGTGACATATAAAGACTTTGAATTTAACGGTCAGACATATACCATTATCAATGTCCGGGCTCTGGCAGCAAAAGAAAACACACTCTATATCGCTACGTCAGAGCATGTTTTTGTTTATAAAGACCATCATTTTGAACCGCTGGATATGGATCCCTGTAGCATCGTTGATATCATTCTGGATAACAGAGATGACCTGCTTTACATCTCTACCCAGGACAAAGGCGGGATTATATTTGACATTGAAAGCGGTGTAAAAACTGTCATTCCGGGAACGGAAGGGGAATCTGTTCGCGATATTGCGCTCGGCTTTGGTCACCGCGATTATTATTATCGGGTGGATGAAGGGGTCTTCGACAAAAACGGAAAAGAAATTCTTGCAAATTCGAGACTTCTCGAGATCTATTCCTACGGTTCCACGCTATTCATGGCCGAGGACAACGGTGTCATCCACAGGTATGACATGGAGCATGAAAGCATGCTCCATGATCTCATCATTCCCGATCAGGTCAACAAAATGCTGTTTTCCGCAGACGATCAGATCATGTTTGTCGCCTGCGAGAAGGACGGCATTTACTGCATTGATTTCAGCACGGATGAGCCATTGATTACCCTGGCAGGTGATTTGGACAACAAGAGCCAGCTTGTGGATCTAATGATCGATTACGAGGGAAATCTCTGGGTAGCCTCGCACTATATCGGCGCCTCCGGCGTTTCCATCATCACAAGAAATGCTCTGTCCGAGCTTTTGTACGACGATCCGATCTGGCAATCTTTGAATGCGCCCCCTGCCTTTGACAGGAATATATACGCTGTTGAGAAGTATGATGATATCCTGTATATCGTCGCCGCATCGAGAATCTATCGGTATGACCTGACCAATAATGAAATCCTGCCGGACAACAGCATTATGCAGGCCATTGATGAATACGCCGCCTCGAGGACGAAGGAAGGCAGAGCGCAGGGAGACAGCAATTTCACCTTCAGCTACGCGCCGAAGGATGTTGAGATATTCAGAGACAAGATCTATTTTGCCGTTTCCAGCATCGGTCTGGTGGAATACGACCCGCATACGGAGCAGGTCGTTATATATGACCAGAACTACATTTCCAGCCACCACAACAAGCTCGTCGGTGACCCGGACCTTGCGGTGACGAACAGCATTCGTTCCATGCGCAGCTTTGATCATTATCTGGTTCTGGGATATGCCCGCGGAATCATGCTCTTTGACGGTACAGAGTTTTCCGTCATGAATATTGGCTCAAACGTTTTATACATCAATAAGACAAAGGATGGAGATATCCTGTTCGACCGGACCCAGGGCCTGTATGTCATTGATGATGCGTTTACCGCCGCGACGGAGATCCCCACGGAAAAGGAAATCACCGGAAACAGGCTGAAATTCCTTGTTGACGGAGATTATCTCTACTACACGCTGAACAGCCGGCTTTTCAGATTGAACACCGCAAACAACGACGGCGTTTCCGAAGAGGTCATCATCCCCTATATCAAGGGCTCCATTGTCGAGCTTGCCAAAGTCCGATACAGCGGTCAGGACGGGAAAGAGGACTACAAATACGTTATCGGCAGTCAGACTCAGCTCTACATTGCAGATTCCCTCGAAGGTGAGCGTCTGACCGATTATGTATCTTATGATTCAACCAACGGCCTGCAGCCGATCATAGCCAATACCTCAGGATACTATGATGAAGCGGAGCAGAAGTACTATCTCCAGTCAACAAACGGAATCTTCGTATATGATTTCAATTTGACAAGAGATGTTCCGCCGCCGGTCAAAATTGCGGTATCCTCTGTAGATCTGGATGGAACACAGTATTATGGTGACAGCATCCATGTCGGGAAAGACGTGTATCGTGTCGCCTTCAATCTTTCCATTCTTGGTTTCCGACCGAACAACGGCTATACCATATATTACAAGCTCGTCGGGATAGACAGCGACTTCACCACGTATTCTGACGGCACCAGAAGCATGTACTATACGAATCTGGCCGGTGGGAACTATGACTTTGAGGTCTATGTGACGGACGAATACGGTCAGGAATCCAATCGGGTACGGATACATCTGGAGAAGGAAAAGAAGGTTTACGAGTATTGGTGGTTCTGGGCAATTCTCACTGTCATCACGGCGGCGCTGGTCTTTCTTGTCGCAGCTCTGTTTGTCCGCTACAAGACAAGACAGTCTCTGAAACGGCAGTTGGAGTACAAAAACATCACCCTGGAATCCATTCAGGCCATTGCCCGAACCATTGACGCCAAAGATGAATACACAAACGGTCACTCCATCCGTGTCGGGTTTTATTCCAAAGTCATTGCGGAAAACATGGGGATGAACGCCGACGAGGTGGACAACATTTACTACATCGCCCTGCTTCATGATATCGGTAAAATCGCCATCCCGGACAGCATCCTGAACAAGCCGGGGCGACTGACCGATGAGGAATTTGCGGTCATGAAGAGCCATACTACCCGCGGTGCGGCGATTCTGACAGGCATTTCGACCATCCCGCATATCATCGAAGGTGCAAAATCCCATCACGAGAAATATGACGGTTCGGGATATCCCGAGGGGCTCAGCGGTGAAAATATCCCCTTCGTGGCAAGAATCATCTGCTGTGCCGACTGTTTTGACGCAATGGCTACCAAGCGTGTTTATAAGGAGCCCTTTGGACTGGATGTAATCATCAATGAGTTCAAGCGCTGCTCCGGGACTCAGTTTGACCCCAAAATAGCCGAGGTTGTCGTCAACCTGATTGCAAGCGGAAAGCTCCAGCCGTATTCTGCCGAAAACACATATTTGGGCAGCGACGGCAAGACCTACAGAATTCGTTAGGACAGATATGTAATATTCAGCAAAAGAGCAGGCCGGCTTGCCTGCTCTTTTGCTGATTTGTTATCTTGCAGCAAAAAGAGGACAGTATCGTCTCGCTTCTTTCTTACGCTTGGGTATAAAGCAGGGCTTAAGGGCTGGGCAGGCGGGTCCGAAGTGTTGGCCTCGCTCATGTAGTTCGTGAGCGACAGCACAGATCAAAACTCGGAAAACTACATTCCACCGGAAGACCGCATCGCGGTATCAGACATGGACCGCACGCTCTACGACGAACGTTTCCCGACCTTTCCTTGTGTTATGCTGTTATGCTTACGACAGAAGAGAAGAAATAACTATGTGAAAAAATATGCAGAACGGGCCAGCTTCTCGCATTGGTCCGCTCTGCATTTGAAAGGCGATCGAATTACTCCGATTTTATTTGGATCACTGTCCTGTTCGGCTCCTCAGCACTGAGATCATATGAATAATCTATCTTCTCTGCTGCGGTCTGCATCACCTGAAGGGAAAGCGTATTTTTGGTGCTGCGAGGATCAAAACGCTCACCGCCATAGCTTATCGTGACGGTAGTACTCTCCTCCCGGGCTGCGTGCTCTATTACGATGCGGATATGAGGCTCCGGCATGCGGGGCAGCAGGATCTGCTGTATCAGCTCCTCGATCACGAGACGAATGCGGTTTCTCTGTCTGTCGAAAATTTCGTTTTTCAGGCAGTAGCGGTCAATCTCACTGCCGGCTCCAATAAAGTCAAAATCGCGGCTGTCGATATTCAGCTCCAGCACCTTGAGCTTCTTGACAAAGCGTCGCGTCAGCTCTCTTTGGGGATGGTCAAAAATCTGTTCGGGTGTACCGTCCTCATAGATACCGCCCTCGTCCATGTAGAATACCCGGTTTGCGATGGCACGGGCAAAGCGCATCTCATGCGTTACGATTATCATGGTCTTTCCGCTTTTGGAAAGCTCCCGGATAACAGCCTGTACTTCGTCCACCATGGTGGGATCAAGGGCGCTGGTTGGCTCGTCAAGCAGGATAATCTCCGGATCCATGGCAAGGGTCCGCGCAATGGCAACGCGCTGCTTCTGTCCGCCGGAGAGCTCGTCCGGATAACTGAGCGCCTTTTCCGCAAGGCCCACGCTGCGCAGAAGCTCCATGCCTCTGTCATAGGCCTCCTGACGGCTCATACCCTTCAAGTCCACCGGTGAAAACATGATGTTCTCGATGACTGTCATATGCCCGAAAAGGTTAAATGTCTGGAAGACCATGCCCATACGCTGACGGACGCGCCTTACGTTGCAGTGTCGATCTGTGATCTCATCCTCGCCGATCCAGATTCTCCCCGACGTGGGCTTTTCCAGAAGGTTTAGACAGCGCAGAAGCGTGCTCTTTCCGGTACCGGAGGGGCCGATGATTGCGATCACATCACCGTCGCGGATCTCAGCAAAAACATCCTCAAGCGGCGTTACATCGGGGTATCCTTTTTTCAGATGTTCGATCTTAATCATCGGTTTTCACTCCCTTCAGGATGCGCTTTTTACTGCGCTTTTTGGGATCGATCCGGGCCTGAATCCAGCGGATCAGGATATTTATGATCCCTTCCAGCGCAAAGTAGATGACCGTGACAGCAATGAGCGGGAAAAATGCCTCATAGGTACGGCTGCGCACGATGTCACCCATCTTGGTCAGATCCTGTACCGCAATATATCCCACGACCGCTGTCGCCTTTAAGAGGCTCACGATCTCGCCCCGGTAGGCGGGCAGGACATGCGGGACAGCCTGAGGCAAAATGACACGATAGAAGGTATGGCGATTGGAGTGCCCGAGGGCATAGGCCGCTTCATATTGTCCGACATCAATCATCCCCACACCCATTTCCATCAGCCCGAACACCGCCGCGCCGAAGGTCAGCGTAAAGCCGATCACAGCCACCGCGATACCGCTTACGGCAACACTTCCGAAGATGATATAATACAGGACCATCAGCAGCACCACCATCGGCATTCCCTGCACCAGCCATACGCAGGAGCGTGTGACGGCATTTGCGGCGGGATTGCCGTTGCGGCACAGCATGAACACGCCAAAGCCGAGCAGGGTCCCAAGGACGATGGACAGCAGCGTGATGAGCAGCGTGGTGCCTACACCCTGCGCGAAGAGCTTCCAGCGGTGTTCACGCAGGAAGGTCTTTTCAAAGCTGGTACGGATACCACTCAGTGCAAAGCCGCTCTCCTTGTTCCCATCAGAGCTGATGTTGCCGCTTTCCGTGCTGGGTGCCAGATCCGATGCCCGCACTGCCAGCACGATCCCGCCGTGGGCGGTCGGCGTCGAGAAAAGCACCTGCTCCTCACGCTCCGGCGTCACGTTCATATCGGTGGTGAAGTCGTATTTACCGGACTGGATTGCCGGGATACGTCCTGCGAAATCTACGTCACCCAGCTCCAGGTCGTATCCTCTGTCCCGGCAGAAACGCACGACCAAATCAATATCATATCCGACATTTTTCCCGTCCTTGATATAGGACCAGGGCATATCCGTAGAGGTGGTAACGACCCTGACTGTACCGTTTTCTCCGGTAAGGTCAGACATGTCCACGACTTTTCGTTCCTCATCCACACCAAGCCAGATATCATCCAGCTCATGCATGGTGCCGTCCGTCCAGGCTTTTGCCAAAAAATCATCAAGCTCCGCGCACAGGGCGGCGCTCTTCGGGTCATCCTTGCGAAAGGCAAAGCTGTAGTTATTTTCGGTGAGACTGTCGTGGATGTAATCAAGCTGTGGCTGTTCGATGTGTGCGGATTTCATCTCCGGCTTATCCCCGAGAAAGCCGTCGATCTTCCCGGTAAGCAGCGCTGTGATGCAGTCCGGATAGGAGTTAAAAAGGTAATATTCGCTGTCCGGCAGATAGGTATGCGCCGCGTCCTCCATCAAAGGGCCGACCAATACGCCGATGCGTTTTCCGTTATAGTCCTGCCAGCGGACAATGCCCGGTGCTGCGGCAGCAGGATCTGCATCCGTATTCCGCACCGCGATTCCTGTTTCCTGCCGATACAGCGGTTCGGAAAAACGCAGTGCCTCCGCCCGTTCGGGCGTAACCTGGAGATTGGCCGCAATGAGGTCCACCTTTCCGGTATGGGCTGCCGCCACGATGGAGTTATAATCGTATATTTCAAAGACGATATCAGCGTTCAGCCATGCGGCCAACCGGTATACCAGCTCGATATCAAGGCCGGTAAGCACTGGCCCTTTGAAAAAGCTGTAAGGCTCCACAATGCCGGTTGTTCCCACCGTGAGATGGCATGCAGGAGAGTGCGGCTGAGTGATTTCCGGCATATTCGTCTCACCGCGGACGACCCAGCGGTCATAGATCTCATCCATCGTCCCGTCAGCCTGAATCGATTTAATAAAAGCATTGACATGGTCTTCAAGCTCCGGGATTTCAGAAACTTCCGAAATTCCGAACGCCACATCAAAGCTCTCCCCTACTGTCTGCTCCAGCACGCGTACCCCACTCTGCCCGTTTGCTACAGCGATCTCAAGCTGCCTTTTATCATATAAATAGCAGTCAATCTTACCCTGTGCGACAGCCGTACAGCCATCTACCTTTTCAAAATGGTAGATCTTAGCTTCCGGGTAAAGCCGCTGTACAAGCTGCTCCTGCACTGTCCCGGTCGCCACACCGATGCGCAGGCCCGGAACCGAAAGGTCAAACTCCGTTTCCGCATGTGCAGACATTGGAAGCATCATTGAAAGGAGCGTCAGCAGTGCAAGAAAGCGAATGAATCTTCTTTTCAAGTAATCACCCTTTTTCATTGTTTCCCATAAAGTCGGGCACCAAGACTTTTATTATAAATCTTCTTATAAGCTGATATTATCACAGAATCATAAAATGGCAACGAAAAAACTGCGATCAACTGCCAGAATGCGCAGAATCAAATAAACATACAAACAGCGGAGCACTCATAAAACTCATAAAACTGAGAGCTCCGCTGTTTTCCATGTATACGTCGTTTTATATAGATTGTCTCGCCAGCAGTTCCTCCACTTGTGATCGTTTCTCATAGAGAACACAGCCGCCTTCATGATCGTCCAGCAGGATATCCCCGCTTCGATGCGGCGGACAAGGGACTCATTGCCCTCCGCCTGCCAGACAAGGTCGATGCAGGCCTGGTTCAGCGCCACCGGGTCGGTGGAGGCGAGAATGCCGATGTCGTGGATGTCGGGCTCGGCGGGGTTGCCGTCACAGTCGCAGTCCACGGAAAGGCGGTTCATGACGTTGATATAGACGATGTGCTCCGGCCCCACATGGTCGCGCACGGCGGTCACCATCTCGCCCAACGCCTCCAGCCAGGCGTCCTGATCGCTGTGCATGATGCTGCCGCTGGTGCGCGTTCCGGCGGAATGGACATAGACCTTGCCGATGGGTGAAGATATGCCGATGGCCACATTCTTGATCGTGCCGCCGATAGCAGCATTCTGACATCGTGACAATTTTACTCTTTTCTTTTTTAATCGAAAATACTTCTTTTAATCTGTGCAGCACCGGTGTACAGCTGGCCTCGCTGTGGCTGTTTTACGTCCCGGATTACCAGATACATCGCTTTTTCTCACGTTCGAGTTCAGCAAAAGGCAATGCTTCTCTCTCTTTCAGTTCTTCTTTCCGGTCACCGTATAAAGCATCCCTTTGATCTGACGGGAGTCCGTTACGGTAAAGCCCGCAGCTTCCATCATTTTCTCAATCCCTTTGCGGTTTTTGGTATGGCAATCGCCGCTCTTCACCAGCTTAAAGAGGATGTGGTTGTCAATCCATACGCTGATGCCGCCGATACCGGGATCAAAAAGAATATACAGGCCGCCCGGTTTCAGCACGCGCTTCGCTTCCAGCATTGCCTTTTCGGGATGCGGGTAATGATGGAAGCTCTGAGAACAGGTGACGATGTCGAAAGTCTCGTCCGGATACCGGATATCACCTCGCTGGAATATCCTAATTTCCTTTTGATCAGCCTTTCTTTAATCTTAACGCCCGCTTAACACGCAGCTATGTTATAATGATAATTGGTGAAAAATATGTTTGATTTTCATTTTCGGCGCACATCGGGGCGCAGGGTATATTTACGACTTTATCCTACAGGATGGCTCATCTTCTTACTGACTTTGGGTGCGGCTTCTCTGATTTGTGCGCTTTTGCAGCGTATCACGAGTTCGGATGTGCATGTGCCGATGATCTTTGTGCTGGCCGTGCTCATTGTGTCGCTCTCCACCGACGGATACTTTTACGGGCTTCTCGCCGCCATCGTCAGCGTCATCGGTGTCAACTACGCTTTTACCTATCCGTATATGAAGCTGGATTTCTCGGTCTACGGTTACCCGCTGACGTTTATGACGATGCTCGCCGTGGGCTTTGCCAGTTCAACGCTGGCTTCGCGTCTTCGGGTACAGGAGCAGCTGCGCATCGAGACAGAGCGCGAGCACATGCGCGCAAATCTCCTGCGGGCTCTGTCCCACGATCTGCGCACGCCGCTGACTTCCATCAGCGGCTCCATCACCACTGTGCTCGATGAAGATGAGGCTCTCAGTCCAAACATGAAGCGCGAGCTTCTGATCGGCGCCAAACGGGACGCGGAATGGCTGTGCCGCATGGTGGAAAATCTGCTGTCTGTCACGCGTATCAGCGGGGAAAACAGCAGCCTCATCAAGAGCGACGAGCTTTTGGAGGAGGTTTTGAGCGAGGCTGTACAGCGCTTTCGTAAGCGGCCCGACGCGGTGCCGGTTTCGGTTTCCGTGCCGGAGCAGGCAGAGCTTCTGCCGATGGATGCCATGCTCATCGAACAGGTTTTGATGAACCTGATGGACAATGCCGTTACTCACGGCGGAAATGTCAACCAGATCTTGATCGAGGCCACCGCCGGGAATGAGTACGTGACGGTCTCTGTACAGGATAACGGCAAGGGCATCTCAAAAGCGCTGCTGCCTCATCTGTTTGACGGCAGCCTCCCGCTCTCCGGCGGAAGCAGGAGCGACGGCTCGCGCTTTATGGGTATTGGGCTGAGCGTATGCAGAACGATCGTGGAGGCTCACGGCGGGCGCATCTGGGCGGAAAACACCCCGGACGCCGGCGCTGTAATCCGCTTTACGCTGCCGACAGGAGGGGCAGAGACATGACGGTACGCGACAAGATCCTCGTCATAGAGGACGACAAAAACATTTCAAGTCTCATCCGCACCATTCTGTCCACCAACGGCTATGAAGTCATCACCGCCGCACGGGGAGCCGAGGCACTGTCGATGATCTCTTCTCACTGTCCGGAGCTGCTCGTGCTGGATCTGGGCCTGCCGGATATGGATGGGGTAGAGCTCATTGAGTCGGTGCGGCGCTGGTCCAATGTACCGATCATTGTGGTCTCGGCCCGCAGCTATGAGCACGACAAGGTGCAGGCCCTGGACTTGGGTGCCGATGACTATGTGACCAAACCCTTCAGCAGCGATGAACTGCTGGCCCGCATCCGGGTAGCCATGCGGCACACGCGCATGAACCCGGGCAGCCTCTCCGCCGACTCCGGACGCTTTACCGCCGGGGAACTCACCATCGACTACGACAAGCACCAGGTCCTCATCGCGGGCGAAAACTGCCGCCTGACGCAAAACGAGTACCGTATCGTTGCGCTGCTCGCCCGGTACGCGGGACGGGTACTGACCTACGACTACATCCTGCGCCAGCTTTGGGGGCCGCAGAGCAAGGGCGGCAACCAGATTCTGCGCGTCAACATGGCAAACATCCGCCGTAAGATCGAGAAGAACCCCGCCGAGCCCCAGTACATCTTTACCGAGGTCGGCGTGGGCTATCGCATGGTTGAAGGTGACAGTTAATTTGCTTTTCCTCTCTTTTCTCTTTTTCGGTGGCCGCGCCGCACTCATGACGGGACTTGCTGCCAAGGCGCGACCGGGGGCTGTGGGATTTCCCGCAGCCCCTTTTCTTGTCAGCATCTTTGCATAAACAGTCCGCTCCTTAGCGCCGCTTTAACATGCTTTTTTGCTATGATAGAGACACCTTAAAACTATATAAAGGCAGGTCTCTGTTATGGAACAAAAATTCAGCGAACTACTTGAGAAAGACGAAAAGCTCTTGTGGTGCGGCTGCCCGGAGCACTTTGAAACACTGGACAAGACCAACAAGAAAAGCATTATCGTCGGTCTCATCATCAAGGCCATCGTCATCGTGGGAATTCTGGCTCTGTACATTCACGGTGCGCTCATGGCTGCGGGCGTCAAATGGGGTATCGTTGCCGCGGTTCTGGCTTTTGGCGCCTATGCGTTTGTCAATCCCCTTCTGGTCGCCCGGCGTCTGCGGAACAAGACCTTTTATGCTCTGAGTGACCGTCGTATCCTGCGCACCGGCGCAAACGACGAAAGCGTCCCTTATGAGCGCATCAGGAACGCTGCTCTGCGAACCGACGAGGATGGGCACACAACACTCCTGTGCGGCCCGCGCACAAAGGACCTCAAGCCCCGCCAGTGGCGCGGTGAGGCGGATGCCGCCTTCATCAACGGGCCCGACGATCCCGAAGCCCTGCGCGTCATCCTTTACAACTTGCCCATGACCAAAGAACTCAAGGAGATTCTGAACGAAAAAATTGGAGTACAATGAGCAAAAAAAGTACGGTGATTGCGCAAAAAGTGCAATCACCGTACTTTTTTACAGCTTCCGAATCACGGGCAGGACACCATTGGTCAGAAGGTTCACCAGCAGCAAAGAGTATTTCTCCACCGGATATTCCTCCCGGCGCGGGTACCAGCAGTTGAAGGCTCCAATCAGGGCAGAGGCGGTAAACTCCGCCACAATGCTCGCCGAAAGGTCAAACTTTTTGGCAGGATCATCCAGCATCTCCGTCAGCAGTTCCTTGACGGTCTGCTTGTATTTGTATTGAAAATAGGGATCGCCCTTCTCTCCGGTAAGGATGCTGAAATATTCCCCTCTTTTGCTGTACATGTCCGACAGCGGGGCCAGGGTCTCGGCATCCAGACGAACCTCCGGGAAACTGCTGGCGAGAGACCGGGGCAGTTCCTTGGTCAGCTTGTAGCGCACAAAGTCCAGGAGCTCCTCCTCGATGGCCTCCAGCACCGAATAACTGTCGGTATAGTACTCGTAAAAGGTCGAGCGGTTGCAGCCTGCCTTCTCACAGATGGCCTTGACGGTGATCTTCTCAATGGGCAGCTCCCGATACAGCGCCCAGAAAGCGTCCATGATGGCGCGGGACGTAAACTCCCGCATTTGCTGATGCTTCATTTTTCATCCTCTTTATAAAAACTTAACGACAAAAGATCGAAAACTGTCGGATAATATTTCAAAATTTTGTGATATACTGCGTGCTGATATTATACAACACGTTGTTGGATAAAAGCAAGGGAGAGATTATGAAGACATACAAAGCGGGTATTGACATCGGCTCTACCACGGTAAAGCTCGTGGTGCTGGATGCAGAGGACAGACCCGTTTACCAGGAATACCGCCGCCATATGGCCCACACACAGGAGACGCTGGCCGAACTGTTGAAGGAGGCGCGCGTCATCACCGGGCCATGTCTGCTGACGTCGGGGATCACCGGCTCAGGGTCGATCAACCTCGGCAAGGCGCTGGGTATCCCCTTCGTGCAGGAAGTCGTCGCGGTGGCGACGGCGCTGCAGAAGGCTGCGCCGCAGACCGACGTTGCCATTGAGCTTGGCGGTGAGGACGCGAAGATCATCTACTTCTCCGGCGGACTGGAGGAGCGCATGAACGGTGTGTGCGCCGGCGGCACCGGCTCCTTCATCGACCAGATGGCGGCACTCCTGCAGACCGACGCCGCGGGGCTCAATGAGGCCGCCCGGGATTATAAACAGCTCTATCCCATCGCCGCCCGCTGCGGTGTGTTTGCCAAGTCTGACATTCAGCCTCTCATCAACGAGGGCGTTACCACTGCCGATCTCGCCGCGTCCATCTTCCAGGCAGTGGTAAACCAGACCATTTCAGGTCTTGCCTGCGGAAAGCCCATCCGCGGGTGTGTTGCTTTTCTGGGCGGGCCGCTGCACTTCCTGCCGGAGCTGAAAAGAGCCTTTATACGCACGCTGCGGCTGAACGAGGAAAACGTCGTCGATCCCGACGATTCCCACCTCTTTGCCGCCCGAGGTGCTGCGTTGGAGGCCGCGGACAGCAATGCCGTGGACATGGACGGACTGATTCAAAAGCTCGACGCCGGGGTCTCCATGGCCTTTGAGCTCAAACGCCTGCCGCCGCTGTTTGAAAGCGAAGCGGAATACGGCGCCTTCTGTGAGCGCCACGGGAAAGCAGTAGTCAAGAAATCCGCGCTTGAAAGCTATAGAGGCGAGTGCTTTCTCGGTATTGATGCCGGCTCCACCACTACGAAGCTGGCCCTCATCGGTGCCGAGGGAGAGCTGCTTTTCTCCTTCTATGCCTCCAATCAGGGCAATCCCATCAAGACTGCCATCACCGCCATTGAGGGTCTGCGAAAGATCATGCCCGAGGGTGCAAGGATCGTGCGCTCCTGTTCAACAGGTTACGGCGAAAGTCTGCTAAAGTCCGCCTTCGCTCTGGACGAGGGGGAGGTGGAGACCATCGCCCACTGCACGGCGGCGGCTTTTTTCGATCCTTCGGTGGACTGTGTTCTGGACATTGGCGGGCAGGACATGAAGTGCATCAAGCTCAAGGGCGGCTCGGTAGACACGGTATTGTTAAACGAGGCCTGTTCCTCCGGCTGTGGGTCCTTCATCGAAAATTTTGCGGGCTCCCTCGGCTATACGGCTGCGACCTTTGCATCGCGTGCCCTGTATGCGCCGAACCCCGTGGATCTCGGTACAAGGTGCACGGTATTCATGAACTCCAACGTCAAGCAGGCGCAAAAGGAGGGCGCGACGGTGGCGGACATCTCCGCGGGCCTTGCCTACTCGGTCATCAAAAACGCCCTGTACAAGGTCATCAAGCTCACCGATCCCAAAGAGCTTGGCAGCCATATCGTGGTGCAGGGCGGTACTTTTTACAATAAAGCGGTTCTGCGCGCCTTCGAGCAGATCGCAGGCGTGGAGGCCACCTGCCCCGATATTGCGGGCATCATGGGCGCCTTCGGCGCGGCACTAATTGCACGTCAGCGTTACCATGGGCAGGCGAGCTCAATGTTGCCTCTCGATGATATCGTCGCGCTCACCTACAACACGACGACGGCCAGGTGCGGGCGCTGCCAGAATAATTGCCTGCTCACGGTAAACAAGTTTCCCGGCGGGCGGCGTCATGTGACCGGCAACCGCTGCGAGCGCGGTCTCGGCGGCGATGCGAATGCAAACCGTGCGCCGAACATGGTGGCGTACAAGCAAAAGCGCATGTTCGACTATCCCCCGCTCGAAAACGCGCCTCGCGGTGTGATCGGCATCCCGCGGGTGCTGAACATATACGAAAACTATCCCTTCTGGGCCACGTTTTTCAAGGAGCTGGGCTTTCAGGTTGTGCTCTCCCCGTTTTCCAGCCGCAGGCTCTATGAGCGCGGCATGGAGACCATCCCCTCCGAGTCCGAGTGCTACCCCGCAAAACTCTCCCACGGGCATATTCAATGGCTTATTGACCACGGAATCAAAACCATTTTCTACCCCTGTGTCTTTTATGAGCATCAGGAGACCCGCAAGGCGCAGAATCACTTTAACTGCCCGATCGTTGTCTCCTATGCCGAAAACGTCAAGAACAATGTGGAGGAGATCGCTGAGGGGGACGAGCATATCATCCGCCCCTTTATCGCCTTTACCAATGAGAAGGTTACCGCCGACAGGCTTGTAAAGACCTGCGCGGAGGAGTGGTGCATCGGGCCCAAGGAGGTGCGCGCGGCGGTACATACGGCGTGGCTTGCACAACGCCAGGCTAAGGCCGACGTGAAGGCCGAAGGCAAACGGATTCTGCGTGAGATGGAGGAAACGGGCGGGCGTGGCATCATCCTCGCCGGGCGGCCCTACCATGTGGATCCGGAGATCAACCACGGCATCCCGGAGTTAATTGCTTCCTATGGGCTGACGGTGCTGACCGAGGACTGTCTGCCCGTGGACTTTGAGCCGGAGCGGCCGCTGCGTGTAAATGACCAGTGGGTCTATCATTCCCGTCTTTACACAGCGGCGGAGTTTGCAGCGCGGCGGGAGGATCTGGAGCTGGTGCAGCTCAACTCCTTCGGCTGCGGCCTGGACGCCGTGACCACGGACCAGGTGGCAGAGATCCTGGAAAACAGTGGCAAGCTCTATACCGTTCTCAAAATCGACGAGGTCAACAACCTGGGCGCGGCCCGCATTCGCATCCGCAGTCTGATCGCCGCGATGAACCTGCGGCGGGAAAAGCACATTCGCCCCCAGACACATGACACGGCTTACAAGCGCACGGTGTATACCAAAGAGATGCAGCGCGAGGGATGGACGATCCTCGCGCCGCAGATGAGCCCCATTCACTTCAATCTCCTGCAGCCGGTCTTCCGCAAGTACGGATACCATCTGGAAATTCTCGCAAACGACAACCGCTCCGCCATCGACACTGGCCTGCGTTTCGTCAACAACGACGCCTGCTTCCCCTCCATCACCGTAGTGGGGCAGGTCATGGACGCGGTGCTGTCCGGCAGATACGACACGAGCCGTCTTGCTGTTATGATGACCCAGACGGGCGGCTGCTGCCGGGCCAGCAACTATGTGGGCTTTATCCGCCGTGCACTGGACAAAGCGGGGCTCGGGCACATTCCGGTCATCTCCCTCAACGCAAATGGCATGGAGCGTAACCCCGGTTTCCGCCTAACGCTGCCGATGCTCCTGGACACGGCGCACGCCATCGTCTACGGCGATCTGTTCCTGCGCTGCCTGTATCGTGTCCGACCCTATGAGCTGGAGCCGGGCTCAGCCAACGTCCTGCATGACAAGTGGGAAAAGCGATGCATCGAACAGCTCACGGAAGGGCATTCCACATATGCTGATGTCTGCCGTGGGATTGTGAAAGATTTTGACGAGCTGCCCATCGATGAGACTTTACTCAAGCCCAGGGTCGGCATTGTGGGTGAGATCCTGGTCAAGTACATGCCTCTTGCCAATAACCACCTTGTTGACCTGCTCGAAAGCGAGGGCGCCGAGGTTGTGGTGCCGGATCTCATGGACTTCATGAACTACTGTGTCTACAGTCACGATTATTTGCACGAGTTTCTGGGTGAGGGTTGGAAGGCTTCGGCCTCGGCCCATATCGGCGTAGACCTCATCCGCGCGGTACGTGCCCCGGCAATCCGTGCCCTGGAGCAGAGCCGCCGCTTTGAGCCGCCTGTGCCCATCGAGAAGGTGGCGCAGATGGCAAAACCCTTCCTGTCCATCGGCAACCAATACGGTGAGGGCTGGTTTCTCACCGGGGAGATGGTGGAGCTTTTAACCGCCGGGACACCGAACATTGTCTGCATTCAGCCCTTTGCGTGCCTGCCGAACCACGTGGTGGGCAAGGGTGTCATCAAGGCTCTGCGCCGTGAATACCCCTGGGCCAACATCGCCGCCGTGGACTATGACCCCGGCGCGAGCGAGGTAAACCAGCTCAACCGCATCAAACTCATGCTCTCAGCGGCAAAGAAGGCACTGAAGGATTCGGCTGTTTCTGTATAAGATAGTTCGCTCCTTATGTGTTTTCCCTCCCTTCTTCCGGATTTGTACCATTCGTGTTCTGAGACAATCCCCCGGCCAGCATACGAAGCCATGAGCAGAGCAGGGGCAACCCAGATTCTCCGGGTGCTCGGTGCTGACCGGCACCTACGGCGGTCTCGTGCCTGGGCTTGGATCTTCCTCTGAACGACAGCCTTGCAGGTTTCCTTATTTTTCTTATTTTTTCTCAGCTCATAAAACTCCTTTCGGCAGAAAAAAAGCGCCGTCCTGTCGTGCCGTGACAAACGGAACCGCAGAACGGTGTTTTTTTCAAATATTTGGTTAACGATAAAAAATTCAAAACTTGAGTCTTGTAAACATCATATGTCTTCGGATGGCAGCCGCGTTTACACTGGATCAGGTAATAGCTGCCCTGGGTCTGAAAAACCTGTTCGATCTGCTCATCATAGGGCGTGTCCTGATTGATATAGTCTCGCGCATAGTCTCCGGTCAGGAAATCCGAAAAGCGCGTTTTTTTCTTTGTGCTTCTATTGAACATGGGTCTTGCCTCCTTGGTTTTGCTGCGTACAGTATAAGGGAGAACAGACGTATACACAAGAACGCACCTTTTTGTAACCTACCCATGACGCATAAAACCTCTTGAACATTTGGGATTATTGCAGTATATTTTCAATATAACAATCATTTTGAAAGTAATGGAGACGTATTGTATATGAGGGCAAAAGAAGATATCCTTCCCGATTGCCCGGTAGCTGTCACGGTTTCTCTGATCGGCAGCAAGTGGAAGCTGCTCATTATGCGAAATCTCCTTGGGCGTCCCTGGCGCTTCAACGAGCTACAAAAAAGTATCGAAGGCATCAGCCAGAAGGCTCTGACGGATGCGCTCCGCTCCATGGAAGCCGACGGTATCGTTCGCCGCACAGCCTATCCGGAAGTTCCGCCCCGCGTAGAATACTCGCTGACAGAACTCGGCGAATCCATGCGCCCCATCATCAAAGCCATGGAAAACTGGGGCAATACCTATAAGGCACAGGCTGTGAAAGGGATAAGACGATGAAAATCAGGAAATCCAGGTCAAGAGCGTGATGACCAAATCCAATCTGCCGGTATCGGACTATTCCGTGAACTCCTTTGTGGGCTGCACCCACGCCTGCCAGTATTGCTACGCCTCTTTTATGAAGCGCTTTACCAATCACCCGGAGTTGGATGACTTGTACCACGCCATCTATTCCAAGGGGGATCGGACGTACTGGAGCGAGCTGGACCAGAAAATGCGCGAATTCACTGCCGGCGCGGAAATGCCCTATCTGCGTGACGACGATCAGCATCGCGCAGCTTTCGGGCAGCCGCCCGTGGTAGTCAATTACTTTTTCCATGAGGAAGTGTAAAAGTCCGCCAAGAAGAAGCTTGGATCGGACGCTGAACAGGCACGTCATCCTACAGGCTCCCGGTCCTCGCCAAAGAAAAGCGAAGGCCGGGAGTCTGCTTTCTCTGGGCAGTATCATGAAGCATACCAAGTATAAAAAGACTGCGTACTTGATTTCAAAAACAGATATGGTACAATAATTATACTTAAAGAAACGCCCGTGGCGAAGGGAGGTGTTTGAAATGCAGCTGGCAGAGCTTGTCGCCTATGCCAGAGAGAAGTATCAGATCGAAGAGCAGCACAAGTGGGCGGATTTTCCCGGCTTCTCCGTGCTCTGCCACCCGCAGACGGGAAAGTGGATCGCGCTGCTCATGCGGCAATGGGACACCGATACCGGCGCGGAGATCGAACGCTGTGACCTGAAATGCGGCGGCAGCAGTCTGCTGCGCCTTTCCCGTCCGTACATTTCCCCACCGATCCGGATGCGCGGAAACAACTGGCTGGATATTGCTTTTAATGAAACTACAGAAAGTGATGTGGTCTTCGGGCTTTTCGATCAGGCGATCACAGAGGGGGCAGGGCGCGGGTACACCATCGTTCTCGGATCTGCGCTTCCGGGCGGCGAAGAACACTATCGGGAAACCGCGCTGCCCTTTGCCGGAAGCTCATACAGGGCGGAAAAGGAAGAACTCCCGGATCGCCTGCGGGAAATGCGGCGGCTGTATGAATACGGAAGAGAATCCCCCACGGCCAAAGCCCGGAACTTCTACCGTCAGGCTGTATTCATGCAGGATTATGAGGACGATCTCCCGTGGACGGGCGATTTTGTCTGCTATTTCCCCACCTACCATGACCTGACCACGAGGCAGCTCCGCGGCTATTTTACCTGGCGCGCCAGGCTGCGCAGGGGCGATGTTCAGCCGATCGCCAGCTCTGCTGCGTATCTTTACATCTATGAACTGCTGAACGGTGCGGGCGCGGCCTCACCGGAAGACAGCCTCCGGAAGCTGAGAGAATTTGAAGATGGCTATCTGGATTCCGGGATCGGAGACAAGCGGATGCGGCCAAACCTGCGGCACTGGATGCTGGAATTTGCCGTACTGAACGACCTTTCACCGGAGCTGGCCCGGCAGGTCGCAGATCCGGAAATGATCGAGCGGGACGCGGCTTTGGTGGTTTTGCGCACACCGGAGAACCATTCCGATGAAGAAGTGTTTTCCGCGCTGTGCTGCCTGGGCGGGAAGAAAATAGAAAGCTCCCCGGTGCTGGCAAGCCATGTGGAAAGGGGCAAAGCCCTGTTCGCGCAAAGCTGGCGAAAGGCGTCTGCCTATGTCTGGCAGGGAAAAGATCTGTTTACCCTCTGCTTTGGTCAACGGAAGACCCGTCAATGGTATCCCCTGTCCAATGCCGTCTATTATGAGCAAACGAGGCAGAAAGACAGAGAGTATTTCCTGAATGACTGCCGCAGCTACCGCTGCCGGAACGGGTTCTGGCAGGTGGAAGCCTACGAAAAGCTTTCCTTTGACAAGGCCAGACTACAGGGCTTTCTGCACGAAACGGACGCTCAGCTGCGCCGCTATCTGAAAACCGGGCGGTATCTGAAAGAAAGCCCCATGGATGCATGGGCCATCCCCTATATCGACGCGGTGATTGAGGAGGACAAAAAGGCCGCGATCGAAGCGGCCAGGCCCAAAATCACCATCGACCTGTCCGGCCTGGAGCAGATCCGGCGTGACGCGGCCACGACCCGGGAGAGCCTGCTGACGGAGGACGAGATTGAGGAAATCGCAGAAACAGCCCCGCGCACCTATGAGAGCAAAACAAGCGATTTCCCGCTGGAGCCTATACAGGTTCAGATCCTCCGCGCCCTGCTGGAGGAGCGGGACGCGGCGGAAATCCTCAAGGCTCATCACCTGATGCCGAGCATGACCGCGGACGCCATCAACGAGGCACTCTTTGACGAGATCGGCGACACCGTGCTTCTCTGTGAGGAAGATCAGCTTCTGCTGGTGGATGACTATATCGAAGAACTGGAGCAAATCCTTGGAGGAACAAGCAATGGATGAACATAAGAAAGTGCCGAAGCGCATCGCGCAGACGGTGCTGAATTCTTTGAAGGGCGGCGTTGTGCCGCGCATCGGCCTGCCGTATATCACGGTGGGTCGGAAAAACGAGATCGAAGCTCTGCTGCATGATGTGGACATCATCACGGATGGCGGCGCGTCCTTCCGCTTCATCGTGGGGCGCTACGGCAGCGGCAAGAGCTTCCTGCTGCAGACCATCCGCAATTACGTGATGGACCGGGGCTTTATCGTGGCGGACGCGGATCTCTCACCCGAACGGCGTTTGCAGGGGACAAAGGGACAGGGGCTTGCCACCTACCGGGAGCTGATCTCCAACCTCTCCACCAGGACAAAGCCGGAGGGCGGCGCCCTGACGCTGATCCTGGATCGCTGGATCAGCGCGGTACAGAGCGAGGCCATGCAGGAGACCGGGCTTAGCCCCGACGATCCCGCCCTGGCTTCCGCCACGGATAAGAAGATCTATGCGGTGACGGCCTCCGTCAGTGAACTGGTGCACGGCTTTGAGTTTGCCAAACTCCTGTCTGCCTATTACCGCGCCTATGTGAATGGAGACGACGAAACCAAGGCCAAGGTTGTGCGCTGGTTCCGGGGTGAATACGCTCTCAAGAGCGAGGCGAAGGAGGCCCTGGGCGTCAACATCATCATCAGCGACGACGACTGGTACGACTATCTCAAGCTCTTTGCCGCCTTCTTCCGTCTGGCGGGCTACACGGGCATGTTCATCATGATCGACGAGCTGGTGAACATCTACAAGATCCCCAATTCGATCACCCGCCAGTATAACTACGAGAAAATGCTGACCATGTACAACGACACCCTGCAGGGCAAGGCAAAGTATCTCGGTATCCTTATGGGTGCCACGCCCCAGGCCCTGGAGGACAAGCGGCGGGGGATCTACAGCTACGAGGCGCTGCGTTCAAGGCTTGCGGAGGGGCGCTTTTCCAAGCCGGGCTCGCGGGATCTGCTGGCGCCCGTGATCCGTCTCGAACCGCTGACGGCAGAGGAGATGCTGGTGCTGTGCGAAAAGCTCGCCGGGATGCACGCAGGGCTCTACGGCTATTCCCGCAGCGTCACCACAGAGGATCTGGCCGGCTTTATCAAGATCGAATACGGGCGTATCGGCGCGGATCAGAATATCACGCCGCGCGAGGTGATCCGGGACTTCATCGAGCTGCTGGATCTGCTGTACCAGAATCCGAAGATGCGCATTACCGAGCTGCTTTCCTCCGAGGAATTCAGCTACGCCAGATCCGAAGCCGTTTCGGATGAGGCGGACGCGGGCTTTGTGGAGTTTACGATATGAACGTATTTGAGCGCTACGCCCCTTTTATTCAGGACTATATCTATCGTTCCGGCTGGCAGAGCCTGCGGGCGGTACAGAACGCCGCGGGAGACGCCATCTTCAGCACGGACGAGAATGTGCTGCTGACGGCCTCCACGGCCTCCGGCAAAACGGAAGCGGCCTTCTTCCCGATCCTGACGCTGCTGGACGAAAACCCGTCCCGGACAGTAGGCGTCCTCTATATTGCGCCCCTCAAGGCACTGATCAATGACCAGTTCGGGCGTTTGAACGAGCTGTGTGAAGAAGAAGGCATTCCCGTGACCCGCTGGCACGGGGACGCGACCCAGTCCCGGAAACGGAAGCTGCTGAAAAAACCCTCCGGCATTTTGCAGATCACGCCGGAGTCCTTGGAATCTCTCATGATCAACAAGCACATGGAAATTCCATCCCTGTTCGGAGACCTGCGCTTTATTGTCATCGATGAGATACACTCCTTACTGCGTGCAGATCGGGGCTTACAGACCTTCTGCCTGATCGAGCGGCTTTGTAAATTGGCGGGCTGCGACCCTCGCCGCATCGGGCTTTCCGCCACCATCGGAAACCCGGAGCTGGCGGGACAGTTCCTTGCTGCAGGCAGCGGCAGGAGCACCGTCATCCCGAAATTCGACGGCGGAAAAGAGGTCTGGCGGCTGAGCATGGAGCACTTTTACAACTCCGCGCCTCAGGCGGACGAAGGGAAACTCGTCCCGGCGGAAACCCCGCCTGTGGAGGAGCCCACCGACACGGCACCGAAGGCCGCCGATCCGGGCATCGGCTATATCTTTGAGCACACCCGGGGCAAAAAGTGCCTGGTGTTCACCAATTCCCGGGAGGAATGCGAGGCTGTCTGCCAGCAGCTGCGGCAGTACTGCGAAGTCAAGCACGAGCCCGACCGCTTCCTCATCCACCACGGCAATCTCTCCGCCTCCTACCGGGAGAGCGCCGAGGAGGAGATGAAGGACGACGACTCCCTGATGTCTGTCTGCGCCACGGCGACCCTGGAGCTGGGCATCGACGTGGGGCGACTGGAGCGGGCCTTTCAGATCGACGCGCCGTTTACCGTCTCCGGTTTTCTCCAGCGTATGGGCCGCACCGGGCGGCGGGGCGATCCCTCGGAGATGTGGTTTGTGATGCGGGAGGATCACCAGGAGGCCCGGGCCATGCTGCCCGACAGCATTCCCTGGTACCTCATCCAGGGTATTGCCCTGGTGCAGCTCTATATTGAGGAGCGCTTTGTGGAGCCGCCGCGTCTGGATCGTCTGCCCTACAGTCTTCTCTATCACCAGACCATGAGCACCCTGGCCTCCCACGGGGAGATGACGGCGGGCGAGCTTGCCTCCCGCGTGCTCGGCTTAAGCTGCTTCCACCGGATCACGCAGGAGGATTACCGTCTGCTGCTGCGGCATCTGCTGGAGATCGATCACATCAATCGCACGGAGAACGGTGGACTGATCGTGGGGCTCGCGGGCGAGCGGATCGTGAACAACTACAAGTTCTACGCGGTGTTTCAGGAGAACGTGGAATACACCGTCCGTTCCGGCTCGGAGCAGCTGGGCACCATCGTCAAGCCGCCACCTGTGGGCGACAAAATCGCCATCGCGGGGCGCGTCTGGGTAGTGGAAGAGGTGGACCACAAGCGCCGCGAGCTCTTCTGCACCCTGGTCAAGGGCAATATCCCCGCGTACTTCGGCGATGTGGCAGGCGATATCCACACCCGTATTTTAGAGAGGATGTACCGGGTGCTCAGCGAGGAGAAGCAATACCCCTTTCTGATGTCGCACGCCGTCTGCCGCCTGGCGGACGCCCGGGAGACCTTCCGGAAATCGCGCATGGCGGACAGGCCTCTTGTTCATCTCGGCGGCAAGATGTGGGCGCTGTTCCCCTGGTTGGGGAGCTATGCCTTTCTCGCCCTGGAGCGGCTTTTGAAGCTGCGCTGCGGCGCGCGGCTGGGTCTGAAGGGCCTGCAGTCCTCCCGCCCGTATTACATGCAGTTTACCATGCAGGTGAGTGAGGCGGAGTTTTACGAGATTGTCTGTGAGGAAGCGGCAAAGGACTTTGACGCGCTGGAGCTGGTGTACCCCAAAGAGGTGCCGGTCTTTGAGAAGTACGACGAATATGTGCCGGAGGAGCTGGTGCGCAAGGGCTTTGCCTGCGGCGTACTGGATGTGGAAGGCCTGAGACAGCGAGTAAAAAGCTGGAGCAAATTCGGAGGGGAACAACATGAAGCGTGAGTATATGAGCTACGAGGAATATTTGCTCAATGTGAAAAAGGGCATCGTGACCAAGGATGGTAACTGCCCCGTCACCCCGCTGTTGGTCATGCTGCAGGGGCGGTGGAAATCCCAGCTGATGTACGAAATGTGCATCTATGACACCGTGCGCTTCGGCCAGCTTAAGAAGGATCTCCCCTGCATCACCAACACCATGCTGACCAAGGCCCTGCGGGAGTTGGAGGAGGACGGCCTCATCAGTCGGGAGCAGTTCAACGAGATTCCGCCCCACGTAGAGTATTCGTTGACCGAGATGGGCCGCGATCTGCTGCCCGTGTTCTACGCCATCATGAACTGGGGATTTCAGCATGAAAAGGAACTCTACGGGGAGACAGAAGCCGAGTAACGTGAGGCGCGTTGCATGACATCTGGAATTTCTGGCACGGCTGCAAAAAATGCAGCGAGGGCTGCCGGAACTGCTACATGTACTATAATGACGCGAAACGCGGCAAAAACAGCGCGGATATTTACCGCACAAAGGCAGGCTTCCGCTATCCGCTCAGTAAGGACCGCAGCGGACAGTACAAAGTCAAAAGTGGAGAAATGCTCCGTGTCTGCATGAACAGCGATTTCTTCCTTGAAGAAGCCGACCCCTGGCGGGATGAGGGTGATTGTTGAGCGCTTACATTTCATCTATGAGCTGCTGGCCGAGATGAGACTGCCATAGCCGATTTCTTCGATGGCAGCCTCCGCGCGCACAATACTGACACAACCATGAGCCGGTACCGTTTTAACGCGGTACCGGCTCTCTTTTTTCTGCGGAAAAGATATTCAACAAATCTGTGCTACATTATTTTGTGAATTTAAACTATTTACTTTCGTCGGTTTGTGTGCTATGGTTTACGTAAATCGTATTTCATATCTGCCTGTAAACAAGGAGGTCATGTACATGGCACGCCGTAAGATAGAAACACCGACAGTGCCGGGGAGCATCGTAGTCGATCTGAACAGTGGAAAGGCACTGGAAAAGGCACTTCCTGCCGTGATTTGCAGCCGTATCAAAACGTACCGCGAGAGACTGGGGATGGAGCAGAAAGCCCTGGCCGCACAGATCGGCGTGACCTTCAACGCCGTCAGCAATTGGGAATGCGGCCGGTCCCGGCCTGATCTGAATCTCATCCCGGCCATCTGTGAGGCTTTGCATATTACGCTCTACGATCTCTATGGGATGACGGCGCCTGAGGATTCTCTCACATTACGCGAGCAGACGCTTGTGGACGGGTATCGCAGGCTCAGTCCGGGACATCAATATGCTATTGACAAGGCTGTTGAAACCCTGCAGTTTGTCCAATCTGCTGCCGCTCAGCCGGAAATGAAGAAGCTGCTGTTCTTCTCACGCTCTCTTGCCGCCGGCGCCGCAGATCCGACCGAGTTTGAGCAGGACGCCGAGCCGTACTACCTCTATGCCTCCCCGGAGGTCAGGCGCTCGGACTATGTCTTCAACGTAAACGGCGACAGCATGGAGCCGGACTATCACACCTGCGACATGGTGCTGGTGGAAAAGCTCTCCGGCGGCAGTGCCCTGCACTATGGGGAAATCGGCGCTTTCATCGTCGGGAACGAAACCTATATCAAGCGCTACGAGAAAGATGGGCTGCACTCGCTGAATAAGAAGTATGATGTGCTGCGTTTTGGCGAGGATCAGTCTGTGTATCTGATCGGGCGCGTGGTCGGCATCGTCTCGCAGAAGGATATCCCGTCAAAGGAAGATGTGGAGGCGTATCTGACGCTGCGCAACTTTGCGCGGGTATGAGGCACGGAAGGAGGCTGGAATGGATCGCACCTGTATCTGCATCGATCTCAAGTCCTACTATGCCTCTGTCGAATGTGTGGCGCGCGGTCTCGATCCGCTCAGGGCACGGCTGCTGGTGGCCGATGAGACCCGTTCCGATCAGACGATCTGTCTTGCGGTCTCCCCTGCCCTCAAGGCGCTCGGTGTGCCGTCCCGCCCCCGGCTCTTTGAGGCAAAGCAGGCTATCCGCCTGTATGATGCCAGGCACCGCACCAGGACCCAGTTTTATATTGCCCCGCCGCGCATGTCGGAGTATGAGCGGATCTCCGCGCTCATTTTCTCCATTTATCTGCACTATGTCGCACCAGAGGATATCCACGTCTACAGCATTGACGAGGCGTTCATCGACTGTACACGCTATCTATACCGTTTTGAGAAAGAGGCCGAAAAGCAGCGCGTCAGCCCCGCCCATGTCATGGCGCGCACCATGATCCGGGAGGTGCTGGATCGCACCGGTATCACAGCCACTGTCGGCATCGGCACGAACTTGTACCTTGCCAAGGTCGCCATGGACATTGTGGCGAAAAAGTCGCCCGCCGACAAGGATGGCGTCCGCATTGCAGAACTCAATGAGCAGACCTATTGTGAACTGCTCTGGAAGCACACCCCGCTGACGGATTTCTGGGGGCTCGGACCCGGAAAGGCAAAACGACTGATGGACGCGCATCTCACCTGCATGGGTGACATTGCCCTCCGCTCCATGAAGGACGAGGAATATTTCTACCGCACCTTTGGCATTGACGGCGAGATCCTCATTGACCACGCCTGGGGCATTGAACCGGTCACGATGGAGGATATCAAGTCCTATAAAACCAACGCCAACAGCCTTTCCAACGGGCAGGTACTCCCCCGTCCCTATCGCTATGAGGAGGCCCGCATCGTATTTCAGGAGATGCTGGAGCTTCTGTGCGCGGATCTTTTTTCAAAGAATCTGACAACACCTGCCCTTACCTGGTGGGTCTCGTATGACTACAAGAGTCTGGAAGCGCACCCTCTGTACAGCGGGCCTGTCAAGCCGGACTTTTACGGTCGGCTGCACCCCTGTCACAGCAATGGCGCCGTCAGGCTTCGTACGCGTACAAATGCGCTGAGCGTGATCGCTCCGGCTGTTTTGGATTCCTTTGATAAAAAAACGGATCACGCGCTGCTATTTCGGCGGCTCGGGATCTGCGCCGAGGATGTCCGGCTTGACAACAGCGCCTGTCAGTTGGATCTGTTTTCGGATTATGATGCCCTTCAGAAGGAGCGAAAGCTGGAAGGCGCCATGCTCGAAGTCCGGAAGAAATACGGCGCAAACTCCCTGTTGAAGGGCTTAAACTATCGGGAAGGTGCCACCGCCATTGAGCGAAACACCCAGATCGGCGGGCACCGTGCGTAGAATAGTTTGTTATGGATATATTAGAAAATGAATACCGCTCCGCTCTTTCCCACGGGCGGCCCAAGCACGGCCGCTGTGACGATTTTTCTCTGAAGCATCCGAAGATGCAGCTGAGCCAGCGGGCCAAGATCTTCTCCCCCTTTGCCGCACTGAAAGGCTTTGAGGAGGCCATCGACGAGAAGGTCCAACGCTATGTGGAGAAACGGGAGCTCAACGACGAGGAGCAGGAGGCGCTGGAAACGGCGCTTGCCAAACTCCACGAGCTGACCAGGAACCTCCGCATGGCAAAAGAAAACCGCGTCACCGCAGCGGTAATCTTTTTCGTCCCCTGTGCCGATGAAAACCATGAGGCTTACGGCCGCGGGGGAAGCTATGAGTGCTATACCGGCACCGTGTGGAAAGTCGATCCGGTCCTCACGAAATCCCTTTTGATCGGGGACAGGACGATCGAGTTTTCCGAGCTTGCCGAGATCGTAATACAGGAGGATTCCTGATATGTGCTGCCGTTATTATATGGAAATGTCCCCCAAGCTGCGCCCGATCGTGGAGGCGGCGCAGCGCTCCAGACTGTACAAGGCCAGCATCGAGAAAGTGGCAAAGCCCCTCATTACGGAGGGTGAGGTGTTCCCGGATTCTATGGTGCCGGTCATTGCCACCAGCAAATCCGGAGAGAAGAGCGTTTTCCCGATGGTCTGGGGTTTTCATGTTCCCGGCATCAGCCGTACCATTGCCAACGCCCGCGTGGAGACTGCCGCGGAAAAGGCCAGCTTCCGTGATGCCTGGGCCGCTCACCGCTGCGTGATCCCGGCCTCCTGGTACTACGAGTGGGAGCATACGCTTACGCCGTCTGGCAAGTCCAAAGCCGGGGACAAATACGCCATCATGCCCAAAGGCGGCGAGCTCACCTGGCTGTGCGGGCTTTACCGCTTGGAGGACAACTTTCCTCATTTTGTCATACTGACGCGGGAGCCGGGCGAATCCATCGCCTTTATCCATAACCGGATGCCGTTTATTCTGCCAGAATCGAAGGTGGCCTCCTGGATAGACCCGGAACGGA
>Ga0310691_10000686_pt1 | contig 59119 bp, 62 predicted proteins | sample 176DNAGHGlowgp2_FD_203887 | JGI IMG/M metagenome (GOLD analysis project Ga0310691, IMG submission 203887) | Sheep rumen microbial communities from Palmerston North, Manawatu-Wanganui, New Zealand - 1766 DNA GHGlow gp2 (v2) (version 2) | ecosystem: Host-associated > Mammals > Digestive system >... | reverse complement strand
GTCCCAACAAGTTGCACCATCATCGTAAAGTAAAACCTCACTTAATGCATCCATTTGCTCCTCGCTGGGTTTCCAATGAATAAAATGGCTATTTAACCACGTCCTCATATCAGCGGCGGTTTGCGCATCAAAGAAATTCTCTGTATAACCAAAACTGATGAGTTCGTGGATATATTTAAGGGCATTGTTATCCTCTTCACTCCACTCTACTGGCTTCTGCTCTTTTGCCAACATTTCATCCACCTTATCAGATACTTCTTTCATCACCTCCGGGTCACAGTTCTCCACACATTTATCAAAGAGTGCGTTACGTTTGGTATAATGAGGCTCTTTCTGCTTTTCTTCCATTGCAGGATTTCCTCGAAAATGCATTCGTTCACCATCATAGTAGTATAGTCCCGGATAACCAAGTATAACATCTTTCACAAAAGGCAGCTCTTTCTGCTTTTTAAGCCAATCTATTGCTGACTTAAAATGGTCTTTAAACTGCTCGTCTGCTTTACGCAAGCCATCATAGAGGTATTCCAAAATCCATTTTCTATGCATCTCATCCTCGCTCTCTGCGAGTTCAGGGAAAGCATGTTCCACCGCTAACTTTGCGTCTCCTTTTAAGTTTGGATATATCGCTCTAATATCCTCTAATGCCTCGTCGTATGCTCGGGCCTTTTCTTCTATGTTCATATGCTATAAATTTAGTCCCGCCGAAAACTCCGGAACCCACATGGCCCGGTTGAGATACGCCCGATATTCTTCCGCGTTTGAACATCCGGCTTTCTCCCAGTCGTATTGTTCGTCTGTGACGACTTCTTTCTTTACGAGAATATTCTCGTCTCCAATGGTACGATACCATACCTTGACGACATACCCGTTCATCAGATCACGGGCGATGAATCCGACCTTGCCGAAATCCAGCTGCTTTGAATCTTTTAGGGCAAAGCGGATGGTCTGTTCTAATTTCTCTTCGAATGTCATAGTGTTTTCATTTAAACCCCCGGATGGATTTTTTGGCATTTGTTTACCGGGGGTTGTTGATGGTTACTTCTTCTCCTTCAACTCCACGTCGCGGGCGATGTTGATGCACTTGCCGAAGTACCACGTACCAGCGATGGCAACGAGGTATCCGACGATGCCGATGACCGCCTTCCACCAGCAGGGGTAGTAGTCGATCGCGTCGGCAAGGAACAGGCCGAACACAACGGTGATCAGTCCGAAGTACACCGCCCACACCAGGAAGATGATGAGGTTGTACTTTTTGTTAATCTTGTCCATAGCAACAAAATTTAAAGGTTAAACAATAAAGGAATAAAGGGTTTATGAATTGATTATCTTTTCCACTTTCGCCTCCGGATACCTTACCAGCATATCCGTGTAGTAGTCCTGCGCCTTCGCTTCATCCGTGAAGGTCTTCGCTATCACTCCGCCGAGTGAGCCGCGGATGTATTCCACTGTAATGGTTATCTCTTTCATAGTTTCGTGTACTTGAGTGTGTCGAAATCGCAGTACCGGAATATCATCAGCCGGAGTTCCTTGCCCATCTTTCTGGCATTATCGAGCATTTGTTCGCGTGTTAATCCCAGCCTCTCCCAGTACGGCAGGGCGCGGTCAATGAGCACATCAGTAAAGATGGTCAGTGCCGACATAACGGCACACTCCCCGTAGCAGGGGATGTCATCTGGGAGCACGAGTTTCCGCTCGAGGATGGCGTCCTCAAGCTCTGACAGGATCGGAGTCACCTTGTCTCCAAAGGTCGGCTCGTTGATGATTTCTCGTAGTGTCTTTTCCATAATCGTATAACTTTTTGTGGCTGGAGGGAGATTCGAACCCCCATTTCCGGCGTAGTTAAGCACTAAACAAATATATCCACCCGGCGATTCTTCCGTTGAACTATCCAGCCAAGTGCCGGTCTTTCCCGGCTGTCAAATTATGAATATTATTATGTGTGCGGCGCATCCATGCGGCGTTGGTGGAGAGGGGCGGAGTCGGACCGCCTAATGTGACCAGGGAAAAACAATGAAACCCTCGCATCCTATCCGATTAAATGCCTATCCTCTCCGTGCGGGGAGCCGGCGGAAACTCCCCTCTGCCCGACCGCCTGCTTGCTAATGGGCAGCTGCTTTACCGCCGTGGAAGTCCCTTTGCTAACACGAAATAAACATTTGAAGATTCATCCGGGACTTATCTTTTCGGCTTGATCCAAAAGTCGATTCGGAATGCACGGCCTTTGTCGTCCTGAACCTCGCGGATCGATCCGTGGTATAGTTCGAGGATCTTGTATCCGAGACGCTGGGCGAGTTTCTTCCGCGTGACCGACTGGAGGTTCTGAATCGAGAGCAGCTCCTCCGGCGTGTAGACCACATAGGAGTAGACGATCCTGGACTCTGGGTCTCGCTCCAGCTTCGACTGCTTGAAGGCTTCCGCGGCCTCCTTCTCGAGCCTCGTCCGTTCGCTTGTGACGTAGGCGATACGCTTTCCGATTTCCTTCTCCCTCGCGTCGAGGTTTGACCGCTTGAACTCAATGGCCTTGGCGGAGCGTTTCAGATTGTGCGCAATCCCAGCGAGGATTGCGATGGCGGCGGCGGTGAGCATCACCAGCGCGACCGACCAGATGATGATGGCTGTTTGTGACATGGCTTTGGTGGTTAAAATAAACAATCGCTGTCCTCACGGAAAAGCTGGGTGAAGATTGCCTCGAGCACGTTCACCACGATGCTGTTCCCGTACATCTTGTACTGCTGGCTTTCGGAGATCGTCTTCTTCCTGATGTCCGCCATCTCCATCCCGTCCGGGGCGACGAAGTCATTCCCGTCCCAAACGAGCGGATAGTTCTGGATCTTGCTGATGTCCAGGTCTGACACCCCCATCAGCCTCCCGCATTCGCGCGGGGTTAGTTTTCTGATTCTATACCTTTTCATATCGTCTTGAGTTAATACTGATGCCTCATGGTTTCCGGCGCATAGCGCGACGCTGACGCCTTGGATCGGAGCGCTGAAGAAAGCATACGACTTGTTCGCCGTCGCCCCCCCCACAGCGGCCAGAAGCGGCCCTTATACATAATTCCTTCCATCTTCATCGTCATAGATTACGCAGACGCCCGCATCGTTGACCTCTGCCTTGAGTGCCCGTGATATCCCGTCCAGCGCTCCCCGGAAGAATGATTCCGTCGTTGAGAGATATACCCCCCCCCCTACGGGGATGAACTTACCCTTGAACCAGCACCCGGCTTCCGTCGTTGTTTTCTTTTTCATATACTTCCATTACCAGCACCCACATATTTTCATACCCCCCCCCGACTGACGCGTGGATGCAGTTAACATAGTCGTGGAGATTCCGCTTTACGACATTGCCCATCTCGTCCCTGTTCCTGGACAGGCCGTATACTTCAGTCGGTTTCATATATTTCTATTAACAGCAAGTCCTTTGTGACGAGTGTGGTGACCGTGCCGATCACCCCGCCCCTGTCAACCTTCTGGATTTTCCCTCCGGAGAATTTCGCGCCCATGTCTCCGTGGAGATGCCTTCTCCGCCTCTCCTCCTCGCTCCTCTCTCTTGTCATTATGTATGTCGTCTTCAACTTCGAGCACATAATTGTTAAACTCCCAGTGCGATGTCGTTATCGTCGGGGCGATATCCGTATCAAACGCCCCCCCCCTAAAGTAGCCGTGCGGATAACGGAAAATCATCGTCTTCATAAACAAGGATCATTGGTTCTCTCATACCCCCCCCCCCATCGTAGTCAGTGCCGGTGCGAGTCCTTCTTTGAACCAGACGTTACCCGCATAGCCGGTGCCCCTCGTCGGGCCGAAGATGTTCCCGTAGCGCACGGGTCTATTCGCTGTCGATTCCTTCATAGTAGTAAATCTCCGTTTGTCCCGCGGTCAGAGTCGGGCAGATTGCGCCCCCCCCCTTGTACCCTTCCACGCCTTGTGGATGATGTGAGGTAGCTCCCGTCGAAAACATCTCCCGGGCGGACTTCGACGAATCCGGTCTCCGTGGCCTGCGGTATCCGTAAAATGTCATTCATAGACCAGCAATACATTGTCCAACTCGTCCGTCGTTAGCGGCCTCGCCAGCTCCGCCGGCTCTCCGGAGGCTATGTTCCTCGCGGACACCTCGTGCCCCTTCCCCTTCATTGGGATCATCCATAGTTCCATCGCGTGAGTACGTTTCGGTGATCAGTGTCTGAAAATGTCCGGAACATTGTGACGGAGCAATGCCACACCTATGGTAGACGATATGCGCATAGCTTGTCGCCATCCCGTTCACCTTCAGATAGGATTTCGATGTCGTGCTCTGGCTCAACGTGCCAACCATCACCACTGTCGCTTCCATTGTCAATCTCCATTATGCAGGTCATCTGCGTGTCCCACCCTCCGTTCTCCATCCGTCCGAGGTAGTTCTCCCAGGAAAGCCGTCCCATCCGTCCGTAGATGGTCTTGCAGAGTCCCCGCCTGTCCGTATTTATCGGTGTCTTCATAAATCTCCATAACGGCCGTTCCGCTCGTCCCGAACGTGTCTCCGAGCAGGGTGGCGCAGCCGAACTTGTAGTAGCCGGAAAGGACGGTCTTCGCCGCCCCCCCCTGGGTGTTAAGCGGAATCGTCTTCATTTACCATTATGCATCCGAACCCGTATCCGTGCGTCCCGGCCATGATGCTCGGAGCGATTCCAGCAGCCGACATCACCCTTCCGCCTATCTGCGAGTTCCTGCTGTACGTCCCGAGTATCAGGACTCCATTCGAGCACCCCCGTGCAAGGGTAGTGTCCGCCCCCCCCCGTGAGTGTTGTCAGCGATGCGTTCTTGAAGTAGCTCGCCTTAATCCCGTAGCAAAGTCCGTCCGGCGTCGTGTTGATCGGTATCGTCTTCATCTATCTCCAAAAGGAAGTGGTTGTTGTCTCCGAAGGTCCGTGTCGTTATTGCGAATGAAATTCCGTCCGCGAGCACCTGGTTGTTGTACCCGTCAAGCAGCCATTGCCCCCCCCGAGATGCATCCAGACCGCCTTCGCGATCACCGCATCGAGCCTTCGGTTCCCCGTGCTATTCATTCTCCAGCATCTTCAGCTTGTCGTCCGGCAGTTGCTGTACGAACTTGTCCACCCTCTCCTGCGCGAGGTAGTATTTCTCCGCGACCTTCTCTTCCAGCATATCCTTCAGCCGTAGCCTGAGTTCCACGGGCTGGGGGAAGGAGAACCAGGCGTCTCCGAGGACGGAGACAACGAAGATTCGCTCGCGGTTCTGCGGTATTCCGTAGTCCTTCGCGTTGAGCACCTGGGCGAAGTTTGTGTAGCCGTATGACGTGAGTTCGTCGCACCACTTGATGAACAGGTCGCGGAACTTCCCGGAAACGAGGGCCTTCACGTTTTCCATAATGAGATATTTCGGTTTTTTCACAAGGATGGCATTCCTTGTATACCAAAGGATGCTCGACCTTGTCCCGCTCCCCTCTTCGCCGCCAGCCTGCTTGCCGGCATTTGAAAAATCCGTACACGGAGTCGAGTAAAATAGCAGGTCGAAGTCTCGCACCTTGCCCCAGTCTATCTTCGTCATATCGCCGAGGTTGCGGTCTGCAATCTCCGGGAAGACGGCATTGTGTGCGGCTATGGCGTACTTGTCGATTTCTGACCAGGCCACGCATTCGTATGGGATTCCAAGATTCCGGATGGCCATTAACTGGCTGTCGTAGCCGGAACACAGGGTGACAACTTTCAGCGGATTGTCTTCGGTGTATTTCCAGTCCATCATTTCTTCTTTCTAAAAATTTCAAAAACCCCCGTCTTGCCGAAGACTTTCTGGCAGATCGGGTTGTCGTCGCATATGTGCTTGAGCGAGCAGTATCGGCAGGGATAGAACCCGCAGTCGGTGCGGAGCACGTGACGGACTCCGTCGATGATGATCTCATTCCGTGGCATAGGCGAGATAGTAGAGTTTCGTTTTGCCGTAGCACCCGATGAGTTCCTTCATTATCCCGCGGAACGAGCCGAGGTGCGATTCGATGTAGGATTGCAGCGCCTCTGGGCAGCAGACCTGTACGCCTGCGTCTCTTACGAGGATGTTGATGCCGTCGTCAAGTGCGGACATCGTAACCTGCCGTGATGCCCCGGAAGCGCCGAGTGCATCGTAGAGTTTCCTCCATACTGAAAGGACTTCCGGCCTGAATCTCGGCTTGTCCTTCCCTTTCGGCTTCCACAGCTCAAAGGCGGACTGCCGCTCGGACGCGTCCATCTTCGCCCAGTGCCTGCCGCCGGTGTTGTTGTAGTTCCGGAACTTCCGGAACTCCTCCACCGGGTTGGAGATATTCTTGAAAAAGAATTCAGAAATAAAAAATTCTTCTTGTTGTTCTTCCCATCCCCCGCCTGAAAAGGAAGGGGGATTATAGGGGGAAGAAAAAGAACAATCTTCTTTCTTTCTTCTATTACCAATAGTAGAGTTAAGAGATAATGTATATGGGGTCTCCGGGTTGGACGCTCGCTGGTCGTTTTCTTGGACGCTCCTTGGTCGTTTCGCTTGGTAATAATCGAATTTACAAATAGTTATGAGTGTCCCTCGCTTGGTCGTTTCCTTGGTAGTTTCTCCGGTTTTCTCCAGATTTGCCATTGCCGTGCGGACTTCCCGGTCCGTGAGTCCGGTCAGTTCGCAGAGCCTCGCGCGGCTCGTCAGGATCTGCCCCCTCTTGACCTCCGTGTCCATGTACCAGCCGTCTTCCGTGTTGGCGGTGAGCAGGAGGTGGACGAAGAGGCTCACCATGTGGGGGTCGGTGTGCCACCCCCAGTGGAGGAACTTCTCATAGATCTTTATCCATCTCTCCTTCATTTGCCTAAAAGTTTGATAATACCCTCTCGAATTGTTCGGGCGTAACCGAATCGCCGAGGATTCCGTAGATGACGTCCTTCATCCGCTCGTATAGATCCGCGAACTCGTTCTCTTCCATCCGGTCGAAAGACCAGCTCTTCGGGGTCTCCACGAACTGGCAGAGCCTCGGGTTGAAGTAGACGTCGTAGAACCCCGCGGTGACGGTGAGGTACGCCCTGAATCCCTCCCTCGATCTCCAGGATGCCTGCTTCGCTTCGCCAAGAAGCGCCCACGCGGCATTGACGAGCGCGTGGGCTTTCTTGAGGAATCGGTAGTTCCGCATCAGCTTCACGTCGCACTCGTATGTCTCTCCGACGCGGAGGCGTTTCTTCTCGTCGTAGGATGCGTCGTCGATGGGGACGAGGCCGGATGCGGTGTTGATGCAGTTCAGTTTCATGGTTACTGCGGCAGGTCGTCATAGAGTCCCACGAACTGCTGGGCGTACTCCTGCCCGGCCTGCTGTGCGTACTGCGGCATCTGCGGTGCAGAGGGTGCTGGAGGGACGGGAGGCGTCGGAGGCGTTGGAGGGACGGGTGCCCCGTACCCCTGCGGAGCGGGAGCGAACCCGCCCTGGCGGAACTGCGGCGGGGCCGTCTGCGTCTGCTGGAACGCCTGTGGAGCGGCCTGCTGCTGGGGTCTCGCGCCGACGAGCTGGACGCTCTGCGCCTTGATCTTCACGGCGGTGCGCTCCTGCCCGTCCTGCCCGGTGTAGCGGTCTGTGCGGATCGTTCCCTGCACGTATACGCACTGACCCTTGACGAGGTACGGATAGACGCCCGCAGCGCCCCAGAGTTCGACATTGTGGAATTCGGTGACTTCGGCGGTCGTGCCGTCCGCCTTGCGATACCTTTCGCTCGTGGCGAGACCGAACTTCGCCACCTGGCTCTGACCAACCTGCCGCACTTCTGCGTCGCGGGTGAGGTTGCCGACGAGGATAACTAAATTGACTGACATGGTCTTTATTTTTGACTGAAGGTTAATGATGCTTTGACTGTCGTTGTCTTGCCGTACTTGTCTGCGAGCTGCGGGTAGTCCTTGCGGAGACGCGCTGCGTCAATGGAGGTGCGCTCGTATGCGGCCTTCACCTTGAATTCGCCGGAATCGGTGGAGAGTGTGTCGAGGTTGTTCTCCTCCATGTACGCCAGCACCCTCGCCTCGTAAGCCTTGATGATGGCCTCGGTCTGCTTGATGATGTCCTTCGCCTCTGCGATCCGCTGCATCCCGACCGTGTACTCCATGAGTTCGTCTGCGGTGAGCGTCTCGAGGGCGGAGCGCTCGGCCAGCGAATCGAAGAACGGCTCTCCGGTCTTCTCCGCGGACAGCAGGGCGGCGACCTCCTCGTCGGACACCGGCTCCACGGGGATGAGTCCGAGGATCTTGCGGGTCTTCTTGTCGATGTGCAGGCAATAGCAGTTGCGCACCCGGATGCCTGGGTTCTGCAACTCGAAGAGGGATTTATAGATCCCGAGCTGCCATTCGAGGGGGCGCTTGTGGTACTTCGCCGTGGTCTTGACGTCCGCGAGGTCTACGGTGTTCTCGTCCACGTAATAGACCTTGTCTATGGACGATGCGACGGTCTCGTTGTCGGACACCAGATACTCGCTGGCGAGATGGCGGAGTCCGAGGCGCTTGTAGTCGTCGATCAGTTCGGACACCAGCATCGTCTCTCCGTTGTCATATGCCTCGAGTTCGCGGTGGATGGCCGTGCCCTCCTCCGCGGCCTTGGCGAGCACCGCTTCTGGGATGCCCGCGTAGTTGGCGGAGAGGCCGTGCTTGCGCATCACGGAGGTTACGCCCGGAAGGATGGTCTCGTCATCGAGGAGGTAGTTGTGGCTGATGGGGTCGAAGAAGACCCTTGTATTCTTAACGAGTTCCATTTCCGACCTCCTTTGCCCTCTTGGTGAATGCCGTCACGAACTGCTTGTTCTTGCCGTAGTAATCGCCGTAAGTCTGCCACGCCTTGTTCAGCTGCTCGGTTGACGTGAGGGTGCTTACCCAGGCGATGACCTGCGCGAGGTTGTCCTCGTCGATCTCGCCGTTGGCATCCACGTCGTCATAGTCCGTAGCGATGTGGAAGAACTTCAGGAGGAAGTAGCGCTCGCCGTAGGTGATGGCGGAGCCGAGACCCTTGTCCCAGTTGTTCATACCGGAAGACGCCCATCCGCAGACGAGTTTCTCGCCGGTGTCGGCGTCGATCCACGTGAAGGTCATCTCGAGGTTGCAGAACATCTCGGATTTGACGACCCTGTTCGGCGCTTTGCCCGCCTCATAGTCCTGCCGCGTGAAGGCGGAAGAGGTGATTTCCGGGACGAGGAGCAGGCCGAGCCTGTCCATCTCCGGACGGATGATGTCGAGAACCTTCGAGCCGGAGACGTACTGATACTTGTCAGCGGCCTTATCCTTGGCGAGACCCTTGACCTTCGTCTGGATCTCGAGGAGTTTCTGATAGATGGATGCCATGGCTACAGGTAGTATTGCTTAACTTTCTTCTGTGTGGGTGTGGATACGAACCTCGACTGGACGAGGTATCCCATCTCCTTGATGTCTGCGATGCGTGCTCCGAGGCGGAGGCATCCGAACTTGTTGAGCGCCTCGAGGGGCGTGATGGTGTTGCCTTCCAGCATCCATTGGAGGATACGCTGCTTTTGCGAAAGGCTGGTTGCGTGGTTTTCGTTGATGTTCATCGTGCTTGAATTTTTTAAAATGGGGCGGCGGCTGGCTCCGCCCCGATGGAAACCTGTGTATTACCTATTATGACTATGGCCCAGCCGTGTTAGAGCATGTCAGATATCATTTCGTCGTGATGGAACTTGCGCATCTTGATGTCGTGCACCTCGATGCGCCCCGCCTCCGTCTCCGCCCAGTCCTCGTCGATGTCTTCCCACCTCGAGCACTCGGCCCTCTCGATGGCGTCACGGTCTTTCCGGGTGTACAGCGCCTCGCGCTCCCACCACTCCGGCTTTCCGTCCATGGTCATTTCAGTTCCTCCAGATATTCGACCCAGCCGCTCCCGGCGATGAGCAGCGGCAGGGCGCAGAAATAGCAGATGTTGAAGGCGTAACCAAGTGCGCCCGTGCAGACGAGGACGAATCCCGCGGCGATCAGGACGATGCAGAGGATTCGCGTGAATGTGTACTTGTTCATATTGCAAAAGGGTTTTGGATTTGCTTTACTTCCGAAAGGAGGACCCCCGCCTTCCCGCCGCGGACGACTTTGCGTAGCCGTCCGTCGCGGAGCCAGCGGGAGATCGTCTGCCTGGTCTTGCCAAGGAACTTGGCCGCCTCGGAGCAGGAAAGCACGCAGTCGGGTGTCTCCGCGGGGCGGGAGTCGTTGAGCCTGCGCAGCTCGTTTACAAGGCTGGACAGGAGGACCCTGTCCCTCTCTGATAGGCTGATCGTTTCCATTGTCATTTCCTCCTTACGGTGATGATTGCCTGCTTTGCGTCGAAGTCCACGGACACGGATACGGATCGGTCGCCCTCCTTGTTGTACTCGCTCGCGCGGGAGCGGATGATGTTGAGGTCGTTCGCCGACCCGACCGTGATGGCCTTCGGTATGTTCAGCGGCATCGCGGCGAAAGCGGCCTTCCACTTCCGCTCGGCGAAAAGGTCGATGTAATCTTGCTTCATTGTCGTATGTGTTTGTGTGAGACTCCCATCTGCGATTGGCAGCGGGTTTGGACGCTGGAGGGTGTTCCCCTCCCCTGCATTAGAGCCTCTAATCCTATTCGCTATTTGCAGTATCGCTTCCGGGGCTTCCGTCCCGCAGGTAATGGCTGATGTGATCTCGTACCTGCGACGACTTCGATTTACCCTCCGCGCTTTGCCCGCCTGTCGTGCTTTCAGACTGCGATGTCGGATGCCTTGACAACATTTGGAACTTGCCTTCGTCTTGTTGTCCCGCCTTGCTAAAGGGCGGTTTCGCTTCTCTGGGTCGGCTTCCCTCGCTACCCCTCGCTTTTATCCGAGGATCACGAACGCTCTCCGCGTACCCGGCGTAAGACTGTCGCCGAACTTTCTTCCCGATTTGCCCCGGTGACGGGCGTGGGACTATGATTTTCAAGCCGATGCTTGTAAAAACAAAAGGCATTGCCTATCTTTGTGGCGAACACGACACTTGCAATGTTGACGACGCCCCGTAGAGGTGGCGATGCCTTTTGTATTTCATAGAACCCGAATGCAAAGGTATGGAGAATTTTCGTTATAACAAAATATTTTAGCGATTTTTTTCAATAGTTTTTTAAAATCATCATTGCAAGTGCATTAAAGCACGATTTACAATGGAAGATTTTAAGACAAGATTGGTAACCTATGCCAGAGAAGTCCACAACAAGGGCTACAATAGGTTCGAAGAATACTGCGGATTATCCAGCGGTATTATCAGCAAGATTGGCCCGAAGGGGCTTGGCGCCGATGCGATAGCGAAGATTCTCAATAAATGTCCAGACCTTAATGCAAGGTGGCTGATTACCGGCGAGGGGGAGATGCTGGAGAAAAAAGAAGCGCCGGTGATGTACACCGACGCGAAGCAGGCAATCTACGACCTCACCCTGGAGAACGTGAGACTCCGCAAGAGAATCGCCGAGCTGGAGGGGAAGGGGGCGAAAGCCGTGTGATAGACCTGACTAAATTATTTTCCTTATGAATGCGATAAAAGAAATCATCCTGTACATTTGGTCGCTCCTGAAAATGGCGTTCATCTGCGCCTGCGTGTCCGCCGTGCTTTCCCTCATCTATCTCCCGTTCAATAAGGAGAAGGGTTTCTGGATTCCGTTCGTAGGCGGAGCGGTCGGATTGTTCGCGTTATGGTGGCTGCTCTCAACAATCAGGGCAATCAAGACACTGATAAGGTTCAAGAAAGACCCGAATTTCAAAAGGGCGTATTTTTCCACCGGAATAGAGTGGGAGGATTACAAGAGATTGAAAAATGACGGCTATGATTTGTAAATCCGAATTTTTCTTCCTACCTTTGTATCGTCATCCTTCGGGATGTGGATTGAAACGCGTCAATCTTTATGCTTGTCATAAGCAAAAGGACTTCCGCTCCGGCTTTCGTGCTTGCCGGGGCGGATTTTCTATTTGAAGAACGGGTTGGACTTCATCTTCTCGGCGTTCTCCTCCCTGGTGATGCGAAGGTAACGCTCGAGCGTCTGCTCGGACGTCCATCCGCCGATGAGCATGATCTCGCGCATCGACGCCCCCGCAAGCCGTAGGAGCGTCGCGCCCGTCCGCCTCGCCGTGTGGGAGGTGACCAGCTTGTACTTCTCCACCCTCTCGGTGACGTGCCCCGCCCCCCTGCTGTACCGCCTCTCGATGATGTCGTTGATGCCGGCCTTCTTGCACACCTCCTTGATGGTCGCATTAAACTTCTGCGAGGAGATCTTCGGGGCCGCCCCTCCGTTGCGGTCGAGCACCTCCCTCACCCTCGGCGCGACGGGGATGACCACCGGGGTGGAGGTCTTGACGTGGGAGAAGTGGATCATCCCGTCACGGATGATGTCGTCGCACACACGCGAGTAGTCCGAGAACCTCGCCACGGTGTACACCCCGATGATGAAAAGGTCGCGCGCCTTCCGCTCCATGGACGACTCCAAATCCAGCGACCAGATGCGGTCGACCTCCTCGGAGGTCAGGTAGATCATGTCGGGGTATTCCTTCGTAACGGCCCAGTCCTTGTATGCGAGGTTGGAGTGGTAGCCGAGTTTGCGGCCCTCCTCCATGATCGACTTCAGCTGCCCGACGGTCTTGCGCTGGTAGTTGACCGAGAACTTCGCGTCCTGCATCTTCTGGACGAGGAGGAAGTGCAGCGAGTCGTCCACCTGCCCCCAGTCGATGGACGGGCCGATGAACTTCGCGATGTTCGACCGGAAGAGTTTGCGCTGCCTTATGGACGACCCGCCCCGGAGAACCCATCCGTCCAGGTACTCCGAGAACGTGGGAATCCCCTTCCGCTTCTTCTCCGCCTCCGCGTCAACCGCAGCCGCGTCCTTCGCGGTGAGCGCGAGGGTCTTCACGTTCGCGAGGGCCGACTCGACCTCCTCCGGTGAGGAAAGGTCGGAGAGTTTCTCGGCGAGGTACAGCCGCACCTTCCGGAGGCGCTGGTTGACCGCCTCGTTTTTCGTCTTGCCCTTCACGAACTGGTGGGGAAGCACGGAGATTCCCAAAGATTTCTTATATTTGCGGTTGCGGTGAGAGACCACGACGATCAGCGGCGTGGCTTTCTGCCGCGACGGAGCAGTGCCCGCCTGCGGCTCCTTGAGGTAGAGGTCGAACGTCATTGCAAGTGTTTTTGCAAATATAAGAAAAGGGAACGAAAAAGGGAACGAATTTGCGAAATAAATGTGAAACGGATTTTACGGAAGGAACATAAATGTAACGCAAATCGGTTGTAAATCAGCGGCTTGCACCGTAAACGGCTGATTGCCAATACCAATCCGGAACGGGAAACCGATTCCCCTGTGCTCCACAGAATCCCTCTCTGATGCACGTCAGAGGGGGATTTTCCTTTAAAAAGGGGAACGATTCGTGGAATTTGCACCCTGCCGGAGCGCAGTTTGCAAAGATAGACCTCGCCCGCCGCTGATGCTGGTATATTTGCGGTATGTTATACTACACCGTCAAATACAGCGACCTGACGGACGGCATCCGCGAGGAGGTATCACGGGTGGCGGACGCGGCGTACTCCAACGAGGGCGAGCCGCTCTACGACCAGGTGGTCATCACCGCCCGGGACTACGACGCCGTCCGGAGGCTCATCGGGGACTCCCTGTCGGTCATCGTCACGAGGATGTCCGACGTGTGCCTCTACTCCCCCGTCACCGATGGGAACACCGTCACGATGCGGCTGGCGTTCTACCTGCCGGACTATCCCTACAACACCCTCGAGCAGGAGGCCGAGGACGAACTGTCCCGGTTCATCATCCTCTTCTCCGCCGCCCAGTACCTGTCGCAGAAGCATCCGGAATCCGTCCAGGGTTACACCGAACGGGCGCAGGCGTCCCTCGTGAAGGCCGTCTCGCTGCTGAAGACAAGACAAGCACCACTTGAATCATGGACGTAACACTCTACACGAAGACCCTTATCGACGACATCCGCAACAAGTCGCACTACGAGGTGTCCGCCATCGCAGACCCGGAGGCCCGCTACAGGGCGGAGGCCGGGACGGAGAAGATCGCGGAGATCAGGCGGTGTCTCCAGGAGGCCGTCGGACGGCTCACCCACCGCGTGGCCAGATACCTCAACGAGACCTACACCTTCGACATGACCGACGCACTCGACGTGCCGGAGGCCGAGGACGGAGGATACACCTTCTCCTTCGACATGGCCGAGAGGAGGATGGACGGGAAGAGGGAGCCGCTGCGGAACGCGATGCACTCCTTCGTGGTGCACTACGCCCTGTCGTACTTCTACTCGACGGTGTCGCAGAGCGAACTGTCCAACAAGCACGGGGTGGCCGCCCTCGAGCAGGCGCAGCTCCTCGACGAGATAATCTATACAAAGCAGGCACCGAGATGATACAGCCAGTGATACTCTATGACGACGCCTTCTCCGCGGAGACGAAGCAGTGGGTGATAACCATCCATAAGTCCCTCGTGCACGAGGATGTCGACCGCCTTACCTACAAGCACGTGGAGGCGTCCGCCGCGCAGGACCCCCGCCAGCGCAACGCCATCTCCTCCGACGTGTCCGAGCACCTGGACGGGTCGGTCGTGGAACGGTACGTGGAGTTCCGCCACGCCCAGCTCTGCAAACTCCTCCAGGCCGCGCTCGTCGCGGAGGAGTCCACCGGAACGGATGACGAGCCGGCAGGCGCGAACGACAAGGCCCCATCGCAGGAGCCGTCGCTCATCTACTGGCTCGCCGTGCCAAAGGAGACCCCCGACGCCCTGCGGCGTCCGCTCGCGGAATACATCCACCGCTTCCTCGTCTGGGGTGTGCTCTACGACTGGTACTCGCAGTTCGGGATGCAGCAGGCCGCAGTCTACGGAAGCGAGCTGTCCCGCCTCGAGGACGAGATCGACTCCATCGTCAGGGGACCGAGCATCGTCAAGAGGCCGATGCAGCCCTACGGACCCGCGCAGAAAATCTATTAGACCATGGCAAGGCAGAAGGGAGACGGAAGAGGAAGGCTCGGAGGAAGGGCCAAGGGTACGCCGAACAAGGTGACCGTGGAACGGCGGGCACTCATCGCGTCGTTCGTGGAGGACAACTGGGAGGACTTCGTGGAAAGCTACAAGACCATCACCGACCCGGAAAAGAAATGCGCGCTCTTCCTCTCGATGGTGCAATACTACGCACCGAAACTCGCGGCCATCGAATACAAGGACACCGCTAAGGCGAAGAGCCTCAAGGACGAACTGGACGAACTGTCCGGACAGATTACCAAATGATCCAAGTCCATATTGAAACTCCCCCTGTCTCCGGTATTTCCGGCCGCAGGGGGAGTCTTTCGTTGCTGGGGTCGTGCAAAGATAATCAAAGTCCGGAAAATACAATTGTCAAAAGGTAGGATTTTTCAAGACGAGGGCAAAAATTTTCCGAGGAGGATAATTTTCGGAATTGTCAAAAGGAGGGAATTTCCGGCCACTACCCGTAGTTTTCTGTAGTTTGCAAAGATAGACCTATCCCGCCGTGGATTGTTCGCAACTTGCGAAGTAGTATAAAATGACTTTGTTATGGTATTATCCGGAATAATGGCGGGAGCGGGGGCGGTCGGTGCCCTCGCCAGTGCAATAGGCGCAGCAGCCCGCTCAAGGCACTACAACGAAAGGGCGAACAATGAGCTGGCATCCCTCCGCAGGGATAACCGCGCCTGGTACGACCGAAGGAATGCGCAGGACTACACGATGCGCTCCGACGTCCAGGCGACCCTCAAGAAGCAGCGCGAGCTGCTGGACGAGCAGTACCGCCGTGCAAGGGCGACCAACGCGGTGGCCGGAGGCACGGACGAGTCCCTCGCACTCCAGCAGCAGGCGGCGAACCGCTCGCTCTCCAACACGATGACCGACGTGGCCGCGAACGCTTCGGCACACAAGGACAATGTCGAGGCGGCATACCGCCAGCAGAACCTCGCCCTCGCACAGCAGCAGATTAAGAACGACCAGCAGCAGGCCGCCGCCGTGGCGCAGGCCGGTGCGCAGGGAGTCAACGCGGGATTAAACCTCGTCGGTAACGGCGTCAGCAGCATCTACCAGCAGAAGGTGTCAAGGCTCCTCCCGAAGTACGAAACCGATCCGGATGAACTTTACAAGCACCTATTGGAGGAGAGTTAGGCCATGACAGACGAAGAGAAAAAAGCCAGAGCGGCGCAACTCGGCATCTCCGTCGAGGACCTCGACAAGGAGATCGCGAACGGGACGCTGACCTTCGCCGACGAACCCCAGCCGGAAATACAAGCCCCTGCCGCGCAGGAGCCGGAGACGCCGGAGCAGAAAGCCGCGGGGACGATAGACCCCAACGCGATTGTTTCCGGTGCTACCGAGGGCGTGACCAACGCCACCAACAAGAAGATCGTCCAGACGCATGCGGACACCGCGAAGCAGGTATACGACGCAAAGAAGGGACTCGCAGAAAGGCAGAAGAAAAGGGATGATGATTACGCCCGGGAATCCACCCGGAGATTTGATAACTTCCAGGGAAGTTTCGATACGGAGACCGGCATTGTTGACGCGAAGAACAAAGAGCTGAAGACCGCCATTGACACCGCCAACAAGGCGCTGGAAGACAATAACCGCGAAATCCTCCGCGGGTACATCCGCGACGCGGAACTCGCCCGTCAGGAGAACGAGATTCTCTCCCGCGGCGAGACGAGGGCGGCTCTCTGGACGGGCGCGACCGAGCTGGGCGCGGCCATCGCGAACCTCATAGGGGTATCCACGGGTGCGGCTCACCAGCAGTACAACTCCGTCTCTGACGACTGGATGAGGCGGGCCGATCAGAACCGCAGGCTGCGGACGCAGCGGATCGACTCGCTCAAGGCACGGCGCGACGCCATCGCGTCGGAGATGGCGAAACTCCGCTCCGCCAACGCGAAGGAGAGTGCCCAGCTCCAGCACAAGGTCGACACCTACAAGGCCGGAAGGGACACCGAACTCGCGGGAAAGAGACTCGAGCACGGAGAAAAGATGGCCGCATTCAAACACAATGCAGAGTCCAACTACGACAGGTCGATCACGGAAGCGGATATCGGCCTCGTGCAAGGAGTCGGGACGGCGAAGGCGTCCGGTATGGCCCCGAGATACTACGGAGGAGGACGTACAAGTACGACATCAACTACGACATCAGCGCGTCCTGCCGGCATCCCCAGCAATGCATATCCCATTTCGCTCGGCGGCAGGTCGTACTGGGTTGACGACCGATCCGTCATCCGCAACGTGCAGGCGCACCGCCGGCAGTTCGACACGGCAACGCAGGCGGAAGTCAACTCGATCCTCAATAACGCCAGTATGAAGGAGCAGGAGAAGGCACTCGCCCTCCTGCAATACCTTGAAAGCAGCCCGGAAGTGCTCGATGCCGTCATTAATTCATCCTACGGCGAGTACAACCAACAGGCGATGCAGCAGCAGGGTACGCCCCAGAATAACGACTTCAACGCTTGGCTTAATCAATAATCAACAGGAGCAGTAATTATGCCCGAACCGAAATACAACTACCTCATCCGCACCCAAGAGGGGCAGACCTTCAGCATACCCGAAGAAGAGTACGAGCGCAACAAGGAAAAGATCTTCGCGAAGAACCCCGCCGGAGTATGGCGGGAGCAGGCGTGGGACGCGAACCAGCAGACCAATGAGTGGGACAACTACGCCGTCACGACCAGCGACGGCCATCAGTTCGCCATCGATGCTGCGAAGTTCGGCTCAACACGCGACAAACTCTTTGAGAAAGACCCGAATGCGAAAGTGACCCGCTACTCCCCCATCAAGTGGGTAGACGGGAAGGAATACGATGCACAGTCCGCCGCAGATGCCGAGGCGAAGAAGAATGCGTTCTTTGGTGACAACGGGGCGAAGCTGGCCGAGTATGAGCAGCTGCGGCAGGAAGCGCGACAATACGACGCCGCGATGGACGGCGGCGTGTCGCTTCTTAACACCGCGCGTAAGCAGGTTACCGGCGACTATTCCGCATATGAATCGCTCCGCAAGGAGAGGGACGCCGTCCTTGCGGAATACTTCAACAATCCGTTCATCCGCGAGCGAGAGGAGCGCAAGCGGGACTATCAGGAGCAGATGCGGAAGCAGGCCGACGACATGGTATCGCAGACCAGCGGGGTAGAACGCAGGCACTGGAGAAGGGCGAGGGAGATGCATAAGGATGCGTACAACCTGCTCAACGCCCCGAACGCATACGTGAAGGAGGTTGACGGAAACAACGGATTCGTTAAGTTCTTCAAGTCCTACGGCAAGGGTATGGGAGACACATTCTCCGACAGGGACTTCTGGTCGATGGGACTCACCGAGACGAGCCGCAACTTCGACCTGCGGAAGATTCAGAGGAAACTCGAGAAGGCCGCGGACGATAAGGGTTCCGAACTCACCGAGGCCGACATCGACTCCATCCTCTCGCAGGCGGAGAAGGCCGAGTTGGATGCATGGGCGGAACTATCCCTTGTGCAGGCCGACAGGGCGTCGACATTGAGCGGAGCTTACAGGGCCGGGCAGGGATCGGCGGAGTCGCTCTATTTCATGGCGCAGTTCCTACTCACGCAGGGCGCTGGCAATGCCATCGGAAAGGGACTCGCCAAGTCCACCAACGCCCTTGCATCGTACATCGGCCGCTCGCTCATGACCGAGCAGGCTCTCCAGCGGGCGATGAACCCCGTGACGAAGGGCATGTCAGCCGTCCGTGCTGCGGAGGCGATGAACACCGCCGCCGACATCACAAAGAACGTAGTGGCGGCGGAGAAGGCCGTTCAGAAGGCTGGGAAGGTCGGCGGTGCGCTGCTCAAGTTCGGAGACCAGGCCATTGCAAGACCCGTCATCCAGGGTACGTTCCACACCTTTTTCCCTACCCAGTTGCCGGGTCTCTTGCAGAACATATCGCAGAAGGCTCTCGAGACGGGCGGAAGCGACGGAATCGTTCCGGGACACCCGGAAGAAGGCAGGCTCATCGGCATCGGCAAGGCAATCGGCAATGGCGTCCTTGACTACTTCATCGAGAACTGGTCGGAGTCCATGGGAGGCGCGTTCGACCTCGGACTCGCAAGAGGCATAGAGAACTGGGGCGGCAGCTTCGGAAAAATAGCGAGATGGATTCACGAGGCACCCACCACCGAGGTGCTGGTCAGCGGAGGCTTCAACGGCCTCATCGGCGAGATGTCAGAGGAGTGGATGGGCAACGCCGCGAGGATGGCGTTCGGCCTGATGAGCAAGGAGGAGTTCGGGGAATTCGGCGGAGACATCTTCAGTAAAGATAAAAATAAACGCGACAAAGCCGTTGAGTCACAGTTGGAAATGGCAGCATCGTTCGGCCCGATGTCGCTCATCGGTCTCGGCGGCTCCATCCGTGGTGCACGGTCGAAGTCCAAGGAATACGCGAAGCAGCGCACAAAGGTGGAGGATATCCTTCGCTCTCACGGAGTTACCGATGATGAATTGAAGGACATCTTCAATAAGAATTTCGACTCTACGAAAGAGGTCGCGCAGAAACTCTCCGGCTATGTGGAGAGCATCGTGTCGGCTGACATCTCCGACGAGCAGAAGGCATCCGAATACAAGGAGGTGCTCAAACTCGCCGACCTCATCGGGCAGAGCAGGACACTCGCCGGGCTGGAGGAGCAGCAGACGAAGTACGACCGGACGCAGATGCGCCAGTCCATCTCCGCTTCGGCGGGACGTTTCTGGCAGAGCCATAAGTCCGAGGCGAAGGACAAGAACGGAGAACCCATCCCCATCGAGCAGGTGAGGGTCGTCACCCTCGCCGACGGGCGCAGGATGTACGCCATCGACAATATGGAAGACGGCGGCGTGATGGCGATCGACGAGGCCACGGGCGAGATTGAGTTCATCTCGAAGGACAGGCTGGATTCGGACGAGGTCACATCCGACCGCGAGATGATGCTCGACGACTACCTCGACGAGCGGGTGAAGGAAACGAAGGACTCCGAGGAGGCGCAGAGGATGGAGACCGAAAGACGTCAGCAGCTCCAGCACGTGAAGGAGGAGGCAAGAAGCCGCGGCTCTATTAACCTCGGCACGGAGGAATCCCCCCTCAATGCGAGGATCGTGGCGGAGACCGCCGAGGGAGTCATCCTTGAGTACACCGACGCGAACGGGCAGGCCGTGCAGCAGAGTACGACCTGGACGGATGTCGCGAATAGGATAGGTATGCCCATCAACGTCAAGACCGACGAGCAGCTCGACGAGGAGCTGGCGGGGCGGATGGATTCCGCAGACGCGAGGGCGCGGCAGTACAAGGGGATCATCCCCGGTACGAGGCTGACCGCATCGCTTGAGACCGGCGATGAGGGGCAGACGGAGGAGGTCGGGTTCAGTTTCGAATCCGCCTACAACGACGGAGGCGTCGTGATGCTCCGAGGAACGGACGAGAACGGCAACCCCATCGAGTTCTCCGAAGAACAGGTGACGAACCTCGACGAGGCGCTCAACGGGTCGAGGGTAGACCTGTCAGACACGCAGGAGGTCGGCAAGGCCGTCCGCTGGGCGGACAAGGACGGAGTCGAGCACAGCGGCACGATCTACCGCGAGGATGACGGCAACGGAGTCACCCTCGTGAAGTACGGAGACGGCGTTATCACGGATGTGCGGACGGCTGACATCATAGACGATACCCAGGCCCCCGTGCAGGAGGAGCATGGCGCGCAGGACAACACGCCGAGGGATTTCCGCGGAAATCCCCTTCCGCTGAAGGATGACGGGAGCGTAGACCAGAAGTCACTTTGGAACAGCGACCCGGAGGCGTGGGTGAGGTGGAACGATGCCAAGCGCGAGGACGGCGGGGCGAACTCGTCTGCCTACGTGCAGGGCGCAATCAGCCGTCTTACCGAACAGAGGCAGCAGAAGCAGGAGCAGTACGATGCCGAGTCCGACTTCGACAGGCGCGATGCCATCGAGGCCGAACTCCGCGAAATGGACAACCGCCTCGGCGCTCTCAACGCCATCCAGCAGGAGTATGCACGGAAGGCGGAACAGGAGCAGGAACAAGCGCCCGCGCAGCAGGAGGAGACCGCTCCGGAGGCTACCGGGGAGGCGGCACCGGCGCAGGAGACACCTACTGCACCTGAGGGTGTCCCCACCCACGAGCAGGCCGGGTTCGAATCGCTGGAGGCACTCGAGCAGTCCATCGAGGAGGAGGCGGCATCGTCGCAGACCCCTCTCTCGCTGGAGGAGGAGACCGCGCGGATAGAGGCGATGGCAGGAGAACTTTATAACGGACAAGATAATGGACAACAAACTGAACTCGATGTACACCCCGACGCAGAAGGAGTTTCACAAGTACCTGGAGTTGGTGGGCAAGCTGCCCAGGCAGGAGTGGCTGAATCTGCACGAGAGGGCGAAGCAGTACGTGATAGCGACCGAATCGATGACGCAGGACGAGATGCGTCAGGCCTTCGAGACGAAGGGAATGAGGTATCTGGAAACGCTGTACCTTTGGATACTGTACAAGGGAACGATGCACTCGCTGCTGAACGGCAACCCGCCGACGCAGGAGGATCTGCTGGTGCAGAAGGCGCACCAGTGGTGGACGAAGCAGCCGGAGTACAGGGAGCAGAGCAGAATGCTCCAGCAGAGGCTGGCGCAGAGGGCGGCGTCGAGGTATCAGACGAGGTAGGAACGCGATATTCCAAGCAGGAGCAGAGAGACCGCCAGGACGAGGCTATCGGCGTCGTCACGGGCAGGACGAAGGAGCAGGTGAAGACCGAGCGCCAGAAGCGCCGTATCCGCAAGCGTGCGGACAAGTGGAAGAAACTCCTCGGCGACACCTTCCAGATCCTCGAGAGCGAGGAGGACATTGACCGCTCCGACATGAGCGACGCGAGGAAGGCCGAGATGAAACAGGCCGTCACGGGCGACGCGAAGGCCGCCGGATGGTATTTCACGGGCACCGGCAAGGCGTACCTCTACCTTCCGAACATCAAGAGTGAGGGTGAGGTGGACATGAAGGTCATCCACGAGGTGCTCTCGCACAAGGGACTCCGCGGCCTTCTCGGCGACAAGGCGTTCGACGCCGTATGTGATTCTGTATGGGAGCAGATGAGCGAGCAGAACAGGGCGTGGGCGCTCGGATACGTCAACGGCAAGGCCTCGTCGGTGAGCGACCGCCGTGCGGCGGCTGATGAGTACATCGCCCACGTAGTTGAGGAGCGCGAGGAGCTGAAGCAGAACGAGGGCACGTGGAAGAAGATCGTAGCCCGCGTGAAGGAGATCCTCAACGACATGCTCGGCGAAGACCGCTTCTCCGTCTCCGACAGGAAGGAGGACGATATCGACATGCTCATCCAGTCCGCGATGGTGATGTACATCAAGCAGAAGAACGGCGAGAAGAAGGCGAAGAAAGATGCCGTGGCTGCCGTTGAGGGTGGAATGGAGACGAAGTCCGGGGACTCCCCCGTCCGATTCTCGTACACCGCCCAGGCTACGGGCGCCGGATTCACGGCGGAGCGGAGGGATTCCGAGGGGAACGTGTGCCTTGTCGGTGCGGACGGGAAAGTCTACAACGGCCACAATCACGTCACGGCTGACGACATCAGGAGGAATCCGAACTGCGCCATCAACTACATGCTCGCGGACGCGAAGGCGGTCAACGGCCTGTCCGACGAGATGGCGGACATCGTCCTCCAGAAATACGCCGACATGCTCAATCTCGCCCTCGACAAGGGTCTCGCGGAGAACGGAGGTTTTGACAAACTATCCGACGAGTGGCAATGGGTCGCGGAGTCCGTCTTCCGCACGGTGTCCGCGAACTCCGACGAGCAGTACTCCTACTCGCTGGACATCACCCGCGTGTGCAAGAAGAACGAGGCCGTCATCAAGGCGATATCCGAAGTGCAGAGGAGGGTAGGCTACGGCGTTACTCCCGGGCAGGTGATGGACATCTACCTGTCCTCCATCGGAGAGGGATACCAGGTGCCGTGCCCTGTCTGCTACGTCTTCTCCCGTTACATCAACAACGGGCAGTACGCGACTATCTCCATCAACGGCCAGAGGAAGTACGGGAGCCGACTCGTCGACCCGAGGACGCTCTCGGAGAAGGAACGTGCGAAAGCCGTCAGATGGTGGGCGAAGGAACTCAACAGGCAGGACGCCCTGAACGAGAAGAACGACAAGGCGATCAAGGAGGCGAAGGCCGACATCGCCAGCATCCTCGAACTCATGGACGCCATCGGCGACCGCATCCTCCGCGGGAAACTGAAGGGCGAGGAGAGGCGGAAGGCCCTCAACGAAATCAAGAAACTCGACCGCCGTTACCGCCGTGCGCTGAACGTGGTGTCGCAGGCATCACTCGGCCAGTGGATAAAGAACTTCGCCATACAGGAGAAGAAGGGCGGCGTGGCCGTGAAGGACAACGACGGCAAGGTGCACGAATACGTTCTCTACGAGGATTCCTTCCAGGGATTCCCGCCGGAGTGCGCTCTCGACCTCCGTCTCACGGCGGAGACAATAGACAAGTACCCCGCCGTGCAGAGACTCCGCAAGGCTGGCGGCTCGTCCGTCGGCAAGGAGATTCACTTCGAGTCGGACAATGCCCTCGGAGACGTGCCGATGCTCCTCGGTTCCTCGAAGAGCGGCCTGCTCGAAGCGCCGAACTACTACCAGATGGCTGCAATGGCGGAAAGCGAGAAGGAGCGTAAGGAACTGCTGAAGAAGGCGAGGAAGAGATTCGCGGACGCATCGAAATACGCACGGCAGCAGAGCCTCCGTGGCGGTCAGCGTATGTGGTCATGGTCTGATAATATCGAACGCCTGTCGTCGGACGTTTTCGTGAACCTTATGCAGCTCCAACTCATCGGCGGGTCGCTCCAGTCTTACACCAAGCAGCTCGAGGGTGCCGAACTCGTCGCAAGGATGGGCGGCTACGTCAACGGGTCGCTCATGGGTAAGGGAGACGGCTGGCAGGAACTCTCCGACGCGGACATCCGTCTGGAGAACGGAAGGGAGGTTCTCTCGCACGACATCACGGACGTCGTGGACGAAATGGAGGATGACGGGACGCCGGTGCAGAGGACGAGGATTCTCGCGGCGGAGGGGTCTCCCGTGTACACGAACCGCGACGGAAAGAAATACACCCTCCTCTTCGACGACGTGATCGGCATCGCGGCCTACGGGAAGATGGAGAATGGCGTGCAGAAGAAAGGCCTGTTCGACCTCAACGGCGAACTCGACAAGGCCGGGAACATCCTCGTCGGGATGAACGACATCCACGTCCGTGCGGCCATGGCCGACCCGAGGGTGTTCTTCATCATCCCCTGGCACAGGAGCGGTCTTTCTAACCACATCCTTGCGCAGATGCTCTCCGCCCACGGGGTGGACACGAGAGACTTCAAGCCGCAGGACTACACGAACGTGCAGGAGGAGCACAACTTCTACGGGACGGAAAAGGACGGGAGTCCGAAGAAAGTCCCGCAGGCGCTCGTGGACTTCTGGGAGAGTCACAAGAACGAGTCAGATTATGCATGCGGACTCGGGACTATCCCGTCCGGCAGGGATGGCGTCCTCTCCGATGAGCAGAAGGAATACAAGAGACTCCGCGACGCCATCCTTCTCGGGGAGGAACTCGCGGAGGAGGAGCAGCGGATCATCGACAACGACGTGTTCCTCTCGCAGGTTCAGCGGAAGGTGCGGGAGAACGATTTGAATGAGATGACCAACGGCGACACGAAGTTCGTCTATCCGTACGAGTATTGGAACGAGGACTCCACTATAGATACAGCCGACGAGAATGGGATGAGGTATCTCGAGTACTGCCGTCGTCTCGGCATCCAGCCGAAATTCATCGGCACGCTCGCGGAGACTGGAGAGGACTACGGCAATTTCGCCGACGACCCCGGCTACTGGAAACTTCTCATCGACCGCCGTATGTACGACACGAACGGGAACTATCAGGACATTACGGCTCCCGTTTCCGTGGAGGGGTTCTCCGCAGACCTTATCGACCCGGAGAAGACTGGCTCGAAATACGCCGTCACCCGCGTGGCCAAGGACGAGGGCATCGATAAAATCGCCGATGAGACCATCCGCATGGAAAGTGCTCGCGCCGGGAGCGTGGCGTCCGTCAACTACGACCAGACCCTCGAGCAGGCCGTGAAAGCCTATGAGGATGCGAAGGACTACGGGGCCGGAAAGACGTCTCCCGCAAAACGGCTGGAGCAGATAATGAGCGAAGGCGAGACCCGTTTCTCCTTCGCCGGAGTGACCGGCGCACTCACTCTCGACAAGGCCAACCTTGAGTCCGTCCGAATGGACAACCTCGAGACGGCGAAGGCGATGGAAGAGACCGGCTCCACCCCGAAGGAAATCAAGATGGCCACGGGATGGGAGAAGGGGAAGGATGATAAGTGGCGGTATGAGGTCGGCGACGCCATCGTAAACAGCGACGTGTTCGGAGAAATGGCGTACATACAAAAGACTGGCGAGACGGCTACCCTTGCTGACATCATTGACACGGACTCCGAGGTAATGCGTGCATACCCGCAGCTCGCGGACGTGAAGGTCACCGCGAAGACCGTCAAGGGAGAATATGGGAGTGCTAACAGGAACGCCAATACGATCAATCTTTCCAGGGGCGAAATCGAGAAATCCAGCGACCCTGTGAAGACCGTCAGGCAGACTATCAACCACGAAATCCAGCACTTCATCCAGGGCTATGAGGGGTTTGCCGTAGGGGCGAATTCCGGCCTAAACGTGAATAATAGCGAGTCTCTCGCGAAAGCGAAGGAAGAGACCCCGCTGGTTTACGGTTTCATCCGCTATTTCGGCGGGACATCCGCAGCGAGACTGATAAACTCCGGCGCTCAAAACGCGAGGACTTCACTCTCCAATTATGTCGCTGCGAACAATATCGTCGGCGAGGACCTCGAAATGGCGCGTGCACTCGCGAGGGAGCTGGCGCATATGGAGCCGGATGAATACGGCAAGCTGGTCAGAGACTCGAAGGCTCTGCTGAAAAAGGCGAAGAAGGAGGCGAACGATAACTACCGTAAGTCCGCTGGCGAGGTCGAGGCGAGGAACGCCGCTGTCCGTATGCCGCTTAACGCCGAGCAGAGGCGGATTCTCACCGCCGAGGAGACCGAGGACGTGGCACGCGAGGAGCAGATGGTGAGGTTCAGCAAGGTGACCGATAGAGACCTAATCGCAAAACTTGATTCAGGGCCGAAGATCCGCGTCTATCGCTCCGCGCAGTTCATACCAGACCCGAATGGAAACGTGGATTTCGACCTCGGGGATGGAAATGGATTGCAGAAAGGATTCCTATACGCACCGATGTCCGCGAAGGTGGACGGCAGGTGGAGAGACCCTATCTCAATCGGAGAGTGGGAGCAGGCTGATGAGAACCCGGAACTCGCCAACGATAATGGCGAATTCGTTCTCGATAAAGGCAACGGGGACAAACTCACAGTCGCCTATGCGCCGTATCTCCATACGAGGAGGTCTCCGCTCAACGAACAGTTCAGCGGCGCTTACGAGCGCGGGAATCTCGTCATCCTTGAGAGCGAAATCCCGGAGAGCGAACTGACGAGCGGATACACCGCTGAGAAATCCAAGAAATCTACGGGAGAGCACGACTGGCCTTCAGGCAAGGTGTCGAATGCCCTCGCAAAGGAAGGGATGGACACCCGTAAGGTGATCCTGTCAAGGTGGGCGAAACCGATTCGCGTCGTACCGAACAGCGAGGTGGCGGATATGATATCTGGGCTTATCGGCGACAGGAAGTTATCATTCCCGTACAACGTCGTGACTCCCGGACTCCGCAGGGAACTTCAAAGCCGCGGCGTCAAGTTCAGCGGATGGCAGGGGAACAAACCGAAGAATGTCAACGAGATTATTGCCGGAATCAAGGAAGAATCCGGCGAGGATGTTCGCTTCTCCATCACTCCGGAGCAAGACCGCGAGTATATGGATGCCGTCGAGGCCGGAGATATGGAGACGGTGCAGCGTCTTGTCGACCAAGCTGCAAGATTTGCCTTCCCGAATTCCACCGTAAGGGATGGCGATGGCAATCTTCTTCCTGTCTATCACGACACCAATTCCAAGCGGTATGTCAATCGGGAAACCGGACAAGACTGGGAATCGCTTGACTGGGAAGAGCGTGATGCCTGGGAGCAGCGGGATGATTGGGACCAGCATTGGGAAGAAAGGGATTTCTATACGTTTGACCGCAGGAATGCCAGGACGAGTATTGAGATGCCGGCATTCTTCTTTGCAACGGAAGAAGACCCGTACCATGAGTATGGCGAGCGCACGATCAAGGCATATATCAACCTCACTAACCCCGTCATTGATCCGGTCATCGAGAACGCAGGCGTGACGAACACGGCCGGAGCAGATGCTATGCAGAAGTATATTGACGAGGGATATGATGGATTTGTCCGCATAGATGAAGATGGCAAACCGTATGAGTACGGAGTGTTTGATGCCAATAACATCAAATCCGCAGAGCCTGTAACCTACGACGACAACGGCGATGTCATTCCTCTCTCCGAACGGTTCAATCCGGAGCAGGATGACATCCGCTTCTCCAAAGCCAACAACAACCAGCGGGTCTTCATCTCCAACGCGGAGGCGGCTCTCGATGGCATCCAGCAGCAGAAGGCAACCCCGGAGCAGTGGCTGAAGATGCTTGAGGGTAAGGGCGGTCTGAAGGCCGGAGAGGACAAGTGGCTCGGGCTTTCCGACTGGATTCGTGAGCTGGACAAGAAGACTCTCACCAAGCAGGAGATTGCCGACTACATCGCAGAAAACCGAATTCAGATTGAGGAGGTGAAGTATGCGGAAGACATCGACATGGAAGCCGAAGCAGAGAGAAACATTCAGGAGACGATCGGCAAAGGGAAGTCTCTCGAGGATTTGCAGGCGGAGATTGACGAGATCCGAGACTCTGCCACCCGCAATGATCTTATCGGTGAAGAAGAAATGGATCAATTCCTGACCGAGTCTATGGCCGAAACTTATGGAGATGACTTCAAAGTAGGCTACATAATTGAAGACGGTGAAATCAGTTATGATGTTGACCCGTATTCGATAGAAGAAGATGAGTTCAATAGGAACACATCTGGGACGAGGAAGATTAGCTTTATCCGCCTCGGCTACACCACCGAAGGTCTCGACAACAAGCGTGAAATCGCTCTGACCGTCCCGACCATCGAGTCGTGGAACGAAGACGACCAAATCCACTTCGGCGATGCCGGAGAAGGCCGTGCCGTTGCGTGGATTCGGTTCGGGGATGCAACCGTTTCCAGGGCGAAGGATGACGCGAAGAAGGCGTATGAAGAGGCTGATAAGGCATTCCGGGACTACCAGCATGAGTTGAAAAATAAGTATGCGCTGAAGGCCACCGGAACGAAATCCGTCAGGGACCTCGCAACCGACGAAGAGAATGCCCGCCTGAAGGAACTATATTTAGAATCGAATCAAAAATTCAACGACTGGAAGTATGGTCGCCATGCTCGCGAGCGCGTCCTCGTCATCGACGAGATCCAATCCAAGAGACACCAGGACGCGAGGGAGAAAGGGTACAAGTTGTCAGACGAGCGCAGGAAGGAACTCTTCGATGCTGCTGGAGAAGCAGCTCGAAGATACGGGGAGAATCCAACCGAAGAAAACCTAACGGCGATGAACGATGCAGTTCGGGCCAGTAATAGGGCTTCAAATGGTATCCCCGCCGCCCCCTTCGAGAAGAACTGGCACGAGTTGGCAATGAAGCGGATGCTGCGCCTGGCAGCCGAGGAAGGCTATGACTATGTGGCCTGGACGACCGGCGAGCAGCAGGCGGAGAGGTACAACCTTGGCAACATCGTAGGGTCGATTGATGTTTCTCCATGGGGGATTGACGAGAACGGATATTATCTCGACGAAGAGATTGGTGAAAATGGTCGTTCTGTTTTCATGGACATCAAGAATAAGGACCGCTCCATATCTCTTATAGTTGATAAAGAGGGGAATGTCATAGACACCGCTGACCATGAGTTTAGAGACGCAAAACTATCAGACATTGTTGGAAAAGACCTTGCGGCAAAAATCCTTTCAGCCGATGGTCGCGAGAAGTTAAGCGGAGACAATCTCCGTATCGGCGGCGAAGGCATGAAGGGATTCTACGACGAAATCCTCCCTCGCTTCATGAACAAGTACGGGAAGAAGTGGGGCGTGAAGGTGGACGACATGTTCATCGACGGAATCGGCGAGGGCAACACGAACGGCCTTACCATGCACGCCATCCCTGTCAACGAGGCAATGAAGGAGTCCGTGATGGAGGGGCAGGTGATGTTCAGCAAACGGATGGACGAAGACTATATGAAGGCCGTTGAATCCGGGGATATGGAACTCGCCGGGGAAATGGTAAGAGAGGTGGCAAGAATAGTGATGCCAGATACGAAGGTTGTAGATGAAAACGAAACTCCATTGATTGTGCGTCACGCAACGGATTACGATTTCAATATATTTAATCGTGAGTATGCCGGGAAGAACACAGATGGGAATGCAACTGACGAGGACTGGGCGAAGACAGCTCGTTTGGGATTTTGGTTTAATGACAAAAATCCATCTAAACTTACAGGCCAAAAACGAGAAGTCGCTGCCTATCTCGATATCAAGAATCCTGCATATTTTGACTCGCTGGAAGACCTTGTATTGGAATTATCTTCCGTTTCAGCAGAAGAATTCGTCGAGCGCCTGAAGGACTACGGATACGACGGAATTTCCGTAAGAGACGAGGAATTCGGAGGGAATAGTTATGTTGCGTTTGACAGTAATCAAATCAAATCAGCAGACCCCGTAACCTACGATGACGAGGGCAAAGTCATACCGCTTTCGGAGAGGTTCAATACGGCGAGCGAAGACATTCGTTTCAGCAGGCTATCTCCCGTCAGCGATGCACTCAACTCATCCGGCATCTCGCTCGGCAACCCCGACGCGATGAAGGAATATCACCTTTCCGCCCTCAACCTGTCGAAGCACGGAGATGTGGTAACACTCTCTCGCATCGTGGCGGAGAAACCTGGAAGGGGCGAAGGCACCAGGTTAATGGAAGACCTTGCCGGACTTGCGGACCGCAACGGCTGGACGCTCGCACTCACTCCGGACGACTCCTTCGGTGCGACATCCGTATCAAGGCTGAAGAAGTTCTACAAGAGGTTCGGATTCAAGGAGAACAAGGGACGCGAGACTGACTACTCCATCAACGAGAGCATGATCCGCCGTCCCGCTGGAGACAACGGCGAAAACGCCCTCACGCGCAGGAAGGCCAACGCCGATGCCGTGGCCGCGGTCGACCGTGACGGCATCACCGGACTTGTAGGTGAGGAGAACGAACTCGACTTCTACAAGAGCATCGTGGACGCCCTGCCGTCTGAACTCCGGAGAGGGATCATGAACATCGCCCTGACGAACGGCTTCGACATCAAGGAAGCCGCGAAGGAGTACATCGCAGCGAAGGCCGCAATGGGGTCGGAGAACGACCCGACTGGAGAGCTGGCGCTCTTCTCCAACATCCTCCGCTACTACACCGAGAACGGTGAACTGATGGACGACTCCACTGCACGTTACGCCCTTTGGAAGAGCGGGCAGGAGTCCGGCGTCATGACCGACCTTGCATCCGCGGCGAACAAGAACCGCTGGGGTGTAGGACGTGAGGAGGACGACGAAGTCCGTTTCAGCAAGGGCGACCTCTCCGGCGACATCGCAGCCACGAGGGCGGAGATTTCCAATGTCGTGGAAGACGCAGCCACGGAGAAGACCGACAAGCGGAGGGCGCTCACGAAAGACCTGCTCACCGCTGCAAGGGCTATGGCGGCGCAGAAGGAGTACGATCAGAAGACCGTCGACCTCATCGTCAATACGGCGAAGACCCTGCTGAAAGACCAGGGCATCGACAAGATGACCCGGATGGAGGTGTCGCGCCTTCTCGGTATCGTCCGCACGTCCGTTGGGAAATCCCAGGACGCAGTGAGGAGGAATGGAGATGCGCTTGTTGATGTCGTATTGAAGCACCTTGTCAGGAGCGAGGGGAGCATGTTCTCCGATCTTCTGAAGATTAAAGCCGGGAAAGTGAATGCATCCGGTGTCGAGGTGCAGGGCGTTCTCGACGTTCGAGGACAGAATGTGTTACGTGCCGTCAAGGAGGGAATGAAACTCCAACTGAAGAAGGACGGTGAAGACGCGGAAAGCAATGACGGAACGATAGAGGGCGCGCTGCTGGCGCTTGAGACAAGGCTCGACAGCACGGACGATGCCGTCCGCGAAGCGGCGGAGGACGAGGCGCTCGGATACGAACTCGCAAAGGACTACATCGAGAACATTCGCACCAGCGAGCAGGAAGAGGCGAGGCTGAAAAGCGATCTCGCAGATGCGGAGGAGGCAAAGCGAAAGAAGGAACTTTCTGCAAACGATTTTGCAGAGTTCCGTAAGTCGGTAAACGAATCGCTCCGTGAGAATGCGATAGATAGGATAGAAGCCTACCGCGAGCTGCGGGACAAGATGATCCGCTTCATCAATGGAAGCAAGGAGGCCGCGATGGAATTCCGCGAGAGGGAGAAGGCTCGCAAGGACGAAATCCGCCACCTCGCCAACAGCGATATGCAGGGACGCGACACGTCGCCGTTCCGTCAGGAGACGCGAACGGGAAGGCTGGCGAACTCTGCCGTGGCGAGATTCTTCACCGCGCCGCTGGCGACATTTGACCAGATGCTCCGGCTCTTTGGCGAGAAGCATATCGCTGGAGAGGGATACCTGTGGAACAAGTTCATGCGCCAGTGGACGAAATCATCCGAGGACGCGTGGAACGGGCAGGCGGAGGCTCGGGAAGAGCTGGATAAGAAGGTCAGCGAGGTATTCGGAAAGGATATGATATGGGCAGACCTCTATGCCGTGGAGCGGAAGATGCCGAAGGCGACCGTGACATGGTGGGACGGCGGGGAGATGCGCGAGCACGAACTCACGCAGGGAAACCTGCTGTACATCTACATGGTCAACAAGATGGCCGACGGCAGAATGAAACTTCGCCGGATGGGAATCACCGAGGAGAAAGTGAAAGAGATCGAGCGGCAGATGGACTCCCGATTCCTTGAGTTGGCCAACTGGGTGCAGGACGAATTCCTTGTAAACAAGAGAAACAAATACAACGAGGTGCACAAACGGCTCTTCGGTGCATCGATGGCATCCATTGAGGACTACTTCCCTCTCCGCGTGAACAAGCGCAGCCTGCACAAGCAGGAGGATATCGCAACCCCGGAGAACAACGGACAGATGAACTCCACCACGACTGGGGCAATCAAGAAGAGGATCAAGAACTCCAACGACCTTGACCTCCTGAATGCCGACGCCTTCTCCGTGGTCATCGAGCATGTCGACGAGATGGAACAGTGGGCCGCATTCGCGGAGTTCAACCGCGACCTGAACACCCTGCTTTCCGACAGGTCGTTCCGCAACAAAGTGATGAACATGACCACCGTCTACGGTGCGGGGCAGAAATTGTGGGATAACTTCAAGAAGGTATGCCAGATCGCCGGGAATCAGTATAAACCCGTTGTCGGAGAATTCGACCGGGCGATGGTGAATTTAGCCAAGGGCGTCACCGGCGCGAAGATTTCGTTCCGCGTGTACACCGCCATTAAGCAGTTCCTGTCGATGCCAGCGTTCGTCTCCGATGCGAACCTTGTCTATCTCGCGAAGAACGCCGCGACGCCGTGGAAGGCATGGAAATGGGCGATGGAGAACCTTCCGCTTGTCGAAAAGAGATGGATGTCACGCATCGCTGGTGACACAAGACTTATGGACACAGAGTCAGACTGGAAGTATTTCCATTCGCAGATTGTGCAGAAACTCGCAAAGTGGGGTATGTCCCCGAATGCCTTCGTGGATGCGGTGACCGTGTCCATAGGAGCGTACTCAATGTATCAGAGCAAGTACGACCGATACATCAAGGACGGATATTCCGAGGAAGAGGCAGACAAGAGGGCGAAGCAGGATGCCACCATCCTGTACAACGAAACGCAGCAATCCAGCGAGGGAGCGTTCACGGCGGCAGTCCAGGTCGAGCGGACGGCACAGGCCACCGCGTTCACGGTCTTCCGCAACTCTTCGATGGGATACCAGCGCCAGCTGCACGACGCCCTTCGGAATCTCGGCAAGCACTTCAAAAAGGGCTACCGTGAGGAGAGCATCGAGTTCATGACCAAGCAGATGGTTCGCGACGGCCTCGACGAAGAACAGGCAAGGGAGGCTGCTACAAGAAGATACAACCGCTCTTATACACGCGATGCGGTGAGAGTGGCGACCTTCGGATTCCTTGTCCAGTTCGCCTGGAACCTCGGCTCTAACTTCCTCTATGTCCTGTTCGGCGATGATGACGACGAGCGGAAGAAGATGCTCAAGAACGATGCGCTGCACGCCCTTTACGGCGGCTGGGCAGAAGGTCTTGCCGGCGGAAATATCATCAGCGAGTTCTTGAATATGAAGTATGTCGAGAAGTCCAACCTGTATGGATACAACCCCGAACTCATGCCTATCGTCAGCGACATCAAGAGGCTTGTCCAGATGTGGGATTCCAAACCAGTGGCCGCATATAATGAGCTCTTCAACCTCGGTACGCAGGCCCTTTCCGGAGTGAACCCGCAGACGCTGACCGATGCAATCGTTGCGGTGGTCGATGCCTGCAACGGGGATCTCGATACCTCGAAGGAGGCGATGCTGCTCATCATGAGAATCATCAACGCACCGCAGTCGCAGGTAGACAACTTCATCATCGACGAACTCGGCATCGGCATGGACGAGGCGAAGAAACTCCCATACGATGAAATCGCCCGCAGGTATGCCAGATACAAGGTCAATCGCGAAGCCCCCATCACCGGACCGATACTCTACTCGGATGAAGAAAGGAAAGCGATGGAGGATAAGAAGATCACCGGTAACAGCGGGTGGAAGCAGAAAATCAAAGAGCGTCAGGAACTACACAACAAGCAATAGCATATGATCAAGCAACTACAACTTCGCGGCATATCACGTTCCCCGTCCGACAGGGCAACACCGGACGGGGGCGTTGCCGAGTCACTCAACATCCATCTCGCGGAGGGGGAATCCGCACCCACCCTGCCGGCGGAAGACGTCAGCGAGGACTTTGACCTTGCTGACGGAGAGCGGGTCGTCTTCATACACAAGACGCTCCCCAGCACGAACGCCGTATACATCAAGCGGGGCGGAATCTATGCGAAGGTCGGCGAGTTGGAGAACACCGAGGTGACGATATGGGATAGCTCCGACCCGGACATCGTCGTGAAAGACATCACCGCCATAGGCAACACGCTGATTGCGGCAACGGACAAGGGGATGGTGTACGCGCTCTACAAGGATGGTAAGTACATCTACCTCGGTGACCGCATCCCCGTGCCGGAGGTGGAGGTTAGAAATATCGACCAAAAGGTGACTCCTTATACAACCATTCAGAAATTCACACCAGAAGATTATGGTGGTGACTATCAGGCTTTGCTTGCAACTTTCTCGCTTAAAGCGAATACAGGGCCAATAATAGATGCTGTAATGCTCAATAAGACGGATGACGAGACGCTCTCGTTGTGGCTTGGAATGCAGACGGCACTGATAGAGGCGATGAAAAACTATCCTCAAAAAATTAACGGAGAATGGAGTGCCAATCTACCTTCATTTGTCCGGTTCGCAGTTAGGCTATACGACGGTTCATACATTTATCAGTCTGCACCAATTCTAATCGGTAGTGGGTATGAAGAATTGTTTTATGCCTACATTCAGGACGAGAACAATAACGGAGCACATACTTATTCACTCAACGTCGATGCTATTCATCCAATGTACTATCCACTGTGCATACTAAAAGAGTGGAATGGGGTAGAAAACTGGACGGATATTGTTAGCGGCATAGATGTTTTTATGACCCAATTTGTTGCTATCCCGAACTCTGATGCAAGAATAACAGAAACGATAGATAATTATGCAACGTGGCAAAGTGGTGACACCTACTATCGCCAGAGTAAATTTGTTTTTGAGGGGGACAACGAAAAATATGATGAGGAGAGGTTGCTTTCTGTACAAGACTCGTTCACTAAAATATACTCGGCAGATATAGAAAGCCTATCAGACATAAGACAGGGTATAAATCTTTTTACCAACGCGGAAATCGTATTCTCGGAGCGCCTCGCTACGCAAGATAATCTGGATGATGGCTATCTTGAATTCCATAAACTTGTCCCGGATAATATATCGTCATTCAATAACAGGCTCTTAACGCACGGAGGCCATGTTGAACTATACGGCGGTGACAAATACTCCACTTCACCGGCAATGATATTCAATTCCGTAAATCCAGAAGACCCGCATCCGACAGGATGGTCAGACCCGGATTATACTGGGCTCCCTAAAACACAGTATAGATTCAAGTGGTACATCGCTCGCAATGGGGTTGAGTATTACTCGATATCTGACTCTGTGCCATATTATGAGTATACCGTGGTGCATAACAATAGGTATATTGGGAATAGCCGGCATAGCGGACGTTCATTAACAATGGGGTGGATTTGTTTCCCGGACCCGAAATGTATCCGCGTTGATGTTGAAGTAACGAAGATTACGGACGGAGGGAACACGACAGTACGTTGCTACACGGCACAGATGAAGGCTCATCCGAAACTCCAAGCCGCATACCTTTACTGGGGGATGGAGAACGAAATCGGTGTCGGTGATGTTTGGGAGGAAACAATTACATATGGCCTCACGATTACTGGTTATGATTCGACCAAGAAGATGGCGGCAATCAGAGCCGTGGACGAAGCCCTGTCCGTAGGGTTGAGGGAGGCGAAGGACATCCTGGAGAACCGCCTTCCGTATCTTGCGATGACAACCAGCGACTACCAGGCATTGACGAGCGCGGGGGCAATCCTCACCAACGGGCATGTCGCGTATACACAAGCACAGGAGTCTTCGGGCCTTGACCCGACCGAGAAGAAGCGTTACGCCTCCGACAACGTCATCCGTGTGTCCCCCGTGGACAATCCTTTCTACTTCCCGGCAAGCGGGTATCTGACGATGTTCTCGACCATCATCGGGACGGGCATCGTCACGCGCCCGCTCTCCGAGGGGCAGTTCGGCCAGTTCCCTCTTTACGTGTTCACATCCGACGGAATCTACGCGGTGTCCACATCGTCCGACGGTACGTTCCTCTCGAAAGAGGCCGTCTCCCGCGAGGTGGCCGTCTCTCCGGAGATCCTCTCCATGGAGCAGGCCGTCGTCTTCGTCACGGACAAGGGGGTGATGATGCTGCAAGGCTCGCAGGTGACGAACCTCTCGCCCTTCATGAACGGACGCCACTACACCATTGAGGATGACGTGAAGACCATCCTGCAATCGGACAGCGAATGGAGCGGACTCGTCCCGTCCACCGCAGACGGAGACCCGTTCATGGCATTCGTGCGGGAGGCGAAGATCGGCTACGACTACAACGGCGGGAGGCTTCTTTTCTTCAACGACACCAAGCCGTACCAATACGTATATATGCTCGGAACGCAGTCGTGGCACAAGGTCTCCGGATCGGTCGGAAGCCATACCGTGCTGAACTCCTACCCGGACTGCTATGTCGCGAAGTATGTCGACAGAATCGACACGGAAAACAAGTCGGTCACCATCCGGGTGATCGGAGGGTCTCCGACTCACGGGCTTTCCGCAGGTGACGTCCGTTCGGATGTGGAGAATATGCTCCCGGGAATGGATCAGGGTACGAGTCTCGAATCGCTCCCGCAGTCCTTCCTGTGGACTACCGCTGATGCGGATGCCTTCATCGCGGCGATTGAGGCGTATGAATGTCAGCGAGACGACCACTGCGTATACTACACGGTGGAGCAACCGCGCATCACCAGCTCGACCTTGCTGGACTACTCCACCGTCCTTGACGACGCGGACGTGCTCTCGGACTCCGCTTCGCCCGTGAAGGGCATCATTGTGACGAGGCCGTTCGACCTCGGCGAGCCGGACATCCGCAAGACCATCCGCAGCATCCGCATCCGCGGGCAGTACAACCGCGGTGACGTGAAGTACATCCTCTGCGGGTCGATGGACGGAATCCACTGGAAGAGGCTCACCTCGCTCCGCGGCGGGTCGTTCAACCTGTTCCGCCTCGTCATCCTGACAAGCCTCTCCCCCACCGAGCGGGTCACCTGGGTGGACGTGGATTACGAATCCCGTTTCAACGACAAACTCCGCTGATTGCAAAGATAGACCGATACAAACCAGCCAAATCGTGAGATTTGCACCAAACACACTCGATTATGTTCAATGCCAGAAGCCTAAATAAACGACGCGTGCAATCCGCAGAAAAGGACTCTGTCAAAGTCCGGCACAAAGACCTGCGGGACAAGCGGATGGACTACGACCTCCTGCTCCGCTGCGAGAAGATATGGAACAACTTCGACACCTTCCGCCAGCAGTACGCGCGCTGCACGAGGTTCGCCTACGGCGACCAGCTCTCCGACACCATCGTGGTGAACGGGGAGACGATGACGTACCGCCAGTACCTCATCAAACAGGGCAACTTCGCCTTCCAGACGAATCAGATCAAGAACAAGGTCGACACCATCATCGGCGTGATGGTCAAGGACGCGAACGAACCCGTATGCCATGCCGTCGACCGCAACGAGCAGCAGTACGGCGAGGTGATGACCAATGCACTCCAGACGAACTGCGACAAGAACGAGTTCATCGCCCTGAAGATGAAATGGCTTCGCGAGCTGGTGCTCGGCGGGATGTGCATAGCGCGGGAGTCGTGGGACAGCACCTCCGGCCCCGCGAGGTATCTGGATTCGTGGACTACGAACCCAGACCCCAATCAGACATTCTTCGAGGGGACGACCGTGGACCCGCGCCACTGGGACATGAACCTCATCGGGCAGTTCTTCATCCGCTCCTTCGAGGAGGTGTGCGCGATGTTCCCTGACAAGTTCGCCCTGCTCCAGGAGATCTACCACAACCAGTCCCCGCTCAACCGCGAGGTGGAGAACGTCGAGGTCAACGACAAGCACAACGGCGATGAGACCACCTTCTTCCCCAACGGTAACGAGTCCGGATGCCGCGTCTACGAGGTGTGGACGAAGGAGACCCGGGAGTGCATCGCGGTGAACGACACCAACGACGGAACGGAGGAGATTGTCGAAGCCAACGACAGGGCATACCGCCAGCAGATCCGCAAGGAGAACGAGGCGCGCCGCGCCATCGCCCTCCGGAACGGATTCAGCGAGGACGAGGTGCCGTACATCATCGGAGACGGCTACGGTGCGGACGAGGAGGAACGGAATCAGCACTTCATCGAGACCTACTGGTACTGCCGGATGATGGGGCCGGACGGGACGATCCTCTGGGAGGGAGAGTCGCCCTACCCCAACCACGACCACCCGTTCACCTTCTGCCTCTTCCCGTTCGTCAACGGGCAGATAGTCCCCTATCTGTATGACGCCGTCGACACGAACATGGCCATCAACCGGATATGGGTCTTGCAGGAGTGGCTCGTCCGGACGCAGGCCAAGGGCGTGACCGTCGTCCCGAAGAAGATCATCCCGAAAGATGTGTCCCTGCGTGACTTCGCGAGGAGCTGGACGAGCATCGACGACCTTGTCTACATCGACCTCAAACCCGGCGAGGAGGGACTCATGCCGCAGGTCTTCCACGGAGCTGCGCAGTCCTTCGACGCGAACGGGATGATCGCCACCCTCCAGCGGCTGATGGAGAGCGGGACTCCGGTGAACGGTGCCATCCAGGGCAAGAACCCCGGAAGCGGCACGTCCGGCGTCCTGTACCAGCAGATGGTCAACAACGCATCCACGCCGCTCGCGGCGCTCATCGAGTCGTTCAACCTGTTCATGCGGAACGTGCTGGTGAAGAAGATGAAGAACATCGCTGCCTTCTATGACCAGCGGCGCTTCGAGAACATCGTCGGCCATATGGAAGGGCTGTGGGGCAATCCGAACCTCAAACTCAACGAGGTCGGGCAGATCGAGTACGACCTCGCCATCAAGGAGAGCGTGGACACGCCGGTGTACCGCGCCATCATCCGCGACGACGCGAAGGAGTTCCTCATGGCCGGACTCATCAGCTTCGAGGAGTACCTCGAGATATCCAACGTCCCTTATGCGGACAAGATCCTCCAGTCTCGGCAGGCACGGCAGGCGGAGGCGGAGGCTATGCAGCAGCAGAATGGCGGGACGCCCGCCGGAACCGCGACGGAAGCGGCGTCCGGGTCGGAGGCACCGCCCGCTGCGGCAATGCCGGAGCCGAACCCCTCGCTCCTTTCACCGGTAGCGAGGGAGTCCGTTTCGGAGATGCCGAATTCGGGAATACCCGCGGCTTAAATCAACTTGGCAAGTGTGAGGCGCTCCTTGATGAAGAAGCGCCTTCTTATTTCCTTGTCGCGCTCCGACATCGCGTTGTTCCCGGCCTTGTCCGCCGTATGGTAGTAGCAGCCGTTCTTCAGCGTGGTGGTCGTCATCAGCCTGGCCTTCTGGCCGCAGGCGCGCTTGAAGGCGCGGAACTCGTCACGGTTGTAGGTTGTCATCAGGTCGGTGCGGAAGAGCCGTGCCGCGAGATAGATGGTGTCGCCCTCCGCCTTGTGGCGCTTGTCCGCCATCGCGACCCCGTCGCGGAAGAGTTTGTCCGCCCACGCGGTGACAACGATGACGGCCAGCCTTCTGAAAGGCCATTTGATGTAATTTAGAATTTTTCTAAATAAGTTCATTTTTATTCGGTTTTCTGATGTTACAACAATCTTCCGGGTTGTGGTTTATATGGTCTCTCCAATAACCCCAATGCCCTTCTACGTCCTCGCAGACGGACACTTCGTCGAACCCTGTTATTTTAGAGAGTAAGTTTCTTTTCCCGGCAAGCGGCATATGCCTGTAGCCGGAATGCGTCTCGCAGTACGGAGAAAGGTCAATACCGATACCCATGTTCGTCAGCCACTTCTGAATCCATGTGTTCACCCTCAAAAACTCAACGAGGATTTTATTGCATCGAATCGAGTTTACGACATTTATGTCGACGATTTCGGGTATGTACGGGGAAAGCCTTACGCTTACGTCAAATCCATAGTCGAACAGTTTTTCCACGGCCTTTATCCGTGCTGGCGGTGTCGGTGCTCCAGGTTCAATCCTCCGGCTTACCACGTCGTCCGTGCAGGTGATGCTAACTTGTATGTGTGCGAGGTCTTTATCCATCGCGTCTATGTATTCATCCGCCGCGACGAGGTCGTTCTTTGTCACAATCAGATAGCCAATGCCCTCCTCATTCAATGCCTTAATGGTCTGCAACGTAGTCCTGCATTGCTTTTCGATGGGTTGGAAACAATCCGTCATTCCTCCGAGACGGACGATGTCCCCGGCTTTCAGCTTTGTCTTGACGACCCTGCGGATTTTTCCTATATCCGCAACGGACGGGCCGGCGGCGTTCCACAATTTTCGGAAGTCGAGCAACGACCTTGCGTAGCAATATCCGCAGTTGTGCTGGCATCCACAGCCGTAGGTGTCAAGCCTTGTGTTGTAATGGCACCGGCTGCCCTCGTTGCCTGATACGGTCTTGAAAAAACTTTTGAATTCATTCATAATATTTTGGGTTATAGGTTTGCAAATCCGGTGTCGTCCACCTTCGTGTCCGGTCGGTCGTGCGCGCGCGGCTGAATCCATTCCGGCAGTGGCATCTCCTTCATCCCCACCCAGAGGACGATGGCGGTGGCCATCAGCACATCGTCGTGCTTGCCGGGAGCGGCGTTGTACTGCCCCTTGTCGTCCACGTAGTTCGACATCTCGTCGAGGCAGAGCGCGCTCGGCTCGTCCCACAGGTCGTACTCGAGGCAGTCCTTCATATGGTCGATGATCTTCGGCTTGGTGCTGGTGTTCGTGTGGAATCCCCACTTGCCGACCTTCCCCTCCTTGACGTCCTCCTCCTTGCCCTGGCGCATGTAGAGGTTGTCATAGAACGAGGACACGATGTCGAGGATGTACTCGAAGCCGTCCTCCTCCGCCATATGGTCCTTCCGGTGGGTCTCAAGGGTGTTGGACTCGATGACCAGCAGGGCGTGGCCGTAGTATTCAGCGAGTCGCGTTGCATCGTATGCGAGCCGCTTGTGCGGCACGTGGTAGTGCATCTCCGCGACGATGTTCGGCCTGCCGCCCGTTCCGAAGTCCGGCATCAGCATCAGCCTGTCGAGCACCCGGACGGACGACCAGTCGGAGGTCTCGTTCTCGCCTCCGATATCCACGGCCACCACGTAGCGGTCGCTGATGGGCGAGTCGTCCGGCTTCTCCCAGATACGGAGCGCGCCGGAGGAGTTGGGGATGAATCGGATGTTGTCGAGGATCTCCTCGCCCTCCTTCGCATCGGATACGAGGTCGCCAACGAAGAGCGGCTCGCGGCACTTGTGTCTCTTGCGGGATACGGTGAACGGGTCGAACACCTTCTGCCCGGCGGTGATGAATGCCTGCTCCGGTGTGGCCGGAGCCTCGTTGCACATCTTCGAGAACGAGAGTTTCAGTCTCCGGTAGCGATACCAGTTGATATGCTCGAGCGTGGAGCCGATCTCCCACAGCCACCAATAGTATTTTCCGCTGTCCCTCCAACGGCCATCCGGAAGGGTGCTGGCGCGGTTGTCATAAAGCCACGAAGCGAACTCCCGAAGATCATCTATTTCCTTCGTGTCGTGCTCGATCAGGTGCGACGGGATGAACACCGGCTCGTATCCTCCGGAGCCTCCAGTGCACGACTCCCACACCTCGTGGAAGTAATCGTCCGAATACTTCGCCGTCGACTCCATCACCTCCATCGTCCCCGTGTCCTCCAGCATACCGCCCTGGATGTCGGCGATGATGTCCTCCGCCCGCTTGCCGGGGGTGTCCGGCCAGACGCCGACCTCCGAATAGTGCGCCCCGGAGATATCCTTCGACCGCAGGGTGTCCGGTTTCTCCGCCGTTCCGATGTAGATGAATCCCTCCAGCACCTGCCGACCGATCTGGTCCTTGATGCAGAAGGCGTGTCCGGTGTTGTCAGCGGGGGCGAGCCGGAGTTCGGTCGCGTCGTCCACGCCGATATCCCACGCGGGGTAGTCCTTGATGGACCGCTTGAGCATGTTTAGGATGGTCTCCGATGCGGACGATGTATGTGCCGCGATGGCGAAGGAGTGGAACTCGTTCCACTTGAACTGAAGCCACACCTGATAGAAGAAGCAGAAGGTTGAACCGCCCCACTGGCGCGCCTTGAGGATGATGAGCGAGATGGGTTTCCCCGCCGCCCTCATCTCCTCGCACTTGGACAAGACCATCAGCTGCGGGAGGTTAAGCGTGAACCGGACACGTTTCTTGAGTTTCTTGTGCTTGATCCATATGCAGAAGAATGCCCAGAAGACGAAATCGTACTTGTGCCGGATTCTCCGGATGCGCTGCTCGATGTCCTGGAAGGTTGGGATGCCGTACTTCCACTTCTTTGTAGAAATATATTTTTCTATACCGCCAGCCCTAACGATCTCGCGGATCATCTTGTTCTTGAGCATCTCCTTCGGGACGTACTGTTCCGGGATGGCGAAGTCCGGGATGCGGAGTACAGACCTCTTGATTCCGGTCAGCTGCTCCACTCCCCTTCCCGTCACGGGGTCATACTCCGCCCGCAGCCTCTCCCAGCGCCTGGCGTTCTCGGCGATGATGCCGTCATAGATATCTTCCTGCATCGCGGGTGACCTTTTTGACATAACGGTTGAGATGCGCCCCGCCTACGCCGAGAAGGAAGGCGGCGACGTGGGTTGTTGCGCTGACTTGCGGAATGAAGACCATAAGAACGGTCACCACGAGGAAGACCAAGACCGGCGTCTGCTTCCACCATGGCGAAGAGAGAGGCGGGGTGCGGAGCCCCAGCACGGCGTACAGCAGGTTGGACAGTCCTATCACCGGACGGAGCGACAGCGGATAGACCAGCACTGCGATAATGTATGGGAAAAGCAAATCCCTGCAAGGCTTGCAGGAACGCTTCGGGGAGTAGATGCTCCATACGGCGAGCGAGTTCACGGCGAGATGCCACCACGATGCGTGGAAGAACGAATACGACAGCGCCCTCGTCCAGTATCCGTCCTTCGAGAGGAGGAACTCCGGAGCGCCGAAGGCAATCTGCACCGCGACAAGGCAGGCGATCAGTATGCACCTTATCCACCCCATCGCATTCTCACTTTCTTGATTTCCCGCTTGAGCGTGTACATCATCGACCGCCAGCCGATGTAGAATTCCGGCGCGGGTTCTTCGACCAGCATTTCGAGGATGCGGACGCGCGGCATCGTAGTCCCTCGGTGCTCGCGAAGGTACGCGAGGTAATTGTCCTTCAGTTGTACGGCCTGCTTGCGCGAGGACGGGTGGAGGTCGTCGAGCGACTCCCCACGGAGTAGCCTTCCCACCAACAGGCTCGCCGTCCTCCCCTCGATGTAGTACCTGGGTGCAGGGCAGGACATCAGATAGTGCGCCGCGGACGAAAGCGATGTGAAGCGCCCTTGTTCAAGACCGCTCCTGTAACACTCATAAATCGCTTTGTCCCTCTGACGTTTAAGATCGGTGCAGCGCATTCCCGTGCACCCCAGCATAAACAAATTTAATATCGGGTTTGCAAAGATAGACCTACCCCGTTGGGGGCAATTATTACTTTCGTGACAAAAGAGAATTATTAACTACTAATACTTTCCGGAAATGCCTGAAAATCAAACACAAACAACCTCTCGCGACCGCCTCTTGGCACAAGCGTCCGAATGGTATCCAGACCGCCGGTTCCGTGGTCAGATCGGGCCGGATGGGCAGGATGGTCAAGATGAACTTGCGGATGCCGTCGAGGAGAAACTGAACGAGCTGCTGGAGGGGCAGGCCCGCAACGAAGAGATGAACAAGAAACTCGTCGACCTGCTGGACTCCGATCCCCGTGCGGCGAACATCTTCATGGGATGGCTCGAGACCGGCGACCCCATCGCCGCCATGGTCGAGGAGTTCGGTGACGACCTGAAGAACATCGGGGAGGACGGCTATCAGGAGCAGTACGCCTCCTGGCGTCAGCGCCGCGAAGAGAACGACAAACTCAATGAGGAGGCCGACGCGAACCTCCAGCAGACATACGAGCTGCTGAACACCTGGGGTGACGCGAAGGGTCTGTCCCTCGAGCAGAAGCGGGACGTCTTCCTCCGGCTCACCGCCATCGCCTACAACGGTATGCTGAACAAGTACGACGAGTCGGACTTCGACCTCGCGCTGAAGGCTCTGAACTACGACACGGACGTCGCGTCCGCAAGGCAGGAGGGCGAGGTCGCCGGGCGCAACGCCCGCATCGCCGCACGCCGCCACGAGCGGAGCAGCGCGTCGGCCATGCCGCCGACCCGTTCCGGAGGACAGGGCATGGGCGTGTCGGAGCGCACCCCGCAACCCGAGGAGGACGAGAACGTATGGAGCAACATCAGTTAGACAAAACCTTTCATAAACCATTTTAGTTATGCTTAAATTCCTGAAAACCCATAAGACGAGCGTGCTGTCAGCGCTGCTTATGGTAGTCGCAGCGGCACTGGGTGCCGACTGCGGATTCGCTATGGCAGCTATTGACCCGGTGGAGCCTGCGGCCGATCCGAACCCGTCGGGCAACATGGAACCCTATGATGCAACGACCAACCCCCAGGGACGCCCCGCAGGCGAGGCTCTCCAGGAGGATGAGCAGGGTGGTTTGACCCAGTTGCAGAACAACCCTTCGAGCGGCACGAACGTGACCGACGCCGGACTTGAGGCAGAGGACTACGACACCGTCGTTGACAACTTCCGCAAGTTCGAATTCCCGACCGAGACACTCATCGCCCGACGCTGCCGTCCGGTGAAAGTCCGTTCCTACATCCACGGCCACTACAACACCGGATCGACCGACCTCGAGGCCGTCTACACCGGAAGTGCCGTCACCATCACCGCAGGGACGTCCGCCACTGGCGTATACAATGCCACCAAGCATATCCTCACCCTGCCAGTCGCCGACTTCGACAACCCCGAGTGCCTCATTGAATACTCGACCGTGTTCGTCCGTGGCGCGTCCGGTTACAAGGGCGGCCCCTCCGCAGAGGTAGTTGACGGTGAACTCGCCCTGTTCGTGCTGAACCATAAGGACACCGACAGCAAGATTTCCTTCCTCGTCCTTAACCCGCCGCTGGCTACCGGCGCCACCTCCGTGATCGCCGCCAACGCCAGCTTCGTCGTGATGGCCACCGCCGGAAGCGAGTCGCAGATGCATGTCCCCAGCGAGTCCTACCTGCCCGAGAAGTTCGACGTGTATCTCCAGAAGAAGATCACGACCTGCGTCATTACCGACTACTTCAACGAGCAGAACAAGAAGATCTCCCTCAAGGACAAGAACATCCTCGACAACGCCGCCGAGAACTTCAAGCGCAAATGCGCCCGTACCCACCTCAATGGTACGATGGCCAAGTTCGACGTGTTCGTCCCCGAGACCGGAGGCCGTGAGCGTGTCTACACCGAGAACGGTATCCTCCGTCAGATCAACATGCTCTACACCCACGGTGCAGACCTTACCGATGACGACCTGCTCGCCCTCTCGACCCTGATGTTCACCAAGAACTCCCAGACCAACGAGGCTACCGCCCTGTGCGGAAGCAAGGCCATGCAGCGCTTCATCAAACTCGTGAACTCCGCTGACAAGTACAAGGATGTTGGCAAGGTCGAGGTGAACGAGTACGGCATCTCCGTCCGTTACTACCGCGACAACTTCGGTTCGTTCGAGTTCATCTACGAACCCCAGCTCGACGACCTCGGCTACGAGGAGTACATGGCCATCATCGACTTCCGCCACGCGACCCGTCCCTACATGGTCAACGAGAAGAAGACCACCCGGGATATGTCCAAGACCGGCGAAGCCCGCGAGGCCAAGGAGCACAACCTCTGCCGTATCGACTGCGTTGCGCTGAACGGCTTCAACAGCATCCTCGTATGCCCTTCGAGCCTTGCGCTGAACGCCGCCCACACCGGTGGCATCACCGCCAGCTTCCAGAGCGTGGCCGCCCTGCCTACGGGTGCCTCCCTCACTCCGGCAGCGAAGCAGCTGAAGTATTACCTCACCGCCGACGACTCCGGCTTCAAGAAAGGCGATGTCGTCGAATGGAATGCCGCCCTTGACGGCTGGGTTAAATTCCAGGGTATGATCCGGGGCTAATCCCCTGCCATAACACGGGGAGGTGGATGGCAATTCCGCCTCCCCTTTTTTCAAATCACACAAAGCAAGTTTATGTTAAAAGTTTACGGAATTGACGGTCGCACGACCGCCGTCGTTCAGATTCCCGCCGGAGACGGGAGCGCGTGGCTCACCTGTGAATTCAAGCGCGGCCGCGTCGGGACGCAGGCTTACAACCGCCCCGCCACTTACTCCACCACGGACGCCACAGTCCAGAACATCATCGAGGACTCCCCGCTCTTCGGAAAGCAGATCAACCTCATCCGCGTCTATGACGAGAAGGGACAGGAGACCGACGTGCAGTCCGTCGCACCCGGAGTCACCGAGTACCCGGACGTGCAGACCAAGGAGGAGGCCGTCGCCTTCCTCAAGGCCCACGGCGCAAAAGCCACGGACATCAGCAGCAACACGAAACTGAAGGCTTACGCCGCCAGCATCGGAGTGGCCTTCCCCAACCTTGACATCTAATGATCGCATTGAGCACAGCCGACGCCATTGCCGGCGTAAGGAAGAACCTTGACGAGATCCTCCCGAACGATTCGGAGATGTACATCCCGTCATCCGGCGAGAACAACGAGAACCCGTCGATGGATGACATCATCAAACGGAATCTCCCGGAGGCCGTCAACGCCATCCACCTGTCAGCGCCAGCGACCTCCATCGTCGGGAAGGCCGCCACGTTTGTGGGTAATGCCGTGTCTGCGGATGAAGACGGGGTTCTGACGTTCGCCATCAACGACGCGGCGGGCGTCCTTCGCCTCGTGCAGTTCCTCGCGACGGACTCCAGCGTAGTGGCGACGGGCGTGCTCGAAGAGGCTTCCCCGGAAGGGAGGAAGCAGCTTGACAAGTTTATCCGGGGGCGGTACGACCGACCGAGGATCGTCCGCCTCCAGGATGACAAGAACAAATTCCGGTATTACTCCCTCCTGCCGGAGACCGTCGACGGTACTACCCCGTCGCATTACATTGAAACTTGTAAGTACCTCCCGGAGATGTCGTACTCGTCATCCGCCACATCGTATGACATCGACTCCGCCGCCATCCGGCAGAACGTCGTGGACTACCTAACGGGACTGGTGCTCGAGACATATTCGCAGGTTGAGAAGGCGAAGATCTTCTACGCCCGCGCAAGCATATTCCACTGATAAAACCATCGCAATATGAGGCTGATTCGCAAAGGGAACGACATCGGGGTCGTTTGGTCTATATACGCGGAGCAGGACAGCTCCACCGTGGCCTACTCTCTTGAGGGGCGGAATCTCTCGTTGTTCCTTGAGTCCGGGAAGAACAGGTATGAAATCACGGACTTTACGGTTTCCGGCAATGCGATGAGTTTCACCTTCTGGGGCAAAGACCAGATTGCGTGCGGGGCATACTTCCTCACCCTCGTGGAGAACAAAGGGTTGGAGGATATGCGCGTTTTGGACTACAAGAACGCCTTCGCAATCGTCCGGCATTCCTGGGAGGCAGGCGGCGAAGACAATCCGAACATCACTATCGAGACCGTGGAACTCTCGTCTAACATCGGCGAGATTATCGACGAGCGGCTCATCCCCAACACCATCGCCCGCGTGGCGGACGTGAATGCGCTGCTGGCGGGATACCTTCCCCTCTCCGGCGGTGTGATGGGCGGCGACGTCAATATGAACGGGAATTATGTCTCCGGCGTACATGCTCCCATCGAGGACGATGATGCCGTGAACAAACAATACGTCGACTCCGAAGTCGGAGCGCTGGACAATAGCATCCAGAATCTTTCAGACCACATCTCCGATGTGGAATCTTCCGTCGGAGACATTCAGGAAGTTATCCCTTCCTCGGCATCATCTTCCAACCAGCTTGCGGACAAGGCGTTCGTGAACTCATCCATCGCTACCAGTACGGCCACATTCCGCGGCACATCCCCCAAACTCTACACCGAGTCCACCTTCCTTGAGTGGGCAAATGCCATCTCCAGCAAGGACGCGAACGATTATGTGTTCTGGTGGACGGAGGATGCCGCCGGGAATACCGTCTACAAGAGATACAAGTACACCGGGAGCGGATGGCTGTTTGAGTACGACCTAAACAACTCTTCGTTAACCGCAGACCAGTGGGCGGCGATCAACTCTCTGATGACGAGTGCTCTCACTGGGAAACTCGTCGAGCTGCCCACTGCACAGCAGCTTGCTGCATCATTCAATGCCAAGCAGAACACCCTCGTCAGCGGGACGAACATCAAGACGATTAACAACCAGTCTTTGCTTGGTAGCGGGAACATCGAGATTCAGGGCGGAGGCGGAGCAAGCAACCTCGTCATCGTTGAGTACGGCGTAACCCGGTATTCCGAAGTGGACGCGGAATACCAGGCCGGGAAGACCATCGTGGCGAAGAAGTCCAATAGCGCGGGAGGGTACGACTTCTACCAGCTCGTAGGATACAATGACTCCGCACTGCAATACGATTTCTACCTTGTCACCGATGCATACGTATATCGTCTCTATGTCGTCGACAATGCAGGAGATACGGCTGCGGAAGAATGGGACGATGGCGAGACGACGAAACTCAACGAGAAGGAGATTTTCGTGGCCACCTATGGAAGAACGACATATTCAGAATTGCTGGACGCGATTTGGGATTATAATATCGTCATCTGCAAAAGAACTGTGTCTGATTCTCCGAGGATATATACACTTACAAAGAATGATGTAGATGCTACGATTTTCATATTCTCCTGTGTGGTCGGACAACTTATATATACCATCTCGTTAGACCAGAGTCTTGGCTGGAGCGAGAATAATTATACTCTTGAGAACGCCGCCAACAAAGTAACTTCTATCTCGTCCTCTTCCACCAATATCCAGTACCCGAGTGCCAAGGCTGTATACGATGCCATCCAGAGCAGCAAGGAAATCTTCGTAGTCAGTATCGGAGTCACCACCCATCAAGAATGTTGGGCGGAATACATTAGCGGGAAGATACTGATTGGCATCTTGGATGAATCTCCTGACATCTTTATGTTCTCGTTGTCCCACATTGATGATGAGCAGGTCGGCTTCTTCCGCTTTGTAAGGGTTATCGGGGACGGAACGATAGAGACGTACACATTGGATGGTCAAGACAACTGGACGTCTGCTACGTTCAGCGCTCAAGCGGCCCTTGTCTCTGGCACGAACATTAAGACGGTCAACAGCACCTCATTGCTCGGAAGCGGAAACATAGATACGACGGAAGTATTTTGGGCGACTTACGGAACTACGACTTATCCTGACATAATTGGGGCACATCAGTCAGGAAAGGTGATTCTATGTAAACATGGGGAACTCTTGTATAAAGTAAGTCGTGCTTCTACTACGGTTGTATTTGAAGCTATCAATGACTCAAGCCCGTACATAAAACTACTAACTGTAGGTACTAACAATACATGGCAGGAGAGCACGGTGCCTGTTGAAATAACTACCAACAAGGTAACATCCATCTCATCCTCTTCCACCGACACGCAGTACCCGTCGGCAAAGTGCGTGTACGACCTCGTCGGAGACATTGAAACCCTTTTAGCAGCAATATAGGAGGTAGACCATGAGCATTGTAACAGAAATCCGGCGGCTCCAGGCGGCGAAGGCCGACATCAAAACGGCCATCGAGGGAAAGGGTGTGACCGTCCCGTCAACCGAGAAGATTGATGCCTATGCGGATTATATCGAAGCAATTCCGCAGGGCGGAGGAGGACGTGAGTCCTACGAAGACGACGTAATGTTCATCGACTATGAGGGTACAGTCTTATACCGTTATACGAAAGAAGAATTTCTTGCGCTTTCAGAGATGCCTTCAAATCCATCCCACGAAGGGCTGACCGCACAAGGATGGAATTGGGATCTTCAAGATGCACAGGACTACGTCTCCGATTGTGGTTGTCTTGTTATAGGTCAGATGTATGCAACATCTGATGGAAAGACAAGATATTATATTACTTTAGATGATCCACAACTGCTATCGCCAACATTTTACGTCCCATCGAATTCTGTTATAGATTGGGGTGATGGGACAACGACTACATCCGGGTCAATTCCAAAAATATCACATACTTATGACAGTACCGGAGATTATGTTGTAGCAATACAAATACCAAACAATGGGAATCCACCTTACTTAAACACGGAGGCCGATGTAGCAAGAGATTATAGCAGGTTTGTTCGAAGCATAAGAATTGGGGGCACAACGGGTGGTACTCTTATTATGGCTTTTGCTCGATATTTTTTTAATCTTAAAGATATCACAATTCCATTGAATATAACCCTTTTCAACTCCGGCGCTATATTTAACGATTGTCATTCGTTAAATGCGTTAGTTCTTCCCAAAAATATGGCCCTAACGGGAAATTTTTCGTTCAAAAATTGCACGTCGCTACGTGTGATTTCAATAAATAAGTTAGCAACATTCGGGCAAACGTCTTTCCAATACTGTTCGTGTTTGGAAATCGTAAATCTACCACCGTCAATTACCAAAACCATCTCGGCAATGTTTTCGCCGTGCGAAAATCTTCGACGCGTGACTATCCCATCTGGTATAACAACACTTGAAGCAAGCACTTTTAGCAACTGCTTTGGGTTGAGTAGTGTTAAACTGCCAAATACATTAACGACAATTGAATCATACGCATTCGCTGGAGTGACACAATTGCAGAAAATAACACTCCCGTCATCACTTGAAAGTATCAAGCAGAGGGCGTTTCAGGGAGCATTATTGAAAGAACTCACTATCCCGGCGAGTGTAGATACCATAGAAATGTATGCATTTTATCAGTGTGCGTGGCTATTAGAAGTGCATGTGCTTGCAACTACGCCACCGACCGCCGGATCTGGAATTTTCCTTCAAGCGCCTTTAAAGAAAATATATGTTCCATCCGGAACACTATCGGCATATCAAAGTGCGTCAGGGTGGAGTACGTATGCAAATCTCATGGAAGAAGAATAAATAAATAACTAAACGGATAAAAGACATGGACTGGACAACAATTATTACATCGGCCCTGACCTTCATCGCTGGGGGAGGGATAATGTTGAGTATTTCCATATATACCCCATGGATACACAGTGTCCGTTGTTCCTCCTCAGTGCCGAATCAACAGTTTGGGCACAAATCCCGATCATCCTTTCCATTTCGCATACAGAAGAGAACGATGCTATGTATTGATTATCTAAAGTATATTGTTCTATCGGTTTTGGTGCATTTCTCGGTTGTCTTCGAACGATTGTTTCGGCCCTCCGTTTTCTCGCAGTCCCATAATTCAGATTATAGGTATCATCACACCACTCGAGATTTCCCACCTCGTTATTATGCTTGTTTTCGTCTTTATGGTTTATCGTATTATACTTCTCCGGATGAGGGTTGGGAAGAAATGCTGATGCAACAAGGCGATGGACATAATGAGATTCGCTTTTCTTATCTTTCCGCAATACTAAGATTTCATATCCAGGATACTTATTATGCGATGGGGATAAAATCTTCCCCTTAAACGGGTGGCCATTGGGAAAATATGCAGAGATGGTTATTCGATCAAGAGAACGAACGCGGCCAAGATTAGACACTTCATACAATCCTTCATATCCAGGAATTGGTCTCCAAATTTCTTCAATCATAAATTAGCGGTTTAATGTTTAACATATACAAAAATACTAAAAAATGGACTGGGTAACAATAGTTTCGAGCATCCTTACCTTTATAGCCGGTGGCGGTATTTTCACGCTTGTCACTATTAAGGTGCAGAAAAAAAAATTGAACGCGGAAGTAAAATCCGATGAGATTGAGAATCTGCGCAAGGCGGTCGAGTCGGTTTATAAACCATTGATCGAAGACCAAAACCAGCGCATCTCTTCACAATCCAAACGGATTAACGAATTGGAACAAGAAGTCAAGACCCTCCGAGAAGAAAAGCATTCTCAAGAACTCGCCTACCAGCGCCAAATCGCAGATCTCCAGAAGCAGATCACTGAGATTACCCGCGCCCTGGGAATCAAGGCCGCGAAGCAGCTGCGCAATTCCCGTGGGCAGTACACCAGCGAGAAGGAGGCGTGATGGATATAAACTTGCTCAAGACCATTGCCGGAGCAGTCAACGAAAAGTATGGTCGTGTCCGCATCCTTGTCGATAATGGGCACGGCTATAACACCGCTGGCAAGCATTCGCCGGATAAGGTCGTCAAGGAGTGGCATGTCAACCGTGACATCGCCGAGGCGGTGGTGACGCTGTTCCGTGGCATCGGGATGGATGCCGAATTGCTCGTTCCGGAGACGGTTGACATCTCTCTCGGTGAGCGTTGCCGTAGGGTCAATGCCCAGTGTTCCGTGCTCGGCAAGGACAAGGTGCTGATGCTTTCCTGCCACCTCAATGCTGCCGGGAACGGGCAGTGGATGTCTGCTCGAGGCTGGAGCGTCTGGACGACGCGGGGCACGACCGAATCCGACAAGTTGGCGGAGTGCGTGTGGAAGAGAGCCAATGAGAGGTGGCACGGACAGACAGATGGGTTGAAGACCATTTCCGACACATCCGATGGCGACCACGACTATGAGAGCGACTTCTATATCCTGCGTAATACCAACTGCCTCGCGGTTCTTTGTGAAAACTTCTTCATGGACAATCGCGAAGACTACAAGTACATCAACTCTCCCGGCTTCCATTACGACGTCGCGGAGGTGATGGTGCTTGGAACGATGGATTATCTCAAACAAAAGGCAAAAGTATGAGCGAATATACGAAAGCAATAACTATCGCAGGTGCGTGTGCCGTGCTCCTGCTGTGTGTCGTATCCGGTCTCGTCGGATGGAGGATAGGCAATGGTAAGAAGGAGTATGTCACCAAGCGTGATACTGTGGTCAATGTCGTTACCTATCGTGACACCATTAAGGTTGTCGAGCCGAAGTATATCAAGAAGACCGAGATACGGAAGGAACTCGTAGCCGTGAAGGATACGGTCGTTATCCATGACTCCACCTATATCTATCTTCCTGTCGAACGTGTGGAGTATGTGGATACGAACTACTATGCCGTTGTCTCCGGCATTCAACCAAAGTTGGAAGAAATCTCCGTCTATCCCAAGACCACCGTCGTGACGAACACTGTCACCGAGACAGTATACGAGAAGCGCAAGCCAACAAGGTTCGGCATCGGCATACAGGCTGGGTTCGGCGGAATGTATGGTCTCAAGTCCAAGGAAATAGATGCTGGCCCGTATATCGGTGTCGGTATCAGTTACAATTTGATTCGGTTCTGACCATTTTCGTGAGTTCACGAAAATGATGCTGGCAAAAACACTATACTACAATTGTACTACAATATGAAAAAGTTCTGGGAAAAAGTAATCGTCTTATTCACGGCAACTGACAAGCAGCTGCACATGCTCGCCGGATTCGCAATCGCGGCGTTCATCTACATCGTCCTTCTTCCCGTCCTGCCCTGGTGGGCGTGCACCATCATCGGCTCGATCGTTGCCACGGGTGCTATCGTCGGAAAGGAGTTCTACGACAAGGCTCATCCGGACAAGCACTCCTTCGAGGTGTTGGATATCGTCGCCGGAGAGATTGGTGTGCTGGTTCTTATCATCGCAAGCCTGTTCAATCTATGAAACGTATTCTCCTGTTCATCTGGCAACTCCCGCAGAACCTGCTGGTGTTGATACTGCTCTTGGCCTACAGGCACGAGAGGGTGTACCATCGCCTGAACGGGAGGACGTTTTACTTCACCAGCGAGATGCACAGCGGAATCTCGCTCGGCGATTACATCATCATGAACCGCGAGGACAAAGAGGACGGGATGCGCCACGAATACGGCCATACTATCCAGTCCAGGTATCTCGGGCCGTTATACCTGTTGGTCATCGGAGTCCCCTCTCTCTGCGGCGACATCTATGACTCCATAGCCCACAAGCACTGGCCGTATGAGAAATCGTGCAGGTGGTATTACAGCCAGCCGTGGGAGAAGTGGGCGGACAGACTGGGAGGAGTAACGAGGAATTATGAGGAGTAAGTATCTCAACAAGAAAACCGAAGTAGACGGGATCGTCTTCGACTCGAAGAAGGAGGCGAAGCACTATTGGTTTCTGAAGCAAATGGAAAAGGCTGGGGAGATTTCCGACCTCCGGATGCAGGTACACTACATACTCATCCCTGCCGTCAAGAAAACGGAGGAGGTTGTCACCCGGCTGAAGACGAAGGTCAAGGTCGAAACGAAGGAGCGCACCATCCAGAAAGCGATTGAGTATGTTGCGGACTTCGTCTACATAGACAACAAGACTGGGAAAACGGAGGTTGTTGATGTCAAGAGTCCGATCACCAGGAAGAATCCGGTGTATATACTGAAGAAGAAAATGATGTTTGCACTTAATGGTATAACCATAAAAGAGATTTGATATGCCCCCGAAGAAAAAACCATCGCAGAAGAAGTCGTCGTCTACAATCTTCTCGTCGGCACCGAGCAGGCCGAGCAGGCCGGCACCCGTCAAGGTTATGAGAGCGCAAGTAGCCCCGCATCCCAAAACACTATCAAATGGACAGCCAAGACCCAAGCGGCGCAATTGGTAGGCTTGTTACCGCAACGAGGAAGGCGACAAGGATTGTCCAGCTCTTCCCGTTTGTTTACCTTGTTGCCTCCGCCCTATATCTTATCTTCGGCAGTCTTGTCGGGGACAAGTTATTGTCCATAATCGATTCGGTCTTATATCAGCCATCGGTCGCTCCGGTCGTATTGATAGTCCTGTCCCGGGTTTTTAAGCTATGCAGGTGGCACAAGGTCGCCTGTATATTGCCGTCATCAACGAGGTTGGAAACGATAGTAGATACGTATCTGTTCCAATTCACGGAAACGGAAATCGTGCTGATAAACATTATTCTCGGAATCATCTTCCTTGCTTTTATATACTCCGCATTCAAACATTTCTTTCTTCATGGACGCAAAAGAAACCATAAAGCAAACGCTTGACTTCCTCAAGTACAAGGTCGACAACGACCTGTGTACAATGGAGGAGTTGCGGTCCGTATCCGACCTTTTGCAGAACAGTCTCAACGTCATTGGCACGGTAGAGGATTTCGCCAAATACTGCGATCAATCCGAGGGAAATGTCCGGACGGTCATCAACAGGAAGGTTATCGACAAGCCGAAGCGGAGGGTATTCTACAGGTTCTTCCCATTTATCAAAAGTGTCCCATCCAAATGGCTGAAAGACAAGAGGAAGGGATAATAAAGTAACACATTTCCATGGCGGTAGCCAATTGTTGAACTTTGTGCCAGTGATAGGACGATCCTATCCGACACAAGGTTTAATTTTTAATACTATTTTGCCATGGCAGAATCGACTGTAGTTTACACTCCGGAGAACAACGGAGGCAGTGTGCCCGCCTGGATGCTTGCCAACAATGGCGGCGGACTTTTCGGCGGCAATGGCTGGGGTGGCGGAATCCTCGGGTTCTTCCTCGGCCTTCTTTTCGGTAATGGTTGGGGTGGCTTCGGCAACGGTTTCGGCGGCTTCGGCGGCGGGAGCGGTGCTGGTTTCCTGTCCAACCAACTCAACAACGATAGCGGACGTGAGCTGCTCATGAACGCCATCAACTCCAACGGGGAGGCATCACGTGCCGCGATCTCGGCGCTGGCCGCTTCTCTCGGGCAGGACTTCAACCTGGTTAACAGCGCCGTCCAGACGCTCCAGTCCGGACTGTCTTCGCTCGCTCTCCAGCAGGCCGTGTCCGTCCCTCAAATCATCAACTCTATACAGAGCGGCGACGCTGCCTTGCAGAGCAAACTCTGTGAGTGCTGCTGCAACATGAAGCAGCTCGTCACCTCCCAGGGCTACGAGAATCAGCTCGCGACCGTCAACCAGACGAACACCCTTGCCGGTGCCATCACGGGAAGCGGTCAGCGCACGGCCGATGCAATCGCAGACCTGAAGACCACGATGGTCAAAGAATTCTGCGACGCGAAAGAGCGTGACATGCAGGAGAAGATCGACGGCCTGCTTGCCGCCAACTCCTCCCTCCGTGGTCAGATCGACAACGCACAGCAGACTGCGGCCATCACCGGCTACATCAACTCGCTGGTTTCTCCGATCGCCAAGGAAGTGGACGACATCAAGTGCAAACTCCCCCAAACCGTGCCCGTGACTTGGCCGAATCTTGCGGCAGTGAACACCACTCCTTATGTGAGCGGCGGCTTCTATCAGGGCGGATTCAACGGCCTGTACGGCAGCGGCGTGCCCGGCTTCGGTGGGTTCGGAGGCATCACTTTCTAAAGGAGGATATGCGCCATGTTTGGATGTGTTAATATAACCACCAATGTCAATGGCACGCCTTATCTTAGGACGAGCAGTGTCACCGTGGGAACGGAGACCGTAGACTTCGCTCTCGGCTTCCGCAGGATTCCAGCGGTTGGATATCTCACGGTGAACATTGCTGATGCCATTCCAACTGGTACGACGGGGACTCTTCCTGTTCGCTTCACACTGAATGGCAACAACCGTGCGCTGACATTCTTCGGCGGTACTCCCGTGACCGCTGCTGACTTAGCAGGCACCGGCATCATTACCATCTTTTACGACTGGTACAACGGCATCCTGCAACTCGTTTCGCCTGCTGCCCCTACGGCATAGGCTGTATTAAGACAATTTAACAACTGAAATCATGTTCCAAGGATTAACGCAGGGAGCAACCATCCCGGTTCTCTACAAAAACATCCCCCGTGTTGCGGATGGCAGGGTTATCTCCGTCAACACACACATGCCAACGTATAACCCGCAACAGCCGATGGCTCTGATGAACGGACCTGTAACGGACATTACCCTACAGGTAGACAACGAAACAATCCCCTTTGCCGGACTTCCCGCCAACGGGGTAGTAGCGAACTTCCCGGAAAAGGGATTGTTTCTTGCCACAGACCGCTCTGCCATCCTCCGGGAAATCGAGGCGATGGCCTCGGCAAGCCGACAAGTGCTGGCATCTGTACCCGACCATCAGAAAATGGTGGCGGCATGCGAAGACCTTATTCTCCAACTCAATCCCGAACGGAAGAAAGAGGCGCAACAGGCGCAGGAACTTTCCGACTTGCGGGGGCAGGTGGCAGAACTGAAATCGATGCTTTCTGCGTTTCTTGGAACTAAACCAAAGGAGGAATAAACAATGGGACTTTTACACATCATGGAGCGCGGAGGCGAGGACTACCGCGATTACAAGACAGCTTTGAAAACCGCCAAGAGGGCCATCGATGCCCTGTGTGAAATCACGGAGGACATGGAGGGCGAGTTCGGCGAGCGCGGCTATGGCGAGCGCTACCGGATGGGCGATTCCTACGAAGAAAGGATGAGCGAGCGCCGCTCCCGTGACAGCAGGGGTAGGTATATGTAAAACAAAGCCGGGAGAACCCGATATGGATTCCCCCGGCAAAACCGCAACGACATGGAAAGAAGAGACTCAAGACTGCGCTATGCCACGATGATGGAGGAATACCTCGGAGATTACGGATATCATTTCAATAAGCCGCTCTTCGAGTTCGCAACGGGTATGATGCGCGGCAGGAACGGGAAGCCGCTCGACGTATGGGACAAGGAGAAGGCAGAACAGGTTCTCCGTGCGAACGGCGTCAGCCTCAAGAACAACAAGGGGCACGATGCGGCCTACGTCATCAACATGGCCAGGGCGGACTACTGGGGCAGCGCTCTTTTCGACGAGTCGCACCTCGCACTCTTTGTAAGGGACTATCTTGACGACCCGGATGGTGCCGAGTCGCGTGCCTTTGACGAATTCTACATCAAGACCGTCGCTCTCGGAATACCGATTTTCTGGGACGAAGTGCTTTGAGCCATGCTGAAACGCACTTTGAAGATTGGTCGCTGGGTGGTGGATTTCCTCTTCGCCGTATCAGAATACGACGAGGAGGGAGTCCTTTCCGTCCTTTACGACATGGATGCTCCGCCGGAGACGATGATGCGGGCGAACAAGATCATGGGTCTCGGGAAGAACCGCGGGTTCACATATGCGAATCAAGAACTCCGAAGGGCTGCCGTGGTGATCGGCCCGGCTTCCAGCGGCAAGCAGTTCCAGAACACGGTCGTCCATGAGTTGCACCACCTTGCGGTGGCCATCGCCAAATCGCTCGGTGTTGATCTTGACGGCGAAGACCCCGCGTATCTTTCCGGCGATTCCGCGATGGAGATTGCGGATATTATCTGCACCCTTGGATGCCGATGCTGCAACAGGAAGTAATCACCGGCATCTTTTGAAAAATATCTCATAGTGCACGATCCCACCATCGGAGACCGTGGAGTCTTCGCATATCTTGTATGTCCCATATCCATCCAGTGCATCGGCGAGTTTCGTGCAGAAGCTGACGGAATCAATGTGTCTTGTCTGCCCGTCTGCTCTCCTCGACGAATGGAATCCGGAATCATTCTGGCTCCTGGAGATATAGACCCTGCCCCTGTTGACAAGGTCGGTTTTCACGCGTATGCGTGGATGCTCGTCCGATAACCCCAACAGCTTGCAGGCGCTCGCGCTCAATACGCACCTGCTACGATAGATGGAGAGTGTTGGCGTGTGCCTTGTTGGCGCGATGTCTATGTCTTTTAGGATAGCCATGGTTTTATTCTGCTTGTTTAGATTGGTTCTTTATTTGAAGATACCTTTAGCACCTCTTCGTAGAAGTGCTGTCTTGAGATTTCTTTTTGGTAGTCGACGGCAAATTCATTATTCGTTTCGAGGATAAGCGAATCTATCTTTGCGATGTCCTCCCAGGTCAGTGCGAGATCTTTTTCGGCCTGCTCGTAGCCCTTTTGACATGCGTTTCGTAGAATCCACACCATTGTTTCTGGGCGAATGATAAGATTTCCATTTTTGTCACGGCGCCCGAATAGCTCT
>Ga0310691_10000685_pt1 | contig 59135 bp, 54 predicted proteins | sample 176DNAGHGlowgp2_FD_203887 | JGI IMG/M metagenome (GOLD analysis project Ga0310691, IMG submission 203887) | Sheep rumen microbial communities from Palmerston North, Manawatu-Wanganui, New Zealand - 1766 DNA GHGlow gp2 (v2) (version 2) | ecosystem: Host-associated > Mammals > Digestive system >... | reverse complement strand
TTTACCAGCCCGCGTAGTGAGCGCCCTCTCAGTTGCACTTTACGGAATGTTCCTTGCAATTATTGTTCCACCCGCAAAGAAAAATTTAGTGATTATGATTTCTGTACTCGTAAGTTTTGCAGCCAGCTTTGCTTGTACAAAACTACCGTTAGTTAGTCAACTTTCCGGCGGAACAAGAACTATCATCCTGACGGTTTTAATTTCTACAATTGTTGCAATCATCAAACCAATTCCAGAATCAGACAGTCCGGTGGTTGAGCCTGTCGAAACCTAATACAATCGATAATCCGTTAAAAAAAATTGCGAAAACTTGGAGCAATTTTTTAGGATTTACCATATAAAAGGAGACCTATTTATGACAACTTACACCTACGGCTCAATTTTTACAGCTTTTTTTGTTTCATATTTAATTCGTGTTTTGCCTCTTACATTAATCCGCAAACCAATCAAGAATCGTTTTATAAAATCTTTTTTATACTACGTGCCCTACATTACACTCGCAGTAATGACTTTTCCTGCAATCATCGAAGCAACACAGTCACCTGTCGCTGGAATTATTGCACTAATTGTTGGAATCCTTTTGTCTTATATTGGACTTGGCCTTTTCCCTGTAGCCTGTGCCTGCTGTGCAGTAGTTTTTATTGCAGAATTCTTTTTGTAAGCGGATTTAATTACTCTGTAATCTGTGCACTCTGTAACTTATAATACTCACCCTGCTTTGCCATAAGCTCATCGTGAGTTCCAAGTTCCACAATTCCATGATCATTTACTACAGCAATCTTGTCGGCATTCTTAATTGTAGAAAGGCGGTGTGCAATGACAAGAGTAGTTCGACCTTTCGAAAGCGCATCAAAAGAATGCTGAATCTTTATTTCCGTAGCTGTATCGAGAGCAGATGTTGCTTCATCAAGAATTAGAATCGGTGGGTTTTTGAGGAAGCAGCGTGCAATAGAAACTCTCTGTTTCTGGCCTCCGCTGAGTTTTATTCCCCGCTCGCCCACCACAGAATTATAGCCGTTAGGCATGAGCATAATGTCATCGTGGATTTCGGCACGTTTAGCAGCAAGTATAATTTCTTCATCTGTAGCGTCCGGTTTACCATAAGCAATGTTTTCACGGATTGTTCCAGCAAATAAAAATACATCCTGCTGTACAATTCCAATCTGACTTCGAAGTGAATGCTTTTTAATATTATGAATATCAATTCCATCAAGACTGATTGAACCACCGGTAATTTCATAAAAACGTGGAATCAAATTACAAATTGTTGATTTTCCACCGCCACTGGCCCCAACAAGAGCAAACTTTTCTCCGGAATGAATATCAAGATTTATATTTTTCAAAACAGGAAAATCAGGAGTATAAGAAAAATCAACGTTTTTAAAACTGATATTACCTCGAGCAGAAAGAATCTCTACAGCATCAGGACTATCCGCAGGCTCAGGCTCAGTTCTCATAATCTCTATAAATCTATTGAAACCAGCCATACCTGTAGCAAACTGTTCTACAAAATTATTTAATTTTTTAATAGGTCCAACAAAGCTTGCAACAAACAAGTTAGCCGCAACTAAGTCTGGCAGAGTCATTTTACCCTTCATAATAAAGTATCCACCAACAGCCAGTGTAAGAAGAGAAAGTAAATTATTACAAAATTCAACATTTGAAAAGAAGCTTGCCATATAGCGGAAACGGCTCTGCTTTGCAGCACTATACTGCTGATTATATAGAGCAAAACGTTTACGCTCATAATCTTCGTTAGTAAAACCCTTTGTTACACGAATACCTGAGATACTGGATTCAAGACCGGCATTTACTTCAGCAGTTGTTTCTTTTACCTTTGCAGATGCTTTAGAAAGATTACGTCGGGAAGTGAAAACAATAAAGAAGATTGCAGGCAGCATGATGAAAACAATAATTGCAAGCTCCCAACGAATTGTCAAAAGAAGAATAAAAGAACCAATGAGATTCAGCATGGCAATAGAAAAATCTTCAGGACCATGATGAGCAAGCTCTGTAATTTCAAAAAGGTCTGTCGTTGCGCGCGACATGATTTTTCCAGTGCGGTTTGTATCATAAAAACTGAATGGCAAATCCTCAAGATGATCAAAAACATCTCGTCTCATATCCTGTTCAACGCGGTTTCCAAAAACGTGTCCCCAATATGCAACAAACCAGTTACACATTTTATGAATACAAAAGCCTACGAGCAGAATCCCAACAAGCGTCAAGAAAGTTTTCAACTGATGATTTGGAATAAGTGTATTGAGTGCATATCGTGAAAACATAGGAAAAGCAACATCAATCGTAGCCATAAAAAATGCACAGATCATATCAGCAATAAAAAGCCCGATATGAGGCTTGTAATAAGAGAAAAATATTTTAAGTGGTTTTTGTGTAAAGTCCATTAATTTAATAATATCAGAAGGACACAAAAGAATACAACACATCTCCGTCATTGCGAAATATCAATTACACTCTTGACCCGTAAATATTTCTCTTTTTATAATGCCTTATGTTTGATTATCTTTTCTTTGACCTCGACGGCACATTAACAGACCCTGCCCAGGGAATCACTAATTCATTTATCCACGCTCTTAAATATTTTGGAATTGAAATCCCATCCTACGAAAAGCTTTGTTCATTTATCGGACCTCCACTACCAGACACTTTTAAAACCCAGTTTGGCTTTGATGACCAGAAAGCTGCAGAAGGTGTAAAAAAATACAGAGAATATTTTGCAACAAAAGGCCTGCTAGAAAATTCAGTTTACCCTGGAATCCCGGAGCTTCTTGCCGGGCTTAAACAGGCAGATAAAAAGTTAGTCGTGGCTACCTCAAAGCCGGAAGAATATTCTGTCCGCATTATAGAACACTTTGGCCTGGCACAATATTTCGAAAATGTCTGTGGCAGCCTTATGGACGAAAGCCGCAGCAAAAAAGACGAAGTTATCACTTACGCCATAGAACGCAATCATATATCAAACAAATCAAAAATCCTCATGATTGGCGACCGCAAACACGACATTCTGGGCGCAAAAAAAATCGGCCTCAAATCCTGCGGAGTTCTCTTTGGCTATGGAAGCCGAGAAGAACTAGAAGAAGCCGGAGCCGACTTTATAGCAGAAAATGTTTCACGATTAGACAAAATCTGCAGACAATAAATTTTTCTAAGACTAATTACTGAAAATCAATTTAACAAATTTTAACTAACGTTAGTAAGTTTACAAGCTTTTAATTTAACTGTATTCTTTTATTAAATAATGAAAAAATCATTTAAAAACTACCGAATGTTAGTTATAATTTTAGTCATCACAATCCTTATTATACTAACAATCGTAAGGAATCAGAAAATGAAAAACAATTCCATAAATCCCGAAAGAGTAAATCAATTCACCATGATAAAATCATCCTCATACATAATCCCCGCAGACTTCCCAGACCCGGATATTATCCGTGTAGACGATACTTATTACATGGTAAGCACCACAATGCACTTTATGCCGGGCTGTGTAATTCTGCGTTCTCACAATCTTATAAACTGGGAACATGCGGCTTATGTCTATGACGAACTTGAAGCCACGGAAAAAGAGACTCTCGCAGACAATAAGGGAGCTTACGGAAAGGGAATGTGGGCTGCCTGTATCCGCCATCAGAATGACAAATTCATTATCACTTTTGTTGCAAATGACACAGGAAAGACCTATTTGTTTACATCAGAAAAAATCGAAGGTCCATGGCAGAAATCTGAAATAAAAGGCTTTTATCACGATATGTCGCTGCTTTTTGATGATGACGGCCGGGTTTATTGTGTAAGCGGGAATATGAATATAACTCTCACAGAAATGGAGCCAGATTTGTCTGGTCCAAAGGCTGGAGGGATTAATAAAGTAATAATCCGCGATAATCCAGAAAATGTAATTTTAGGCTACGAAGGAAGCCATATTTATAAAATAAACGGAAAATACTACATCTTCTTTATTCATATGCCAAAAGGAAAGATGCGTACAGAAGCATGTTATGTATCAGATAAAATTGACGGCCCTTATACCGGAAAGGATGTTTTGTGCTCTGATTTAGCCGGATGGAACAGTGGAACTGCCCAAGGCGGAATTGTTCAGGCTCCAAACGGAAACTGGTACTCAATTGTCTTCCAGGACCACGGTGCATTGGGAAGAATCCCGGTTTTAGTGCCTGTAAAGTTTGTAGATGATTTCCCGGTGTTTGGAGCAGCTGGCTTTGCGCCAAGAGAAGTAAACGTTCCGGATCTGCGCCCGGATTATCAGTATAAGCCGCTTTACAGTAATGATTTTACAAATCCTGCCTGGCAATGGAATCATATTCCGAATAAGGCACTAATGAAGGTTGAAGAAGATACTTTCACTGTAAAAACAGATAAAGTTTGCAAAAACGTAGTTCAGGCAGCAAACACTCTTACACAAAGAACTTTTACAGAACATTGCGCAGGCAGTATCGAAATTGATGTATCAAAACTGAATGACGGAGACATTGCAGGTCTTTGTGCTCTGGAAGGCGAATATGGTTTTATCGGAATCAAAAAAGATAATGGCAGATATAAGCTGATTACTGCTGAACACAAGATTTCTTATACTCCATGGTCAATGGGCGTTTTTGATGATGATTTACCTGATATCAAAACCGAAAAGGAGATTGAGGTCACAAAACTTCGTCTAAAGGCATGCTTTAATCTGGAACATAATAAAGAGAATGTTCAGTTTGCATATTTTAATGAAAATAGCGGAGAATATGTTGATTTTGGTGAGGCCGTAAAGCTTAGATATACTCTGGATCAGTTTGTAGGCGTACGTTTTGCTTTATTCTGTTATTCTACAGAAAAAGCAGGCGGAGAAGCCACATTTAGGGAGTTTAAGCTTGAAATACTCTAAAGCAGTTATAAATCAGCTGGATATGATATTTGACATGTATTCAGCGGCAATAGAAAACATGGAAAAGCAAGGAATCCACCAGTGGGATAGTATTTACCCTGATAAAGAGACTCTTCGCCAGGATATATTACAAAATCAAATGTATATAGGCGAAAAGGATAATAAAATTGCCGTTTGCTTTGTTTTGAATGAAGAATGTGATGAAGAATATAAGAATGCCAGCTGGATTTGCCCGGATGCCAGATTCTGTATAATTCACAGACTTTGCGTAAATCCTATCTTCCAGAAGCAGGGAATTGCCGGCCAAACTATGGAATATATTGAAAACCTCTGCAAAAGCCAGGGATATGACTCCATTCGCCTTGATTGTTTTACCTTGAATCCATATTCTCAGAAATTATATAATAAAGCCGGATATTTCATTACTGGATACGCAAATTGGCGCAAAGGCCACTTTGAACTCCGGGAAAAGATATTAAAATAGATTGCCACGTCGCTCGCTCCTCGCAATGACTATTAATCTTGTCATTGTGAGCAGAAAACAAAGCAACCCATTACAAATAGTTCATTTTCAGATAATTACCTCATTAAATCCCCGTCATTGCGAGCCGAAGGCGAAGCAATCCATGTTAATAATATCCAGTTCGGATTTTCAGGTCCCACCGCTCTTCGCAATGACATTAAAGCCTCAATATAAACATTATTTTTAACTAAAGACTATCAAATCAAGTCTGAAATCAAAACCTGTCTTATTTATTTATAAACAGTCTATATTAACATACAAACGGTCGTAAAGTTTTAAAATTAACGACCAGTTATTAGTTTTTAAAGTTAACAACCGTTTGTCAGTTTAAAAATTGTTCCACGTGAAACAAAACTTTATTATTTCTTATTTACAACTTACAAATAAATCATTCTATTATTCAACAAATGTTTCACATGAAACATATAAAAATAAACTAAAATTATTAAAATAAAATTCCCTTAATAGGATATAAAAGAAACAAACATTTGTTCCACGTGAAACATAATTATTTCTACAAATCAGTCTGAGATTTTTTTGATGAAACCTTATAAATAAACAAATTTTAGTTATCTCATTCTTTATCCAATACTTAATTTTATATTTACTTTTTCACAAAATCTTAAAAAGAATTATGTTTCACATGAAACATTCTAACACACCAAGTATCTCCCTGAAATCAAAACCATTTATAAAAAACAAATTATAAATAACGTTCCACGTGAAACACGTAATTGTAATTCCCACTCCCCTACCCTATACTATCTTATTTCGTATTTTCAGCTTATTGTTTCACATGAAACATAGGGAGCGACGGCCGAAGGCCGGTAAAATGCTCCAGTGGAGCATTTTAAACGAGTCTCCGAGCAGCTGTGCTGCGAAGGTTTGAAATATATATGCTTCAATGATTTTAATTGTTTCACATGAAACAAATTGAACTTACAAGCTTCAATTTTATTAATCCACAACAGCAACAAAGTTATCCACATTTTTTTGCAGCATTGTGGATAACTTGTAGATTGTGTGGATAACTTATTTTAGCTGTTTCACGTGGAACAAAATTGACTGGGCATAAAAAAAAGGGCGACCGATTAATTCGGTCTGCCCTTCTGCCTGATGTATATATGTAATCACCCTAGAACTAAAAACTTTTATTAATAGCTCATACCCTTTCTTTTATTATTAAGCAAAAAAAATATTTTGTCAACAATATTTTATTTTTTTCTAACTAACGATTGTTAGTTGTTTTTCCTAACTTTCGTTAGTTATTTACATCTAGTGTCATTCCGAACTTGTTTCGGAATCCAAATACTAGATGTAGATCCTGAACCAAGTTCAGGATGACGGATTTTAGTCGGCAAGCACAGCTTGCCTCTGTGACATTCTTTAGTCTTCTTCATCTGCCTGAACTTTATCCAGTCCAACAATAAAGTCTGGTTCAGTAACACGAACTACGTTTACTCCGCTTGCTCCTGTACCCTGCTCCTTAATATCTGTTGCCTTAAAGCGCAGTGTCTTTCCCTGGCTTGTCATGCAGACAACTTCATCTTTATCTTTAACGTTGATTGCTCCAATGATTTCACCTTTTGATTCTGTGTTTCCAAAGATTCTCTGTCCACCTGTTCCACGTCCGTGAACTGAATACAGGTCGAAAGAAATTCTCTTTCCTACACCCTTCTCTGTAAGCAAAATCATGTTTGCATCTTTTTCAACTTTTACAGCTGCGGCTATCTCATCACCTTCAGAAAGCTTCATTCCCTTAATACCGCAGCTTGCACGGCCCATGAGGCGAACCGAATCTTCTGTGATACGAAGAGCTTTACCGCGGCGGCTGATCAACATAACTTCACAGTCACCTGTTGTTGGAATTGCACTAATCAATTTATCATTATCATTAAGCTTAATTCCAATAATACCGCGTGTCTTTGCGTTCTGGAACTCTGTAGAGCGAACCTTCTTTACAACACCCTGAGCAGTTGTCATAAAGAGGAAGAGATCATCTGAGAATTCTTTGAGTGAAACTACAGTTGTAATTTCTTCATCAGGGCCAACCTGGAGGAGTCCCTTGATATGAGCACCACGGGCAGCCTTTTCGCTTTCTGGAATCTCATGAATCTTCATCCAGTAAGCACGACCCAAGTTAGTTATGAATAACAAGATTTCCTTTGTAGAACCGATAAATAGCTGATTTACATAGTCATCATCAAGAAGGTTTGTACCGTTGCTTCCGGTTCCTCCCCTACCCTGCTTCTTATATTTATCAGCTGGAACACGTTTGATGTAACCCATGCGGGAAATCATAACAACCATGTCCTCATCTTTAATCATATCTTCAACATTAATCTGTTCAACTTCGCTGGCAACAATTTCTGTACGGCGATCATCACCATACTTTTCTGCAAGACCGCGAGTCTCATCTTTAATAAGATTAAGAATCTTGTTGTGGTCTGCAAGAAGTCCTTCCAGATAATCAATAAGAGCCTGGAGTTCTTTAATCTCTTTCTGAAGATCTTCAATGAGCAAGTGTGTGAGGCGCTTAAGCTGCATATCAACAATTGCCTGTGCCTGCTCATCATCAAAATTAAAGCGCTTCTCAAGCTTGAGCTTTGCATCCTCAGTATTTTCAGAAGACTTGATAATCTGGATAACTTCATCAATGTTATTGATTGCAGTAATCAGAGCTTCCAAAATATGCATGCGGTGCTTAGCAACTTTTAAATCATAAATTGTACGGCGGGTAATAACTTCGTCGCGGTGATTTACAAAGTGCTGAATCAACTGCTTCAAAGTCAAAACTTCAGGTTTCAAATAAGTTGCCGGTAATGTAAGCATTCCAGGTTCATCATAACGAGGAGCTGCCCCCTCTTTTACCTGAGGAACAAGAGCAAGATTTATTACACCAAAGTTTGACTGCAAATCTGTCTTTGCAAAAAGCTGATTCAAAACAATCTTTGTGATTGCGCCTTTTTTCAAATCAACTACAAGACGCATACCAGAACGATCAGAAGATTCATCGTTGGCATTAACTACACCGTCAATCTGCTTATCACGGACAAGCTCCTTGATACGGCGGATAATGTTTGTTGTATTTACACCGTAAGGAACTTCTGTAAATACGATTGATTCCTTACCGCGTTTATCAGTTTCAATTGTAAACTTAGAACGGATAACAATTTTACCGCGTCCTGTTGTATAGGCTTTTTTGATTCCTGCTGTACCGTAAATAATACCACCGGTCGGAAAATCCGGACCTTTGATATAATGCATCAGTTCTTCAATTGAGATTTCCTGATTATCGATATAAGCACAGATTGCATCAGCTACTTCGCGAAGGTTGTGGGTTGGCATATTTGTTGCCATACCAACGGCAATACCAGTTGTACCGTTACAAAGCAGGAAGGGGAACTTTGAAGGAAGAACTGCAGGCTCGTCGCAGGTATCATCAAAGTTGCGGATCATATCTACAGTATTTTTGTTTATGTCGCTGGTCATCTCTTCGGTGATCTTTGACATCTTAGCCTCAGTGTATCGGTAGGCAGCCGGAGGGTCACCGGCAATAGTACCAAAGTTTCCCTGAGGAGTTACTGTTGTATAACGCTGAGCAAAATCCTGTCCAAGACGAACAAGAGCATCATATACAGAAGCATCTCCGTGTGGATGGTAGTGTCCCAAAACTTCACCAACGATGGTAGCACATTTTTTTGTTTTTCCACCGCTTGCAAGATGAAGGGTATCCATGGCGTACATAATACGTCTGTGAACAGGTTTAAGACCATCACGAACATCCGGCAAAGCGCGCTGTACAATTACAGACATTGAGTAGTCAATATAGGCCTGTTTAACCTCATCCTCAATCGGAATTTTAATTAGAGAGCCACCTTCGGCTGTTTTGATTTCTTCCATCGTTTTCTCCAATGAAGTTACTTAAATAATTGTACTATTATAGCATTTTTTGGAGATTTAGTCTTTAACTGTCGTAACTAATACTTGGTAGTTTTATGTCATTCCGAACTTGTTTCGGAATCTTTATCTATAGATGCTGAAACAAGTTCAGCATGACAGTTTGTTTCTCTTGAATTAATTACCGCAATCTGAAATTCATCTTCGTAAATGACTTCGCCGGGGATTTCTGAGGTTTCTGATTTATAAAGCGTGATTCCGTACTTGCTGCACATCTGACGGTAAAAAGTAAGTTGATTCCAGATATCCCTACTCTGCTCTGTATCTTTAAACCAGGTGATTGCGTGATCAGGATTTCCATCCTTGTAGAAAGGTGGAACTGGTAAAACTTTTTCAAAATATTCACGCTGCTTCCAGTATTCTGCAGTTTCTTCTTCAGTGAGGGTTTTGGCATCTACAAGTTTACTGACTGTTGTGAAAATGCCACGAGGTTGTTTTGTTAACCAGGCAATATCAGAAGTGTGTACACGGAAATATTTCATAAATTAAAAAACCTTTCGATACAATTTTGCTTTGAATGTTTCACTGCCATCAAGCTTTGTGTATTCTGCATCCTGGTAGTATGACATTCCTAATTTTTCCATAACGCGACGTGAACCGTAGTTGTCTACACAGAATTCGCCATCGATGATTTTGATGTTATATTTATTGCGACCATATTCAATGATTTTTGACATGGCTTCAACGGCCAGACCTTTTTTCCAGTAATCGCAGGCAAGGTTATATCCTATGCGCCAGGTGTCTATATCTTCATGATAATACATTCCACCACTACCGATGAGTTCGCCTGTTTCTTTATATACAAATCCGTAATCAATATTTTTTTCATTTGTATAAAGATTTTCCAGCCACTCACGACCATCTTCTGCAGATTTATACAAAGGGTAAATCATATATTTATTTACACGAGGATCGCCTGTCCATTTGAAAATTGCTTCGAGATCATCAAGAGTGAGGGGTCGCAAAATAAGACGTTCTGTTTGTAAAATAGGTGGTAAAATTTTTGGCATAGTAAACTTCCTTTTTTTAAAGTTTATTTGATTTTGAATTAATAAACAATAAAGATATTCTTTAAAGACAAAAAAAGCACTGCCAGGTGACAGTGCTCTTTATTAGATGCTGAAACAAGTTCAGCATGACAATAATATTTTAGATATCCAGATTTGCGTAGCTTGAATTTTCTTCGATGAACTTGCGGCGAGGTTCTACTTCTTCACCCATACATACAGAGAAAATCTTGTCTGCTGCCATGGCATCCGGAATAGTTACTACGCGCATTTTGCGGTGAGCCGGGTCCATTGTTGTTTCCCAGAGCTGTTTACCGTCCATTTCACCAAGACCCTTGTAGCGCTGTACATCTGCCTTATCTCGCTGATCGCCAAGAGCTTCCAGAGCTGCATCACGTTCTGCATCGCTGTAACAATAAACAGGATCTTTCTTTCCAAGCTGTACACGGAAGAGCGGAGGCATAGCAAGATAAACATAACCCTTTTCAATAATCTGTGGCATGTAGCGGAAGAAGAAAGTCAAAAGCAGAGTACGAATATGAGAACCATCGACATCGGCATCGGCCATGATGATGATTTTATGATAGCGGAGTTTTTCGATGTTGAAGTCTTTTCCAAAGCCTGCACCAAGAGAAGCAATTACAGGTTCAAGCTTATCGTTGTTCATAACTTTTTCAGGACGAACTTTTTCTACGTTGAGCATCTTTCCCCAGAGAGGAAGAATTGCCTGAGTCTTAGGGTCACGTCCCTTCTTTGCAGAACCACCCGCAGAGTCTCCCTCGACTATGTATACTTCACAGAGCTCAGGATTTTTCATTGAACAGTCAGACAATTTTTCAGGAAGACCAAAGCCGTCGCTCATTGTCTTTTTGCGCATATTGTCTTTGGCCTTACGGGCTGCAATACGAGCCTTGGCTTCATCAATTGCCTTTTTAAGAATTGCTTCAAGTGTGGCAGGATTCTGCTCAAAATAAACTGTGAGCTTTTCCTTTACAATCTGATCTACAATTGTGCGGACTTCTGTATTACCAAGCTTTTCCTTTGTCTGTCCTTCGAACTCAGGCTCAGGAACCTTCATGGAAATTACAGCTGTAAGACCACTGCTCAAATCTTCATAAGTAAGCTTTTCATCTTTATCAAGATTTTTCTTAAGCTTTTCGTTGTTCTCAAAGAACTTGTTCAAAACAAATCTAACTGCCGATCGGAAGCCTTCGAGGTGAGTACCACCATCTCTTGTATTAATGTCGTTTACAAAGGTGTGAACATTTTCTGAGAATGATGAATTATAGTGCATTGAAATTTCTGTAACTACATCATCACGCTCTTCGTTGATATAAATTGGTTCAGCAGGTACAACTGCTTTTCCTTCATCAAGCTCTTTAACAAACTCGTTGATACCGCCTTCGAATTTCAAAACTTCTTCTTTTGGATTTTCAAGACGTTCATCACGGAAAACAATTACAACACCAGAGTTGAGGAATGCAAGCTCTCGAAGACGATCGCGGAGTACATCAAAATCATAAGTTGTTGTTTCTGTAAAAATTGTTTTATCAGCCTTCCAACGGATTGTTGTTCCGTGCTCATCAGCACCACAATCACCGATAATATCAACTTTTGTTTTTGGAATACCACGTTCATATTTCTGCTGATAAATGTGGCCGTCTCTTTTAACTGTTGCTTCTAGCCAGTCTGACAAAGCGTTAACACAGGAAACACCAACACCATGCAAACCACCGGAAACTTTATATGAACCCTTATCAAATTTACCACCGGCATGAAGACGAGTAAGTACAAGTTCGAGGGCAGAAATTTTTTCAGTAGGGTGGATATCAACTGGAATACCGCGTCCGTTATCTACAACGCGTACAATGTCATCACGTTCAAGTGCAACTGTAATTGTATCACAGAAGCCTGCCATTGCTTCATCGATTGAGTTATCAACTGTTTCATAAACAAGGTGATGAAGTCCACGTGGACCTGTTGAACCAATATACATACCAGGTCGTTTACGAACTGCTTCGAGTCCTTTCAAAACCTGGATATTACTTGCACCGTAATCTGCTGACATCGTTTTTTCCTTAATATTGAAATGAATATATTATTTTAACTGAAAAAAACATTAATTTCAATTATTCCGTAAACTAACGAATATTAGGCTGCAAATACTCTTGAATTTTGATTTTATCTCTAGGATAATGAAATTATGTCAGAAAGAATTTATGAAGAGGCCTGGGAGTACACAATGAAAGTACTCCATGATTTATATAAATCTCAAAATAATGAAGATGAATTTAAGCTCTGGTTCAATATGAACTATGTTGAGGACACAATTGATACTATTACTGTCTCTGTAGCATCTTCATTTTTAAAATTGAAAATGGAACAGAAGGGTAATTTTGATATTGTTCTTAAAAAGCTTAAAGAAATTACCGGCCAGAATGATATTAAATTAAACTGTATTGTTGTAAAGGAAGAAGATTCTGATTCAAAAAAGTCAGATAAATCTGAATCAAAAGATACTGCTGCAACTTCTTCATCTGAAAAAGCAGCAAAAAAATCTTCAGATTCTGATTCATCAGCTGGTGCTTCAAGTTCAAATGAATCAAAAAAATCAAGTTTCAAAAAGCATCCTCTTCTTCAGGAAGAATATACCTTTGATACTTTTATTCCAGGAGATAACAGCAACTTTGCTTATAATGCTTCTATCGCTGTTGCTAAAAAACCTGGTAAACAATATAACCCGATTTTGCTTTATGGTGGTTCAGGGTTAGGCAAGACTCACTTAATGCAGGCTATTGGAAATTATATTTACAATAACGGCGGAGAAAAATTAAAAATCTGTTACGTTTCTGCAGAAACTTTTACTAACGAATTTACTGTTTCAATTAAGGAAGGCAAGACTAACGCCTTCAAAAATAAATACAGAAATCTAGATGTACTTCTTCTTGATGATATTCACTTTTTGCAAAACAAGGAACAGACCCAGGAAGAGTTATTCTATACTTTCAATGCACTTCACGAAAAGAAAGCTCAGATGGTATTTACCTGTGACCGACCTATAAAAGAAATTAAAAATATGGCACAGCGTTTAGTAAGCCGTCTTGCAAATGGACTTTGTATTGATCTTCAGCCACCAAGTTATGAAACTCGTGTAGCAATCCTTCAGAAAAAAATTGACCTGATGGGAAAAAATCTTTCACAGGATATCATTGAATACATTGCAAAAAATATTGAAACTAACGTTCGTGATCTTGAAGCAGCTTTGAATAAAGTTTTTGGTTACGCAGATTTAGTTGGAAAAACTCCTGACCTTGAAATTACAAAACATCTTTTAAAAGATGTTATGGATTCTGGAAGTCTTGAATCAGTTTCAATTGATGTAATTCAAAAAGTAATTGCAGATAACTTTCAGATTTCTGTTGCAGATCTCAAAGGTAAAAAAAGAGATAAAAAATTTGTTGTCCCAAGACAGATAGCAATTTATATTGCACGTGAACTTACAGAGATGGCTTACACAGATATTGGAAATGAATTCGGTGGTAAGGATCATTCAACTATTATGAGTTCATATAATAAAATTGCTGAACAGATTAAAATTGATTCAACACTTGAATCTAAAATCCAGTTGTATATCAGAGAAATTAAGGAATATAAAAAAGTGTAGAAAATGTAGATTTAAAGTGGATAAATAGGCAAAAAAGGATTAAAATGTGGATATGTGGAAAAAAAGTTAATTTAAACACTGGTTTTATTAACAATTTAAATCCTTATAATATAAAGAGATAAATAACTTTTCCACCTGATAAACAGTACATACTATTACTACTACTAAAATTTATAAAATATAATATTAATATATAAGGTTAATAAGGAGTATAAAAAATGAAATTCACTTTTGATAGAGATGCAATGATTAAAGAAATTTCAATTGCACAGGAAATTATTACAAATAAAAGTCCAGTTTCCATTCTTTCAAATATTTTAATTATAGCTGAAAATAATTCACTTACTATTAAAGCTACAGATTCAACAGTTAAGTTTTCAACTGTTATTCCGGTTGATATTCAGGAAGAAGGAAGAACAACAATTTTCTGTGATAAGTTTATGAGCATTCTTTCTTCACTGCCTTCTGGAGAAATTGAATTCATTCAGGAAGATATTGGAGTAACAATTAAACCTATTGCAAAGAAAGTTAAGTTCCAGCTTAAGAGTCAGGCAAGTGATAAGTTCCCTGAGTCTGGTACAAGCGACAATGTTCCATTCTTTGAACTTCCTTCAAAAGATTTTAAGGAAATGATCCGCGAAACAATTTTTGCAGTTTCTGATGACCGCAACCGTTACTTCATGACTGGTGTTTACTTCATCAAAAATGGCGACACCCTTACAATGGTTGCAACAGATGGACGCCGTCTTTCTTGTGATAATAAAACAGGTTTCTCTGTTCCTGATTTTCAGCCTGCAATTATTCCTACAAAAATTCTTGGCTGTATTCTTAAGAATGCTCCTGATGAAGGAAACATTCAGATTGCAGTTGTTGATAAATCAATCTTTGTAAAATTTGGAAATGTAGAATTTTCTTCAGTTCTTATTGAAGGTCAGTTCCCTAACTACCAGAAGGTAATTCCAGAAAATCTTACAATGTCATTCATGGTAAACAAGGCTGATCTTGATGCAGCTCTTAAACGTACAACAATCATGGTTGATAAAAAAGTAAGCCGAATTATTTTCAAGATTACTTCTGGTGTTCTTAAATTAATTTCTCCTGAATCTGATATTGGTAATGCTGATGAAGAGATTCCTTGCCGTTATGATGGTCAGCCAATTTCTATGGCTTTAAACTTTACTTACATTACTGAACCACTTAAGGTTATTGATTCAGAAAATATTGTTTTTGATTTTAATATTTCTGAAGGTGGAAGTGATGGTGAAGCAAATATTACCAAGGCTGTAATTATGCGTAGCGAAGCTGGCGGTGATTACATCCATGTTATTATGCCAATGAATTACTAATGCCGTTCCTTTATCAAACCTTTTATAATTTCCGAAATCTTAAAAATGATAAAATAGACCTTTCGAACAGAGAGGTCTATTTTGTCGGTGAAAACGGGCAGGGTAAAAGTAATATCCTGGAATCGCTTTATTATGCTTCTTACGGAATTTCATTTAGAACTCATGTCGATGGCCAGATTGTAAAAAAAGGCGAAAAAGATTTCAGTGTGAATTCTATGTTTAAAAAAGGCGAAGATGATATTCAGCGTGTTTCTGTAATCTTTGAAAATAATAAAAAACGAATAGAAAAAAATGGGAAAAAAATTCAGGACAGAAAAGAGCTTATTAATACAATTCCCTGCATTCTTTTTTGTCATGATGATTTAAGATTTGCGACTGGAGAACCAGAAGCCCGCAGATTTTTTATTGACCAGTCACTTACACTTTATGATTCAACTTACATTGATGATCTTAGAAATTATAAAAAAATTTTGAAGAGCAGAAATTTGATTTTAAAAAATCATCAGTATGACATGCTTGATGTTTATGACAGTCAGCTTGCACAGTACGGACTTGTAATTCAGGAAAAACGAAAGAAAGCAATTTTTCTTTTTAATCAGATTTTTGGAAAAGTATTTGAAGAGATTACAGGCATAGAAGGACTTTCAATCAGCTATCATCCATCTTGGAAAGAGCAGGATTTAGACGGCCAGAAAATTTTTCCTGCTTCGCAGGATATTTTAAATTTACTTCTTTCACAAAGGGATAGAGATAAGAACTTAGAAACAAGTTTATCCGGCCCCCACCGCGACCGAATTGATTTTGTAAAAGATCATCATTTATTTATTCCAACTGCATCAACAGGACAGTGTCGTCTGGTTTCTCTTTTGTTGCGTGTAGCACAATCAATTTATTATACCCGCGCGACCGGCCTTCGGCCGGTATTACTGATGGACGATGTTTTGCTGGAACTCGATCCGGATAAAAGAGTAAAATTAACAGCAATGTTGCCCGAATATGATCAACTCTTCTGTACATTTTTACCTGGAGAGCCTTATGAAAGGTATATGCACGACAGCACAAAAGTGTATAAAATAAAAGGCGGTGAATGGTATGAATGAAAGAATAGTTTCCGCTGCAGACATGATGTTACAGGCAGCTAACATAGGAACCTCGGAAGCAAATGAAATCTGCAGTGTCTGGAAAAAAGTTGTTTCCGGAGTTCATTCTTTTAAGCATGAATCGGAAGACAGTGATAAAAGAATGCCTCTTGGTGAAAGACTTGCAGGAAATACACGTGTCATAGATTTGAAAAACGGAGTACTGCTTGTTGAGAGTGATCATCCTGGATGGATTCAATATTTGCGAATGTATCAGAAATTCATTTTGAAGGGACTTCAAATGAATTTACCTGAATTGAAAATAACAAATCTTGCTTTTAGAGTTGCTGGAGAAAAAGTAAATCTTAGTGAGGCTTATGATCAGCAGGTGAGAAAGTCTCGTAATGAAATGGCTAAAAAAATTGAGGAAGAGGAAAGGCAGCTTAAAAAATATGAAAAAAAATCGGAAAATAAAGGTTCAGAACTGCCTCCTGAGCTTTTAGCAAAATTTGACAGTATTCGACAGAGCATGTTGACCAATTCCGATAATAAATGATATATTTTATTACTATTTTTGAATTCTTTTGAAAATTAAAATTATTGATATAAGGAGTACGTTCTATGAAAAGAACATATCAACCAAGTAAAGTTAAGCGCAACAGAAAATTCGGTTTCAGAGCTCGCATGGCAACAAAAGGCGGACGCAAGGTACTCGCACGCAGACGTGCTAAGGGTCGCGCAAAGCTCACAGTTTCTGACGAAAAGAAGAAGTACTAATTTTTTAGGGATGGAAACAGACTTGATAAAAACGGGATTTTTTAAACGTGAAGAGCGGATAAAGAATCCCGCTGATTTTAAAAAGCTGTTTAAAGACGGAAAAAAGATAAGTATTCCGGGCGCTAAACTTTTCTTTCTGGAAAATGGCCTGGGAATGAACCGTGTTGGTTTTCCTTTAATGCGCGGCTACGGTAACGCTGTTGAACGGAACTTATCAAAAAGGTACAGCCGTGAAGTCTATCGATTACTAAAATCACATCTGAACACCGGGTATGACATGTTATTCTTAATATATCCCGGAAATGATTCGTTCCACTCGCGATGTGATCAAATTCGTTTATTGTGTCAAAAGGCAGGATTAATTCAGGAATAAGGCTATGTTGAAAAAACTGGCAGAAGTCTCATTCGCAGCCATTAGAAAATTTTTCACAAAGTTTTTCTGTTTATTAATCCGTGCTTATCAAATTTGTATTTCTCCATTGCACGGGCCTACATGCAGATTTACTCCCACTTGTTCTGCATATGCGCTTGAGGCAATCCAAAAATACGGACCTGGTAAGGGTCTTTTACTTTCAATCAAACGAGTTCTCAAATGCAATCCATTTCACGAAGGCGGTTACGATCCTGTTCCCTAACGAACGGTAGTTTACGGTCTTATATTTAAGGAGTAAAAAAATTGGATAAGAATACGATATGGGCAATTGTCCTTTCAACACTTGTAATAATTGCATCATATCTGATTTTGCCAAAGTTTTTTCCTGGTCTTAATATGATGGGCCTTGGAAACAAGAATGTACAAAATCAGACTGAGCAGACGGAAAGTGCAGAGCCACAGGAGCTTGATCTTTCTGCTATGGAAGAAAATGCAGCAGTATTTGCTGATGCAGATGAATCTGCAGAAGAAGGTGAGGCTGAAGATGAACAGCCTGCACTTACAGAACAGAAATACACAATTAGAACTGATAAAGTTGAAGCTGTATTTACTAACAAAGGTGGAGACATCATCAGTTATAAACTGCTCGACCATAAGGATATGGATACAAATGATTTTGTACAGATATCTGACAATGTAAACAGCAAAAACAGAACCTGTGCTATTGCGTTTGGTGGTGCTGATGCAAAAATTGTTGATGAAATCTTCAATACAGAAACAGACGGAAAATCAATCACATTTACAAAGACAATGAATGTAAGCGGTAAGAAAACAACACTTCGTAAGGTTTATACCTTTATGGATGGTGAATATGTTTTCAAGCTTGATGTTCTAGTACATACTGCAGATTCAAATGGACTTGATATTGGAGGAACAGCTTATACAATCAGAACTTCTCCACAGATTGGTCCACATTATGATCCAAAGAAAAACCGTTATGAACGCCGTGAGTTTATTGCTTACAACGGTCAGAAGTATAAGAAGATTATGCTTAGCAACGGTCAGTTCAAGGAATATGACAAAGATTTTATCTGGAGCGGAATTGCCGGAAAATACTTTGTTGAACTTGTAATTCCTTCTGCACCGGAAAAAATCAATACAGGCTGGTATTCTTCTAATGTAGAAATTAATAATTATGCAAATGCCCAGGCTTTGATTGTCCGCAATGCATTCTCTGGTTCAGATATTTCTGATACATACTATATGTATTTTGGTCCACGTAACGATAAGGATCTTAAGCGTTATAACATTGCAGAAAACAACGGCTGGAATATTGGCGGTAAAAAAGTAACACAGGCTTTACAGACAAGCGGCTGGCTTAACTGGCTCGAGAAAATCTTAAAGTTTGTACTTGAATGGCTCAATAAGCTGATTCATAACTGGGGTGTTTCAATCATCATAATGACAATCATCCTTAAGGTGATTATGTTCCCAATTTCTAAAAAGCAGTCTATGAGCTCTCTTAAGATGCAGGATCTTCAGCCTAAGCTTAAGGCTCTTCAGGACAAATATAAAAATGATCAGCAGAAACTTCAGCAGGAAACTTCAAAACTTTATCAGCAGGCTGGTTATAACCCTGCAAGCGGATGTCTTCCTATGTTGTTCCAGTTCCTCGTACTCTTTGCAATGTATAACCTCTTTAATAACTACTTTGAGTTCCGTGGAGCTATGTTTATTCCTGGCTGGATTCCAGACCTTTCAACAGGTGATGTTGTAAAGACCTTCAATTTCAATATTCCTTTAATTGGTAACCAGTTAAGACTTTTACCTGTAATCTATGTGGCTACTCAGTTGTTATCTGGTAAGATAACTCAGTATGGTCAAACAACAGCACCAGGCCAGAGCCAGGCAACTATGAAGTTTATGATGTATGGTATGCCTTTAATGTTCTTCTTTATGTTCTATAATGCACCGGCCGGACTTCTTTTGTACTGGCTTACAAGTAATGTTCTGCAGATTTTCCAGCAGCTTATTATCAATAAGATGATGAAGGAAAAGAGAGCTGAAAAGGAAGGTGGCTTTAAGACTAAAGAGCAGAAGGTAGTTCCACCTAAGGCTAAAGGAAAGAAATAATAATACAAAAGCGTCATTCTCGCACTTGATGCGGGAATCTTTAAAAAAAGATTATCGGGTCAAGCCCGATAATGACAGGGTTGATAATAATAGGAGACTTAAAAAAATGACTTACGAGTTTGAGGGAAAAACTGAAAAAGAAGCCATTGAAATGGCTGTAAATGAACTTGGTCTTGAAAGAGATCAGTTTGATGTTGAGATTCTTGAAACACAGAAAAACTCAATTTTTAAAAAAGGATATGTAAAAATCAGAGTTCATACTCTTGATGATAATGAAGGTAATGCAAGCTGGGCAGGATCTGCTTCTGAAGAAAAGCACTCTCGCCTTGTTGCAGATCCACTTCCACAGGGTGAATTTGAACAGAAACTTATTGAATTCATTCAGAATGTAATTGAAAAAATGGGTTACGATGTAAAGGTGGAAGTTTCTTACCGCGAAGAACGCAAGCTTGGAATCCGTCTTGATTCTTCTTACTCTTCAATTCTTATTGGTCGTAAGGGAAAGAATCTTGATGCTCTTCAGCTTCTTGCAAATATCTATGCAGGCCGTCTTGGACACGAAGAAGTTCGCGTAATTCTCGATACAGAAAACTATAGAATCCGTCGCGAGGAAACACTTGTTCGTCTTGCATATACAACTGCAGATAAGGTTCGCCTTTCACATAATTCAATTTTGCTTGAGCCTATGAATCCTTTTGAGCGTCGCCTTATCCATACAACCTTAAATGACATTCCTGATGTTGAAACAAAGAGTGAAGGTGAGGGAGTATTCAAACAGGTTCGTGTTCTTTATAAAGGAATTCGCTAATGACAAACAAACTAACGTTAGTTAGAAAAATAACTTGTGTATTTACTGCCGGTGTTTTGCTTGGTGGCTCTTGCTTTGCCAGGGAAAACACTAAGGTTAAGGAAATTGTAGAGCCTAAGTATTATGACGAGCTTGTAAAAAACGGACAGGTAGTAAAATACGGCGAAAATCCTTCTGAAGGATTTATGCTGATACCTGATTCTGAATTTAGTGACAAGCTTGCAGAAACACTTATTCAAAAGAATCCGAAAAATTTTCCTTATACATTTGAAGGACTTTATCTTATTGATAAGAAAGAGATTCTGAGAGAAAGTAATTCATCAAAGACAGAGATAACTATTTCTGACGTTGCACATGTTGTACGCTCTATTTCTAAAATGCAGGGAATGAAATATTATTCCACTACAAAAAAGAAAGAGTGTGTTTTATACAAAAAAACATACATGATTGCAGGACCAGAGGATAAGACAAGGATAGAAGATCAGAATACAGGAAATGCTGATGGTCAGATATCTTACTGTTTACAGGATGATAACAGTTTTGGTGTTAACACTTATAGACTTTCTTATCGTCAGAATGAAGATACACTCTGGTGTAATCATTACATCATGGACAAAATGGGAGTTGGACCATTTAAAGCAATTTACAAGGGTAAGATGATAATAAATATTCTTGTAGTTGATTGTGGTCAGGATATATTGCTTTATCTGAATACAGATGTAGACAGTATAAAATTTCCAGGAATTAAAGGCCAGATTGCAGATTCTATGTTCGCAAGAATGAATGCAGTTCAGGTCTGGTTTAAAACTCAATTCTAAGAGGTAATAAAATGAAACTTAAAAAAACTATAATTGCAGGATTTATGGCAATTGCTGTATTAACATCTTGCACTGCTAAAGGTTCTAAGGAGACAAATGTGGAAGCATTGAAAGGAAAAGAAGGCGTATTTGCCGTACTTGAAACAGAAAAGGGAACAATCGTTCTTAATCTTTTTTATAAAGAAACACCAATGACAGTTGCAAACTTTGTTGGTCTTGCAGAGGGAACTCTGGATGCAGCAAAGGGAAAACCATTCTATGATGGTTTGAAATTTCACCGCGTAATTTCTGATTTTATGATTCAGGGTGGTGATCCACAGGGTAATGGAACTGGTGGTCCTGGATACAAGTTTGCTGATGAATTTGTTGACGGTTATATTTTTGATAAACCAGGTAAGCTTGCTATGGCAAACTCAGGTGCAAATACAAACGGAAGCCAGTTCTTTATTACTCACGTTCCAACAGACTGGCTTAACTACAAGCACACAATTTTTGGTGAAGTTCTTGAAGGTCAGGATGTTGTAAACAAGGTTGCTCAGGGCGATACCATTAAGTCTTTGACAATTGTACGCCAGGGTAAGGATGCAGAAGCATTTAAGGTAACTCAGAAGAGCTTTGATGAACTTAAGTCTGCCGGTGCAAAGAAGGCTGCAACATTCAAAGAAGAAATGGCTAAGAAAACAATTGCAAAAGTAATTGAAGGCTGTGAAAAAGCAAGCAACGGAACATACTATAAGATTCTCAAGCAGGGTTCTGGTCCAGTATGTGGAAAGGGAAAGAAGGTAACTGTTGAATATAAGGGATATCTTCCAGACGGTCAGATTTTTGATGCATCAAAGGAATTCCATCCTCAGGGACATGAACCACTTGATTTCACAACAGCTGGCGGACAGATGATTCCAGGCTTTGATGCAATGGTTCAGGAAATGAAATACGGTGAAACACGCAAGATGGTAATTCCACCTGAGCTGGCATATGGAAGCTACGGAGTTCCACAGGCTGGTATCCCGGGTGATTCTTACATCTGTTTTGATGTTAAGCTTGTAAAATAGGCATAAAATAATTACGCTGTGAAAGCCGACTCATTATGAGACGGCTTTTTTTATTGAAAAGTGTATTTTCATAGTCTATAATATTACATTGATAGGAGGTAAAGGTATGAGAACAATGACTCAAATTCAAGCACTTGAAAATCTGCCAGATGATAGCATGGCGAAAAAGATTATTTTAAAAATTCTCAATACACCTAAACCAGACTATCAGGCAATGAAGCAGAAATCTGAGCAATATGAAGAAGAACTTTTGGCTGAGAAGTCAAAAGCATATCGCGAAAAGCTTTTTGAAATTAATTCAGCAACTTAATGGATAATCTGAACGAACAATTTCGTTGTGAACATTTATTTGCATCCTCAAAAAATCTACAGGCCATAAAATCATTTAGAGTAGACAAACGTTCCGGTAAAGGATTGGAACTATATTTAAAAAATAATGCTGCTACTGAAGAAATAAGTAAATCGAATAGAACATATCTTGTAAAGGATAAAGTTACAGAAGAAATTGCAGGTTATTTTTCATTAAGAACAGGTTTATTTACTTTGGATATCAGTACTCCAGATGAAGATGCAATGTATTCTGTTTCAGCAATTGAATTATCAAATTTTGCAGTTAATTCTGCGTATAAAGACAAACATCCGGAAGCAAATCGAATAGGACACATTATATTCACAAATTTTATTATTCCAATAGTTAAATCGGTTGGTGAAACAGTAGGTGTTCAGGCTTTATATATTTATGCTTTACCTGAAGATAATCTGATATCCTATTATGAGACTTTGGGATTTTCAAGGTTGTCACATGAAGAAGAAGAATTTGTCCATAAACATGTAAAGCCTCATTATGATAAAGGCTGTTATTTTATGTATCAGATATTGTAAAAAATTTTTCAGCCACTATTATTATTTGCCATAATTTTGACATAATTATATTTTAAGTTTTAAATATAAAATTGATTATAAGGAAATAGTGATGTTTATAGTTTGGGGTAGTCGTCATTCATCGAAAGTTTTAGCTGAGGTTGGGCATTTTACTTGTTCTCATTGTAATAATGTCGTACCATATAATGTTGTAAAACATGTTGATTGGTTTACACTTTACTGGATTCCAATAATTCCGATGCATACAGAGTATAGGGCCGAATGTCCTATTTGTAGCTACGGATTTGAAGTTGAAAAGAAAAGGGCGAAAGAGATTATTGAAGAATTGGAGGGAAAAAATGACTAATAATTTAAGTGATGATTATAAATGTAAAAAAGAGTTTGAACAGAAAATTTCAGAAGTAATTGAAGGAAAAGTGGATAAAAACTCTATTGGCAAAGGAGGTTTCTTTTCTTTAAATGGAACATGTACATTACGACGGTTATGGCTGAATTTAATAATTTTTATATTTGGTTACTTTCTATACATTGTGACATATGAATTGTATTCTAGTTTAAAAATATATGAGTCAAATTTTGTTGAATATTTTATTGTTGTTGTATTTGCTATTGTTATGGGTATTTGGAATTATCATATATGTTGTCTTTTTGTACAAAGAACAAGAGCAACAGGCTATAATCCATGGTTGTTGATTATTCCAATAGTAAGAACTGTAATACGGTTGAATATGGTAATTCAACCTTCAAATAAAGATCAATCAGAAAATATGTACATTGATAAAGAAATTTCACATGAAAGAGTGTTTAAAATTCTATTTCTGATTTCTTCAGTTATGTATTTTCTATTTTTCTTTTTTGCATTTACTGAAGAACTTGGCTAAAAAAATATGTCCGTAAAGAAATTCAGCATAAAGTATAAAATTATAATACTACTCTCAATAATTTCATTTCTTCCAATTTTTGTTATATTTGGCTTCAATATATTGTATTTTAGTAACAGAACTTTATCATCAGAAGGGTTAGAAAAAGAATGCGAAAAAATTATTTCTGGATTCGAAGAATTTGCTGAAGATTATTATTTAGAGTGGTATGGATATATTTGGAAACAGTTAGAAGAAAAAACAAAAGAGGTATCAGATTTAAAGGAGGATTTATTATTAAGTGATGAATATACATTTTATCGACTTATAGTTTTTAATATTTATAATGAAACTGATATTCAGCCTGTAAGTGATAATAGGTATCAGATTACTGATGTAAAATCTGATGGGCGTATAGTCACAAAATATTATACAGAAAATAAATATAATTTTCGAATAAGAGTGATTTCTGATAATGGGGAAATGGTTTTTGATTCAAATTTGCTAGAACTTTTTGGTGATTTTGAAACAGAGATTTATAGTGATTTTTTTAAGAATGCAGAAGATTTTCTTTACGATGATGAGGTGATGAAAGTTCAATCAGAATCCGAAGTTTCGCAAATCTTAAAATCAATGACTTCGGCAAGTGGAACAAGTTATCAAAAATTATATACATTTAAACATTTTAATATTACAGATGAATTCAGTGGTTATTTATTATTATCAAACATATATGATGAAACTTTTTCTCCAAAATATTTTATTGAATATTTTATTGATAAAGATTTCATAGATGGAAAACAAATAATTATATCAATTATAATAAGTATTATTCTTATTTTGAATATTGTATTTCCAATTATAAAACTTTCAAAACAAACAAAAGAAGTAATTGATAAGAAAGGTCGCGTAATTAAAACAGAATTATATGCATCAAAAAGAAAGGATGAAATAGGTGATTTATCGCGTTCTTTTTCGTCTTTGATACAGCGATTAAATGATAGAATTCATTTCGTTGAAGCTTTTTCTTCGGATGTAGTTCACGAGTTTAAAAATCCATTAGCTGCAATTCGCTCTTCTGTGGATGTAATGAATGATCCAGATCTTAATGAGGAAGATAGGAAGGAGTTATATAAATCAATTAATGATGAAATACATCATCTTGAAGTTCTTTTGAATGAAATGAGAAATATTTCTAAGATTGAAAATTTGGAATCAGATGAAGGAAAAGAAAATATCCCGCTAGGATTATTTGCTGATAATATAATTAAACGCGTAAAACAATCATATCCTGAAGTTGATTTTAAAGTAAATTTTGATAGTGTTTATTTTGCAAGACCGGATTATATAGACAGAATGTTAGAGAATCTTATTGATAATGCAGCAAGTTTTGCTATGAAGAGTGAGCTAAAAAAAGTAATTGTTAGCTTTGTGCAAAATAAATCAGAAAGGAAAAAAGTTTCATATATAGCAATTGTAGTTGAAGATTCTGGTCCAGGTGTTCAAAAAGGAGAAGAGGGAAAAATATTTAATCGATTTTATTCCCATAGAGATGATGTACAAAAATTGAAACACTCAGGACTTGGTCTTTCTATAGTAAAGGCAATCGCTGAGTCAATGAATGGGAAAATAAATGTTTCTAAAAGTGAAAACCTTGGTGGAGCAATGTTTGTTGTAGTTTTACCGCTTTCTGGTAATTTAGATGAAATAACAAATCTATAATAGTTAGATTGAAATTTTATATCCAGCACTATAAACAGTTTCAATCAATTCATTTCCAATTTTTTTTCTTAATCGTTTTATGTGACAATCTATAGAACGGTCTGTTGCGTAGTTATCTTCAGGATAAGCTAAATCCATAAGCTGGTCGCGGGATAAAACTTGATTTGGATTTTCGATAAAACCTTGTAATAAACGGAATTCTGTAACTGTAATATCAACAGGTTCGTTGTTGACTTTTAAGGTATATGAATTGAGATTTAGTTCCAGATTTTTAAAATGCAAAATATTTTGTAAATTTAAAGTATCACAACTTTGTGAATTTGTAAAACTATATCTTTTTAATAATACTTTAATTCTTGCAATCAATTCTTTTGTAGAAAAGGGTTTTCCTAAATAATCATCAGCACCAAGATTAAGTCCTTCAATCCTTGTTTCAACATCTGCATAATCAGAAAGGAAGATAACAGGAATATTGTAATTATGCTTTCTTATGATTCCTAGAAATTCAAAACCATCCATAACTGGCATATTGAAATCTAGAATTATAAGATCAGGCTTTTCAGTATTTAGTTTTTCAAGAGCCTCTTGACCATTTGAGCATTGTATAACTTCAAATGATTCTTTTTGTAAAGCAATTTTTAACGTTAATCTTATATTCGGTTCATCATCAACTACAAAAATCTTCATAGCTATATTATAAGTTAAATTTTTTTCAAATGCCATAATTTTGACATAATTACATTTTATATTATTTTTAGATATATAGGAGGTAGTTATGGATTATAAGATAGAAATTAAAATCTCGGTTTCAAAATGTGAGGAAAATGAAAATCATATATATACCGATGAGGAGTGCATAAATCACTGTTACTTTATTGGTGGTTATAGCGGGCATAGTTGTTTGATGCAGCTTGATCTGTCTTATGAACAGGGATACAGAAAGATTTTAAAAGAACAGGGCCGTAAAGGTTTATGGGACTATGGTGTAAGTAAAGGATTTTTTAAAGAAAATACACCTGAGTATTATGGCTTTTTTGGGAACAATAATTAGAAATATATCGGAGGTATTTATGAAAAAAAATTTAATTATACTTTTATCTTTTGTATTGTTAACTAGTTTATCTTTTGCTAAAGAAAAGATTCTTGAGAAAAAAGACTATCCGAGATGGGTAGAAAATTTAACTAACCCTCCTAAAGGTTATAATGGAATTAAGTTCGGAGAAAATGAGATTTTGGATAGAATAGTAAAAGATGGAAAATATCTTTTTGTATATTCTCATGATGATGAAAATTATTATATTTGTAAATTTAATAAAAATGGAAATCCGATAAAAAATGAAGGGTATCGCTTAAAAGATAATGCAAAAGATTTTATTGTAGACTACTATGAACAATCTCCTTTTGGATGTAAATATGAAAAATATTATTATTATGATGAAAATGATGAATTAAAAAATTATTCTGAATACTATTCGTTGAATGATGAAGAAAATCATATTTCTAAAATGATTGATAAAGAGGAAGGGTCTTTTTTATATAAATATGAAAAGAATGGGAATTATTCACGAACCTGTACGCGAGTTGGTGATGATGATGGATATATTTATAGTTATATAGGTTCAATTTGTTATTATGATAAAGATGATAATCTTTTATCATGTTTTACAAATGATGAAAATAAAAAATGGAGATATTATTCTGGAAGCAAAGAGTTTAAGGAATTTGTCAAGAAATATGAAATAGAATTACCAAAAGAAAATACTGATATCAGCATTATCTATGAAACCTATAAAAATGGTAGTCAAAGTCTTTTCTGGATAGATTTTTCAAAAGATGGTTGGAATAAGAAAAATTATTTAATGGATATTATATTTGGTGAAACGTTTTATTGGTATGACGAAGAGGGAAGAATTGGTCATGGAAAAGATTTAAAAGACGAATGGTGGAATACATATCAGAATGGCAAATTGATTTATAGAAAAGCACAATCAGGAGATACATATTTTGATTATGATGAAAAAGGAAACATTATTTTGGAAAAAAGAAAATATAATGATAGATGGTATATTGATGAGTATAAATATGATGATAAAAACAGAGTAGTATGGAGCTTTTCAAAACAAGTAGATGAAAATGAACAAATATTTTCTTCACTTAAAGAAGAACGAAGATATGATAATAACAATTATGTTACTTATGTAAAATGGGTAACGAATGATGATTATGAAGGTGAAGGTTGGAATTCAACAGTAAATGGATATAGATTTACGAATATAAAAGGTACATTGGAATATGAATTTGAAAAAATCAATGATAGACAAATAAAAGTGTTTCCACAGGATGGAAAACATTGGTTTATTGTTGAAGTAGATGTGAATAAATAGGATGTTAAATCTCAAAAATAAGCAATGTGTTATCAAAAATCTGAAAATCTTAATAGTTAATTAAGAAGGAGGGTCGATATGGTAATTAGTTATCGTGGATACTTTTTATACATTAATGAAGATAATTTAACTGTACAGCACAAAGCAACTGGAATTATAAATATTATAACGAAGATTAAAAATATTGAGGAAGCCTATTTTATTGTTGATAATCACATACATAACTCAATAGAAAGTGCGACTTTATATGAAGAATCTCTGAGAACAATTTTGACCAGCAAACAATATAGTCAATATTATAGTAAAGGAGACAAAAGAAATACTATATAATAGGCGGAACATCAAACAAACTTTTTGTTGCTTCGTAAATTCTGCGGGCAACAAGAGGGTTGTTCATTGTGTAAAGGTGAATGCCCTGCACGCCGTGGGTTACCAGGTCTACAATCTGGTCGATGGCGTAGGCAATTCCTGCGTCGCGGATTGCTTCCGGATGATCGGCATAGCGGTCCATCATATCTGTAAACTTTTTAGGAAGCACGGCGTTTGTCATGCTTACCATTCTTTCAATTGATTTCTTATTAGTTGCCGGCATGATTCCGGCTTCAATCGGTACATTAATTCCCTTTATCTGGCAGCGCTCAAGGAAGCGGTAGAACTGGTTGTTATCAAAAAAAAGCTGTGAGAGCAGGTGAGAGGCTCCGGCATCAACTTTCTTCTTTAGATAATCAATATCATCATAAACGTCTTTTGACTGAGGATGCAATTCCGGATAGCAGGCACCGAAAATCTTAAAGTGCTTACCGTCTGTGCGTTTTGCATCAAAATCTTTTATAAAAGAAATTAAATCACTTGCATGAAGAAAATCATTGGCAGGCTCTTTGCCTTCTACCTTGTCGCCACGGAGAGCGAGAATATTTTCGATTCCGGCCTGCTGAAACTGTTCAAGAACATATTGTGCTTCGTTGCGAGTCATATTGAGACAAGGCATATGAATAACAGATTCAACATTACAAACATCTTTTATATGCTTTGCAATTGCAACTGAGTTATCACAGTTTGCGCTTCCACCGGCACCAAAAGTAACAGAAATAAAATCTGGTGAAAGATCTTTGAGTTCATCAAGGGTTTTTAGAACAGTATCTATTGCATCTGTCTTTTTTGGTGGGAAAACTTCAAACGAAAAAATTGTCTTATTTTTGAAATCAGATTCAAATAACATATTTGATATTATATAAAGAAACAAGCAAATAGTTAATAAGATGCCTTGTAATCAATAATCAAAAAAAAAGTGGGTTGGCCATAGATAATTTCTATGAAGAAAACAGAATGTAACTTCTAAAAATAACCTTGGTTATAAATTTAATTAGAGGTTAATTTAAAATGACAAATTTAATATACTTTGTCATAAGAAAACTATAATGATCTATATGATCAGAAAGAAGGAGAAAAAAGTGAAGCAGTTAAACAAAGTATTACATTATGTTCTTGTGCTTGCATTTGTGTCGGCTTTGCTTATAGTAACCGGATGTTCAACATCTAAGGTTCAAAGCAAAAGTAGTGGAAATCAGCTTGTCATGGATTCCTCAATTAAGCAGGGAAAACTTGACAATGGAATGTCATATTTTATTCGTGAAAACGGAGAGCCTAAAAATCGCATTCAGCTTCGTCTGGTGGTAAAGGCCGGCTCCTGCATGGAAGAAGATGATCAGAAGGGGCTGGCTCATTTTATTGAGCATCTTTGTTTTAACGGAACAGAGAATTTCGAAAAGTCTGCAATTGTAGATTATTTTGAATCAATTGGTATGGCTTTTGGCCCGGAAGTAAATGCCTATACAAGCTTTGAAAACACAGTTTATATGCTTGAGCTTCCTGCAGATAATCCTGAAATCTTAAAAAAGAGTCTGCTTGTTCTTCATGACTGGGCTAGTGCAGTTACCTTTGATCCTGAAGAAATTGAAAAGGAACGTGGTGTAATTGTTGAAGAATGGCGAATGAGAAATCAGGGAATTCAGGGTAGAGTTTCTGATAAGGAAACAGCACTTCTTTTGAAGGATTCCCGCTACGCTGAAAGACTTCCGATTGGTGATATGGATATCATAAAAAGTATTCCACGCGACCGTATAATTGATTTTTATAAAAAATGGTACAGACCTGAAAATATGGCTGTTGTTGCCGTTGGTGATGTAAAGTCAGCAACTCTTGAGGCCGCAATAAAAGAAGTAATGGGAAGTATTGAAGCTTCAGATAAGAAGACAAAAGTTCCATCATTTAATGTTCCTCTTCAAAATAAGAAAACAATTGAAATTATGAAGGATAAGGAGCTTACAGTTGTTGAAGCATATGTTTTCCAGCAGAATCCTGATACTGAACCTGTGACAACGGCTGAACAGATTCGTAAAAATTATGCCCTTGCTCTTGCATCTGATATTTTTAATCAGCGTTGTGCAGAAAAAACAAATAAGCCGGATGCCTTGTGGCTTGGAGCCGGAATAGGTAAGTTTGCATTTACAAATAATAATTCGGTATATTTTAGTCAGTTCTATCCAAAAACAGGTCTCTTTAACGAAGCCTTTAAAGCCTTCCTTGATGAATATGAGAGATTCCTTGCTTTTGGTGTAACAGATTCAGAACTTGAAAGAATTAAGCAGGGATATCTGCAGAGTATTCAGCAGTCTTACACAAATAAGGATAAACAGCCTTCTGCCAATTATGCAAATAACCTTGTAGATCATTTCTTAACAGGCCGTATTCTTATTTCAGCTGAAGATGACTTTAAGCTTTCAAGTAAACTTATAAGTGAAATAACAAAAGAAGAAATACTTGAAGCTTCAAAAGAGGCCTTTGGAAATCGCGGAACTATTTTCTTTATTCTTAGTCCGGAATCAATTGAAATTCCAGCAGAAAAAGAAATTACAGATATCTGGAAAAATTACGAAAGCGAAGCAGCCAAAGAAGCTTATGTTGATGATGTGGCAGACAGTGAACTTATGAAAAGACCTGCCGCAAAAGCAAAAGTAATTTCTAAGAAAGCAATCAAAGATGTTGGTGGAACAGAATATACTTTTGAGAACGGTGTAAAAATCATCACAAAGAAAACTGATTTTAAGAAAGACTCGATTACTGTTTATGGCGGTAGTAAGGGTGGATTATATCATCTGAAGGAAGAAGATGTTCCTTCTGCAAAGGTGGCAATGCAATATGCCTTTGTATCCGGCTTTAATGGAAAGACTGGAATTCAAATTAATAAAATTCTTTCTTCCAAGCAAATGTCATTCAATGCTGATATAAATTCTACAGATGAATGTTTTTCAGGTTCTGCTAATAAGGACAGCATTGAAAATTGGCTTCAGCTTGTAAATCTTGTTTTTGATAAAGCAGAGTTTACACAGGATGGCTGGCAGACATTAATTGGCCAGTATAAACAGATTGCAGAAACTTATGGTTCACAGCCTTTCCAGGTTTACTCAGATAAGATTACTGAGATTATTTATGGAAACACTTTGTATACAGCACCACAGAATAAGGAATGGGTTGCTAAGCTTAATCCGGAAGTTTCTGAGCGTGTCTTCCGTGAACGCTTTAGTAATCCGGCTGATTTTACATTTGTTTTTGTTGGTGATTTTAATGAAAAGGCCCTTGTTGATTTGTGTGCTTCTTACCTTGGAACTCTTAAAACAAATGATAAGCTTGAAGAGATAAAATATGTTTACTTCCCATTCCCGAAAAAAAGCCAGATAGTTACTGTAAAGAAGGGAATTGATCAGACCGGTTATGTTTACATGTGCATGGGTGGTGAATTGCCGGAAGAAAAAGATATTGAAAAGAGTTTTAAGGAGAACACAATAATTAATCAGCTTTCTTCTTTGCTTGATATCCGCTTGCGCGAAGTTATTCGTGAAGATAAGAGTGGTTCTTATGGCGTAAGCACCAATGCTTATATTGATGGCTGGCCGGAGCGTTTCTATAAGGTCAACATTGAGTTTGGTTGTGAGCCGGCTCGTGCAGAAGAGCTGCAGGCAGCTGTAATTGAAGCTATTAATGATATTAAGGCAGGAAACTTTTCTGATGAAAATATTGTAAAGGTGAAGGAAGGTTATACACGTTCTATAGAGACTTCGCTTAGAGATAATAACTGGTGGCTTCGTCGTATTAATGCAGAATATGTATTTACTGATGAGCCTTTGTGGTATACATCAAATAGCGGCAAGGCTGCAGAATGGATTACTAAAGAAGCTCTGGTAGAGGCAGCTAACAAGTATCTTAATACTGAAAGACTTGTTACTGCTTATTTGAAGCCAGAAAAATAAAAAAAAACTGGTGGTTTCGAGAGCCTCAACCACCGTATTACTGTGTCATTCCCCGGCTTGACCGGGGAATCTAGATCCTCGGGTCAAGCCCGAGGATGACATAAAATTAAATAATTCCAATACCCTTCAAAAGAATGATGAAGAGAAGAATTGGAGCAACGAACTTAATCATTGCAATGTAAAGACCCTTGCGAACAAAGTGTTCACCGTTAAGGGTGATTTCATCGATTGTAGTTTTTGGTTTAGCAACCCAGCCAATAAGAAGGCAGGTAAGAATACCAACGATTGGCATAAGAATGTTGTTACTTGCGTAGTCGAGGATGTCGAGAATTTGACCGATACTACCGTTTGGAAGCTTGAGATCGAAGTAGAATACGTTGTAACCAAGACAAACGATAACTGAAACAACAAAAGTGCTGCAGGCCATAATAAGAGTTGACTTCTTGCGGCTCCACTTGAACTTATCCATCATAGAAGATGTGATTGCTTCGAGGATTGAAACGGCAGAAGTAAGGGCAGCGAACAATACCATTACGAAGAAGATAAGACCAATGAACTCACCGAACTTTCCAAGAGAGTTGAATACCTTTGGAAGTGTGATAAACATAAGTCCTGGACCTGCAGACATTCCTTCTTTTCCTGAGAAAGCGAATACGGCAGGAATAATCATCATACCAGCGAGAAGAGCGATACCTGTATCGAAGATTTCAATCTGGTTTACAGACTTGTTAAGGTTTACATCCTTCTTCATGTATGAACCGTAAGCAATCATAATACCCATAGCAATTGAGAGTGAGTAGAAAAGCTGACCCATAGCATCGAGACAAACTGTAAGAAAGCCCTTGAAAGTAAGTCCTTCGAAGTTAGGAATGAAGTAAACAGCTGCACCCTGAAGACCTGTACGTGTTACACCGTTATCATCTGTGTGGCTGATAAACAAAGCATAAATTGCGATGAATACAACTATTACAACAAGAATAGGCATAAGGATTTTTGAATAGCGTTCAATTCCGTGCTCAACTCCCTTGTAAACAATAGTGAAACAAAGAATTGCAAAAAGAACTGTGTAGAAAATTGGCTGCCACTGTGAAGTGATAAAGCCTGTAAAGAATCCGTCTGCAACTGCAACCTGTCCCTGGAAGGCAAGGTAGCTGAACATATATTTCATTACCCAACCACCGATTACACAGTAGTAAGGATAAATGATAAATGGTACTACGAAAGAAAAGATTCCGAGGAAGCCCCATTTGCTGTTGATTTTTGAATAAGCTGTAAGAGGACTTTCCTGAGTCTTTCTACCAATTGCAACTTCTGTAATCAGAAGAGCAAAACCAAATGTGAGAGCAAGAGCAAGGTAAACTACGAGAAAGAGTCCACCACCATCTTTTGCGGCCAAGTAAGGGAAACGCCAGATGTTTCCCAAGCCTACGGCAGAACCTGCCGCAGCAAGAACGAACCCGATTGAACCTGTAAACGAGTTACGCTGTTTTGTTTGAGTTTCCATAAACACCTCTAAAATTTTTTATATCAAAATTATTTTAACATAAAAAGGATAGAGCGTCATTATAATTTAGAATTGGCTAAAATCTATTCTTTGAATAAATCTGTTACGTGGAACTGTGTAAGGTCTTTTACAACTTCTGCGGCTATAATCATTCCAGCAACAGAAGGAACAAAGGCATTGCTTCCTGGAGTCTGTTTTTTGGAAATTCCCTGACGGGCAGGGGTAATACCGGAAGTATCTTTAAAATCATTAGAGGAGGCAGAGTCTGCTTCAGGGGCTTGGGGAGCTATTGCTGTTTCAGTGGAAAAAACAACCTTGAGGCGTTTAATATGTCGTTTTTTAAGTTCGTTTCTCATAACCCGGGCGAGAGGGCAAACCGAAGTACGGGTTATATCTGCAACTTTGAGTTTTGTGGGATCGACTTTATTTCCAGCTCCCATGCAGCTGATGACCGGCTTTTTAATTGCCTTAGCACGGCTTATGATTTCAAGCTTTCCGGTAACTGTATCAATACAATCAACGATATAATCATATTGGGAAAAATCAAACTGACCGGCAGTGTCGGGCATATAAAAGGTCTTCCATTTAGTTACCTTGCAGTCCGGATTGATATCGTGAATACGTTCTTCTGCAACATCAACTTTATCTTTTCCTATTGTTGAATGGAGTGCATAAAGCTGACGGTTGAGGTTTGTAAGACAAATCTTATCATCATCAACAATATCAATTGCACCGATTCCTGAACGAACAAGAGATTCTACAACATAACTGCCAACTCCACCAATTCCAAATACAATTACTCTGGCCTGGTAGAGTTTTTCCATATTGTCTTTTCCGAATATCAGTCTGGTTCTGGCAAATTGATTCGTATTCATAAAAATCCTTATGAGGTCTTAGCGGTTTTTCAAGCAAAGGCAGCATTCAAAAACACAGAGAGCAAGTTTAATATATTCTTAGTATATCACAAAAGGTAAAGAAAAATCATATACGGTCTATTTTTTCCAGTGATATAATTTTTTGTTTCTATTTATAAAAACACTTGATTTTAAGAATCGAATTCGATAGTATTAATCTAATGATTTTTGGAATTACATTTTTTACATTTGCTTTTTTCTCATTTTTTGCCTTTTTCTTTTTTGGCAAGGGATGCGTCGTACGAAAAGCATAGAATGTAGAAAATACAGCTGATACAAAAAGCGGTTCTATCTTTTCGGTAGAACCGCTTTTTTTTTGCAAACGGAGGTTTTGATTGAAAATTGCATACAGCGGAATTGAAGGAGCCTTTGCCCACATTGCAGCAAAACGGATTTTCCCGGCAGAGGAACTTATGTCGTATGGAGATTTCCGTTCGGCTTATGAAGCCGTTGAAAAAGGAGAATGTGTTTACGCCGTTCTTCCAATTGAGAATTCTTATGCCGGTGAAGTTGGTCAGGTTACAGATCTGATGTTTCAGGGCGGGCTCTTTGTAAATGGAGTTTATACACTGAACGTTATGCAGAATCTTCTGGGAGTAAAGGGAGCAAGCCTAACTACCGTTCGTAAGGTAATAAGTCACCCGCAGGCACTGGAGCAGAGCGGAGATTTTATTACAGCTCACGGCTATGCTGTTGAGGAAGCGGTGAATACTGCAAGAGCAGCTAAGATGGTTGCGGAACTTGGTGATGTAAGTGTGGCTGCAATTGCCAGCGAAGAAACTGCTGCTTTGTATGGACTTAAAGTTCTTGAAAAAGGTGTAAACGGATATCAGGATAACTCCACCCGCTTTGCAATTCTTTCGCGTGAAGAAGGTGCAAAGGTAAATACAGGTTCTGACGGAAACACTTTTATTCTAATGTTTGCGGTAAAGAATGAAGCTGGGGCTCTGGTAAAGGTTTTGAATAAGCTTGGTGAATTTGGTTACAACATGAGCGTAATTCACAGCCGCCCGCTTAAGGGACTGGCCTGGTCTTATTATTTTTACATCGAGGCAGAAGGCGAATTTGGAACCGATGCCTATAAGCAGATGATTTCCGAAATGGAATATCGCTGCAGCAAATTAAAAGTTTTAGGAAGATTCTAAGATAAACAAGAAGGTTTACACTATGGAGGTAGCAGAAATGAATATGGAATTTGAAAGAAGACTTGCAATCCCGGCTGAGGTAAAAGAACAATATCCCCTCTCCGGAAAAGTTGGAAAAATTGTAGAAGAAAAGCGTGCGGAGTTGAGGGCGGTTTTTGAAGGCCGGCTCAATAAGCTGCTTTTGATTATCGGGCCATGCTCGGCAGATAACGAAGAAGCTGTAATTGATTATATGAACCGCCTTGTGCCTGTACAGGAAAAAGTAAAGGACAAGATTCTCATGGTGCCACGTATTTACACAAACAAGCCGCGAACCACCGGCGAAGGTTATAAGGGAATGCTCCATCAGCCGGACCCAAATGCAAAGCCTGACCTTTACAAGGGAATTGTTGCCTGCCGTCACATGCATATGCGCGCAGTAGAAGAAACCGGCTTTATCTTTGCAGATGAAATGCTTTATCCGGAAAATTATCAGTATCTGGATGATGTGCTCGGTTATGTTGCAGTTGGAGCCCGCTCTGTAGAAGACCAGCAGCACCGTCTCACTGCCAGCGGCATTGAGGTTCCGGTTGGAATGAAGAACCCTACTTCCGGCGACTATGCAGTTATGATGAACGCAATTCTTGCAGCTCAGCATCCACACACCTTTATTTACCGCGGTTGGGAAGTTCATTCAGAAGGTAACATTCACTGCCATGCAATTCTCCGCGGTTCAACAGACAAACACGGAAGCCACCAGCAGAACTATCATTATGAGGATCTTGTCCGCCTCTGTGATGCCTACGACGCCCGTGAACTCAAAAACCCTGCTGTTATCATCGATACAAATCACTCTAACTCAAATAAAAATCCTTTTGAGCAGCCACGCATCATAATGGATGTTCTTAATTCCTGCCGCCACAGCGACCGTGTAGCAAAGCTGGTGAAAGGCTTTATGATTGAAAGCTATATCGAAGACGGCTGCCAGAAAATCGGGGAAGGCGTGTACGGTAAATCAATTACAGACCCATGTCTTGGCTGGGAAAAGACTGAACGTTTGATTTACGATATCGCAGAGAAGATATAATGAAAAATTTTAAGGATTATGTTATAATTATATAGAATATATATTTAAAAAAGAGGCATGAGCAAAGAAAAAGTAAATAAAAGATTGGAATAAAATAATGGAGGTTTTTCCCCAAATGCTATACTTAATGATCCCGGCGGCATTTCTCCTTGTTAATTTTATACTTAACTGGGAAATGCTTAAGAAATACGGATTTAGTACAAAGAATCAGGATAAGCAGGGAAAAGTACATGTTCTGTATAACAGATTCCTTCTTGCCGCAAACTGCTACTTTCTTGTGGATATGGTTTGGGGACTTTTTTATGAGCATCGTGATATAGCAGGACTTTTTCCATTCATATACTCTTTAACAGTCTTTTATTTTTTGTTCATGCTTCTGACTATGCTAACCTGGACCCGCTACCTTGTCGCATATATTGACAAGAGTGGCCGCCGCAGCATTATTCTGATTTATGGAGTATGGATAATGTTTGCAGTTGGCGTAATCTGTCTCATACTCAACCGTTTTTTCCACTTTATGTTCACCTATACTGATGCTCATGAATACATTGGAGAAACAGGACGGAATATTTCTTTCTTCCTTCAGATTTTGTTCTATATCATAATTTCTACTTACATGTTTTTCATTGCGCATAAAACTGCCGGACAGAAAAAAATCAGATATATAGCAGTAGCTGTAACAAGTATTGTTCTTGGCGTTTTTCTTACCCTTCAGATTTTCTTTGCCTTTTTCCCTTCTTATGCAATAGGTCTTATGGTTGGTGTATGTCTGATTCATACCTTTGTAGAAGTAGATGAAAAGAAAGAAAAAGAAATACATGATCATATCGCCTCTGCAATGGCGGAAGATTATGAAGCCATCTTCTACATAGACATAGAAACAAACGAATATCTGACCTTTTCAAAAAGCCAGAAATATATGACTTTAAACGCCGTAACTTCAGGTAAAGATTTCTTTAAAGAGGCTCAGGCAAGCATTGAAGATTGTATTTATCCTGATGACTGGGAATATGCAAAGGGCTTCTACAAGAAAGAAACAATGCTGAAGAATCTTGAAGGAAGACGTTCTTTTTCTTTCAAATATAGAGTTTTGATAAACAAGGAGCCACGCTTCTTCCTCTTCACAGTTATGCGTGAAAGTAACGGCCAGTATCTTATCTTTTATGAAAAAGATATAGATGATGAACTCAAGGCTGAAAAAAAGCAAAAGGAAAATCAGAAGCAGACTATTACCTTTGGTCAGATTGCAGAAAGCCTGGCTTCTATCTATGACGTAATCTACTACATAAATATTTCAGATTCTTCTTATGTATGCTATCAGACTAACGATACTTATGGAAATCTGGAAATCAATAGTTCCGGAGATGATTTTTATAAGGAATCAATTACAAACATTTCTCAAATGATTCATGAACAGGATCGTGATAAGCTGTTAGAATTCGTGAATAAAGATAACATGATTTCCACAATGGAAACTCACAAAGACAACAGCATTATTTACCGGATGATTGTAACCGGAAAAGCTCAATATACCAGAATGACGGTTCGAAAAAGCAGTGACGGAAGTCATTTCATCATCGGTATTGAAAATGTTGATGAAGAAATTGAAAGAGAAAAACAGCATCTTAAGGAGCTTAAAACCGAAAAGGAACTGGCAAGACGGGATGAACTCACTGGTGTAAAAAATAAGACTGCCTATAAGGAACTTGAAGAATCAATTCAGGGCTACATAGAAAATCACATCTCAAATCTGGCTTTCGCAATAATTGTATGCGACACAAACAATCTTAAGCAAATAAATGATACAAAAGGCCATGCCGCAGGAGATGAATACCTTAAGGCTTCTTGCCATCTCTTATGTAATATTTTCGTTCACAGCCCTGTATTCAGAGTGGGCGGAGATGAGTTCGTAGTATTTCTTAAAGGAAACGATTACGAAGCAAGATATGAACTTATGGAAAAATTACAAAGTCAGGTTCGCGAAAATTCTAAGGCTGAAAACGGAATAATTGTTGCTTCAGGAATATCAGAATATAATCCCGAAAAGGACCAGACGGTTTCTGAGATATTTGAGCGTGCAGACAAAGAAATGTACAAGAATAAAAAGAATCTGAAATCTCAAGCTTAAGCGATATAATGGAGGCGGGTTTGGGAAAATGGCTGGAATAAGAAATAGCGGACATGCAGATTTACCTCTTCATACGGGAACAGTTCCCCGCTGGCTTGCTGACCGTATGATGGTTTTGGGTACACTTATCACTGAATCTTTGGTAGAAAATTTTGGGCCGGATGAAGTGCTTGTGCGTTTGAGCGATCCTCTGTGGTTTCAGTCTTTTGGGGCGGTCATGGGTATGGACTGGCATAGCTCTGGTATTACAACGAGTGTAATGTATGCGCTTAAGCGGGGGTTGAATCCCAGGGCAAAGGAGCTCGGTATTTATGTTTGCGGGGGACGTGGAAAATATTCCCGTATGACTCCGGATGAACTTATGGACATTGCAGGCCGCGAGGGCCTTAAGGGCGATGAACTTGTTCGAAACAGTAAACTTGTTGCCAAGGTAGATAATAATGCTGTTCAAGATGGCTTTCAGTTATATCAGCATAATTTCATTTTAACCCGAAGCGGAAACTGGGCTGTTATTCAGCAGGGAATGAATACAGACGAAAGAAAAGCCCGTCGCTATCACTGGTGTTCAACTAACTTACGTTCGTTTGTTGAAGAGCCTCACAGTGGTGTTGTTGGAGATAATCGTGGAAAGATTTTGAACCTTACTGATGTGGAAGCCCGAGAGGCCCGCAGCTCTATTCTGGAAATGAGCAGGGAAGAACCTGAACGCATGCTGAAGGAAATTGTACAGATTGGAAAGCCTGCAAGCGAAATGATTTTGCTGCAGGGTGGAGCCAATGTGTCATTGTCTGGCTCGACCAGACAATCTTTTAAAAAGGATCCCCGGGTCAAGCCCGAGGATGACAAATTTATCCAGGGTGAACTCTTTCCGGAGCTTGTTAATCAGGTGGAAGTGGAGGAGAAAGGCCGCTCAATAATTATGCCGGCTCATCATGAGGTTCGCGAGCAGGACATTGATTTGAAGAGGCTGGGCGGGGTGTTAGCTACGGCTTACGAAGCGCAGCCTCAGGATTTTGAAAGTCTGCTTCTTACTCCGGGACTGGGACCAAGAACCCTGCAGTCTCTGGCCCTTGTGAGCGAAGTTATTTACGGAACGCCAAGTCGTTTTACAGACCCGGCCCGCTTCAGCTTTGCACATGGCGGAAAAGACGGGCATCCTTTCCCGGTGCCGCTTAAGATTTATGATGAGTCAATCCGGGTACTTAGGGATAGCATCGAAAAATCCAAGCTTGGTTATAAGGACAAATCTGATTGTATCAGAAGGCTGCATACAGCGGCTATGAATGTGGAACGTAATTGTGCCCCTGAAGTTGATTTTGATGCGGCAATTAAATACGAACGCGAACATTCTGCCGAGTGGGATGGAAAAACGGTTTAAAATAATATTGTGCAAAATCTAAAAAGCATTATATAATTATTTGATGGGATTTAAGAATAAAATTGATAAAGGATTAAATCGTTTAACCTCCTCATATGAGCGGGCGAGACTCGTTTCGCTTTTTGTAACAATCTGTTCACTCGTTTATCATGTTTTAATTTGTATTTTTTTCTATGCGATAAATGTAAAGCAGATGTTTGTTTACAACTTTGTGAGCATAAGCGTTTTTCTTTTTATTCTTTTTTTAATTCCCCGTCTTAAATCTTATATTCTGCCTTATATGCTGGCCTTTGTTGAAATTGTATTTCATCAGGTACTGGCAGATTATTTTTTAGGTTCTTATTCAAGCTTCCATTCTTTTATTCTGCTGCTGGGACTTTTGCCTTTTATTATTTTTGAAAATAAAAAGAAATATGCGCTGCCGGTAACTATTGTAAGTTCTATTACATATATTTACTTTTCCTGCAGAAATATAGAAGCTCATGCCGCAATTTCGCCTCGTACAATTTTCGGTATACGCTGTATGAATATTTCCATTACTGTATTTATTATCATTTTTGTAATTTTGATTTATACCCGGGTTGTTTACAGAATTGAGTATTATCTTCAGCGTCATAATGAAGCCCTTGAAAATGAAATTAAAATGGCTGCTGTAATTCAGCAGAGCTTTTTCCGTCAGGAAGTTGATAATATCAAAAAATACGAGGTTGCATATTTCAGTCGTCCAATGGTTGGAGTTTCTGGTGACCTTTATGATTTTTACAAAACCGGCGAGAAGCTTGATGGTCTTGGAATTTTTGATGTTTCAGGTCATGGTATTTCTTCCGGTCTGGTTACAATGCTGGTGAAAAATATCATCCATCAGGAGTTTTATAAAAAGAGTAAGCTTGAGCTTTGGGAAATTCTGGATAGAATTAACGACAGAGTAATTGAGGAAAAGGGCGAGATTCAAAATTATCTTACCGGTATTCTTGTTCGTCTTTATGAAGATAAGTTTGAGCTTGTAGATGCAGGACATCCGGCTCCAATATTGTATAAAAAAAGTACTGGTAAGTGCGAGTTTATTGAGCTTGGAAAAAGATCTGTAGGTGTAATTGGAATTGCAGATTTTCCTGTTTTTTATGAGTCTTTATATTTTGATTTTGATGAAGGAGATGAGCTGATTCTTTATTCTGATGGTGTAATTGATATTCAGGATGAAAATGAAGAATACTATGGCAAGGAACGCCTGCTTGAAGCTGTAGAAGCAAATATTGATAAAGCAGCTGCTGAACAGGTTAGTTTTATTGCAAATGATATTTATTCATTCTGTAAAAATCGTGAGCAGAATGATGACATTACTATTATTGTTTTGAAAAAATAATTCATAGAAATTAAAGAAGTAAAAAAAGAAAAATGGACTTTCCAATTACCCCATACCTTGATGACATTTGTGATACCTTAAAAAAATCTCCTTCCCGTTTTTTGATTTTAACTGCGGAAACTGCGGCCGGTAAATCTACTGTTTTGCCGCTGGCTTTACTGCAAAAGTTTTCCGGAAAGATTCTGATGACTGAACCCCGCCGCATTGCTGTCCTTGGGGTCGCTAACCGTGTGAGCGAACTCTGGAGCAGTGAGGGCAAAGCCGACGAGGTGGGATACAAGATTCACCTGGAAAAGCATATTACCCCTGATACAAGGCTTGAGGTAGTAACCGAGGCCATTCTTGTAAGGCAGCTGCAGAGCGATGTTGCTCTGGAAGATTATCAGGTAGTAGTGCTGGATGAGTTTCATGAGAGGTCTGTGAATACGGATCTGGCTCTGGCATTTTTGAAAGAAGCTATGCAGCTGCGGGATGACCTTTTTGTGATTGTGATGTCGGCTACGATTGATACTAAGAGGCTGCAGGAATATCTGGCGGGGGAGAGTAGCGAGGCTGGAGATGCGGACGAGTATGTACCGGTTTTCAAAGTGCCGGGCCGCCTCTTTCCGGTGAAGGTTGAGTATGAGCCGGAGAAGTCTCTGGTGTCGGTGATTAAAGAAATTGTAAGACAGGGAAGAGATTCCCGGGTCAAGCCCGGGAATGACAAAGGGCAGCCCGGGAATGACAATGTACTGGTCTTTCTTCCCGGCATTGCTGATATCAGGCGGGCCCAGGAAGAGCTGGAGGCAAGCGGCCTTTTTGAGGTTGATAGTTATTTGGAATTGTGCCTTTTGCATTCTTCTGTTTCTCTGGATGAGCAGAAGAAGGTGCTGGCTCCGTCTAGCAAGCGGCGTGTAATTCTTTCTTCTGCGATTGCAGAAACCTCGCTAACGGTTCCCGGAGTTTCGATTGTAATAGACAGTGGCCTTGCCCGTGTAAACCGGCTTGATATTAATACCGGAATGGAAAAGCTTACTACCGAAAAAGAGTGTGAGTTTTCTGCTGAACAGCGTAAAGGGCGGGCAGGCCGACTTTGCGAAGGTACCTGCATCCGTCTTTGGGATAAGCATGACCCACGGGTAAAAGAGCTGGCACCCGAGATTCTCCGTGCAGACCTTGTGCCTCTTGTTCTGGAATGCGCTGAGAGGGGAGTGTACTCGTATGACGGTATAGACTGGCTGGACAAGCCTTCTGCTGCTGCCTGGACGGAAAGTACAAAGTTATTGAAGCAGCTTGGAATGCTTAAGGCTGATGGTCATATTACTGACAAAGGAAAGGCGGCATTGACTCTTGGTCTGCATCCAAGGCTGGCAGGAATTGCTCTGGCTGATTTTGATGCGCTGACCGGTAAGCTCGGAGCTGAGGGACGCAGATTGTTAATACAGTTCAGTTCTTATTCTCGTTCTTCTGTGGAATTGCAGAAACGCTTTATTGCTGATCTGGAAAGGCGTCTTGCTGCAAGCGGATATTCTGAAAAGGAAAAACCCGACTTTTTGATTTTATGCGGATATCCGGACAGGCTTGCAAAACGCATGAGCCAAGCGGGAGTTGACCCGGCAGAGTATAAGTTTGCCGGAGGAAGACAGGCAAAGCTTTATAACAAAAGGGCACCTTTGTGGCTGGTTGCTCCGGAGGTTACGGCAGGAAATAAAGAAGCGGTAATTTTTGATTTAGTCGAGCTTGATGAGGCAAAAATCGCTGAATTTCTTGAAAAACACTGCGAAATTCGCGTAAAATGCTCATTTACTCAAGGGACTTTGCAGAAATTTAAAGAGAAATGCTTTGGAGAAATCATCCTTTCTTCTAAAAAAATCCCTCTTTCTGAAGGCGATTATGGCCGGGCCTGGGTTACAGAAATTGAAGAAAAAGGGATAGAATGTCTTCCTTTGAATGATAAAATCAATAATCTATTGCTTAGAGCTGAGTTTATTGAGCAGCAGAAAGGGTCAGGTGAAAAACTGAAAGAAAAATTCCAGACTACTGCAGAAGAATGGCTGGTACCTTTTCTTGCGGGGAAAAATTCGCTGGACGGGGCAACTGTTTATGACGCTTTATACTGGTATCTTGAGGGAGCAGAAATAGACCGCCAGGCTCCGGAAATGCTGACTCTTGAAAATGGCCGCCGCGTCAAAGTAAAATACGAAAAGCAGACAGAAATAAGGCCGGTTATAGAAATCATTATTCAGCGGATTTTCGGCTGCTTTACAATACCACAAATCTGTGGGAAAAAAGTTTTACTGCGCTTGCTTTCACCGGCCAGTCGTCCCCTGCAGGTTACCGAAGATCTGGAAAATTTCTGGACGGGAGCCTGGGTAGAAATCTGCAAGGAAATGAAGGGTAGATATCCCAAGCATAACTGGGATTATACGGTGGTTGAGTGATGCGGAGCATCGTATCGAAACCACCGTGTGAGACGATAAATGTGGTTTCGATACGCCCTTCGGGCTACTCAACCACCGATGTTTTAGAAAAGGAATTTATTTATGAATATCATTTTAATTATTTTAGGCATCATCAGTATTGCTTATGACGCAATTCTTATACTTATAAATCCGGGAACCTTTCTTGATATTGTAGTTTCTTTTACACATATCTGGCTGGCACTGGGTGCTTATCTGATTTTCTTGGGAATCTACCGAATAAAAACCGGCCATTCTTTCTGGAGAATCTGGAAGCGCTGGATTAAAATAACGTTCGTTAGTCTGGCCTCAATCGGCGGAACAATTGCGATAGTCAATCTGGTTTTAATTTTAAATCCGGCTGTTGTTGGAATTGAAGATAAGGCAGACAATGTGATTCTTCTTGGCGGCGGAATTGATAAGGATGGAAGACTGCCGGAATCAGTAATTACAAGAGTTGAAAAGACAGCTGAATATTTGAATAAAAATCAGGAAGCTCTTTGCGTTGTAACTGGTGGAACTCTTAAATGGCTTCCTTATCCGGAGGCGCCTGAGCTTAAAAATCAGCTTGTAAAAAGAGGAATATCACCGGAAAGAATTTTAGTTGAAGATCAGGCTAAGGATACAATTCAAAATCTTCAGTTCAGCTGTAAAATGCTGGCCGAGTTCAGGGGACAAAGTATTGGAGAAGTTCTTCAGACTCCAACAGCTATAGTAACAAGCCGCTTTCATTTGCGCCGGGCAGAAAGACTTGCCAGAAGAATGGGCTATAAAAATATAAAAGGCATCCCGGCGGGATGCCCTGCAATTTATGTTCCTCACAATTATGTGAGGGAAATCTGTGCTTATGTAAAACTGAATCTTCGAATTCTGCTGACGGGAGAGCCAAGACGTCTTTCTTACGGTGGTTGAGTGCCCGCGAAGCGGGTGTATCGAAACCACAGTAGAATACTATTTTCCTAATGCAATTGATTTATCGCAGGCTGCAGTAACAGCTTCGATTACTGCATTGCGGAAGTTGTTTTTTTCGAGGGCAGCAACTCCTTCTATTGTTGTTCCGGCTGGAGAGCAGACCATGTCTTTAAGGGCAGCAGGATGTTTTCCACTTTCGAGAACCATTCCCGCAGAACCGTAAACTGTCTGAGCGGCGTAGGTGTAAGCCTGAGTTCTTGGCATTCCGCAGCGAACAGCAGCATCAGCCAAAGCTTCAATAAACATGAAAACAAAGGCAGGACCAGAACCACTTACTGCTGTAACACAGTCCATCAGTTTTTCAGGAACTACTTCTACGCGGCCGGCTGAGCTCAGAATCTCAATTGCAGTTTTAGCTTCTGCTTCAGAAATATTATCTTTATAAGTAACGGCAGTCATTGCTTCGCCAATCTGAGCACAAACGTTAGGCATCATACGGATGAATCTTGCACGTGGAGCCCAGTTTTCAAGCTTTTCAATTTTGACTCCGGCAGCCATTGAAATAATTACAGCATTTGCCGGGATGTGACCAGCAATTTCTGCAAAAACATCTGCCAGGAATTGTGGCTTAACTGCAAGGAAAATATAATCACAGTCGAGCACATCTGTGTTAGCTTCAACAAATGAAGCACCTGTTTCTGCGGCAAAGGCCTTACCCATTTCTGTGTTTTTATCAGTCACCTTAATCTGGCTTACATCATATTTTTTGCAAACAGCACGCATAATAGCGCCGCCCATTGCACCTGTTCCAATACATCCGATTTTCATATTATCGCCTCGCTAAATCTTTTGAATTAATATAGCTCATTATTAAAGGTGTGTCGAGGAAAGATGATTTATGATACTTTTGTTATTATCTTGTAACTTGTAAATAATAATGTCGCCAGTTTCTTTAAACTGGTGATATTTTTTTATATTGGAATCTTAAAATTCATACCTATATGTTTTTGAAGTTCCAATTCTGGAGTTGACCCTTTAAGGATTTTTCTCGGATAGTTATTCATCCATTCCTGAACTTCAGCAAAAAGTTTTGGATTCAATTTAGAAAAATCCGTTCCCTTTGGATAAAATCGTCTGAATATCCTGTTGTGATTTTCATTAGTTCCTCGCTCACTTGCACAATAAGGATGCGCAAAATACAAACAAGTTCTTTTTCTTCCATCCTTAGAATTTTCAATTCCTGAGAAATCCATAAATTCTGAACCACCGTCAGCAGTTATAGATTTAAACAATTTTCGGAATAATTCTGGGCCAAGAGAATCTTCCAGTTTATTAATTTCGTTCACAACAGAGTCTGCTTCTGCATTTGGCATTTTTCGTATTATTTCAGCTCTAGTTTTTCGTTCAGTTAATGTTAATGCACATTCAACAGTTGAGTCAGCGCAGCTCTTTACTGTATCAATTTCCCAATGTCCTACTTCTGAACGGTTATTTATATATTCCGGTCTGTTTGAAATGCTTCTTATTGCACAGCCTACACGAGAAAAACGAGGTTTTCGCTTACTTTTATTGTATTTTCGACCTTTGTTAGGTAAATCCATTATTGTCAGCCCTGGTAATACATCATTTTCAATGTAATTATATAAAGTTTTTTCACTAATTCTTGTTTTGGTCGGCCAGGAAGAATTATTGAATTTCTGAATAACAGCATATGGACTGTATTTCTGATTAATTACCAGCTCTCTAATTTTTTCGACAAGCAGATTGTCATTACCAAGTTTTAGGGGAGCTCCTTTTGCAGTCATTTCATATTCAGCTTTTGCCTGAGCAAAATCGGCATTGTATTCAAACTTTGTCTTTGTTACAGAGGTTTCATGTTCTATCATTCCTCTTTTTTTCTCCCTTTGAATACTTCGCCGGCTTTTATGGAAAATAGCAGCAAGTTCACCTGTGTCAGTTATCCGAGGAAAGAGATTTGTTCCCTTTAGATAAAACTCAAGAACAAGTCGTTCTTCGTATTTAAAATGGGTGAACTTTTTTTTCTTTTCTGCTATTGTTTTCATAGGTTTCTTTCCTCCGTTATTGTTTTTGTGTGGTAACAAAATTATAACAGTTCAAAGAAACCTTTTCTTTTATTTTGACGACATTATATTTTACTGCTTACATTATCGCCGTTATCGCCGAAATAATTTGCAAAACGGCTGTTTCAGACTTATAATTATAATATTAAAATATAAATTTTTTGCATCATCAAAAGGAGTTTTTCTATGGCAAACACAGAACCAAGAGTTCTTTCTATCATTCTCGGTGGTGGTAAGGGAACACGTCTTTATCCACTTACAAAAGAGCGTTCAAAACCAGCCGTTTCTTTCGGTGGTAAATACAGAATCGTTGATATTCCTATTTCTAACTGTATCAACTCAGGTTATAAAAAGATTTATCTTTTGACTCAGTTCAACTCTGCGTCACTTCACCTTCACATTTCAAATACCTACAATTTTGACCGTTTCTCAGGCGGATTCGTAGAAATTCTTGCCGCAGAGCAGACTCTTGAGCATTCAGGCTGGTATGAAGGTACTGCAGATGCTGTTCGTAAGAACTTTATTCACTTTAAGACACAAAAGCCAACTCACTATATCATTCTTTCCGGCGACCAGCTTTACAAGATGGATCTTCGTGCCTTTATGGATGCCCACATCAAGTCTGGAGCAGAAATCACAATCGCTACAACTGCCGTAAACCGCCACGACGCTTCAGGTTTTGGTATCATGCAGATTGATGACCAGAATCATGTAAAAGCTTTTATGGAAAAGCCAAAGCCAGATTTGAACATTGACGACTGGAAGATTCCTAAGGAAGCACGCGGAAGCCTTCCTCCAGAAAAGGAATACCTTGCTTCTATGGGTATTTACATCTTCAATGCCGACACAATGGAAGAAATGCTCGGCGGCGAAAACGAAAAATATACTGATTTTGGTAAGGAAATCCTTCCACTTGCAATCGGCAAGAAGAAAATCAGTTCTTATGTATTCGACGGCTACTGGGAAGACATCGGAACTATCCGCAGCTTCTATGATGCAAACATTGCCCTTTGTGAGCCTTACCCAACCTTCGACTTCTTTGGTGAAACTCAGCCAATTTATACCCACATGCGCAACCTGCCACCATCAAAAATCAACAAGGCAGATATTAACGCATCGCTTATTTCTGAAGGCTGTATCATTACTGATGCAAAATTCAATAAATCTGTTGTCGGTGTACGCTCAATTATCAATGAAGGAACCGAATTTGACGGCGTAATTATGATGGGTGCCGACTATTACGACACAGAAGAAGAAAAAGAAGCTAACAAGAAGGCCGGAAAACCATGCACAGGAATCGGTAAAAACTGTAAGATTGCAAATACAATCATCGATAAAAACGCGAGAATCGGCGATAACTGTAAAATCGGCGTAAGCGGAAAGAAATACGAAGACGGTGACCACGGCAGTTTCTACAGTGCAGATGGAATTATCGTAATCCGTAAGGGTGCTGTAATTTCTTCTGGAACAGAGATCTAATGAATTACGGTGGTTGAGTAGGCCGAAGGCCGTATCGAAACCACCTGCAATCGGAGTGATTATGCCTGATATGTACGACAAGCTGGGCGAAATGCTCAATGAAGCGTTAGAATCAGGCAAAATTCCACAAGATAATAAACACGAATCAGAAGAGGAATCGGTGGTTGAGCCTGTCGAAACTACCGATTCCTCTTCTGATTTTATTAAAAATACTCAAAAATCTACCGAAAATAACAAGAAATCAGCTAAAAAAAACTCAAAAACCGCTTTTGCAACCGGGGAAGTAATAAAATTGCATAAATATACATATAATATGCAATTTCCGCTTTATATACAAAAAGCGCTTGGTACACTAGATATAGCGTACCCTTTTACAACAAAAGATATTAAAAAGCAATACCACAAACTGCTGAAAGAAAACCATCCGGATACGCAAAATACTATACAAGTTTCTCAAGATGTATACAATTTCAGACAAAAATCCATAGATGAGATTACAGAAGCATATAAAAATCTGTGTGAATTCTTTAGTATTAAATAATAGACATGTATAATTTTATACACATCACAATACTGTATTATTTAGTGTACACTTATAAAAACTGGATTGCTTCGCTCCGCTCGCAATGACCTTTTAATCGAGCCAAAAAAAAACTCCTCGTCATTGCGAGGAGCGAATGCGACGTGGCAATCTATTCTATTTGCAGTTCTTCAAGTTTCCTATGTAAAGTCTTTCTGCCTATTCCTAATATATCAGCTGTTCTGGATTTATTACCTTTATTCGCTGCCAGGTTTTCCTGAATGATAATCTTCTCAGCCTCGTCCATTGTAATGCCGATTGGAATTGTAATTACCTTTTCCTCGCCCTGACTTCTTAAAGCCCTCGGTAAATCTTCCATTTTAATTTCATCACCCGTGCACATGACAACTGCACTTTCAACGGCGTTTTTCAGTTCACGGATATTTCCCGGCCAGTTATATTTTATCATGGCAGCTTTAGAAGCCTTGTCAAAACCTTTGATGTTCTTTTTATTTTCAATATTGAACTCACGTAAAAATGCATGCATCAAAAGCGGTATGTCATCCATTCGTTCACGCAGACTTGGCATCTCAATGCGAACAACATTCAGGCGATAAAACAAATCCTCTCGGAACTTACCGGCCTTAACTTCTTCTTCAAGATTTCTGTTTGTAGCCGCAACAACCCGGACATCAACCTCAATGGATTTTTCTCCACCTACTCTTTCAAACTTATGCTCCTGTAAAACCCGAAGTAATTTTACCTGAGTCGCAAGATTTACTTCACCAATTTCATCAAGAAAAATTGTTCCGCCATCGGCCAGTTCAAAGCGTCCCTTATGTAAATTTTCAGCGCCGGTAAAGGCTCCCTTTTCAAAACCAAAGAGTTCACTTTCAATTAAGGTCTCACTCAAAGCAGCACAATGCACAACCACAAAAGGCCCTTTAGCTCTGTCAGACTGCTCATGTACGGCCTTGGCAACAAGCTCCTTACCAACACCACTCTCACCGGTAATCAAAACGCTGGCCCTGCTTGGAGCTGCTTTAGAAATCATCTGACGTACGCGGCTCAGAGAATCACTCTTACCAACCATCTCATCGCCATTTTGAGATTTCAAGAGCTTAGCCTGGAGCTGGCGATTTTCTTCTGCAAGAATTTTCCCCTGCAGAGCATTTTTTACAATTTTATTTAAGTGGTCCAGATCAAGAGGCTTCGTTAAAAAATCAAAAGCACCGGCCTTCAATGCTGCAGTCGCATCATCAATACTTCCGTGACCGGTCAAAACAATAATCGGAATTCCAGGATACTCACTGGTAACTTTTTTTACAACTTCACTGCCACTGATTCCGTCCATACGGAGGTCAGTAATCACAAGGTCAATTCCACCTTCGGCAATAAGCTTTAAGCCCTCTTCTCCACTGGCCGCCTGCTTTACTTCATAACCTTCAAGTTCAAAATTATCTGCAAGTCCGTTACGGATATTCTCTTCATCATCAATAGTTAAGATAACCATTTAGCGTTCCTCCGAGCTCAGTAATTTTACATCCTTTTGTGGAATCGGGAAGGTAATTGTAAAGGCAGTTCCCTGACCTTCCTTAGAGTCAACAATTATTTCACCGGAAAATTCTTTTATGATTTTGTAAACCATCGTCATGCCAAGACCTGTACCATTAGCCTTTGTCGTATAATAAGGTTCAAAGATTTTTGAAAGACTTTCTTCAGACATGCCGCAGCCATTGTCTGCTATTGTGATAATAAATTTGTTATCACGAATAGAATTTGAAATACAGAACTTTGCCTCTCTTTCCATTGTGGTTTCGCCGCCACCATTATATTTTGACTTCAAAGCCGCAAGGGAGTTTTGGGAAATATTCATGATTACATCGCGAAAAAGTTTTTCATCAAGAAGAATTCTTTTTCCACTTTCGGAAGGTTTAAAAATAACTTCTATACCTTCACGGTTAAATTCAGGTTTAAAAAAAGAGACAAGACCATCTATTAATTTATCCGGTTCCTTAAGCTCCAGCTGAGCCTTTACAGGGCGCACTGCCAAAAGAAAATCCATTACAAGTTTATTAAGATGGTCAATTTCTTCATTTACAACATCGATATGATCTTCAACAAACTTTTTAGCAGGCAGCTTGTCCGCATTTTCCCGGGCCTTTTCCAAAGCCTTTTGTATCAATTGAATATGAATGCTTATTGCTCCAAGAGGATTTTTTATTTCGTGAGCCATTCCTGCTGCAAGATTTGTGAGGTTTGCAAGATTTTCCATTCTGTGCAAAAGGATATCCTGATTTTTCTTCTCGGTGATATCCCGCACAAGAATCATCTTTCCGTTTAGTTCTCCTTCGTTAATCAGAGGAGCAATTGTTACGGTAAGAAAGCGCACGGTGCCACCACTTGTCACTGTAGAAAAATCTTCTGAAGAGTTGGTTATATTTTTTTCAAGGCATCGCTTTAAGAAAGCAGAAATGTCTTCATCTTCAATATATTCCCAGATAGGATTTTCACTTCCTAAAATATCTTCAAGTCTTTCTGAAAAAGGAAGCCAGCTTTCTGCAATCTGGTTATAGCGCAAAAGTTGAAAATCATCATTGATAATTAAAAGTCCTGTAGAAAGAGATTCCAGAACAGAATAGAGGCTTTCATTTTCATCAACTATATCTTCAAGTAAGGCAAGAACCTGTTCCTTGGAAAGCTTTTCAGCCTTCTGTTGTACACGTTTTACATAGCCGCGCAAAAGACACCTCCAAAGCTGTTATTTAAAGCAAACATATCACGCATTAAAATTTCCAGTGCACTAACAGGAGACTGATTATATAAGGTAATGTTATCGCTGCAATTTCTGAGAAGTTGCATGGCCTTAGCAGCCGACTCACTACCCGCCTGACTGTTCAGCATTGGCTTCATAAAAAGTGCAATGTTTGAAAGGAAAAGTCTAAGCTCAATTCTCGGATAAAACTTCTCACATTTTTTTACAATTTCATCTATATTACAAATCTGTCTGTTAGCAATTGAGTTATAAAAAATCCTAGCCTGATTCTTAATTTCAGAAGGAGTTACCGGAAGATATGTAAGTAGATAGTCATTCAGATTTCCAGAAAAATCATCATTATGGAAAACCCTGGTAATTACTTCTTTCTGTTCTTCAAGACTTCTGTCTGTAAAATTATAAGTTCTTACACGGGAAAGAATTGTCTGCATAATTGCGTTACGCTTTGAGGTAAGCAGGATAAAAACAACATCCTCAGGTGGCTCTTCAAGAATTTTAAGCAGAGCATTTCTTACGCTGGTCTGCATACGGTCTGCATTTTCAATTATAACAGTCTTTCGTCCTTCTTCAGATTTTATATGAGCCCAGGCTTCCATGTTTCTAACCTGATTAATTGGTATAGAATCATAAAGAAAATCATCTTCAAGCTTGGTACAAAGCTTTGAAATATCTTCACAAAGTTTTTTTACAGTTCCGTTATCTGGAAGCTCGCGGGGAAAATCCAGCTGTTCAAGACTTTCATTAATTTCTTCAATGATACTTCCAATCTTATTAAGGTTAGAATCTCCTTCCCAGAGTATTCCGTTAAAGCGTAGGGTAAGCTTTCTTACACTTCTAAGAAACAGATATCTTGCGGCATCAATATATTTTGCATTTATAAAATGAGCTTCGGTAAAAGTTTTTGCCGCAGCAGAAATTTCGAGAGAACAATCACGAGGCCCCATCAACATCAGGTTAGAGCAGACTAAGGCCTTATGCTGTAAACAGGAAGGACATTCGCAAAGCCACTTTCCCTGAGGAGTTTGATGACAGGAAAGGATTCTTGCTGTTTCAAGAGCTGCTGTTAGTTTTCCGCTTGCTTCCGGACCTGCAAACAATACAGCCCCGGGAAGTCTGTTGTGTTTTATATCAGCTGCAAGTAATTTTCCTGCTGCCTGATTTACAAGATTCTCATACATGATTTCCAATCTCCTTTTTTACATCACTGTTAAAAATGCTTTGAATGAGGTTGAAATAAAAGCTTCCCTCGAATAAGGTTTGGGTTTTAAAAAATGGCTGTGCTGTAAGGAGGAAAACAATAAGACACACAACTGCAATACCTTCTACAATTCCAAAAATAAAACCAAGAGTACGATCCAGACTTTTGAGAATGCTCCACTCAAAAACCTTTGCAACTATCATCTGAATGATTTTTATTACAAGGAAAGTAACTACGAAAATCAGCAAAAAGGAAATAATGTTAGCAGCAACCGGTATTTTTATATCTTTTAAAAGACTAGTCGCAAGGTCCTTATAAAAAAGATAAGCTAAAAGAATTCCCGCAACAAAAGCAATCTTTCCAAAGACATTATCAATAAAACCTTTGATTAATCCCGAAACTGCAAAAATTAAAATAATGATACTGAAAATCCAGTCTATTGTTACAAAACTCATTTTATTCCTCTCTCAAAAAGAATTGATGCAATTTTTTCAGCAGGCGGCTGCTCTCCTGTAAGTTTTTTCAGAGCCTCTGAATAATTACTTCTGCTTTCTGCATTCAACATTTTAGTAAGAGCAGTTTTTAGATGCTGGCTGTCTGCTTCGGCACCAAGTAAAACTTCCGCAGCACCACGGCTTTTGAAAAACTCTGCATTATCTACCTGGTCTCCTCTGGTTCCGCTTCCGCATAAAGGAACAAGTACCATAGGTTTAAGCAAAACTGCAGCCTCCCAGATTGAGTTTGCCCCTGCCCGGCTCAAAATCAGGTCTGCTGCAGAAAGAACATCAGGCATCTGTTCATAAATAAAATTATAAGGCTTATATTCTTCCGGATACTTTTTTGCAAGTTCAGCAGAACGATTATCATCTGCATTCAACAAGCCGGTCTGATGTACTACTATAAAATTCTGGCAAAGAAAATCGATATTATCAAAAACAAGTTGATTTACCTGACGTGCTCCAGAACTGCCACCGAGGACAAGAAGCAGAGGCTTTCGATTTTCCTTCTCCCCCAGGCCAAGAAAATCAAGACCACGTTTTGCCTCAGTCTTATAAAAAACAGGACGAACCGGATTTCCAGTTACAATAACACGCTTTTGATCTTCAGACGGCAATTTGTTTTTTGTTTCCTCATAAGAAACAAACATATAATCTGCCGATTTAAAATTCAATCTGTTAGCAAGACCTAAGGTAAAATCACACTCATGAGTATAAACCGGAATACCTAAAAGATGTGCGGCAAGACAAGGAGGAACACTTACAAATCCACCCTTAGAAAACAGCAGAGCCGGTTTTACTTTTCGTAAAATATGAAAAGCCGAAAAAAAGCCCCCGGCAATTCTGAATAAGTCTGTAAGATTTTTTAATGAAAGATATCTGCGGAGCTTTCCGGAAGGAATGCCATAAAATTTATCTGCAGTAGGCTTTCCTTCTGGACCAAGAGCCTTTTCCACAATATTTTTGTCCATTCCTTTGGAACAGCCAATCCAATAAATTTTTAATTCTTTATTATTTGAAGCAGCAAGTGTCTTTAATTCATCTGCAACTGCCAGCCCCGGATATATATGTCCTGCAGTACCGCCGCCTGTAAAGCAAATCAGATTTTTATTTAATTTCATACTGTGTCATTTTAACACAGTTATCTAAAACTTTAAATAGCGCTTAATAGTATTTCACAGTGATTTATTTTTTATTTTTTTCAAAAATTGCCATTTATGATATTGACACAAAAGGCTCTTTCAGATATATTAATATACATCAACGCCGCAGTAGCTCAGTTGGTAGAGCGCCGGACTGAAAATCCGTATGTCGTTGGTTCGATTCCAACCTGTGGCAAAGGCTTCTTACGAAAGTGAGAAGCCTTTTTTTTATTTCCCAAAACACAACATTCTGTAGAACCAGTTTTCAATTTCAATTACCCTGACTTCAACCGAGGTCTCTACAAAAGATTTTAAGAATCTGTGATTAGCAGGACTATATGAACTCTGGATAACTGCATAAACGTTTATATCTGTTTCTGATTCCTGCATCAAAACAAAAATTGAAGCTTCATCTTTTTTAATTCCCCGAACAAAAAAATTAGTAGGTGACCTGTTTAAAATTCCGGATACTACATAATATGTTTCGTTGTCAATATATTTATTCATTGAAACATCAAAATAAAGACCGCCTGCAGCCTTGTCCTTAACGTACAATTCGCCCTTATTTTTATTATTTTCGTCTACCTTAAAATCAGATTTTTTAAAGAGTGCCTTTCTTTCATTTGTATTTCCATCAATATAACTAACACCATTACAATCTTTTTCCAGGCCACCCATCTGATCCAGTTTTGAAAGAATCTGATCGCAGGAAAAACCATTAGCCTCAGATTTTGGAATTGATAAAACAGACTGCACAGAATAATTTATAGGAAAAGATTTCAACTGTGATTTTATGTAAAAATCTTTTAACTTATTTTCCGGGAACAGACTATAATCTGAACTGTAGGAATGAGTAATTCTGGTATCAATAGCAAATAAAGCATTGATTATAAAAAGCACGAGTATTGGTAAAATAATTTTTTTCATTTTTTAAACTTGTATTTTTAATTCAGTTATAGTCTCAGTATCAGTTGCTTTTATTGAAAAACAATCTTCTGCAGAACTTAGCTGACTCAGTATTTTTTTAATCATTATTATACCAAGTCCTGCTCCTTCTGTCTGATCAATTGAATTCATAAACAACTCTTCCGGAGATTTATTTTCTGAAAGTTTTAATTTTTTATTAACTCTCTCTATTTCCTCTTTTGACATTACAGAATTATTTTTTGCTGTAATTGTAAAACAATTATTATCCAGATTAAAGTACAGTTTTACATAAAGCCCCATTTTATTAATTTTTTCTACAAAAGTACCATCTTTTATTTTTGATAATCCATTTTCCTTAAAATATTCCATACCCTTTTTGTAATCTTCAGGATTATTAATATCAAGATTATTTGACATAAAGAAAGCACGTTTAATATTTGCTTTAATTGAATTCGACATTATTTCTTCGAGACATAGACATAATAGATTGTAATATTTTTCAAGATTTATAGCTTTGAGATATTCTAAAACAATAGTTTTTACTTTTTCTTTATTTTCAGGACTGGGACTTTGCAGCGTATAAACATAACTGCATTTTCTTTGAATATAATCAGCTATTTCTGAGGAATTAATATTGTTTGTTAAATCTGCTGATGCACTCATTTCTTCTATTATAATTTATAAAAGTGCGAATGTAAAAGAAAAAAAGAAATTAATTTATAATCTTTTTTTTATCTTGTATTATGTCTTATCGTGCCCTATAATAATAGAACTATGAAATGGCTGATTTTAACTGATAATAATGATTTAGAAAATCAATGTAATACATTTTTAACTACAAGTAATAAAAAAGATAAGATATTATCTGACTCTCTTTCTCTTGAAAGTCTTAAACACAACAAAAAAAATCTTTCCGAATTGGCAGCATGTATTCTCTTTGCAAATGACGAAGCTGGAATTTCATCTTCATTAGGTGCAGGCCTTTCTACCGTCTTTGGATTTTTTGCAGCTTCTAATATTCCGGTATTTACAAACATTAAATTAATTTATGAAAATAATCTTTTTGGCAAAGATTTTGCAATTGCCTGTAAATCTGCAGAAGATTTATTTGACAAGCTGCAGACTAAATATAACAAAATTTCTGATGAAGCAAGCATGCGACTTGCCAAGAAAAAACTTCTGGACCGTGGTATACCCTACACTTCAGACTGCTTTGGTACTTATATCGCAAAAAATAAGCCTGAAGTTGTTCATGAATTCCTTGCAGCCGGCATGAGCATTAATTCCCGTGATGATCTTGGAACTCCTATGCTCAATATCGCCTGCCGTAATGATAATTTCGAATTTGTCCAGATGATTTATGAACTTGGTGCTGAATTAAATGCCGTTTCTGAAGACCGAGGCTACACTGCCGTTATGGATGCAGTATGGCGTGGAAATGAAAAGATTACAAAGTACCTTATTTCAAAGGGTGCAGATCTCAATACAATCAATAAGGAAGGTCAGAACAACCTAATTCTTGCCGTTGGAGCAAACCGAGAATCGCTTGTAAAGCTTCTTGCAGAAAATGGTGCCGACCCTGATGTCAAAGATATGATGGGAATGAGTGCTTATAATTACGCTGTGCTCTTCAAAAAACAACGACTTGTAGATATCTTAGCACCTTATCATAAGGCATAAAAAAAGCCCCGGATGGTTGATGGATTACCGTCCGGGGCTATAATTTTCTTAACTGATTATTTTCTTAAGCCTATCGCTTCAAGCTCAAAACTGTTTCAAGCAGTGTATCTGCTGTCTGAATTGTCTTTGCATTAGACTGGAAACCACGCTGGGTTACAATCATATCAGTCATCTGTTCAGACAAATCAACGTTTGACATTTCCAAAGCTCCGGCCATCAGTGTACCCTTTCCGGCAACACCTGATTCACCAATGCGGGCCATACCAGAGTTGTTAGACTCTACATAAGTGTTATCTCCGGCTTTTTCAAGACCGCGGTCGTTGGCAAAGCTTGCAAGTGCAATCTGACCGATTGTGCGGTTTGTACCGTTAGAATAAACACCTGTAATAATTCCGCTTGAGTCAATCTTGAAGTTATCAAGATAACCCATTGTGTATCCATCCTGGTAGAAAGCCTTTGTTGTAGACTTAGAAGCAGACTGTGTAATTGTATCTTTAAAGCTTCCGATTGTACCAAGGTTGATGTTCAAAGTCTGGCGGTAAGGATTTCCTTCTGCATCCGGATTTGATTCAGCTACAGCAAAAGAAGTCTGAATTACAATCTGTCCTTCAGGATTTGTTACGTTTCCTGCTGTATCTGTTACAGACTGAAGGGCACCATAGTTATCAAAGTTTACAAGGAAAGTATTTCCTACTCCGTCTGTTGTTCCAAGGCCTACACGAGTCTGTGTATAGTCTGAGTTATCAGGGTCAATCAATACAGTTGCTTCCCACTGATTAGGATTTCCAACTACACGGCGGAATGAAACTGAAAGCATGTGCTCGTTACCAAAGCTGTCGTAAATCTTCTGCTCAGTTCCCCATGTTCCTTTATAGATATCGTCTGCACTTGCACCTTCAGCAATTTCAGGTGTGTTCTTATTCAAGTTGCAGGCAAAGTTTACGTTTGTTGTTTCCTTAGCAGGATCTTTTGAACCTACGGGAATAATCAGGTCTTCTGGAGTTGCTGCTGTGCTTACAAGCATCTGTCCGTTTACATCTTCTGCCATCCAGCCCTGTACACGCATACCGTTTGCAGGGTTTACCAGAGTACCGTCGCGGTCCAGACCAAAAGAACCGTTACGAGTATAGAAAGATTCTTCTCCGCTCTTAAGCAGGAAGAAGCCATTACCCTGAATTGCGATATCAGTTGAAACACCTGTTGACTGAAGGTTACCCTGAGTAAAGATGTTATCAATTGAGGCAACTGTCATACCAAGTCCAACTTCCTTAGGGTTTACACCACCAAGTTCGTCTGTTGGTTTTGCAGCTCCTGACATCTGCTGACTAATCATATCCTGGAAGTTAACACGTCCGCGTTTAAAACCGTTTGTGTTTACATTCGAAATGT
>Ga0310691_10000684_pt1 | contig 59172 bp, 50 predicted proteins | sample 176DNAGHGlowgp2_FD_203887 | JGI IMG/M metagenome (GOLD analysis project Ga0310691, IMG submission 203887) | Sheep rumen microbial communities from Palmerston North, Manawatu-Wanganui, New Zealand - 1766 DNA GHGlow gp2 (v2) (version 2) | ecosystem: Host-associated > Mammals > Digestive system >... | reverse complement strand
TGAAAGAGCACTTGAAGATAATCCTTTCCAAATATGATATTCCGGTAATCAGCATCGGCGGAAATGATGAAGAGCATTTAAACATACGTTGCGATGACAAGAATACATTTGCCAAGGTCGTAGAACACGTGATCACGCACCACGGATGCAGAGATATCTTCCATCTGGCAGGAGATCAGCAGCCTCACCACGGTTTCTCGCAGGACCGTTTCGAGTCTTATAAAAGGGTGCTGGAAGAGCATGGGATTCCTTTCGATGAAGAAAAGGTTTATTACGGAACGTTGTGGTATGACTGCGGTGAACCTGCCCTTGACTATATCCTGGACACTTATAGCAAGCGTGACAAAAAACTTCCTGATGCAGTTGTCTGTGTAAATGATTATTCGGCTATCGGTCTTATTAATGCCTGTAAGAGCAGAGGCATCAGGATTCCTGAAGATATGATCATTACAGGGTTCGATGCGGTTGCAGAATCAACGTGCGGTTTCCCTACGCTTACTACAGCCAGACAGTCTTTCTACGATATGGGATATCAGGCTATCGTTACCATGCTTAGAATGATTGAAGGCGAGAAGTTCGATGATGATATCATGATCGAAGGGGATATCTTATGTAATCAGTCATGCGGATGTCAGGAAAAGAATGTAGATTCTATTGAAGACTTCCGGAGGAGTTATCTTAAGAAGATTGAGAATGCCACTGCTATCGCACAGTCGACAACTAATCTGATGATCTCTGTGTCAGATGCTAATACTCTTGAAGAATGCTTCAAGGCAATAAGTGATAATGCAAAAACTGCTACCGGTTTCAGGGACATGCTTCTTTGTCTCGCTCCGGGCTGGGATAAGAAGCGTATTGTAGATGATGATTTTTCCGAATCCGATGAAGATATGACTGTTGTGGCAGGGTTCAGGGACAGCGGTATGACCGATGTTCCGGTACAGCATTTCAGGAAGAAGGATATCCTTCCCAAAGACATGCTCGAAGATCCGAAGCCTTACTATATCTTTGCGCTGCACCATCTCCAGTATTACATGGGTTATCTGATCGCAGATCCTGATATCGACAACCGCGAGCAGAAGGCTATCCAGTCCTGGTTCGTAGATCTTGGCGTTATCCTTGAGACAAGGCGTATTCAGATAGATCTTGAGCAGTCGGTAACGAGACTCGGATATCTCTATAACAGGGATATGCTGACAGAGCTTTATAACCGCCGCGGTCTTGAAGAATTCTTCAAAGAATTTTTTGAGGAGTGCATAAAGAATTCCACGGGTCTTGCGGTAATCGTTTTTGACATGGATGATCTCAAAACGATCAATGACAGATTCGGACACTATGAAGGTGACTACGGCCTTAAGACGATTGCTTATGCGATGCTCGAGGCTTCAAACGGTGATGAAGTATGTGCCCGTTCAGGCGGTGATGAATTCGTTGTTCTTGCGAAAAACTATACGGCCGATAAAGCGGAAAGCTTTGTGATGAAGGTCAGGGAAGTCATCGGAAGAAAAGTCATGCTCGACGACAAGAAATACCAAGTATGCGTAAGTACCGGCTCTTATATTGAGTTCCCCGGTGTTGATCCGGGTGAAGATTTGCATAGGGTTTTCGAGAAGTGCCTTAAAGAAGCTGATTCGGCAATGTATGCCGAGAAGAGAGAGCATAAGGTAGGCCGTGACAGGATCAGTTAAACCCGCTATAATGTACGGGTTTATGTAATTTTGCACAAAATCGAAGTCAAAAAAATGAGTTTTTTTGTATTTTTGGTTGGTAAATTCTCCGATTTAGTTTATAATATCTGTTATTAAGGGCGTAAGCCCTTGGATTTTGACGTGCATTCATTTTGCATGGTCAACACAAAGAGACAGGGAGGCAGAGCAACATCAATGGATGCCGCTTATTTATTTAACAAGGGCGAGAACTATATGAGCTATAAGTTTCTCGGCGCTCATCCTTATGAGGATGAGAATGGGAAGGGCTTTATATTCCGCGTCTGGGCTCCTAATGCAAGAATGGTCAGCGTCATGGGTGATTTCAACGATTGGGACCCCAACGACTGTCAGATGTTCATGCTTGGTAAGACAGGTATCTGGGAACAGAAAGTTCCGGATGCGCAGCAGTGGGACAGATATAAGTACAGGGTAATCGGTGCCGACAACAGGATCTACGAGAAGGGCGATCCTTTTGCAAGACATTTCGAGACAAGACCCAACAATGCATCGATAATTTACGATCCTGATGATTACATCTGGAATGACGATGAATTTGTAAAGAACCGTACGGATGCATTGGCACCCAAGCCGATCAATATCTATGAGATCCATCTGGGTTCATGGAGAAGACATCCCGACGGCAATTTCTTTACATATAGAGAGCTTGCTATCGATCTTGCTGATTACTGCAAGAAGATGCACTACACACATATTGAGCTCATGCCTATATTAGAGCATCCGCTCGATGATTCATGGGGTTATCAGGTAACAGGTTACTATGCCGTTACTTCAAGATTCGGAACACCTGCGGACTTCAAGTTTATGGTCGATGTCCTTCACCAGAACGGCATCTCCGTAATCCTTGACTGGGTTCCGGCTCACTTTCCGAAGAACATGGAAGGCCTCGTCAGATTTGACGGAACGCCTTGCTATGAATACTCTGATCCCAGGATCGGCGAGCACAGGGAGTGGGGCACTTATGTTTTCGATTATTCCAAGAATGAAGTTATCTCATTCCTGATCTCCAACGCAGTGTTTTGGATCGACGAGTTCCATCTCGACGGTATCCGTGTAGACGCTGTATCTTCAATGCTTTACAGGGATTACGGAAGACAGCAGTACATTCCGAATAAGTTCGGAGGCAATGAGAATCTTGAAGCGATTGATTTCTTCAAGAAGCTCAATTCCACTATCCGCAAGAACTATCCTCATGCAATGCTCATCGCAGAAGAGTCCACTGCATGGCCGAAGGTATCTCATCCTGTTGAGTCTGGCGGCTTGGGCTTCACACATAAGTGGAATATGGGCTGGATGCATGACACTCTGGATTATTTTTCAACTGATTCATATGCAAGAGCATGGCATCACGATGAGTTCTGCTTCTCGATGATGTATGCGTTCTCAGAGAATTACATCCTCAGCCTTTCACACGATGAAGTCGTTCACGGCAAGCATTCACTTATCGATAAGATGCCGGGTGATATCTGGAGAAAGTTTGCATCTCTCAGAACCATGATGATGTACCAGATCAGCCATCCGGGCGGAAAGCTTAATTTCATGGGCGCTGAGTTCGGCCAGTTCATCGAGTGGCGCTTCTATGAGCAGCTTGAATGGTTCCTGTTAGATTACGAATCACACCGTCTGCTCCAGAACTTCAACAGCGAACTTAACAAGTTCTATATCGAGAATCCTCAGATGTGGGAAGATGACCACACCTGGGCAGGCTTCGAATGGATCGCAGCTGATGATACAAAGAACAACGTATTCGTTTATAAGAGATCATGTCCTGATCCCAAGCGCAACGATATCTATGTTGCCCTTAACATGGTTCCCCAGCCGCTTGAAGGATATGAGATGCCTGTATACGAATTGGGCACCTATAAGATCGTTTTCAATACAGACGACATGTGCCACGGCGGTTCAGGATATCCTACGGCAACTGATGCGGAAGGCTGCTTCGAAGCTATCGATGAGCCTTTAAACGGCAAGCCTTACAAGGTTAAGATCAATCTTCCGCCACTTGCCGGTATCTACTTTATGAAGGTAAAAGATCCCGTCAAGAAGAAGGCTAAGAAGACAGCAGCAAAGAAGCCTGCAGCAAAGGCATCAGCGAAGAAACCCGCCGTAAAGAAAACGGCAGCTAAACCTGAAGCAAAGAAGGCAGCAAAGCCTGCTGCAAAGAAGACCGTAAAGAAGACAGAGGCTAAAAAAGCAGCTCCTTCAAAAACGGCTGAAACAAAAACAAAGAAAATTAAATAAGCTCATATACGGAGGTAGTTCATTATGGCAAGAACTGAAGTCGTTGCGATGATACTCGCAGGAGGACAGGGAAGCAGACTCGGCGTACTGACAAAGACTGTAGCTAAGCCGGCAGTTCCTTTCGGAAGCCGTTACAGGATCATCGATTTCCCGCTCTCTAACTGCGTTAACTCAGGAATAGAGATCGTCGGTGTTCTCACTCAGTATCAGCCTTTGGCTCTTAACACATACGTCGGTAACGGTCACCCCTGGGACCTCGACAGAAACAATGCGGGGGCGTACATACTTCCGCCTTACCAGAGTAATGCAGGTTCTGACTGGTATAAGGGAACCGCAAATGCGATCTATCAGAATATGAGCTTTATCGATGACAACGATCCTGAATATGTTGTCATCCTTTCCGGTGACCACATCTACAAGATGGACTACGCAGCAATGCTCAAGGCCCACATCGAGAAGGGCGCAGATGCAACGATCGCAGTATATGAGGTGCCGTGGGAAGAGGCTCCGAGATTCGGTATTCTCAACACAAAAGAAGAGGACGTTATCGAAGAGTTCGAAGAAAAGCCCGCTAATCCGAAGAGCAACCTCGCTTCAATGGGTGTTTATATCTTCACATGGAGTGTACTGAGACAGGCATTGATCGAGGACGAAGCTGATCCGAATTCCAATAATGACTTCGGTAAGAACATCGTTCCGAATCTTTTGGCTCAGGGCAAGAAGCTCTGCGCTTACAGATTCTCAGGTTACTGGAAGGACGTTGGTACTATCTCATCTCTCTGGGAAACGAATATGGATATCCTTGATAAGCCTGAAGAGATCAACCTCGTTGACAGATCATGGAAGATCTTCTCCAGAAACCCTGTTAAGCCGTCACACTTCATCGGCTCAGGCGCTACGGTAAAGAACTCAGCTCTTACAGACGGATGCCGTATCTTCGGTGACGTTGAGCATTCTGTTCTTTCCGAATCAGTTATCGTCGAAAAGGGCGCGATCGTAAAAGACTGCGTTCTTATGCCGGGTGTCGTTGTTAAGGAAGGCGCACATATCGAGCGTTGCCTGATCGACGTAGGAACGATCATCGGTAAGGACGTTCAGGCAGGAAATTTCGTAGAAGGCGAAGGACCTTATACAAACCATAAGATCTGTTCTGAAGGAATCTGTGTTTTCGAGCGCGGCCTTAAGATCAGGGACGGTGCGGTAATACCTGCAAACAGCATGGTGGACCAGGACCTTGAAGTTCCGGCAGACTGCGACATCATCGAGTCGACATTCAGAGCATGAGGTAAAGGAGATTAAGACATATGTTTAATAATGCAATGGGGCTTATCTTAGCCGACAACAAAAAGATATCTCTTGGAGAGCTCTCCAATCCCCGCGCGCTTTCCGCTATGCCTTTTGGCGGAAGATACAGGATCATCGACTTCATGCTTTCCAACATGGTTAACTCCGGTGTAAAGAATGTAGGTCTTCTTACTTACAACAAGTACAAGTCACTCATGGACCACCTCGGAACAGGCGGTGCATGGTCTTTGGACAGAAAGAACGACGGTCTTCACATCCTGCCGCCTTATGTAAACTCAGAAGCTACGAACATCAATTCCGATGAAGAGCTTACGGGCGTTATCGATTTCTTGAGACAGTCCAGAACACCTTACGTTCTCGTTGCCGGTGCCAATGTTATCTTCAATACGACATTTGATGCATTCATCAAGTCACACGAAGAGTCCGGTGCCGACATTTCCGTCATGTATAACCGTGACGGCACAAAGTACGGCAACCCTTCATACATTTTAGACATCGATGATGACGGATTCGTAAGAGACATGCTCTACAATCCCGCAAAGGCTACTTCACAGAGATGCTCACTCGGTATCCTCTGCCTTAGAAGAGACCTTCTCATTGATATCCTCGCGCGCCAGATGGCACACGGCCAGAGCCACTTTGGTATTCATTCGATCGTTAAGATGTTTGATGAATTCAAGGTTCACGGCTTTGAGTATTCAGGCGTTGTACTCAGGATCAACAACGTACAGAGTTACTTCAATGCTTCTATGTCACTCCTTACAGATTCAGTCAGGAATGACCTTTTCTGGAGCGGAAAGCCGATCTACACAAAGGTCAAGGATGAAGCTCCTACACTTTACTTCGACAATGCCGAGATGAGCGACTCGATCGTATCAGACGGTTGCCGCATTTACGGTAAGGTTGAAGGTTCCGTTATCTTCAGAAGTGTTACGATCGCAAAAAATACTACAGTCAAGAACTGCGTAATCATGCAGGACGTTCACATCTCCGAGAACTGCCACCTTGAGAACGTAATCCTTGATAAGAACGCATTCGTAAGACCGGGCGTAAGACTTGTCGGACATCCCGACTATCCTATTGTTATAGGAAAAGGAGCAGGTATCTGATTATGGAAAAGAACATCAAAGTATTATTCGCTTCGTCAGAGTGCAGTCCGTTCGTCAAAGTCGGCGGTCTTGCAGACGTTGTAGGAAGCCTGCCTGTAGAGCTTAACAAGCAGGGAGTAGATGCACGTGTCATCATCCCGCTCTACAAGAAGATCAAGGTGAAGTACAGCGATAAACTTCATTTCCTCGGTTGGAAGATGGTCCACATGGGATGGCGTTCACTCTATGCAGGTCTTTTCTCACTCGAGATGAACGGTGTCGTATTCTATTTCATCGATAACGAATACTATTTCAACTTCGATCAGATCTATGTTGATTATGTTTTCGATATCGAGCGTTATTGCTTCTACCAGAGAGCAGTACTTGATTTCATGGGCGATTTCATGGACTTTGAGCCTAATGTTCTCCACTGCAATGACTGGCAGACAGGCATGATGCCGATGCTTTTGGACTGCCACTTCAAGAAGCACGGATATCATACCAACGTTCAGACAGTCTATACGATCCACAACCTGAAGTATCAGGGTGTTCATTCGATCGATGTAGTAAGGGAAATGCTCGATCTTCCTGACGATTTCTTAAGAGAAGATTTCTGCATCAAGGATAAGGCTATCAACTTCATGAAGGCCGGTATCGTTTTCTCCAACTCTGTTACTACGGTATCTCCGACATATGCATATGAGATCATGACTGACTACTACGGCGAAGGTCTCAACTATACATTGCAGAAGTATGCTTATAAGGTATCCGGAATCCTCAACGGCATGAACGAACTCGAGTACGATCCTGCCAATGACAACAAGATCCCGATGAAGTATTCGATCAAGAATTACAAGGAAGGTAAGGCTGTCTGCAAGAAGTCACTGCAGGAACAGCTTAACCTTGAAGTTAATCCCGGTGCGCCTCTTTGCGCAATGATCTCAAGACTTGTCGACCAGAAGGGATTGGATCTCCTTCTCTATGTACTGGAAGAGATGCTCTACGACGGAATGCAGGTCGTAATCCTCGGTACAGGAGATCCGTACTACGAGAGAGCACTTGTTGATATCGCAAACCGTAACCCCGGCAAGATGTGTGCATGCATCGATTTCGACAGCGGACTTGCACATACTATCTATGCTGCATCAGATATCTTCCTTATGCCGAGCATCTTCGAACCCTGCGGTCTGTCACAGCTCTGTTCCATGGCATACGGTTCAGTTCCTGTTGTAAGAGAGACAGGCGGTCTTAAGGATACCGTTACCCCTTATAACGAATATACAGGCGAGGGCAATGGATTCTCATTTGCAAACATCAATGCTCACGAGTTCCTGTTCGTTACAAAGTATGCTGCTGATATCTACCGTCATCACAAGGATGTATGGGACAAGATCATTGAAGCAGGCATGAAGGGTGACTATTCATGGAAGAAGAGCGCAGGCGAGTATGCAGGCCTCTATTCACTGATCACAGGCATTCCGAGGATCGATGCTTCTACTGTAAAGGAAGCGAAAAAGGAAACTGCAGAAAAGAAGGAAGCTGCTCCTGATAAGAAGGCTGAGAAGAAGCCTGAAGCAAAGAAGGCAGCTCCCAAGAAAGCTCAGGTAAAGAAAGCCGCAGCCAAGAAACCTGCTGCGAAAAAAACGGCAGCCAAGAAACCGGCTAAGCCCGATCCTGAAAAGGCGGAAGAGAAGAAGCCGGAAGACAAGGAGAAGAAAGACTGATGACTTCTGAGATAACTCAGAACAGTACAAAAGCTTTAAACAGGGCGCGGTGCATTCATGCATCGCGCCTTCCTGAGTATAGGTTTCCATTTGGAGCAAGACCTGCAGCTTCTAATGTCGATATCTTTTTCGACTGCTACAGGGAAGCTGCGAACGTAACTTTTTGCTACACATATGGCCTTTACGGATTCTCATACCATGAAGAACCGATGTATTCGGTATCGGGACTCGGAAGATATCATGTAAATCTCATGCTTCCGTCTGAGCCTTCGATACTGTTCTACTGGTTCAGATTCAATGTTCCGGGTGATCTTAATGACCTTCCGGATAATTTCAAAGTCAAAGGCGAGAATGAAGGTGATAACGCTCCTGTTATCACGCTCTACTATGGCGCAGGAATGGATACACCTGACGGTGAGGGAACATTATATACTGACCCTCCGAGAGTCGGGGCAAATGAGGACAAGTATCCTTTTGCTTTCCAGATAACCGTTTACAACAAAGATTTCAAGACTCCTTCATTCCTTAAGGGCGCCATGATGTATCAGATATTCCCTGACAGATTTGCAAGGGATACATCTTTTGATTACGGGAAGATGATCAATACCGATGCAAGGCAGGAACGTATCTATCACAAGGACTGGAGTGAAGATGTCGATACTAAGGGTAAGCCTGAGACAGGTTACCTTGCCTGTGATTTTTACGGCGGAAGTCTTAAGGGAATAGAGGAGAAGCTTGATTACCTGAAAGAACTAGGGATCAATGTGCTTTATCTGAACCCGATCTTCGAAGCGAGATCTTCGCACAGATATGATACGGCTGACTATCTTAATGTCGATCCTATCCTTGGCGGCACACCGGCTTTCATGAGCCTTGAGAATGCCTGCAGGGAACGCGGTATCAAGATCATTTTAGACGGCGTATTCAGCCATACGGGAGCCGATTCCAAATACTTTAATAAGTTTGACCGTTATGAGGGCGTAGGCGCTTACAAGGCCTTTAACGAGGGTGAGGAGAGCCGCTACCGGTCATGGTATAACTTCTTCAGGAACCCTGACGGATCAGTCGGATACGATTCATGGTGGGGATTTCCTGACCTTCCGAATATCAATGAAGATGACTTGTCCTACAGAAACTTCATTTTCGGAAAAGACGGAGTAGTCGACGTCTGGACTTCCAGGGGCGCTTCAGGCTTCAGGCTTGACGTATCTGATGAACTCCCTGACAGCTTCATCAGACAGATGAGACAGACAGTTAAGGAGAAGACGGGCGGTGAAGGTGCCGTCATCGGTGAAGTCTGGGAAGATGCTTCAAACAAGTGCAGTTACGGCTCTTACCGTGATTTTATGCTCGGAAATACGCATGACGCGGTAATGGGTTACACTTTCAGGCACATCCTTCTGGATTTCCTCTGCGGTTATATCGATGCTGATATTGCAAACAGCAGATTTGAAGGCTTCCGTGAGCGTTACCCGAAGGAAGCCTACTATGCGATGATGAACCTTGTGTCCTCGCATGACGTTCCGAGAATAATGACGATGCTCTCAAGACCTGAGGACACTGATGACAGGGACATACAGCGTGAGTTCAAGGTAGATGCCAGGTACTACGATACAGTTGCATCTCTTGCCAAGATGGCTTTCGCTTTCCAGACATGCTATATCGGAGCATCATGCATCTACTACGGTGACGAGATCTTAATGGAAGGCTATAAGGATCCTTTCAACAGAAGGACATATCCGTGGAACAGGGTAGATCCCAAGGGCCAGGAAGCTCTGGCTTATTTCAGGCGCATCGCCAGGATCAGGACAGAGAACGAGTGCCTTCGTACAGGTTACTATGAGACTCTTATGGCTGAAGGCGGTACGTTTGCCTTTGTAAGATATCTCAAGGAAGGCCGTGATGCCTTCGGAAAAGAAGCTTCGGGCAGCAGGGCTATAGTATTCGTCATGAACAGGTCCGATAAGCCGGTATATGTTGACGTAAGCGAGCATTACGGCAGCTTTGCCTGCAAGGCTTCAGGTGATGAAGGTGAGATCCATCCTCTCTCAGAACAGTTCATTCTGGGCGGTATTCTGGGCGGAACAAGGAAGATAGGCATCAAGCCGTTCGGAACTGCTTTTTTGGTCTTCTAAATTAAGAAAATTTTAGATTGATTTTGAAAAATAATGATAGAATAAATTTGCCGGCATGATTGTCGGCAATTCTATTTTTATCGAAAGGCAGATCCATCAGGTGGCAAGTCCTCATAAACGCGGAACTTTGAAGATAATCTCAGCCATGATCGCTGCTATGCTGCTGACCATATCGGTTGCCGCTTGCTCTGAAAATACTGAGCCGGGCGAGTCTTCCGAGATGACCAGGACCACAGAGATTCTCCAGTCAGCCGCAACCACCAAGATGCTTGAGACGGTATCCACCGATCCGACTCCTACTGCCACCGCAACCCCGACACCTACACCTTTGCCTACTCTTCCGCCGGAAGACCGCATCGTTACGGTTTCTTTTGCAGGAGACTGTACTCTTACGCAGGATTACAGATCTAGCAACAAGAAGTTCGACAGCACTGTGGATGGTGATATGGAGTACTGCTTCCAGAACTGTGCCGAGCTCTTTAAGAGCGATGATCTTACGCTCGTAAACCTTGAGAATCCCGTAACTGACAGAACGGGACATAAGAATAACCAGTATATTTTCAGAATGGATCCTGAAAACCTAGAAATGCTTACATTAAACGGCATTGAGGCTGTTAACATTGCCAATAACCATACGATGGATTTCTGGGAAGACGGACTTCAGGATACAAGAGACAATCTTGATGAATACGGCATTCTCTGGAGTGACGATCATTTTGGAGCTACATTCACGGCTTCGAACGGCATTGTAATCGGCATGGTAGGGCTCGGAAACGATACTGACGCAGCAAGTGTGGCAGGGATCATTCAGGACTTAAGAGATGACGGAGCCGCGATCATCATCGCTTCATGCCATTTCGGTGCAGAAGGAACATACGAACCTACGGACAGACAGGTAAAGATTGCTCACTCTCTTATTGATGATTACGGCGTCGATATTGTGGTCGGAACACACCCGCACCGCCTGCAGCCTATCGAAAAGTATAACGGCCATTACATCTTCTATTCTCTTTCGAACTTTTGTTTTGGTGGAAATTACTCATTAACAGACCCCGATTCTGTAATAATTCAATGCGATTTTATTATGGACGAGGACGGTTCCGAGTGCGTAGACTATAGGCTGAGGGTTTTTCCTTATTGTCAGACCTCGACAAGGCCCGGAAATGACTTTTGTCCCGCGCCTTACGAGTGGGAATCTGAAGATTATTTCAGGGTAATGGAGCGCCTCGAATGGGCGCAGGGCGACGAATAACGCCAATATATTTTTGAAGGCAGGTAATTATCATGGCTGACGCTAAAGTTCTTGTTGTAATGGGTTCCGATTCAGATTTTCCGGTAATGGAAGGATGCTTCAAGATGCTGAACAAGTTCGGCGTCGGATTCAAGGCTACCGTAGCTTCAGCTCACAGGACACCTGATAAGGCTATGTCCCTTGCAAGAAATGCAGAAGCTGAAGGCTTCAAGGTAATTATCGCTGCAGCAGGTCTTGCTGCACACTTGGGCGGCGTTCTTGCTGCTAATACAGCACTTCCCGTAATCGGTGTACCTTGTAAGGGCGGTGCTCTTGCAGGTGTTGATGCTCTTTATGCGACAGTTCAGATGCCTACGGGCATTCCGGTAGCTACGGTTGCGATAGACGGCGGATCCAATGCAGCGATCCTTGCATGCCAGATGCTCGCACTGTCTGATGCTGAACTCATGCAGAAGATCAAGGATTACAAAGCAAGCCTCGCATCATCCGTTGAAGAAAGAGATGCAAGACTTCAGCAGAAGATCGCTGAGATGAATTAAGGTTTTAGGGGTTATCCCTTAACATAGAACAATTTATACAAAGGATGGAAACAAGCACATGAGCGGAGTTTTCGGATGTTATGACATCAAGGGCAGTAAGCAGGATGTAACGAGAGATACTTACTACGGTATTTTCTCATTGCAGCACAGAGGTCAGGAATCTGCAGGTATCGCAGTTAATGACGACGGTACGTTCCTCGTACATAAGGCTCCCGGTCTTGTAACCGACGTTTTTGATGAAGTAACACTATCAGCTCTTACAGGTACATGTGCCATCGGACACGCAAGGGGCGGTTCTCCCAGAGAAAGCGGCACAGACGCTATCCAGCCTATTTCCATCAAGTCCAGAGTAGGAAGCATCGCACTCACATCTGATTCAGTGATCATGAATGCGAATAAGATCAGAGAAGAACTCAAAGATCAGGGTGCCATCTTCCAGACAAATACAGATTCAGAGATCATCCTCTCACTTTTCTCACGCAACAGGATCAGAACAGAGGACTGCGAGCACGCCATCCTTGAGACAATGAAGGAGATCCACGGCGTTTATGCAATGATCTTCATGACAGAAGACAAGCTCATCGGTGTAAGAGATCCCTATGGTCTGAGACCTTTGATCCTCGGTAAGCTCGGTGACAAGTACTATATTTCTTCAGAGTCATGCGCACTTGACGCTATCGGCTGTGAAACGATCAGAGATTTCGAGCCCGGCGAGATCATTACGATCTCCAAGGACGGCATGAGCTCCATCAAGTACGATGCATCTGCCGAAAAGAAGGACGGTAAGGTATGCGTTTTCGAGTACGTATACGTTGCAAGACCTGACTCCGTGATCGACAAGATGTCCATCTTCGATTCCAGATACAGAGTCGGTATGGCTCTTGCAAAGGAGAGCCCTGCAGATGTCGATCTCGTAATCGGCGCACCTGACTCAGGTAACGCAGCTGCAGAAGGTTACGCAGCAGGCCTCGGCGTCCAGTACGGCGCAGGTCTCCTCAAGAACAGATATGTAGGCAGAACGTTCATTAAGAGCACACAGCAGCAGAGAGAACTCGCAGTACGCATGAAGTTTGCTGCATTAAGAACTGCCATCAAGGACAAGAGGATCGCTATCGTTGATGACTCTCTCGTTAGAGGTACTACAACAAAGCACATCATCTCATTCTTAAGAGAGAACGGCGCAAAGGAAGTTCACGTAAGACTTGCTTCTCCGCCGGTTAAGTTCGGATGCTGCTACGGCGTTAACGCTTCATCAGAGACAGAACTTCCCGCAAGCACAAAGACAGTTGAAGAGATCAGAGACATGATCGGTGCTGATTCACTTGCGTACATCAGCCTTGATTCTCTCAGAGCATCACTCAACACGATCGACTGCGGCGTTTGCTCCGCATGCTTTGACGGCAACTTCATCGCAGGCAAGCCCGAGGATGATGAAGAGTCAGTTCACAAGGTAAAATACAACTGATAGGGGACTAATAAATGAAGATTGCAGTATTTGTGTCTGGTGGCGGAACTAATCTCCAGGCCATCATAGACAACACTAAGGACGGTATTCTGAAGGATATTGAGATATCTCTTGTTCTGTCATCTTCGAAGACTGCTTATGCTCTCGAGAGAGCCGCAGACAACGGCATTAAGTCGGCCGTAGTTTCCAAGAAAGACTTTGATTCCATAGAGAGCTGGGACGATGCAGTCTTGGCTGCTGTCGAAGATTCAGGTGCTGAACTCATCGTTCTTGCAGGATACCTTTCTTTGATGGGACCCAAGGTCGTAGCTAAATATTCCAACCGCATAATCAATATCCACCCGGCTCTTATTCCTTCATTCTGCGGTGCAGGCATGTACGGAATAAGACCTCACCAGGCAGCCCTTGCAAAGGGCGTTAAGGTGTCAGGTGCCACGGTCCACTTCGTTAATGAGAATTACGATGAGGGACCGATCCTTCTGCAGAAGGCAATTGACGTTCTTCCGAACGACACGCCTGAGACTTTGCAGAAGAGGATAATGCAGGAATGCGAGTGGAAGATACTGCCTGAAGCCATCAGGCTTATCGCAGACGGCAGGGTGATGATCGAAAACAACATCGCCCGCGTTATTTGATTCAAGTATTAAATTTTGGAGGTGCATATATGATCACACAGAACCTTAGCCAGATCCTTAAGGAGAATGCTTATCCCGGAAGAGGAATCGTAATCGGTAAGTCCGATGACGGCAAGTATGCTGTTACTGCTTACTTCATCATGGGAAGAAGTGTTAATTCAAGAAACCGTGTATTCACGGCTACTGAAGACGGTATCAAGACAGAGGCTTTCGATCCCTCACTTCTTACTGATCCGCACCTCATCATTTATTCACCCGTAAGAGTTCTTGGCAACAAGACTATCGTTACAAACGGTGACCAGACAGATACTATCTATGAGCTCATGGACAAGCAGATGACATTCGAGCAGTCCTTGAGAGGCAGAGAGTTTGAAGACGATGCTCCGAACTACACTCCCAGAATCTCAGGCATCATGCACGTTGAGAACGGCGGATACAACTTCGCTATGTCTATCTTAAAGAGTGATGACGGCGATCCGGCTTCATGCGAGCGTCACACATTCACATACACAAATCCCAAGGCAGGAATCGGCAGATTCATCCACACATACATGGGTGACGGCAGCCCGCTTCCTTCTTTCGAGGGTGAGCCTGAGAAGGTTGAACTCAAGGGCGACATCGATACTTTCACAAACGAAGTATGGACAAGCCTCAACGAGGATAACAAGGTATCTCTCTTCGTACGCTACATCAACATCGAGACAGGCTCAGTTGAGACTCGTATCGTAAACAAGAACGTTAAATAATTTTCGAGAATAAAGGAGAATCAAAATGTCTAACGAGATGCAACTCAAGTATGGATGCAATCCTAACCAGAAGCCTTCCAGGATCTTCATGAAAGACGGTTCTGAGCTTCCCATCGAAGTACTTAACGGCAAGCCGGGTTATATCAACCTTTTGGACGCTTTTAACGGCTGGCAGCTTGTTAAGGAGTTAAAGGAAGCAACAGGACTTCCCGCAGCTACATCTTTCAAGCACGTTTCACCTGCAGGTGCAGCAGTAGGAAAGCCCCTTTCAGAGACAGAGGCTAAGATCTATTTCGTAGACGATCTCGGCGAACTCTCTCCCATCGCTTGTGCTTATGCAAGAGCAAGAGGCGCTGACAGAATGTCTTCTTACGGCGACTTCACAGCACTTTCTGATACATGCGACGCTATCACGGCTACAATGCTCGCAAGAGAAGTATCCGACGGCATCATCGCTCCCGATTACACACCCGAAGCTCTTGAGATCCTTAAGACAAAGAGAAAGGGTACATATAACGTAATCAAGATCGATGCTTCCTATAAGCCCGCTCCGATCGAGACAAAGGATGTTTTCGGCGTAACATTCGAGCAGGGAAGAAACGAGTTTGAGATCAATCGCGCTCTTCTCGACAATGTTGTTACAGATACTAAGGACATCCCCGAAGATAAGAAGATCGACCTTTTGATCTCTCTCATCACATTGAAGTACACACAGTCCAACTCAGTTTGCTACGTTAAAGACGGTCAGGCAATCGGTATCGGTGCAGGACAGCAGTCAAGAATCCACTGCACAAGACTTGCAGGCCAGAAGGCTGATAACTGGTGGCTCAGACAGAGCCCTCAGGTATTGGGTCTCCAGTTCGTTGATGACATCAGAAGACCTGACAGAGACAACGCTATTGACGTTTATATCTCTGACGAGTATGAGGATGTACTTGCAGAAGGCACATGGCAGAATATCTTCAAGGTTAAGCCTGAAGTATTCACAAGAGAAGAAAAGAAGGCCTGGCTTGCTAAGAACGATAATGTAGCTCTTGGTTCAGATGCATTCTTCCCCTTCGGCGATAACATTGAGCGTGCACACAAGAGCGGCGTTAAGTATATCGCTGAACCCGGCGGATCCATCCGTGATGACCATGTAATCATGACATGCAACAAGTATGGTATCGCTATGGCATTTACCGGAATGAGATTGTTCCACCATTAATATTCGTTATCAATTGGGCTGTCTCTTATTGAGGCAGCCCTTTTTTATTTAGGAGGCTAATATGGAAGACGAAAACAAGATCGCTGAGACAACAGAGAACACAACAGCCGTTGCAGAGCCTGCACAGGCTGCACCTGCACCTGCTACTACACCTGCTCCCGTAGAAGAAGTCAGAACGGATAAGCTTTCCAAGGGCAAGTATGCCGAATACAGTGACCACGATCTGCAGTATGAGATCTTAAAGTATGAGAAGAAAGCTGCAAGAAGAACGATGCTAGTTGCAACTGCATTGTTTGCTATCGCTGCAGTTTTCGTAGTTGCTGCGATCATCATCGTACCGCCTGTATTAAGGACTCTTGACCAGGTTCAGACAACACTTGAGGAAGCAACATCACTTGTTTCAAAAGCAGAAGACACACTTACGAATGTCGATGATTCACTTAACGGAATGAATGCCATGATCTCCAACGTCGACGGCGTTCTGACAGATAACACTGCAGCCATGGAAGAAGCTATCACAAAGATCAGCAACATCGATGTTGACGGACTCAATTCTTCCATTGAAGACCTTAATAAAGTTGTTTCCGCAATGGGAAGACTTTTCGGAGCATAATAGATTAATGCATTACAGCGTACTGATAATAGATGACGAGAAAGAGCTCTCCGAGTACACCGCGAAATATTTCAATATGTCCGGTGTACCGGCTCAGTATGCTTTAGACAGTGCGTCTGCATTGGAATTCTTTAAGGATAATACATGTTCTCTGATTCTGCTCGATATAAATCTGGGTGATGATTCCGGATTTGAACTCTGCCAGAAGATAAGGGAGAACATGGATATCCCGATCTTTTTTATCAGCGCGAGATCTGCCGAAGACGATATGCTCCTGGCATTAAGCATCGGCGGAGATGATTATATCTGCAAGCCTTATTCTCTGAGCGTTCTTCTTGCGAAGGTCAAGGCTGAGCTTAAAAGATATGAATCAACGCACAAAGATGACAGGGCAGAAGAAGATACTAATACCGTAAAACTCGGAAGTGCTGTTTTCGATATGAAGAAGGCATCTGTTATAAAAGACGGTAAAGTAATGCCTCTTAAGGCAATGGAATATAAGATACTTGTCTATCTTATAAGGAACAGCGACCGCGTCATTCCCAAAGAAGAGATCTTCGAGAAGATCTGGGATACAACTGTCGTAGGTGATGTAACGCTCAACGTTCACATAAGGCACTTAAGAGAAAAGATCGAAGACGATGCAGGTGATCCGCGCTTCATAAAGACGGTGTGGGGTGTCGGATTCATGCTTGATACCAAAGGTAATCCCTAAATGAAACTGAGATTCCTTCTGATCTATATCGCATTCGTGCTGGCAGTAGGAATTGCCGGATGCTACGTTATTGCGGGCGGTAAACTCTCTAATGAAATACCGGTACATACCATAGAGATCAACAGGCTCCTTGTAGGTCTTGAACAAGACTGGGACAGTGTCAGTTCATATAAAGACAAGCCCATAGAAAGTGATTCTTCCTTCGATTATTCTGTTATCGACACAAATGGTAATGTCATTTTATATACACGCGATGACATAGCGAAAAGCATATCTTCCGCTACATCTGATTACGACGTAATCAGGAATATAGAAGTAGACGGGAAGGTCTCAGGATACCTTATCGTACATAATCCCAAAGCCGAACTTGAAAAGCAGACAAACATGAAGATAGCTTTGTTTGTTATGTCGCTTATTCTGTTAACCGTAGTAGTCTCAGTGCTTTACTACGTATATTTGAAACGCAGAGTATTAGATCCGTTTAAGAAACTTAAGGGCTTTGCGGTCAGGGTCGCAGGAGGCAATCTCGACACGCCTCTGGAGATGGATAAAGGCAATGTGTTCGGTCCATTTACCGAGAGCTTTGACATAATGAGGGAAGAACTCAAAGCCTCTAGAGAGCGTGAGGAGAAGGCTGTTAAGAGCAGAAAGGAACTTGTTGCTCAGTTATCTCACGATATAAAGACACCTGTGTCATCCATCAAGGCAATGACTGATGTCATGAGCCTTACCGCATCAGAAGAAGATAAAGTTACCATCAATGCTATTAATGCCAAGGCTGATCAGATAGATAGCCTTATCTCCAATCTTTTCCATGCGACTTTGGAGGAATTGGAACAGCTTGAAGTAAAGCCTGAAGACATTAATTCGACCGATATCGTTCAGATGATAAAAGATGCTGATTATCTGAATAAGATAGAGAAACTCGATATTAAAGATGCTGTCGTTTTCGCTGACAGATTAAGACTTAACCAGGTCTTAAACAATATTATCTTTAACTCCTATAAATATGCCGATACCATGATAAATGTAACGAGCAGATTTGAAAATGCCGGATCAAAGTATCTGTTTATCGAGATAGCAGATAAGGGCCCCGGTGTTCCCGAAGAGGAGCTGGAGATGATCACCCAGAAGTTCAAGCGCGGCAGCAATGCAGGGAATAAGGACGGCTCAGGTCTGGGCCTTTATATTTCGGATTATCTTATGAATAAGATGGAAGGAAGCCTCACTGTTAGGAATACAGGCGATGGTTTTGCCGTAGAGATCGGCATAAAGATCTCTTAAGATCCGTTTTCAAGAGAGTTTAAAAAAGAATTAAAAAACAGACAAAGGTTTAAAACGTCCCGAATAATATACTTGTGCCATAAGGAGATAGTAATTTCAAAAGGGAGTTTAAACCGATGTTAAAACTTGTTAAGGCACATTTTCACAAAGACAAGGCAGTGCTCTTAGCTTTTCTTCTGATCCTGACAGTAGCATCAATACTTCTTCATACAAGTCTCATGGTCGCACGTTACGATTCAATGTACGAAGAGAAATTTGAGAAGCAGGGTGTATCTGATTCCATGTTCTTTTGTCTGGGAGATGAAGATAAGATAAATGCCACTATAAATGATATGGACTATGTGGACAGTTCATATCTCGTCGATATTATCATTCCTGACATGGTTACGTTATCCGTGAACGGCGGCAAAGACAAAGATATCGAAGGCATGTTCTTTGTTGATGAAAAAAATGAGACTGTATATCAGGATCTTCACTATGTCGAGAAAGATGATTCCATAGAAGGACCTTCTATCTGCATGAATGTTTATACGGCATACGCAGAAGGGATCAGAGTCGGAGATAAGATCAAGGTCTCTAACAAAGATACCGGCAGTTACGAGCTTACCGTAAAAGGCATCTATGAAGATCTGTTCTGCGGTCAGATGTACTCTTATTATTCGACGATAGTAGATCACGGAACTTATGAGATGCTTTACGACGGATCAGAATATGTATCAAGTGCCGTAATGCCTTTTCAGATGCAGTTCCTGTGCGTTAAGTTCAAAGCAGGAGAGGATATCAGCATTAAGTCAACTGCACTTCAGGATGAATTTGCCAAAGAGGGCATGTATTGCAGAGGTTACGACAAGATCCTTGCCAAAGCAGGCTATACAGGCATCTCAAATATTATCGCAGCTTTTATGGCTTCCTTCTCCGTGATAATCATGATAATCGCATTCATCATGATCATCTTCACGGTCAATACGAACATCAACCGCGATATTAGAAATATAGGAGCTCTCCGCGCCGTCGGATTTACGATCTCTCAGGTAAGGACATCTCTTATGCTAGAGTATTCGTTGGTTGCCGCTGTTGCATGCCTGACCGGCATTACGGGATCATATCTGGTTTTCCCTGTGATCGAAAACCTGGCACTCAAACAGTTAACAGGTCTTGTATGGGAAGGGGGATTTCATCCTGCCATGTCCCTGCCGGTCCTCGCAGGCGTAATTGCAGTGATGCTTATAGTAACTTTTGTTGCTACCCATCTCATAAGAAATATCCATCCGGCCACTGCATTAAGATTCGGTCTTGAATCACACAGTTTCAAAAAGAACTATCTGCCTTTGGATAAGACGACTGGAAGGCTCGATATCCTTCTTGCATTGAAGAGTACTTTGCAGAATAAGGGACAGAACCTGATAATTGCCGGAGTTATCCTTGCAGTCTCATATCTGACGGCATTTTCCGCGATCCTTTTCCACAACACCAGGATCGACATAACCAATTTCCAAAGACTCCTTCAGGGTGACGCACCGGATGCATATGTAAATATCCAGTATGATACGCCTGAAGAGATGTACGACATCATTGATAAGATCCGATCCATGGACGGTGTGACCGAAGCTTACGGACTTACAAATACAGATGCTCACTCAGGCGACTATAACTGCTATCTTCTTTATTCGACTGACCCTCAATATGTTTATTGCGGAGTCTACGAAGGCGAGATGGCATTAGAAGCAAATGAAGCAGTTGTAGGCGGACTTCTTGCAGAGCGGCAGGGCCTTGGCGTAGGTGATGAGATCAAGGTCAAGTATATGGACAGGGAAGAGTCTTTCCTTATCACCGGTCTTCAGCAGGCTGTTTACAGTATGGGTGAGAGGATCTACATATCTGAAGAAGGATTCAAGAGACTAGATGGAGAACCCAGATATACCTATGTCAGAGTAAGGATCGAAGATGCAACAGAAGAGAGGGTAGATGAGTTCCTGGAAGATGCGAAAAATCTTCTCGGTGATTACTGCACGAGCACAGAGAACTACTATCACACTCAAAGAAGCACCGATAATGTGCCTGTCTTTGCAGTATCGCTTGTAATCTTGATCCTGATAATCCTGAATGTCTTTACGGTGCTCATAGTCATAAGGCTTTTGCTTAAGACTGTATTCATCAAGCGCGAAAAGGAGTTCGGCATCAAGAAAGCTGTAGGCTTTACGAGCAGGCAGTTAAGGACACAGCTCGCATTGTCGCTGATACCGATAAGTATCGCAGGCTCGATATTAGGCGCGATCTGTTCCTGCCTTACGACAAACAGTCTTTTTGACCTTATATTCAGCAGCTACGGGATCAAGAATTCCGACCTGCTTATAAATCCCGGTGTGATCCCCGTAACCGTTTTGCTCGTAACGATCCTGGTATTTGTTATCTCTTATGTCATGTCTGGCAGAATGAAGAAAGTATCCGCATATCAGCTTATTTCGGAATAATGAATGGAGAAAGAAAAATGAACAAAGAAGTAATCATTAAAACAGAGAAACTTTCAAAGAGCTTTTCCGTCGGAGGAAAACAGCAGCACGTTATAAAGAACCTCGACATGGAAATATATAAGGGCGATTTTACCGTTATCATGGGATCTTCCGGTGCCGGCAAATCCACTCTCCTTTATGCCTTATCAGGCATGGATAAGCCGACTCTCGGAAGCATCTCATATAGCGGTAAAGAGATCACTTCCATGAATGACGACCAGCTCGCGGTATTCCGCCGTAAGCACTGCGGCTTCGTTTTCCAGCAGGTCCATCTTGTTGACAGCATGAGTATTATGGATAACGCGATCTCAACGGGAATGCTGACAGGGCAGAAGCAGAAGGTCTTAAAAGATAAGGCAGAAAAACTCTTTAAGCGTGTAGGACTTGAAGAAGACCTCTGGGGTAAGTTCCCGTCACAGCTGTCTGGCGGTGAAGCGCAGCGCGCGGCAATGGTAAGGGCGGTAATAAACGATCCTGATGTTGTTTTCGCAGACGAGCCGACAGGCGCACTTAACTCGACAGGTGTTAAGGCAGTATTGGATGTTCTTACCGATATCAATAAGACCGGTCAGTCGATCGTCATGGTTACACACGACATCACTTCGGCCAGAAGGGCAAACCGCATCATCTATCTTCGTGACGGCGGCATCATCGGTGAGTGCAACCTCGGTGAATATGTATCAGGTGATAAGGAACGCCACAAGAAGATCAAGGAATTCCTGGAAGATATGGGCTGGTAAGATAACCGGTTTTGAACTTGGATTTGACCGATAAAGAGGTTTTCAGATCATTATGGAGTTGATACTTAAGATATGTGAGTGCTTCAGGATCATCGATTTCCCGACGGCATACATCATGATATTCACAGGAGCTTGGCTTCTTGTCATCATAGCGGCAGTTGCTTTTGTAAAACCTAAAAATCCGGATGTATACAGGATCCTGGGATTTATTCCTCTTCTGCATTTCGCGGTGTTTTATTTGCTGAACTATACAAAAGGCTATTTCATGTTAGGGTTTTCCAGATACGGATGGTTCCTGATCTCCGCATTTATCTACGCGCTGGCAGGACTGATCATTGCCCGTAAGGAAAAGAAGGTCAGACACCTTGTGATCACGGGAGTGCTGAATTTCATCACGTTTTCCTTAAGCATAATATATATCATGGGTATTAGCCATTATGCCCGTTTTACAAACTATTCGCACATGAATTATGAGCAGTCAATGGCTGCCGTCATTGATGAGATAGAGGGGCATTATATACTCTCGGAACATAAGCAGATCGACTATGATGCTCTCCGCGCGAAATATATTCCCATGGCAGCTGAGGCAGACCTGAACGGTGATGAGGAGGCTTATGCGGAGGCTGTTATGAATCTGTGTTATGAATTCCATGACGGTCATCTTAGCGCTTATTTCCTGGATGATGATCTCAGGAGCCGGGTCAATGACAACATGTATGGAAACGATTACGGCTTTTCCATGATCAGCACGGACAGCGGAGTTACAGTAGCGATCCTGACGGCCGTTGATTCTGATGCATATGCTCTTGGTATACATGACGGTACAGTGATAACCGGCTGGGACGGGACGGATATAGATGAAGCCTTAAGAAACGTAAGCTGCGTTACGACCGGCTGGCCTACGCCTTCTTTTCCAACCTCGGAAAACGAAGACTTTATGAGACCCATATTCCTTGCAGGATGTGGAGGCGATACGGTAAATGTCAGATTTATCGGCGATGACGGAAAAGAGACCGAAGTCACGCTTGAAAGTAACGGCAGTTACTATAACCGTTTTATGGCAGCCATGAAACCCGTTACCGGCAAAAGATGCGACGAGTTTGCTTATTGTGAGATGCTTGATAGCCGCTGCGGATATCTTTGCATCCCTGAGGAAGAATATGACACCTCAGGTGACATTATCGCGGCTCTGACTGATGACTATCCTGCCGTCAAAGAGCTTCTTATATCAAGGATCGATCAGATGAGGTCTCAGGGAATGGACAGGCTCATTATCGATCTGCGCGACAACGACGGCGGCCTCGACGTGATCTCCGCAGCAGTCGCATCCTTGTTTACCACTGAGGAGATCAGGACATACAGCGGTTTTATAAGCGGCGGCAAGCTCGTTGAGACCAAATACTGGAAATGGACCGTTCCTGCAGACGGAAGGTATTCCGATATTCCTGTTGTCGTACTGGTTAATGCAGGAACTGCAAGCGCCGGCGATATCCTCACATATAATCTTTCCACCTGCGCGAACGTAACTGTTATGGGGATTACAACGTCCTGGGGATGTGCCCAGGGAGTAGCCCAGACATGCCTTTTGAGTGGCGGCAGTATAAGATTGCGTTATTCAATAATGGCGACACTTGATGAAGACCGCAATATCTATATTGATCCCGGTCCGGACCGAATCAGCGGTATTACTCTTGATGAGAAGATCCCCTTTGATATGGATGCCGTTAACAAGATGTATGTGCAGGGACTTGATTATGAACTCGAATACGCGCTGGATTGGATAGAGAGGGGAGAGCGATAGCAGAAGGCTAAGAAAGGCTATACCATATTTTCGATGAACCCATCTGGGAATTATACAAAAAGGGCTGTCACATTTAATTGAGACAGCCCGTTCCTTTATTCTGGAGCCAAAGGCGGGAATCGAACCCGCGACCTATTCATTACGAGTGAATTGCTCTACCCCTGAGCCACTTTGGCGTGCCATAAGAATATACCCATTTGAAAGTTAAGTGTCAAGTTATAAGAGGGGCAACGGAAGAGTGCTTTGAGACCGGCATTACACTAAAATACGGCAAAAGTCAGGTTACAGCCGTATTAGGAACCGTATTTTACGGGTATATGTTTTCGAAAATACGGCAAAAGTCAGGTTATAGCCGTATTAGGAGCCGTATTTTACGGGTATATGTTTTCGAAAATACGGCAAAAGTCAGGTTATAGCCGTATTAAGAGCCGTATTTTGCAGTGAGTTTTCTTCGTTATCTTGCTAAGAGAGTATTATTCAAGGTTTTCACTTAAGAATGATATAATCAAATTGTCGGAGGTCGTATCGGATGAAAGCCTTTGTTCCGGGTAGGAAAATATTAAGTCTTTTGCTTTGTGTGTCTATGGCAGGCGCACTATTTACAGGCTGTAAAAAGGGCGATGACATGTTTCCTTCGATCGAGGCGCCGAGCGTTGAGACAGAACCCGAGGAATCAACGGAAAATACCGACGATCAGTTGTCCGGAGGCGATATCAGGGAGCTCAAAGTAGCGCTTCCTTATTCTGACCTTACCATCCAGTGTCTTGCGGCCATGCTATATTGCAAGAATAACGGCCTTTGGGACAGTACGGATGACGGCTCCACCATTGATACGGCTTTCCTGTCTTCCGTCGCGACCAATTACGTTGTCACCAACATCGGATGCGGAAGTACGGGTGCCACGCTTGATGTCGTTAAGGACTGGAGCAAGAGTGATATGCCTGACCTTTATCTGGCTCAGGACAGCAATGCTGTATGGAATGCAGGATATGCAGCTCCTCTGAACGAATATCTTTCCGACAATGCTTATCTTAACAGCCAGCACATTTATACCGGTGCACTGACGGCTGATTCGGAGGGCGGTATCTTTTATGCTTTGCCGCATTTCTGCTCAGCAAGGATCATCATGGGCAACACGGAATACATTCCGTCTGAATCAGGCAAGCTCCAGATAAAGAACACCACTGAAGATTTCAGAGATTATTTAGAAGAGATTGATGACGAGTATTCATGCGCTGCATTTGCTTCCGCTTATGAGCTCATTCCTTATCTCGGTTCCGCGTTCAATAACGATAAACCAACATCTTATATGGTTTACGACGAGTATGTTAAGGATCACGATTCAGCTACACAGATCGTTTATGATGCTTCAGCTTACGTAAAGGATTTCTATTCGTCAGAACTAGCCTTTAACCAGATGGACGGCGCAGATCCCGTTTATTCGAGAAAGGCTGCATTGTGGGTGGATTCATCTGCAAACATAAGGGCATGGTCTGAGTATTATCCGGGAAGCCTTTATCTTTTGCATCTTCCTTGCAATGACGCTACGAACGTCGGTGTTCCTTATGTAACTACATATTCTTTGTGTGTATCCAAGGATTCGGATAACAGCGATTTTGCTTCCGAGTTTGCGGCTTTTATTTCTTATGATCCTGATGCGCAGCTTCTTATATACAGGCTTGAAGATATGACAGGTCTTATGCCTCTTACAAGAAACGACGCGATCTGGAACATGATCTCCGAGGATGAAATTTTCGGTCACATGGCATCTGATTTCAGACAGACAATGGATAATGCAGTCTATTGTCCTGATTCATATGACAGCAAGCTTTTTACAAAAACGAATGAATATACGGCAATATTTGTGGAGCAGGATGACGATTTCGATCCGGAGAAATGTTATGGCTGATTTAATTGATCTTCGCAAACTTCATATTCAGGACAGTTCCGAGCTTCGCAAGCGCGGCCTCATGATGGGGACCATCAAGCTCATTGAAGACGATATCAGGGCTCTTGGTACCGGAAGCCAGGGAGAAGCGCTGCTTGCAGTAAAGGGCGGAGTGATCTATGCGCTTATAAAGCTTTTCAGGCCTGACCGGAAAAACTGCCGCGCACACATCGAATTCGTATTCACAAGCGATGCAAATGCCGATACGCAGAGCGGCGTGGTAGACGAGGTATTAAGATACTGCTTCCTTGACCAGTTCTATCACAAGGTTACCGTTATCTGTAACCACGGCAACGAAGGCCTTGAGAGGATACTTACAGGCGCAGGCTTCATGCAGGAAGCCGTTTTAAGGGATGAGGTAAGGCTGAAGAACGGATTTGAAGATGCCGGTCTTTATGCAATGCTTTCTTATGAATATCCGAAATACAATGTCTGCTTCGTTCCGTTCGAGAGAGGCGTTGCGATCGTATCAGGCGGCAGCAACTATGTTGATTCGGTAAAGCTTTTCCATTACGGCCAGATAGTCGAAGATCCGTTTATTCACAACATTGCAGGCTCTCTGGGGCTTCTTGACGATAACGGCGGTCTTATGAGAAACGATGATGGCATTTATAATCTTGATGAAGACCAGCTCAAATATCTTCCGGATGAACTTGCCAAAGCTTATGTTGAACTCAGGGAATATTTCGACAGCATGAGAGCGGGCTTTGATATAAGCGTCAGGTTCAACATCGGAACCCCTTTCCAGAAGAAAGTATGGAATGCGCTTAATTCGATCCCTTATGGCGGTACTGCAAGTTATGAGGACATTGCGCTTATGCTGACTGACGGAAGTCTTCCAGAGGCTCGAAAAATTACAAGAGCTGTCGGTGCGGCGTGCTCTGATAATCCGGTAGCGGTGATCGTTCCGTGCCACAGGGTTATCGGTAAGGACGGCAGCATCGTAGGTTATGCGGCAGGTATCGACATCAAGGACTATCTGCTGTTACATGAGAGTTTTACGGCGGTAACTCCGCTGATATCCAAGGAGGGATAATCAATGGCAAAACACGATAAGATCGAAGTCGGGGTTTCTACTATACTTAACCCCGTTCCGGTAGTCATGGTTTCTTCTGCAGGCAAGGATCCTGAATCTGAAGCAGAACGTCCCAACATCATGACGGTTGCATGGGCAGGAACTATCAATTCAGAGCCGCCGATGCTCTCCATCAGTGTCCGCAAATCAAGACATTCACATAAGCTCATTACCGAGACGGGTGAGTTTGTTGTAAACCTTGTATCCAAGTCGCTCTGCAAGGCCTGCGATTACTGCGGCGTAAGAGGAGGGGAGAAGGAAGACAAGTTCAAGTCCTGCTCTCTTACACCTATTAAGGCAAAGGGTCTTGAGTATGCATATGCTATCAAGGAAGCTCCCGTATCGATCTCGTGCAAAGTAAAGAGCGTGCAGGAATTAGGTTCACATGATATGTTTATTGCCGAGATAGTCGGAATTACTGCTGATTCATATCTGCTCGATGAGAACGGCAAGCTTTGCCTCGAGAATGCGAGACTGGTGGCGTATAATCACGGAGAATACTATCTCCTTGGCGAGAAGCTCGGTTTCTTCGGCTACTCCGTGGCACCTGAAAATATCATCAAGAAAAGAATGGGAAAAGATAAGAAATGAAGTTTAAAGGAATAAAGAAGGTCCACGAAGGACGTTTTATTGCGGCATATAACGCTGAATACGAGACAAATCTCGGCAATACCAAGATCTATGAGATGAGTTCGAGAGATCACAACATTACGAGTCTCGAAGATCTTCAGCGTGAGAAGTGTGATGCGGTGGTGCTCATTATCACCAGCCCTGACGGCAACAAGCTCCTGCTCAACAAAGAATTCAGAATGGCTGTCGGAGGATTTGCAATCAATTTCCCGGCAGGCCTTATAGATGAAGGAGAGACTCCTGAAGAAGCGGCTGCCAGAGAACTGTGGGAAGAGACCGGCCTGAAGCTCACTTCTATTGATGAAGTCCTTCCGATGAGTTTTTCCGGAGTTGGTCTTACCAATGAGAGAAGCTGCTGCGTAATCGGCAAGGCAGAAGGTGAGTTTGCTCCGAGTACATCTGATGAGGAAGAGATCGAAGCCCGCTGGTATACCAGGGAAGAGGTAAGAGAACTTCTTAAACAGACAAACTTCGCTGCAAGAACCCAGGCTTATTGCTACTGGTGGGTCAGGGAGTGACCCGTCTCCATTTAGGTACAGGGTATAGTAAAAAGCCGATCAAGCTAATTGAATATTCTTTGTGATCTTATCAATTTCCTTGAAACTTCCGGCCGAGACCGTGATCAGAACGAGCAGTCCGTTGTCCTGGAAATAATAGATCTGAAGTGAAGAGATATCATAACCGTTTTTATCTATTTCCATCTTAAGCGCGAAACAGGATTTGCCGTCAATTTTGTACTCGTCGATGTATTCTATGCTTTTAATAGGATAATTTATGGTTTTGTTCCATTCTTCAAGAGTGTGCTTTTTCGTAGCGTCCTCTTTCATTTGTTCATCTAGTACATAATCGATCTTCATGGATGCGGTGTTACCCCACATAAACCAGGGACCTAGTATTTCTATGCCGGTATAGTCATTCATTAATTGATCTCTTTTATCGGCATCGGGCCAGTCGATAGTATAATCTCCGGTTAACTTAAAGACTACGCCGCCGGCATGGCTTACATATCTGTCACCCTCGATCGTTCCGGCAATGTCACCAACGGTGGTCTCACTGTTGACCGGTATTGTGGTTATGGGTTCATGAGCTGAACTGCAGCCTGCAATAAGCAGAATGGCAGCTGACATAATAATAGCCAGTAATTTTTTCATAAATAATCTCCCTTATCGAAAAATCAAAATATTTTTCTAATTCCACATTGAGTATAACATATAATAGATTTATCAAGATTTTTAGGGAGCAGGATAACGATGAATAAAACCGGTACACGGAAGATAGAGACGGAACGTTTGATACTCAGAAGATTTGTCATCGAAGATGCCGATGATATGTTCAACGGCTGGTGCAATGATCCTGAGGTCTCCAAATATCTGACATGGCCTCCGCACGGAAGCGTTGAAGTGACAAAGTCTCTTTTGAATGCCTGGATCCCTGAATATGAGAAGGGCGACTATTTCAACTGGGTAATGGAGCTTAAAGAGACTGGAAAGATAATCGGTAATATCTCTGTAGTTCAGGTAAGGGAAGAAATAGGCGAAGCTCTCATCGGATATTGTATGACCAGAAAATACTGGGGCAACGGATATATGCCTGAAGCTTTGAAGGCAGTAATAGATTATCTTTTTGATGTTGCGGATATGAACAGGGTATGTGCAACGCATGACGTAAACAACCCGAAGTCCGGCCGTGTAATGCAGAAGGCCGGAATGAAATACGAAGGAACTCTGCGCCAGGCAGGACTTAATATGCAAGGGATCTGCGATTCTGTTTGTTATTCGGTTATCAGAAGTGACCGCGAAAAACAACTGGGGGATATCCTGACAAGTAAAAATACTTGACACACCATTTATCGTTTGTTATTATGTGCAGGCTGAAATAGGGGAGGCTTGCCTTTAAATGCGTGAAAAGTCAGTAAGAACAGACCTTTTGCTTGATTTCTACGGCAATCTTCTTACGCCCAAGATGAGGCGCACCTGTGAGAGCTACTATAATGATGATCTGACTTTGGCAGAGATCGCCGAAGCAGAGGGTATCTCAAGGCAGGGCGTGCATGACACGGTCAAGAGGGCGGAAAAGCAGCTTGAAGAGTATGAAGAGAAACTAGGTCTGCTTCAGCTTTTCGAGATGCAGCAGGCAAAAGCAAAAACGGCTCTGGCGCATTTAAAGAGCGGTGATACCGACAAGGCTGCCAAAGAGCTTGAAGAATTGATAGAGGAAATGTAATAGTGTTTGAGAGCTTGTCACAAAAGCTTCAGAATATAACTTCCAAGATGCGCGGCAAGGCACGCGTATCCGAGAGCGACATCAAGGAAATGATGCGCGAGATCCGCATGGCTCTTTTGGAGGCGGATGTTAACTACAGCGTAGTCAAGGAATTTGTCGCAGACATGACCGAGCAGTGCAAAGGCGCTGCAGTTCAGGAGTCTTTCACACCCGGCCAGCAGATCGTAAAGATCGTAAGAGATGCTCTGACAGAGCTCTTAGGCGGTGAAGAAGGCGAAGATAAGCTTAAGGTATCCGATACAGGATTTAACATAATCATCCTTTACGGTCTTCAGGGTGCAGGTAAGACAACAACAGCTGCCAAGCTTGCAAAACTCCTGAAAGAGAACGGCAAGAAGCCGATGGTCGTATCAGTTGACGTTCACAGACCGGCAGCTGCCCAGCAGCTCAAGGTATTAAGTGATGCAGTCGGAGTTGACTGCTATATCGATCCTGAAGAGAAGGATGCGGTTAAGATCGCTAAGGACGGTGAAGGCAAAGCAAGATACATGCTCTGCAATTACCTCATCATCGATACTGCAGGCCGTACTGTTGCAGACGAGGAGCTCATGGAAGAGCTCAGAGATATCGCTGCTGCGGTCAATCCCACAGAGAAGCTCCTTGTAGTCGACGCTATGATCGGTCAGGAAGCGGTTAACGTAGCACAGCTTTTCGAGCAGAACATCGGCATGGACGGCTTCATCATGACAAAGCTCGACGGTGACGCCAGAGGCGGTGCTGCGCTTTCGATCAGAAAACTTACTAACAAGCCTATCAAATACATCTGTACCGGCGAAAAGGTTGACGCCATCGAGAAGTTCTATCCCCAGCGTATGGCTGACAGAATTCTCGGAATGGGTGACGTCGTAAGCCTTATCGAGAAGGCCCAGCAGACAATCGATGAGGAAGAAGCAAGGAAAGCAATGGAACGCATGATGGGCAGTTCCTTCAACCTTGATGACCTTTACTCACAGTTTGAGCAGATGAAGAAGATGGGTTCTCTTAAAGACCTGGTCGGCATGATGCCTGGTGCTGCTGGCAAAGTCAACGAGGAAGATCTTGACGATAAGATCGTTGACAGACAGATGGCCATCATCACTTCGATGACAAAGAAGGAGAGAAGATCACCTTCTATCCTTAATGCAAGCAGAAGAAAGAGAATCGCAGCAGGTGCCGGAGTTCAGGTATCTGATGTAAATAAACTTATCGCCCAGTATGAGCAGACAGCAAAGCTCATGAAGCAGTTTTCTAACGGCAAGGGCGGATTCAAGATGCCTAAGGGTTTTGCCAAGCAGGCAGCCAAAATGGGCCTTAAGGGCAACATGGGCGGCATGGGCGGCCTAGGAAATATGGGTGGCATGGGCGGAATGTCCGGTATGGGAACAGGATTCCCTCAGGGCATGGGAAGCCTTTCCGCACCCAAGGAAGATTACGATGATACACCATTTACGCCCACTGGAAGGCGCGACCGCAAAAAGAAGCGCAAGGGCAGAAGATAATGTCGATCCCGTCATATATGTGACGCAGATTATAAAAAACAAAATATATTTTTGGAGGAAAACAAAATGGCAGTTAAGATTCGTTTAAGAAGAATGGGTAAGAAAAAGGCACCTTTCTATCGTGTAGTTGTTGCTGATTCCAGATATCCTAGAGATGGTCGTTTCATCGAGGAGATCGGTTTCTATGATCCCATGAAGGAAACAGACAGCGTTAAGATCGATGCAGAAGCAGCAAAGAAGTGGATCTCCAACGGAGCTCAGCCCACAGATACAGTAAAGTCTCTTCTTAAGAAGCAGGGCATCATCTGATTTAATATCAGTTGATAACCAGAATAATAGGAAGGAGAGCTTTATATGGACGATTTATTGGTTTATATCGCCAGGGAACTTGTCAGCAATCCCGATGAGGTAAACGTAAAGAAGACAGAGCGTGGAAACACAGTTGTTTTCGAGCTGTCCGTTGCTCCCGAAGATACAGGAAAGATTATCGGCAAGAACGGTAAGAGAGCTCAGGCTATCCGTTCGATAATGAAGGCTAAGTACCTCAAAGAAGGTAAGCGCGTTATTGTCGATATTGTAGGCTGATTCTTTTGGATAATCTCATCATTATAGGAAAGATTACCGGCGCGCATGGTGTCCGTGGGGAAGTTAAAGTATTCCCCTTAACGGACGACCCGCGCCGTTTCCTTAAACTTAAGGAATGTTTTTTCTGCGGGCAGAATTTTGAGAAGCCCGAAGCTTCAGTATGCTCTTCTGCAAGGTTGGACAGAGGAAACGTTCTCGTTAAATTCGAGGGTGTCCTTGACAGAGACAAGGCTGAACTCCTGCGTGGCAGATTCATTGCCGTCGACAGAAAAGATGCGGTCAAGCTCAAGAAGGGCAGCTATTTTATTACTGATCTCAAAGGCCTCAAAGTAATTGACGATGAAAAGGGCGAAGTCGGAACGGTAATCGACTGTTTTGAGACCGGATCCCAGTTTACGCTCGAGATAAAGCGTGACAAAAAGAAAAATCTCATGATCCCTTTTGTAAAGGCATACTGCTACGAAGTCAGCGTTGAAGACGGATTCATCAAGTGTAAAATGCCTGAAGGCCTTTATGAATTGTATGACTGACCGTTAGTAAACGGCTTTGAAATATAACATGTTCCAGGGTATCTCAGATTATGAGATGCCCTGTTTGTTTATAGACCGAATACTATAACAAAGTGCTTTTTTTGAATATAATATCAATGGATAGATAAATTGCTTAACTCCAGACGGAATAAGGGAAAGGAGTTTTATATGTCAAAACGTTTCAGATTCTTATGCCCTCAATGCGGTGCATACCAGGAGGTTAAGGGCAATGGACCTTGTTGGAAATGCCATGTTGAGGTAGCTCTTCCTACGGACGGATTAATCCTGATCTACCGCAAGTCTTCTGTTCCTGCAATGATGGAAATATTACTTAACGGTTATGACCTCGGATGTTTGTGGATTAAGGAGTGCGTTCAGATTCCCGTTCAGTATGGTCACTATAATGTTGTGGTGAAGTATCTTGACAAGGTAATGACTAAATATAAAGGTATTGGTATGGAATTTGATATCACACCTGATAACAGGATTATGTATCTTAAGGTGGAGCGCGTTATTCCGGGATATACCGCCACTGTGGTTGTAGAACAGGCTACTCCTGAGGAAATGCCACCGCTTCAATGATATTGATCAGTAGAAAGATTCCCCGGATCAGATGGTCCGGGGTTTTATTTTGTGTTATGCGGAATCTGTTTATTTATAAAAGTTTACAATTGGTTTATCCATTAATCTTAAAACCTTGTTAAGATTAATTTATAAATTCGGAAACGCTCGGCTTTTCTGTTGGAGAAGGCTTATGAAAAAAGAACGTCTTGTCGGAATTATAATGTCGATAATTATCTCGGCCGTTATGGGTGTCGTTTCCGCTGCGCTTGTGATCAAGAACAATCCCGAAGCAGTCAAGTATACTCCTGTTGCAATGCTCTATATATCGAACATTGCTTTATCCATTGTTATCGGCGTGATAATCGCACTGGTAATCCCGCTCGGAAAGCTTGGCGCAATGCTTGCAAGAAAAGCCAATGCCAATCCTCCGGGAATAAAGTTCTTCCTTCTCAACGCAATCCCGAATTCCGTAGGAAACACTCTGATAATCAGCCTTATCTTAAGTTTTGTCGGTGTGCTTTCTGCAAGGATGAAGCTTCCGACTGAGGCGTTAAGCCAGCTTCCGCCGTTTGCGGTAATGTGGCTTGGTAACTGGATGAGGCTACTGCTGCCGACACTTCTGATCAGTTATGTGCTATCTGTTCTTTTATCACCATTGATCTCAAGACTTCTTGGTGTTAAAGGACCAGGTCCCAAAAGACCGGAATGATATAGGCGAGTCCCGGAAGACAGGTGATCTTTATGAGTTGCATATCCAGAGAAAAATATACTTCATACCTTGAGCGGTTAGTCCGCATAACGCATAATCAGCCGGTTGACCGCGATGCTTATGTTACATTGATAAAAAGCATCTGCACAGATTATAAGCTCACCAAGGGCATGACCGAATTCTACATAACTCCTATGATGGAGCAGCGTGGAGACGGCGAAGTCTATTGTGATTTTGATACGGGAAACAGTAAGAAGGTCCTTATCCGTCTGAGGATAGTCTCAACTTCTAAAGCGGTGCTTATCGGAACACTTTATTCCAATCCGGAAGAGTATGTCCACGATGACACGGATGTTGATCAGCTTGATTCATTGTTAAGGATAATCCTGGGATATGTCAGCAGAGTCCGTTTGATCAAAAAACTTGAAGAGTTCGGTTTTTCGGATCTTGACGGTTACCGCAATTTCCGCGCCTTTGCCAGATTCATGGACATAAACAATGCGGAGAACAGACTTGGCGGCAAGGTTGCATTTTATCTTGATCTACATAATTTCACGATAGTAAATCAGGAGATCGGACGTGAGAACGGCGATATCGTAATTCGCAAGTATTATGATCTTTTAAGCGATACTATCGGCGATACGGGAATCATTATAAGACTCGGCGGTGACAAATTCATCGGTGTTTTCGACAAGACCTTACAGGATGATGTCTTCAGGATCTTTTCCGGTGCGTACATAGCTTATGATGTTACTGGTAAGCAGAGGGTGAACGTCTCTGTTGCCGCAGGTATTTATGCGCTGCCTATCCCGTACATGATGAAATCATACGGCGATATCATGGATAAGATCATGCTCGCTGGTAACGTAGCCAAGCGTCACGATGGTGAAAGCATCGTTGTATACGACGATAAGATGAAGGTCGAAAGCGATCACATAAAGCAGATTCAGACAGCATTCCCCGGAGCGGTCAAGAGAGAAGAATTCATCATTCACTATCAGCCCAAAGTTGATATCGAGACAAAGAAGATCGTTGGTGCTGAAGCTCTTTGCCGCTGGCAGATTGACGGAAAGATAATACCTCCGGATGACTTCATTCCTATTCTTGAACTCAACACTTTTGTATCAGAACTCGATTTCTATGTCCTTGACCACGTTTGCAGGGACATGGTCAGATGGCTTAACGAAGGACGTCAGCCGGTACGCGTATCGGTCAACTTCTCCAGAAAGCATTTGATCGATATTGATCTTACGGACCACATACTCTCTATCATCAATAAGTACAACATTCCTCATGACCTCATAGAGATCGAACTTACGGAGACCACGTCTGATGTTATGTTCAGCGACTTAAGACGTATCGTAAGCGGACTTCAGAGAGAAAACGTAAAGACTGCCGTAGATGACTTCGGCGTGGGTTATTCATCTTTGAACCTTATCCGTGATATCCCGTGGGATGTTCTTAAGATCGATAAGAGTTTTGTTCCCCAGACTGAAGATGACGGTAACGTATCGAACGTAATGTTCAGGCATCTGATCTCGCTGGCACAAGACATGGGTTTGGAGTGCGTAGTCGAAGGCGTTGAGACTGATGAACAGTTAAGGATCCTTAAAAAGAATAACTGCCAGATAGCTCAAGGGTTCGTGTTCGACCATCCGTTGCCGGTGGAAGAATTCGAAGACCGTCTGATCAATAAAACATATAAATAATTTCAATCATGCCGCCGTAATTATTTTGGCGGCACTTTTCGAAAAACATATTCATTTATGCTATTATTTCCCTTGAAAAAGTCGCAGTTACTTCGGAAAAGGGGAGGATAGCATAATGGGCAGAGGTGGCGGAGGCGGTGGCGGACACCACAGTTCACACCATTCAAGCAGCCATTCACATTCAGGCGGATCATATAGAAGGTCGACAGGATCTTCATACCGTTCATCGAGTTCGTCATACCGTTCTTCAGGCAGATCGTATTCGCATCATTCTGGAAGATCACATTATTCCGGTGGTGGCGGCGGTGGCTGCGGAGGCTGTTCGAGCATTCTGACCGTCCCCATTGTTTTGATCATCTTTGTAGTGTACTTCTTTGATGAAGTATTTGGCTTTAGTGCGGTTTTCGAGATCGAGAGATCAACGGTAAGAAGAGAGCCCCTGCCTGCATCCAAATGCGAGATGTTTGACGAGTGGTACCGTGATGACTGGGGTGACTGGATCGATGAGAGCGGTGAGGCTGCTTCTCTCATGTACGGAATGAATTACTTCTACGAAAAGACCGGTGTTCAGCCTTATCTCTGGATAATGGGTGAAGAAGGCGGCGAATACAAGTCGGAAGGAAGTTTGGAAGAGCTTGCCGATGAGACATATAAGGATATGTTCGGCAATGATGAAGGACACCTTCTCGTTATTTTCCGTGAGTATCCGAATGCATCGGGCAACTATATCTGTACCATTACTCCCGGATATGATGCAGAGACACAGGTAATGGATGACCAGGCAAAAGAGATTTTCCTGGACTGCATTGATTATTACTATTCAGACGAAGATCTTAACGAAGGCGAGTTCTTCTCGGAAGCATTTTTTAACAGCGCCGACAGGATTATGACTAAGCAGCTCTCGCTCGCTCAGCTTGGAACGATCATAGCTATCGTTATCGTTCTTGTAGCCGGCCTATGTGTCCTGGTAGCGATATTGAAAAAACGTAAGGTTGCTCTTGCAAAGCAGAAAGCCCAGCAGGCGCAGGCTGAAGCAAATAAGGCAAAGACTGATTTTGAAAGAAAGCAGTATGAGGATAACCTTGAGACACAGTTTGTTGCGGTTACATGTCCAAACTGTGGTGCAAGCGGCAACAGGATACGCAAGGCGACTGTAGGTTACTGTCAGTATTGCGGCACGGCAATCAGGGTAGAGCAGGACGGAACCGTAAAGATAGCTAACGGAAGCGATACATAAGGCATATGAAATTTTACGTGGCAACATTATTTCCCGAGCAGATAACAACTTATCTGAATACGAGCATAACGGGCAGGGGAATGGCAAAAGGCGCCTTCTCTCTGGAATGCATCCAGATGAGAGATTTTGCGCCCAATAACTACGGTCGCGTTGATGATACCATCTATGGCGGCGGTACAGGCATGATGATCCGTCCCGAACCGGTTTTCGGCGCATATGAGAAGGCTGTCGAACTATGCGGAGGGAAGAAACCTCATACGGTTTATATGTCGCCTAAAGGTTCTGTTTTCAATCAGACCAAGGCACATGAACTTGCTTCTTATGACAACCTGCTGATCATCTGCGGTCACTATGAAGGTATCGATGCGCGCGTAATTGATGAGATCTGCGACGAAGAGATATCCATCGGCGATTATGTATTAACGGGTGGTGAGACCGCTGCAATCGTTGTTATCGATGCGGTTGCAAGGCTCATCCCGGGCGTTCTTCCAAATGAAGAAGCGTACACCAATGAATCGCATACTGCCGGAGTATTAGAAGCGCCCCAGTACACAAAGCCTCCTGTATGGCATGACAAGGCTGTCCCGGAGATCCTCAAAACCGGTAATGACGCAGCAATATCGGAGTATAACCGAATAGCTGCACTGGTCGATACATGGCAAAAAAGGCCTGATATGCTTGATAAACTCGACATTTCTGAAAGTGATTGGGCCAAAATGCTTGCCTTTGAAAGAGGCATGTGCTAAAATTCTCCAGTTATCAGGGTGGTCCTCTGCCATTATCCAGGCAAGAACATCTGCAGGAAAGAGAGGAAACGAACAATATGGATTTAGTAAAAGTAGTCGAGAGCGAGAATATTCGCAATCAGTATCCTGAAGTAGAAGTCGGTGACTTCGTTAAGGCTCACCTCCTTATCAAGGAAGGCGCTAAAGAGCGTATTCAGGTTTTCGAAGGCTATGTCATCGCAAGAAAAGGCCAGGGCCTTTCAGAGACAATCACAATCCGCCGTGTATCTTATGGTATCGGCGTAGAGAGAATTCTCCCTGTTAACTCACCCAAGATCGATCACATCGACGTTATTCGTAAGGGTAAGATCAGAAGAGCAAAGCTCTATTATCTCCGCGATCGTCAGGGCAAGGCTGCAAAGATCACACAGAAGATCTAATCGCAATCTTAATCGAAAATTCAAGACCGTCTCATTCCGAGGCGGTCTTTTGTTTCGTGTTTTCAAGGCTGTTGGCGAGCAGGCGGGAACAGCTGAGTACGCAAATCGTACAGTAAATTGTTTCTTTTACTGTACGATTTACGGATTTTTCGATATATATACGTATTTCGTACAGTAATCAGGGTGATTTACTGTACGTTTTACGTACCACTCGAAAATGTGGTGAGAGTTTTCTATATAGAAAAACACGTTCAGGCTATATGGTTCGTATTTGTGATAAAATCAAGCAGTTAACGATAAGGAGTTCTTATGGCAGAAAAGAAGAATGACATCAACTGGTTTCCGGGACACATGCGGAAAGCCCTCAATGAGACGGGCGAGAGGTTAAAACTCGTTGATCTTGTATATGAGACGTGCGATGCCAGGATCCCGTTCTCGAGCAGAAATCCTGAACTTGATAAGATCATAGGAAGCAAGCCGAGGATAGTCATCCTTAACAAGGCTGATCTTGCCGACCCAGCGAAAACGACCCGCTGGATAGAGAGTCTTGAGTCTGAGAACACAAAGGCATGTGCGCTTGAGAGCACGCATAAGAAGGGCTTTGACAAGCTTAACCAGATTACGATGGAACTCATGAAGGATAAGCTCGAGAAGGCTGCTGAGAAGGGCAGGATCGGAAGACCCGTAAGAGTCATGGTCGTAGGCGCGCCCAATACGGGAAAGTCCACGATCATTAATGCGCTTGCCGGCAGAAAAGCCGCTGTTACGGGCGATAAACCGGGTGTTACTAAAGACTTTAAGTGGATAATGACCGGTGGAAGACTTGAGCTTATGGACATGGCGGGCGTTTTGTGGCCGAGGATCGCAAATGCCAAGAGTGGTATATGTCTTACTGCTTTGGGCTCAGTAAAAGAAGAAGTTACTGATGTTGTTAAGGTTGCTTATGAGACTTTAAAGATAATGTACGATATTTATCCCGATCTTCTTAAGGAACGTTACGGCGTTGATATGGAGATCCAGGCAGAAGAAGACGAGGGATATTTCCAGGATCCGTTCTACGATATCTTCCTTGCTATGGCAAAGAAGAGAGGCTGCATCTTAAGCGGCGGAAGGATCGATGAGGATCGTTTTGCAAGGCTCTTCTTAAATGATCTCAGAGAGGGAAGGACCGGCAGGATCACTTTGGAGATGCCTGAGGATTTTAAGTGAGGTAATACATGCCCAAGCTTACGACTGAACAGCTTATCGCCAAGTATGAGGCGATGTATGAATACGAGAACGACTGCCTGTCAAAAGGTTTCAAGATGATAGGCGGCATCGATGAGGCGGGCAGGGGGCCTCTCGCAGGTCCTGTTGTTGCCGCATGTTGCATCCTTGATCCTGAGGTTAAGATACTTGGCCTTGATGACTCCAAGAAGCTTTCCGAGAAGAAGAGAGAAGAACTCTTTGCCGAGATAAAAGAGAAAGCTAAGGCATATGCCATCTGTGCCGTAAGTCCTGAGGAGATCGATGAGATCAATATTCTCGAGGCAACGAAAAAAGCCATGAGAACATGTGTAAAGGATCTCGCTTCCAAGGGCCAGTCGCCTGATATTCTCCTTATTGATGCAGTCAATCTGTCCGGCACGGGCCTTGATGTCATACCGATAATCAAAGGTGATGCCAAGTCGGATTCTATTGCCGCTGCATCTATCCTTGCGAAGGTAACAAGGGACCACATGATGATCGAATATGATGAGCAGTATCCGGGATACGGCTTTGCAAAACATAAGGGTTACGGCACAAAAGATCACTATGCCGCTATCCGCGAAAAAGGAATGACACCGATCCACCGCAGGTCATTCCTTAAGGTTATACATTAAGGTCTTAAGCAACTGTAACGAGCAATATTATTGAGACGAGCGATTCCGCAAGTATACAGTTCCCTATGCGATTAATTTATTGAACGAGCGCTTCCGCACAAGCGAACTTCGTTCGCGCGGAGGACTTAGCGAGAGAAATAAATTAATCGCCCTCTTGACTTTGTGGCAAAGTTTAAGTATTATATCGCTCGTGAAAGAAGAACATCCGTTTCTCACCTCAAGCGGCGCTAGCTTGTAAAGAGGTCAATAACTAGATAATTAACCTATTTTAGAGGGGTTGCCATTAAGGCAGGGTAGTTATGAGAGAACGGATTTTATCCGTTCTTTTTTTATGCAAGTATTAGGAAGTCTTAACTAAGGAGGTGGCTACCATCGCAAAGACCAATGAGACTCAGATGATTAACGGAGCTATCAAGTTCCCTCAGGTTCGTCTTATTGACGCAGAAGGACAGATGGTTGGCGTTGTGTCAATCGAAGAAGCTCTTAAGAGCGCCGAAGATGCTGAATTAGATCTCGTCTGCATTTCACCTAATCCTGACAACCCGGTTTGCAGAGTCATGGATTACAACAAGTTCCTTTTCGAGAAGGGTAAGAGAGAGAAGGAAGCAAAGAAGAAACAGAAAGAGACAGAGCTTAAGGAAGTCGGCTTAAAGCTTACAACAGACGTTCACGATGTCGAAGTAAAGCGCAAGATGGTCGTAAGGTTCCTTACAGCAGGTGACAGAGTTAAGGTTAACATCCGTTTCAGAGGCCGCGAGATGGCTTTCCAGAATAAGGGTTACGAAGTAATGAACAGCTTTGCTGAGAGCGTAACCGAATATGGATCAGTAGACAGACCGCCGAAGATAGAAGGCAGGAACATGGTAATGTACCTGTCACCGGCAAAGAAAAAATAATTTAGGAGGATAGAAATATGCCCAAGCAGAAGACACACACTTCTTCAAAGAAGAGATTCAAGGTTACAGGTACCGGTAAGGTTCTCCATAAGCAGGCTTTCAGAAGCCACATTTTGAGCAAGAGACCTACTAAGAGAATGAGACACCTCAGACACAACCAGGTTTGCTCAGATCAGAACGCTAGAATCATCAAGAAGATGATCCCTTACGCTTAATTGCTTAGAATTTAGGAGGACAAGATAATGTCAAGAGTTAAAAGAGGAATCCGCACAAGAGCGCGTCATCATAAGATTTTAAAGGCAGCAAAGGGTTACTGGGGTCATAAGAGCAAGCTTTTCAAGGTTGCTAACCAGCAGGTTCTTAAGTCCGGCAACTATGCTTACAGAGACAGAAGAAATAAGAAGAGAGAGTTCAGAAGACTCTGGATCGTTCGTATCAACGCTGCTTGCCGTTTGAACGACATCAACTACTCCAGATTCATGAACGGCCTCAAGAAGGCTGGTATCGAGCTCGACCGTAAGGTTCTTTCCGATATCGCTGTTACAGATGCAGCAGGTTTTACTTCTCTCGTTGAGAAGGCTAAGGCAGCTCTCTGATAACTTAGTTCAAATCGAATTCAACAACTGCGTAGGATTTAGTTCCTGCGCAGTTTTTTGTTTGCGCGAAAATCCGGCTGCGTATGAATCATAAGTCCGGCTAAAAATACGGCATAGCCATACTATTAGCCGGATTTTTCGATCAGGATACGAAGAAAGTACGGCATAAAGTAAGGCTATGACCATTTTAATAGCCGTACTTTTTCCTTTCGAAAAAAGGTATTGAGTAATCTGTTATAATGTTTTTCATATCGAAAAGGAGTATTCCTAAAGTGCAGATCATTACCAGCCGCGACAATCCGAATGTGAAGCGCATCGCAAAGCTCACCAAAAGAGATAATGCCAGATCAGAGGGCGTTATCTATCTTGAAGGTACGAGGCTCTGCGAGGAAGCCTTGGCGAGCGGCCAGACTCCGGTCGAGGTGATCGTCACAGAAGACAGACTTAACTGGGCAAAGGAATTCACGCCGGGAATAGAGCCTTTGGTGCTGAATAAAGATGTTTTCAAGAAGATATCGCAGACAGTCAATCCGCAGGGTGTGGCACTCATTATAAAAGAACCATCCATCTCTTCTGATATCCCAAGAAAAGCTGACGGCAAAGACATCTACGTTGTATTAGAGAATACGCAGGATCCGGGTAATCTGGGAACGATGATCAGAACGGCTGATGCTTTCGGACTTACTGCAGTCATCGTAAGTCCCACGACGTGCGATCCTTATAACGATAAAGTCATCAGGGCGACGATGGGCTCGATCTGGCACATCCCGGTCGTAAGAAAGACGATGGATGAGTGCTTTGAGTTTTTCGACAAGGAGAATATCGATACGCTCGCAATGCATCTTAAGGGTAATGAACTGGGAGCAGGCGACCTTAAGCTTCCGTGCGCCTATTTCATAGGTAACGAGGGTGACGGCCTTACTGATGAGACTACGAAGAAATGCAAAAGACTAGTTAAGATCCCGATGAAGGGGAAAGCCGAATCGCTCAATGCTGCGGTAGCGTCTTCGCTCATTGGTTTTGAGCTTTCAAAACTCCTTTAAGACGGTCTTTATTAACGAACTAAACAATTAACGCATTGTTAATGCATAATTATTCGTAAAACCGTAAGCAATTCCTATTAAAAGAAAAGCTTTATAATATCTGGTATTATAGGCGCGAGTCTAAGTGAACATACAGGAAGTCAGTCAATATGGAATCCGAACAGAACAAAGAGCTTATCGGCAAGCTTGCTGAAGTAGCAAAAGTAAAATCGCATATTAATACAGACTTGTACACCAAGTACAATGTTAAGCGCGGTCTGCGTAATAACGACGGCACCGGCGTACTCGTAGGTCTTACCGAAGTCGGTGAGGTCATGAGTTACATAGTTGATGATGCCGACAGGATTCCCGTTGAGGGTAAGCTTTTCTATCAGGGATATGAGGTTAAAGATCTCGTTAACGGTTTCTTCTCACAGAACAGATTCGGTTATGAGGAGACTGCATTCCTGCTTCTTACAGGTGAGCTTCCGACTGCTTCAGAGCTTAAGGAGTTCAGCCAGCTCTTGTCTGATGTAAGACCTCTTCCTGACGGATTTACGGAAGACATGATCATGAAGGCACCTTCACCGGACATTATGAACAAGCTTGCAAGATCAGTTCTTGCTCTCTATTCATATGACGATAATCCCGATTCAACGGATATCAATAATGTCGTAAGACAGTGCACTGAGCTCATCGCAAGATTCCCTGTGCTCATATCTTACGGTTACATGGCAAGAAGACACTACATTGAGCACAGAGATCTTTATATCCATGCTCCCGTAGCTGAATACAATACAGCACAGAACATCCTTCACATGATCAGACCTGACGGAGAGTTCACAGAGCTTGAAGCAAGGATCTTAGACCTCATGCTCGTTCTCCATGCTGAGCACGGCGGCGGCAATAACTCAACATTTGTAACTCATGCAGTATCTTCTACGGGTTCTGATACATATGCGGTAATCGCTTCTGCTGTAGGTTCACTTAAGGGTCCCCAGCACGGCGGTGCATCCAACAAGGCTTATGCCATGATGAAGGATCTCAGAGAGCATGTAAACGACTGGACAGACGAGAAGGCCATCAGCTCTTATCTTGCTGACATCATCAACAAGAAGGCTTTCGACAAGTCCGGACTTATCTACGGTATCGGACACGCTGTTTATACATTGTCCGACCCCAGAACTGTCGTTATCAGAAAGTATGCTGAGCTTCTTGCAAAAGAGAAGGGACAGATGGATCTTTATAATCTCTATCTGCTCGTCGAAAAGATTGCACCTGATGTATTCCACGAAGTCAAGAAGTCCGATAAGCTCGTATGCGCTAACGTTGACTTCTATGCAGGCCTTGTATATTCAATGCTCGGCATACCTTCAGAGCTTTATACTCCTCTGTTTGCATGCGGAAGGATCGCTGGATGGAGCGCTCACAGGATCGAGGAACTCGTCTCCGGCGGACGTATTATGAGACCTGCATTCAAGTGCGTGAACAAGAGAAGAGCATACGTTCCTGCTGAAGAAAGGCATGACATAATCTGATATTGGGACAATTAATCCCGATATGAGGACAGAATTAAACTATCTTGGTTTGATATCGCCCGGTGTACTTGCGCAGAAAATAATCCTGTGGTAATATACTCGGGCAAACAAACAAGGCCCCATGGTCAAGTGGTTAAGACGGCGCCCTCTCACGGCGCAATCAGCGGTTCGAATCCGCTTGGGGTCACCAAATTTATTAGGAAGGACGAACATCTTACTTGATGTCCGTCTTTTTATTAACACAGGACTATTAACGGATATGGATGAGAACAAATATATAAAGATCAGAGGTGCCAGAGAGCATAACCTCAAGAATATCGATATAGACATTCCGAGAAGGAAGATGGTCGTGCTGACAGGCCTTTCAGGTTCCGGTAAATCTTCACTTGCTTTCGATACGATCTACGCTGAGGGACAGAGAAGATATGTTGAATCACTTTCTTCTTATGCCAGAATGTTCTTAGGTCAGCTCGACAAGCCTGATCTCGACAGCATCGAAGGTCTGTCTCCGGCTATTTCCATCGATCAGAAATCGACAGTCAGTAACCCGAGATCTACCGTCGGTACAGTTACTGAGATTTACGACTATTTCAGACTCCTTTATGCAAGAGTCGGCGAGCCATTCTGTCCTAACTGCGGCAAGCCCATCAAGTCACAGGGCATCGACCAGATAATAGACAAGCTCAAGGTTTATCCAGAAGGCACAAGAGCGATCATATACGCGCCTGTCGTAAGGGGTAAGAAGGGTGAGTTCGAAAAGCTTTTCGATGGCTTCAGGAAGTCCGGATATGCGAGGGTAAAGGTTGACGGTATCACATATGAACTCGATGAGGAGATCAGCCTCAACAAGAACAACAAGCATGAGATCTCTGTCGTAGTTGACAGACTTGTTATCAAGGAAGCCAATACAACGAGATTGTACGATTCGTGCGAGACAGCTCTCAAGCTTTCTGACGGACTCCTGCTTGTAGAACTTCAGACTGCGACAACTGACGATAAGGGCGAGAAGACATACGAGACGAGCGAGGAGTTTTTCTCGCAGAATCTTGCGTGCCCTGACTGCGGCATTTCATTTGGCGAGATCAATACGAGAAGCTTCTCATTTAACAGTCCTGAAGGCGCATGCCCGAACTGTTCCGGTATCGGTACGCTTACGGCAGTAGACCCTGAGCTCTGTGTTACAAATCCCAAGCTTTCCCTCAATGAAGGCGCGGTGAGGACTGCAGGCTGGAATTTCGACGATCCGAAGAGCTGGGGAAGATGCTTTATCGAAGCGCTTGCCAAGAAGTATAAATTCTCGCTTGATACGCCATATTACAAGCTCCCCGAGAACGTTAAGAACATAATCCTCTACGGTAACGGCGGAGAGATGCTGAAGGTCGATACAAGGAATTCACTCTATCCCAGAAGCGGTGATTACTATTCCGACTGGGAAGGCGTTGTGCCGAGCGTCATGAGACGCTGGAGAGAATCCGGCAGTGATGAGGCAAAAGCTTCTTACGAGAAATACATGAGCATCGATATCTGTCCTGTCTGCAACGGTGCCAGACTTAACAAGAACAGTCTGTCCGTTAAGGTGGGCGGTCTTAACATCAGCGAACTTACGGATATGTCCGTTAAGTCCATGAGAGAGTTCTTCACGGATTTAAAGCTCAAGGGCAAGAACTCGGAGATCGCTGCTCCCATCTTAAGAGAGGTCAGATCAAGACTTGAGTTCCTGTACGATGTAGGCCTGGATTACATGACGCTCTCCAGATCGTCTGCAACTCTTTCAGGCGGTGAGGCACAGAGAATAAGACTTGCCACACAGATCGGTGCAGGTCTTCAGGGCGTGCTCTATGTTCTCGATGAGCCTTCGATCGGTCTTCATCAGAGAGATAACGATAAGCTTATAAAGACTTTGTTTAAGCTCAGGGATCTGGGCAATTCCATCCTCGTCGTTGAGCACGATGAAGATACGATGCGCGCCGCTGACCACATCATTGATATCGGCCCGGGTGCAGGTTCGTTCGGAGGTCAGGTCGTAGCACAGGGTTCCGTTGAAGACATCATCTCGGAAAAGAACTCTATTACGGGACAGTATCTGTCAGGCGAGAAGTTCATTCCCGTTCCGATGAACAGAAGAAAGATCGATCCCAAGAAGATGCTCAAGATCTCAGGCGCACACGTAAATAACCTTAAGAATATCGACGTATCGATCCCGATCGGTCTTTTTACGGTCATTACGGGCGTATCCGGATCAGGAAAGTCATCTCTTATCAATTCGACTCTGGTTCCGTATCTCTCACATGAGCTTAACGGCTCGCGTAAGATGCGTCTGAAGTGCGACAGGATAACGGGCTATTCTAACCTCGATAAGATCATATGCATCGACCAGAGCCCCATAGGAAGGACTCCGAGGAGTAATCCGGCGACGTATATCGGACTTTTCGATCTGATCCGTAAGCTCTATGCAGAGACACCTGACGCGAAGCAGAGAGGATATAAGTCCGGAAGGTTCTCGTTTAACACAAAGGGCGGCAGATGCGAAGCCTGCGCGGGAGACGGCGTTAACAAGATCGAGATGCATTTCCTTCCCGATATCTACGTCACATGTGACGTATGTAAGGGTAAGAGATATAACCGTGAGACTTTGGAAGTAAGATACAACGGCAAGAATATCTCCGATGTTCTCGAGATGTCCGTTGATGAGGCCTGCGAGTTCTTCAAGAACCATCCGACGATCTATAAGAAGGTAAGGACGCTTCAGGACGTAGGTCTGGGCTATATCAAGCTCGGACAGCCTTCCACGACATTGTCGGGCGGTGAGGCACAAAGAATCAAACTTGCCTCGGAATTGTCGAGAAGATCTACCGGAAAAACGATATATGTATTAGATGAGCCGACGACCGGTCTGCATGTTGCTGACGTCCATAAATTGGTTGACATTTTAGAACGCCTAACCGAAAATAAGAACACTGTGGTCGTAATCGAGCACAATCTGGATGTCATAAAGACAGCAGATCATATAATCGATCTGGGTCCCGAGAGCGGTGACGGAGGCGGTGAGATAGTTGCTTCCGGTACGCCCGAGGAGATTGCTAAATGTAAGAAATCTTATACGGGACAGTTCTTAAAGCCCATACTTGAGAGGGCCAAAAAGAACGGTCAGTATAAGGATATCTCTGCGTTTATCGACACGGCAAGGCTCGAGGAAGAACAATACGACATTCTTACCGGTCCCAGGGTAAGACGCAGGATAAGGGAAGATATAGATAATAACGGAGAAGAGTAATGGCAATTTGTAGTATTTGTAAAAAGAGGCATGCTATCGTCTTCACGAGCCGCTATGAGAACGGCCAGAGAATTGACGAGGGTTTCTGCCTTAAGTGTGCCTATGAATCAGGTATATCGGGCGTTACCGATATGTTCAAGGCAACAGGAATCAATGCGGATAACATTGAAGAGATGAGCGACAGGCTCGAAGAGCTTGTTTCACAGAACGGTTTTTCAGCTGATCCTACGGACTTTCTTAAGTCTCTTGCAGCCGGCGATGATTTTGGCGGTTCATCTTTTGACGATGAGGATGAGACATACGAATTTGATGAGGATTCAACTCCCGTAAATATCGCTGATCCTGATGATACGAAGGATGACAAGTCATCTGAAGGTGAGGAGAAGAATAACATCTTCGGTTCTCTCTTCGGAAGAAGACCCGGCAGTGAAGCCGGTGACGGTTCCCAGGACGGAAAGGCAAGCAAGGATCCCAGAAAGGTTAGAGGCAAGCAGCGTCTCAAGTACCTCAATGAATTCGGTACAAACCTCACTGAGCGTGCCGCAGAGGGCAAGATCGACCGCATTATCGGCCGTGACAAAGAGATCGAGAGATGTATCCAGATCCTTAACAGGCGTTCCAAGAACAATCCTGTTCTTATCGGTGCCCCCGGTGTAGGTAAGACAGCCGTTGCACAGGGTCTTGCAGTTAAGATCGTCGAGGGTTCGGTTCCTGAGAAGCTCCTTAACATGCAGGTCTGGCAGCTCGATCTTCCTGCAATGGTTGCAGGAACACAGTTCAGAGGTCAGTTTGAGAGCCGTATCAAGGGTGTAATCAATGAAGCTATAAAGGCTGAGAACATCATCCTTGTTATCGATGAGCTCCACACGATAATCGGTGCAGGCGATGCAGAAGGTTCAACCAATGCGGCAAACATCTTAAAGCCTGCTCTGGCAAGAGGTGAGCTCCGTATTCTGGGTTCAACCACAACTGCTGAATATAAGCGTATCGAGAAGGATTCGGCTCTGGAGCGACGTTTCCAGAAGGTTATGCTCGATGAGCCTTCCGTAGAGATGTCCATTGAGATCTTAAAGGGTATCAAGGATTACTACGAGAAGCACCACAACGTCACATATTCTGATGAAGTAATCGAGTTTGCCGTTAAGGCATCCAAGAGATACATCACTGACAGATACCTTCCGGATAAGGCCATCGACCTTATCGATGAGGCAGGTTCTGCAGCAAACCTCAAAAACGTTAAGCTTGTTAAGCTTGCCAATACCAAAAAGGCTCTTGAAAAGGCAAAGCGTGAGCATCAGATGCAGATAGACTCAATGGAGAATTCTTCTCCCGAAGAGCGTGAAGCTGATTACGAGAAGGCGGCTGAGCTCAAGGCAAAGGTTGATAAACTCCAGAATGAGCTCGACCAGCTCGAGAGCGACATCGCACCTGATCCTATTCAGGTTGAAGATATTGCGCGTGTTGTCGAGATGTGGACTGGCATTCCGCTTAAGTCCATCTCCGAGACTGAGACTGAGAAGCTCAACAATCTTGAAGAGAGACTTCATAAGCGCGTCATCGGTCAGGAAGAGGCCGTACACGCTGTTGCAAGTGCAGTAAGACGTACAAGAGCCGGCTTTACTAAAAAGCATAAGCCGACATCATTCATATTCGTCGGACCTACAGGTGTAGGTAAGACGGAGCTCGTTAAGGCTCTTGCTGAGGTCATGTTCGATACTGAAGAGGCTCTCATCAGGATCGATATGTCCGAGTATATGGAACCTCACTCAGTATCCAAGCTTATCGGTTCTCCTCCGGGATATGTCGGATTCGATGATGCCGGACAGCTCACTGAGCAGGTAAGAAGAAAGCCTTACTCGGTAATCCTTTTCGACGAGATCGAGAAGGCTCACCCTGATGTATTCAATCTTCTTTTGCAGATGCTTGATGACGGTGTCCTCACAGACAGCCACGGATTGCACGTTAACTTCGAAAACTGCATTATCATCATGACATCCAACGCAGGAAGCTCTGCAAAGGCTGCTACGATCGGTTTCTTTAATGAGACTCACGAAGCTATGGAACAGCACGTCCAGAGCGCACTCAAGGAGACATTCCGTCCTGAGTTCCTTAACCGTGTTGATGAGACGATAATCTTTAAGTCTTTGAAGCCTGAGGAGATCCGCCAGATCGTTAACATCATGATCAAGGATGTATTCCAGGCACTCGATGACAAGCACATCAAGGGCACCATGACCAAGGCTGCAGGTGACAGACTTGCAGAGCTCGGATACGACGAGAAGTATGGTGCAAGACCTTTACGCAAGGCCATCAGAACTAATATTGAAGATGCGCTCTCTGACATGTTCCTCACAGGCGCGCTCAAGGATGTCGTAAGCCTCAAGATCGATTTCAGAAGAGGCAAGTTCGTTTTCGATACTATCAAGGGCGAGCAGTAAAAACTAAAAACAAGCAAATAAAAAAGACGCTCTCGGAAAACCGGGAGCGTCTTTCGTTGTTACTGAATTATCGATTACTTGACCCAGTCGAAGTAAGCGTAGTTGTAACCATACTGTGTTACATAAGAACTTGTGGTTACATAAACGGTGAAGATATATGTCTCGCCGCCTGCTACTGCAATCTCGTTAGGTGTGCCTCTGAATGATGTTCCGTCACCGGTGAATGTCATGCCATCAGAAGTAACTTCAGTGATCGACTGATCGCAGAAGAGCTTGATATCAAGACCGTAGAGAGACTTGGGAAGGTTAGCAGTGCAGTTGCTCTTGTTCTTCAACTCGATGTCGAACTTGAAACCATCCTCTGTAGGAGCAAAGTTTGTGATCTTTGTACTGAAGTCGTTGATGCTTGAACCTTCAACAGTGTTGGAAGTTGTCTGTCTTGTCTTAGCAGGTTCTGTAGTCGTTGTTTCTTCTTCAGTAGTTGTTGTCTCTTCCTCTGTGGTTGTAGTAGCCTCAGTGGTTGTTTCTTCTGTTGTTGTAGTTGTAGTAGCTTCGGTAGTCTCGGCCGTTGTTGCCTCAGTTGTAGTGGCAGCAGTTGTAGCTTCTGTTGTCGTCTCTGTAACTGTTGTAGTAACTTCTGTCTCTTCCTTGGAAGGTTCGATGGCAGCAGTTGTAGTAGCTTCAGTAGTAATTGTCTCAACGGGTTTCTTACCAAAGAGATCCTTGAGGGTTGAAGTGTTATTCAATACTAAGAGTACTCCGATTGCTACGACGATAATTGCAAGGAATGTGATAAGTCCTGCAAGTCCGGGATCCTTTGTAGCCTTCGGTTCCTTCTTTTTCTTCTTGGTCTTAACAGTGCTGACAGGTGTTATCGTCTTGTTGTTATGCGAGTTAGCCGGAGCAATGTTTGCAACGCCTCTTGTAGCCTGAACGGGCTGCTTGCCCTTAGGTTCGAACGGTGAATTGTCAGCTGCCTGTGGAGCTGCTGCAGGCTTGCTTGATGTGCCTGGTCTTTGTCCTGTTGTAGCAGGAGCGGGTGCAGGAGCCGGAGCTGGTTTAGCCTGGAAGGGCGAAGGTGCAGGGGCGGGCGCAGGAGCAGGTTTAGCCTGTGCATGAGCGGGTTTAGCCTGTGCGGGAGCAGGTGCAGGTGCCGAAGCAGGTTTAGGCTGTGCGTGAGTGGGTGCTTCCTTCGGTTTTGCAGAAGCTGCAGGTCTGTGAGGCGTTTCTGTCTCAGCAGGTGCCTTTACGGGTTCGAAAGACTTTGCAGGCTTAGCAGGTTCGGCAGCTTTTGCTGCGGATGCCTGTGATGCTTTTGCTGCTGCTGAAGCTGAAGCGGCGGCTGCGGTGATTGAAGCTGCAGCTGCTGCGGCTGCTGAATTTGTCTGCTTTGCGGGTTCAGCTGCTTTTGCAGTTGCCGGAGGAACAGGTCTTGCATGTTCAACAGGCTTAACGGGTTCTGCAGCCTTAACAGGCTCAGAAGGCTTAACAGGTTCAGCAGGCTTTGCCTGAGAAGCTGAAGCATCCTGCTTGAACATGTCTGCTCTTGTCTCAGGGATAACACTTGCTGCGGAATTTACAGGCTTTGCAGGCTCTGCCGGTTTAGCGTGTTCAGCAGGCTTTGCCGAAGTGAAAGGCGATGCCGGCTTAGCGGGCTCAACGGGCTTAACTGCTTCTGCCTTAGATGCCTGGTCTGCAGCTTTCTCTGCTTCCTGTGCAGCCTTAGCATTCTGAGTAGGTGTATTGAATAATTCGGTCTTGTTGGCAGAAGGATAAGGTCTGAATCCTGCGGGCTGTGCTGAAGGTGCCTTGGGAGGTTCAGCTCTGGGGATATCCACACCATTGGGTGCAGGGATGTCAGGCTTTTCTGCGTTAAGGAAAGGACTTGTTTTCTTGTCGTGCTCTGAAGTAGCGAAGTCGAGGCCATTGCCGGACTTGAAGATCCTCTCGTTAGCCTGTCTTGCTTCGTACTTGTCGAGTGCTTCATCAAGATCGTCGAACTTAGGAATAGCATTCTTGGCAGGTTCCGGTGCCTTGGCAGTGGATAACGGCTTATCGAATGTGCCGCCATCCTTAGGAAAGGCAGGTTCTGTGGAAACCGTAGACTTAGGTGCTTCTGCCTTCGGAACTTCCGGCTTGGGTTCTTCCTTTACGGGAGCAGCGGGCTCTTCAGGTGCTTTGAAAGGCTTGAATGCAGATATGGATGAATCAAATTCAAAATCATCGAACTCGTCCTTGAATCCGTTGTTGAAAGAACTGTTTTTCTTCTCAAGGTTCTCTTTGCTCTCCTTGAGTTTGTCGGCGATGGATTCAGTCTTGTCGCCGGGTTTGAACTGTACTGCAAAAGAGGAATCGATAAAATCATCCTGATTGTCAGAGTTGTTCATACCGTTAAAGTTGTTAAACTTATCAGGATCGTTAGGCATAAGTCTAATCTCCTTTATAAATAAATATATATGCTATTTTATCGTTAATGAATTCTCAATCAATAATATTTATGTTACGATTTCTTGTCTTTTATAAACTTTATGAGGTGAATATTGTGCCTTGACTTTGAACATTCCTGATGTTAATATTGTTCACGCACTTACGGATAGGCTCGTGTGGCGGAATTGGCAGACGCAACGGACTTAAAATCCGTCGGAGTAAAATCCGTACCGGTTCAAGTCCGGTCACGAGCACCATTTATTCCTTTTAAGTGCGGCGATTGATATCGCGGAGTGGAGCAGTTGGTAGCTTGCCGGGCTCATAACCCGGAGGTCGTGTGGTTCGAGTCCCGCCTCCGCAACCAGATTACAAAGGTTATCTCGTTTTTGAGGTAACCTTTTTTGTTTTCCAGGAACACAAAATCAGCCATGTGATAAGATAATGGCATCACGAGAAATCTTAATGGGAAGAACATGGGAATGAGAAAACTGATCAGGAATCTTTGCGTATTTTTTGCATTGGTAATGACGCTTGGCTGTCTTACATGCTGTGCATCGAAATCATCATCCGTAAGTGAGTCTGAAGATCCTTCAAAATGCACTTATACGGTCATTGTAACCTCGCTCGAAAACGGTGAGGGAATAGAAGGCGTCATTATAAATTTCTGCACTGATTCCATATGCGTTCCTGTTACGACTGATGAAGACGGAACAGCTGTTTTTACGGGCGATCCTTACAAGTATCACGTTCAGATTATCAAGTGTCCCGAAGGCTTTGAAATGCCTGAAGAATCTGACTGGTATACAGAAGAAAAACCGGAAACTTTTAACATAATTCTTTCGGCGGTTAAAGAGTGAAACACAAAAAGATCATTTGGGCAGTTCTGGTCGCTGCAGCAATCGTTCTTATAGTCTTCGGTGTGTTGAACGGCGGAGCGCGTGATGTATTTGCCAAAGCCGTAAAGATCTGTTCGGAGTGTATCGGCCTTGGATAAGAAGAAGAGAAAACCTTTGACCAGAAGGCTCATACAAGTATATACGGCACTCCTTTATAACGCTTACATCAAAGGCTTTGCAGAAGGAGAGATATATACTGGGGTATTGAAAAATGCATGCGTACCCGGCCTTAACTGTTATTCCTGTCCCGGAGCAATAAGTGCATGTCCTTTGGGTTCTTTGCAGAATGCGATTTCTGCATCAGCAGACAGACCTGCATTTTATGTAATAGGAATTATCCTGTTATTTGGTGTGTTTTTGGGGCGTGTTATTTGCGGTTTTCTGTGCCCATTCGGACTTATCCAGGAACTGCTTTACAAGATACCTGTAAAGAAACTTAAGAAGAATAAAATAACTCAAAAACTCACCTTAATTAAGTATGTGATACTCGGAATTTTTGTCGTTATGATCCCCTTGTTCTTCGGCCTTCGTAAGCAGCCCCTTCCGGCGTTCTGCAAGTATATCTGTCCTGCAGGAACATTGGAGGGTGCGTTGATGTTGATGATACATCCTGATAATGCCGATCTCCGTGCTTTAACAGGCGGTTTATTTTACTGGAAACTGGCAGTGCTCATTGCGATGGTGGTCACATGTGTTTTAATATTCCGTGCTTTCTGCAGATTTATCTGTCCTTTGGGTGCGATATACAGTTTGTTTTCGAAGATCGCGCTTCTCGGAGTAAGGGTCGACATGAACAAATGCAACAACTGCGGAGCATGTGTTAAGACCTGTCAGATGGACATTAAAAGGGTTGGTGACAGAGAGTGTATCCAGTGTGGGGAATGCATAGATGTATGTCCTGAAAAAGCCATAACATTCAAAGCAGGGAAGCTTGTTTTAAGAGGTCCTGATATCGCTCATAAGGAGGCAGAATCATGAGAAGAAATATCAGGATAATTCTCTGGAGTATAGCAATTGTATTTCTAGTTGCGGCAGTTATTTTCGTTAATTTCTTTGGAAAGAAAAATATCACAACGGGAGCAGCAGAAGGAGATCTATTAAGTGATTTTTCCATCACCTGTACAGACGGAAATGCTTTCAGATTGTCTGAACAGAAGGGGAAAGTAGTCGTCATAAATCTGTGGGCAACCTGGTGTATTCCGTGTGTGGCTGAACTGCCGAATTTTGAGAAGATAAGTGAAGATTTTTCTGATGAAGTTTCAGTAATAGCCATTCATTCTGCACCGGTTACAACTGACGTTGCAGCCTGGCTTTCAGATTATTCTTATACTATTCCTTTTGCCGTAGATGAAGACGGAAGCGTAAGTGAGCTTCTTAATGCTTCAACTGTTTTGCCTCAGACGATAGTAATCGGCAAAGATGGTGTTGTTACATACAATAGATCTGGCAGTCTCACTTATGAAGAGCTCTGTGACATCGTGTCCGGAGCCCTTTGAAGAAAAGACCTGATTTTGCCTTATACATATATTTCTTGTTTTTTTATTATTTGTGTATAATGTATGCGGTTTATAAGCAGAGCAGGAGGCTTTTTAAATGGCTAATCTTCAGAATGAACAAACGGCTGAACGTAATGATGTTGCCGGTAGAATAGTTCGTATCTGTATATTGATAATCGTTTCTTTTGTCGTAGCGATCGCTGCGGTGTCTTTTGCTGTTCACCACATGAGACTCCAGTTCGAGGAAGAGTTCCAGAAGATCTCTGACACGAAGATGCATCAGGTAACAGACGTAGTCAGAATGAGTATAGACGGTGATGATCTTGTATCAAATACCGTTAACGCTCCGGCAAGATACAGCGCGCTCCTCGACCTTATGCTTGCAGATACTTCAACGGAGAATCTGTCCGCAGAAGGATACGGTCTCTTCGGTTATAACCAGGGTCAGTTGTCACTTCTCTTAAGTCGTGGTGTTAATGATCCTTCAGAGTTTGCAGTTGCAAGCAGAGATATTTCCGAGTGGCTCGGCGGAACTTCAGAACAGACAGTTCTCGTAGGCGAAAATTATGAGAGCATCATCGTTCCGATCACAGACAGCACGGGCATGTGTGTCGGTGTTTTCGAGTACAAGTGTACATTCGGTGAGCTTTACGAATTAGGCGACAAGCTTGAGTCAAGAATCCTCACTGCAGTAGTAATCGCAGTTCTTTCGGGTGTTTTCCTTTTCGCGCTTCAGGAAGTCCTTATCCGCGTCCTCAGAGGAAGACAGAGCGGTTCAGGAAAGAAGAATGTTGAGACTCCTCAGAACCGTGACAGAAGACTTATCTCTTCCACGATCGGTTACTGCTTCACGATAATCCTCGTTGTACTTATCGTGATGGCAACACAGCTGTCGAACACATACATTAAAGCTCTTGAGAGTGAACGTGCTGACATGATGGAAAAGTGTGCGGTAACTTCCGCCGCTGCTCTTACGTATACTGAAGTAAGAGAGAACATGTCTTACATGCTTCCTGTTTATAAGTATGCCAATGACAAGCCTTACATCGTAAACATCTATACGATGGCAGGAGATTCATTCTTAAGACTCTATTCTTCAACTGCTACAGGTAACGTACAGCAGTACTATCTTACAGGTGCAGGCAACCAGTACATTGACTGCTTCGGTCTCCAGCAGGTTGCTTTCACATCTCGAAATGACGGCGGTGTAGCTTATGTCTGCGCCATTGCTCCGATCATCTCTTCCGAGAATACTGTATCCGGCGTTCTCGAGGTAATGATGCCGAGAGATGATTTCGAGAGCTCGGTAAACGGAATGAGCCTTTCATGGATATTCACGATCATCTCCATTGCAATCTCAATGGGTATCATGATCTTCGAATTAAACCTTCTCATTTCTACTATCTCAAAGGGTATCTCCGGCAATGCTCCCGTACTTGTCATGTATGGTGAGAATGCAAACAGATTCCTTTCATTCTTTACCGCATTCGGATCCATCATGATGCCGATAGCGTTTGCGGATTATTTCAAGGAACAGATAGACTATCTGCCGATGCAGGCAGTGCAGGGCCTGATCTGCGTTACGCTGCTCCTGTTCATCTGGGGTTATCTCGGATTCTCAGGACTTAGGAACAGCATCAAGACAAAGCTTACGAGCAGGATCGCTCTCATCTCTATAACATGCGCAGGATATTTCTTCGCGCTTATCGCAGGCGTTGTTAATTTCCCTTATCTTACTGCAGTGCTCGCACTTCCGATCGGTTTCTGCTTCGGTATGTCTTTTGACTATCTCAGAGACTACAGGATCAATGCAGGCAGACTCGGATATAAGGACTATAACGACAGAGTTATCCACAATGTACAGTCTTCATCTTATTTCCTCGGTGTTGCGGTAGGTGCGGTTATCGCAGGTATCTGCTATGAGAGATACGGTCTTTTCATCGTAACCATCATCAGCGGTGCAGCACTCGTTCTTACGAGCATCGGCATGATCTACTTCATGCAGAACAATACAGTGGTAAGAGAAGCTCCTTTGTCCATCAGCGGATTCTTCTCGGTATTCAGTGATTCAAGAATCGCAAGATTCCTGAATTCCTCATTCCTTATGCTCGGTGTCGTTCTCTCATTCATGCTCATGTTCATTCCGAACTATCTTGAGAGAGTCGGTATATCACTTCCTACGACATCGTTCTATTTCCTCGTTTGCGGATTTACCGCATGCTTCGTATGCGGCTTTGCCAAGAACAGATTTGCGCATCTTCTCACATCAAGAACAAGAGTGCTTATCCAGGCTGCTTCGACGGTTTTGGGTCTGTTCCTTTTCGCGCTGATGCCTTCAGCTAAGATGCTCGTAGTCTCATGTGCATTCATGGGTATCGCTTTAGGAATCCACGATTACTATTACATCTATGTTCTTTACCTTATCTGCAACGGAAAGGTAAAGGCTAACTTAAGAAAGCTCGCTGAGTACACGGTCTACATGGGCGCCGGAGTCATGCTCCCGATCATCATGGTTGCATTCATGGTAAATAACGTCAGGATCACATTTCTCATCCTTACGCTGATCGTTGCAGTACTTGCATTCCTTTATCCTCTGTCTTCGTTCTCCGGCCAGATCGATGAGCGTGATATCTCATTGAAGCCTGAGAAGAGACCGCGCGAAAAGCCTGCTCCGGCAGCACCTCAGATGGCAGCACCTGTTGCACCTGAGACTTCTTCTGAAGCACAGCTTTCTGCAGGTGAATCAATCCCTGAAGAACCTGCTGAACCGGTTGCAGCTCCGGTACATCAGTATCCCCAGTCTGTACGCAAGGCAGCTGTACAGAACAGAAGAAGATATCAGCAGGCCGTTCAGCAATCCGTACAACAACCGGTACAGCCTCAATACCAGCAGCCCGTACAGCAGCAGTATCAGCAGCCTGCAGAGCAGCCGTATCAGCAGCAATATCAACAGCCTGCCGGACAGCAATATCAGCAACAGTATCAACAGCCGTATCAGCAGCAGTACCAGCCTGATGTAAATCAGTATGCTGCGCAGTATGCAGCACCTGCAGATCCTTACGCTGCACAGCAGATGCAGCAGGCTCCTGCCGATCCTTATGTTGGCGCCGGTACTGATCCTTATGGTGCCCAGGCAGCTCAGCCGTCTGCTGCAGATCCGCTTGCTTTCCTGAATGGAGACGATAACGAAGGAGGTAATCAAAATGGCTGATGAACTCTGGAATCAAAAACTGACACGCGAGAATATCCGCGACTTCTATATGTCTACCGTAGTAATGGTTTATTCTTCCTGCTATGGAATTACAAAAGAGGCTACACGTTGCGAGAATGCGATCGTTAAGTCTTATCTTGATATTTACGCAAAGCGTAATAATATTCCCGGAGATAAGGTCATCTATGAGTTCGGTGACATCCTTCTTGCCAACTCAAAGAACATTGTCGCCCAGTATCCTCTTCCTGCAGATCTGACTTTTGAAGAAAGAATGCTTGATGAATATACACGTAACTCAATGCTCGAGAAGATCCTTTCCAAGATCGATTCAAAGAGCTTTAAGGCAATGGAATTCATCAATACGGATGTAAAGAAGGGAAGACGCCCGAAGCAGATGCGTAAGCTTAACGATCTGTTCCAGGTAACGCCTCTGCTTATCCTTGAGATAATCGTTCTAGCGATCATAATCTGGGCAGTAAGTTATGTTGCCGTAACGCTTCCTTACAGACATTCCGAACTGATTAATGAGAAGGGTATTTTTGAGACTGCATCTATTCAGGAACAGTACATTAATGCGCTTGCGTTCTATCCGTTCAAAATACAGACCAACAAATCAACAGAAGAAGGATTCATGCCCGTGCCTACTGAAGGTCAGGTATCTGATCCCACTGCCGAAGGTCAGGGCGAGCCGACCGAGACAACAGTATTAGGTCCTCAGCTTGCTGAATCATCAACTGAACTCTCTGCTACGAGCGGCTGATGCGATTTGATTAATCAATTCAATTTGCGATAAAAAAGGTCCGAAATTTTGTAGTTTCGGACCTTTTGCCTTGTGTATGATAAGAACATATTCAATCTGAACAACTATGTTTAATCACCCACCGGAAAGGAGCACGATTTCATGTTCGATTTTAAGTATTTCACACCCACTAAGGTTGTATTCGGAAAGAATACTGAAGCTCAGGTTGCTGACCTCATTAAAGAGTTCGGCGGAACAAAGATCCTTATCCATTACGGTGGCGGAAGCGTAGTCCGTTCAGGACTTCTTAAGCGCGTTACAGATACACTTGATGCTGCAGGAATCAGCTATGTCACACTCGGCGGTGTAGTTCCTAATCCGCATCTCGGACTCGTATATGAAGGTATTGAACTCTGCAAAAAAGAGAAGGTTGATTTCCTTCTTGCAGTAGGAGGCGGCAGTGCGATCGATTCTGCAAAAGCAATCGGTTACGGTGTTGCTAATGAAGGCGATGTATGGGATTTCTACGACTATAAGCGTAAGGCTGAAGGATGCCTTCCTCTCGGCGTTATCCTTACCATTGCGGCAACAGGGAGTGAGATGAGTGATTCTTCTGTTATTACAAAGGAAGACGGCCTTGTTAAGCGTGGTTACAGCAGTGATTACTCACGTGCTAAGTTTGCGATCATGAATCCTGAACTTACGATGACGCTTCCTGATTATCAGACTGCATGCGGATGCACTGACATCATGATGCATACCATGGAAAGATATTTCACCAACGGCGGCAATATGGAGCTTACGGATGCACTTGCTGAAGGACTTCTCCGCACTGTTAAGAAGAATGCCGTTATCCTCCGTGATGATCCTCAGAACTACGATGCAAGGGCAGAAGTAATGTGGGCAGGAAGCCTTGCTCATAACGGCCTCACAGGCTGCGGTAATGACGGTGGTGACTGGATGACCCATAAGCTTGAGCATGAGCTCGGCGGCCTCTACGACGTTGCTCACGGTGCAGGCCTTGCAGCTATCTGGGGCACTTGGGCAAGATACGTATATAAGAACTGCCTGCCACGCTTCAAGAAATTTGCCGTTAATGTAATGGATGTAGCTGACGAAGGTACTGATGAAGAGATC